>Ga0302324_100014071_pt1 | contig 16159 bp, 11 predicted proteins | sample Palsa_T0_1_FD_201949 | JGI IMG/M metagenome (GOLD analysis project Ga0302324, IMG submission 201949) | Peat permafrost microbial communities from Stordalen Mire near Abisko, Sweden - Palsa_T0_1 | ecosystem: Environmental > Terrestrial > Soil > Palsa > Peat permafrost | place: Sweden: Abisko...
CGTCGCTACGATCGCCGGTCAGGGTGAGCGCGCTCTCGCAGCGGAGCAGGATCGGCGCGCGCGGGTCCGGCGGCTACGCTCGACGGCTCGTGGTGGCGTGTTTTTCCAGCGCGGGCGAATGATCGTCTGGATCAATGGCGCGTTCGGGAGTGGCAAGACGACGCTCGTCGAGCAGCTCACTGCCCGACGGCCGGATGCGGTCGTGTTCGATCCGGAATACATCGGCTACGTGCTGCGCGAGTTCGTACCGGTACCGACCGGCGACTTTCAGGATCTCCCCAGCTGGCGAGAGATCGTTGCCGCCTCGGTGGTCTCGGTCCATCGTCACCACGCCGAGCTGCTGCTGGTCCCGATGACGCTCGTCAGCGAGACCTATCGCCGCCAGGTGATGGACGACATTCGAGGCCACGACACGCAACTGCTGGAAGTGTTTCTCGACGTGCCAGCCGACGAGTTGCGCCGACGGATCGAGCGGCGCGTGCTGTCAGACGACCCCGAAAAGGACGCGGCTGCGCGGGCGTTCTGTATCGCCAAAATCGAGGAGTGCGTAGCTGCGAGCAACCGCCTCGGCCCCGACACGCTCGTGCTGAACGCCGGGCGCTTGTCGCCATCACAGCTCGCCGTCCTGGTGCTGGAGCGGATCTCCTTCTCGGCCTAGACGGTCCCTCGATCTTACGATCTGGCGCGTCGCCTCCATCCAAAAGTGCCGCTGGGAAGGCCGGCCTTCAGGGCCGCCGACGTGGCTGGTGGTTCGTGAAGCGGCAGCCGGATTGAGCCGCTATTGGTGCAGCGTGGTCGCTCAGGACCTCTCGTGGTCGTGCCGGTGATGGTCGTGGTGGTTGTGGTGGTGCTCGATGGCAGCATCGGCGAGGCTCCGTGCCGCAGTCGTGCTGGTCCGTGCCGGAGTCGCGCTGGTCGCTGGTTGCTCTTCGGGCTGGTCGATCTGTCGGCGGAGCCAGTCGGCGCCGTCGTGCACGCTCGAGGGACGCCACACGGGCGCGTCTTGGGCTGCGACCGCCGCGGGTGATGGGACGGGTGTGGTCGCCTGGTCGTTGGTCTGGTATCTGGGGGAGGGTCCTCGGGGCGGGGTCACGCGGCCGAGACCGTCGCTGCTTGTGCGGGGCGGGTTCAGTAGTCCGGTGGCGCCGCCGGTGCGGGCCCAGATGACGATCGCTTCGCCGAGCAGGGTCAGGCCGAAGGTGAGGACGAGCGACTTGCCGACTGCTGAGCTGCTGCTGCCGGCGGCGACGCCGATCAGGTCGAGCACCAGTTTGGCGGCGATGTTGCCGGCGAACAGGAGCAGTGAAGCGGTCCCCCATTGCACGAACGGGGACCCGTCACGAGTGGAGAGCTTGTCGGCCCTGCCGCGGAGCGCACCCAGTCCGAGGGAGAGGACTCCGCCGATCACGGTCAGGGTGATCTCGATCGGCTTGAGGCCGGAGCCGTTGACGAGATCTCCGTAGCCGATGACGACCAGCAGGACGGGAAGTATGAAGAGCTTGCGGCCCATTTTGACGGGTTGGCCCTGGACCCGTTTGAACAGGATGTAGCCGATCAGCGCGATGTAGATGAGGATGTTGGCGACGGTCATCGTGGACTCCTTGGGGTTTGAAAAGTGAGGTGTGCCGCCGGTGGCGGCAGCCCCGGCCGGCGGATGGCCGGCCGGCGGCGTTTCAGCGCGTGGTCAGTCGTCGGTGTGAGACGAGCCGACGCCGGCCAAGATCTCCTGTGCGGGCGTATCGGTCGGCTCGTCGTCGCGCGGCGGGATCGCGGGCGAGTCGTCGGCCGGCGGAACGGCGCTGCTCTCGTCGGAGGTCTCGATCGAGAGGTTGGGGACGATCCGGTCAAGCCAGGCGGGCATCGCCCAGTTGGCGGGGCCGACCCGGTGCATGATCGCCGGGACCAGCAGGCTGCGGATGATCAGCGCGTCGATCAGGACCGCGAACGCCAGGCCGAACCCGAACTCTTGCAGGATCCGGTCGCCTGAGAGGAGGAAGGATCCGAAGACCAGGACCATGATGAGGGCGGCGCCGGCGATGATCTTGCCGCTCTTGGCCTGGCCGGTGGTGATCGCCTGGTGGTTATGGCGCACCGCGGGTGATTGGCGTGGGGCGTGCGGGTGATCGTCGCGGTGGTCAAGGCGCCGCCATTCTTCCTGGATGCGAGAGACGAGGAACACCTCGTAGTCGGTCGAGAGCCCGAACAGGACCGAGAACATCAGCACCGGGATGAACGCGTCGATCGGGCTTTTGACGGTCAGACCGAGCAGTGACGCGCCCCAGCCGAGGTTGAACACGGCGTTCAACGCGCCCAGCGCGGCGGCGATCGACAGCAGGTTCATGACCGATGCGACCAGTGGGATCAGCAGGCTGCGGAACACCGCGGTCAACAGCAGGAACGCCAGCAGCACCACGACCGCGATAAACAGCGGCAGCTTGGTTGTCAGCACGTGCGAGAAGTCGATGTCGGTGGCCGTCTCGCCGCCGACATGGACCGCCAGGCTGCTGGACTGCTCCGCTGCGGGGATGACGTTGTTGCGCAGATCGTCGACCAGGCTGACGGTCTGCTTGGCCTGGGGGCTGGTGCTGGGATACAGGGTGGCCAGGGCCACCTTCCCGTCGGGCGAGGTCACCGCCGGGGTCACCGAAGCCACCCCGGGGGTATGCGCCGTGGTCTGCAACAGATGATCAAACCGGCTGCTATCCGCGGGTGACGACACGCGCCCGACCAGTTGCAGCGGTCCGTTGAATCCGGGACCGAAGCCGTGCGCCAGCGCGGTGTAGGCGTGGTGGGTGGTGTAGCTGGAGGGGTCGGTGCTGGCGTCAGAGGAGCCGAGACGCAGTTGGGTGATCGGGACGGCGATCAGCACGACGACCCCCAGCGCGGCGACCCCCACCAGCCCTTTGCGGGCTTCGACGAACTTCGCCCAGCCCAGCCAGAAGCCGGTCGGCTCCGCGCCCGACGGTCCGTGGGCGCTCAGCGCGGCGCGCTCACGGCGCGACAGCACCTTCGGTCCGAGAAAGCCGAGCATTGCGGGCAAAAACGTCAGCGAGGTAGCCATCGTCAGCGCGACCGCGATCGCGGCCGAGATCGACAGGCCGTAGAGGAAGCTGACCCCCAAGGCGAACTGGCCCAGCAGCGCGATGCACACCGTGGTGCCGGCGAACAGGACGGTTCGGCCCGAGGTGTTCACGGCCTGTGCCGCGGCGGCCTCGTATGACAGTCCGGCCTTCACGCCTGAGCGGTGGCGGCTGATGATGAACAGGCCATAGTCGACCCCGACCCCCAGCCCGATCAGCACCGCCAGGTCAGTCGACACGCTGGCGACGTCCATCACGTGCGTCAGCAGGCTGATCACCGAGGTGGCGGTCACCAGCGCCACGCCGGCGGTCACCAACGGCATCAGCGATGCGAACAGCGCGCCGCCGAAGACGATCAGCAAGATGATCAGCGCGGCGATCACACCGACGGCGACCGACAGTCCGGGGCCCGCGCTCTCCTGATTGGAGATCGACTGTCCGCCCAGCGAGACATGCAGCGAAGGGCTGTCGGCCGATTCCGCAGCGTGGACGAGATTCAGCGCATTGGCGTTGGTGACCTTGGAGGGAACCTTGTCCCAGGTCACCCGGGCAAACGCGACGCTCCCGTCGCGACTGATCTGCGCCGCGCCCGCAGCGCTGTAGGGACTCACGACGCTCTCGACGCCGGGAACCTTCGCCACTCGGGCCAGCGCCACCGTCGCGGAGGCCTTGACCGAAGCCGAACGCACACTCACGCCACCCGCGGTCTGAAACACCACCTGATCGCCCTCGCCCGACGCGGCCGGAAAGTTCCTGGTCAACAAGCTGACCGCGGCCTGCGAATCGGTACCCGGCAGATTGAAGTTCGAATTGAACTTGCTACCACCCGCCGAACTGAGCGTGACCACCACCACCGCAGCCAGCAACCAACCAGCGACCACCAACCGACGATGGTGAAAACTCCAATGAGCCAATCTGATCACGAGCGCCACTCCATTGATCGGTCTTCGTTCGGGTTCGCTGCCCATTGTTCGCCTGACGTGTCTCGGGCACATCGGCGCAAGGACCTGACATCACCGAGTCAAATGACGCGCTGCGCTCGGCGCAATGACGTACGGCCTGATCCGTCGGCCGGCCGTGGAGCTGCACCACGGCTGGGCTGGTCGGCGCCGGCCGGGCTGGTCGGCCCCGGCCGCGCCGAATACAGGCTCAGGCCAGGTGCGGGGCTGCGGCGCGGACCGTGTCCAGGAGGGCGTCGATGTCGCTCTCCTTCTCCACGAACGCCACGGCGCCGGCCGCCAATGCGGCGGACCGCAGGCCGCCGCGCACGCTCATCGCGACCACGGCACACCCCGCCCGCTGGTTCAAGCTGCGCACCAGCGCCAGACCGGTCACGTCGTCAGGAAGCAGGACGTCGACCAACGCCACCGACGGATCGGCGTTACCGGCCAACGCCAGCGCCGCCCGAGCGTCGGCGGCCTCGGCAACCATCAGGAGATCGGGTTCAAGCGCGATCGTCTGAACGATCGCCGCCCGGACACGGACGTCGTTGTCCACCACCAGCAACCGGATCGGCGCCCCCGATCGATCCACGAGCGCGTGCTCGCTGCCCACGGAGGTTTCCTCGCCGGTGTCGGGCGCACCGCACGGAAACCGGGAGGCGTTCACCGACACAGTGTGGCCGCGGGATCGCTTCGGCACATCGGCTGGATGATGTGTCCCGGGCCGCGACATCTGTCGCATCCCGATCGGCCAAATGACCCCCCGGCGGTGTGGTCGCTGGGAACGCATCGCGCGGCGGCGATCGGGGGTTACGTGCGGCCAGGCCGATCACCGGCAGCGCGCTTGCTTCCCGATGTCGATGGCCGGCAGGTCACGGATCTCACAGACCGCCTTTCGATTACAAGTCCGGGCGATTGCAACGAAATCTTCGGATCCGCGTTCGGGCAGCTGAATAGGAGTACTGTCGATCGTGGTGCTGGCCCTGCGGCCAGAATCTTCAACCCCAGCCCGAATGCCACCAACGGCGCGGTCCGCGCTACGAGGCGGGAGGAGGGGGCTAGCGGTTTTGACTGCGGGGCTGGTAGTGACGCCCGGTCGCACCGTCTTTGTGGCGTCAGCAGCAAAACCAGTGAACGTTCGGGGGATCGAGTCCCTTGCACTCCGTGCGCCCTCATGCGAGGGACGGAATGGCTTCAGCCTCAGAACATGAAGGTGCGTAACCACCGGCCAACGGACGACCGCGCCTCAGTCCGCGGCGTTTGATGCCGTGCGTGACAAACCGAGGAGGACACCATGATCCCAGTCGAAGTGCTAGCCGAGGTTTCCGAATACGCTCCGGCCGCAACCCACCTGGCGCAGCTCACCGGTGCCGGGGAAATCCAACGGGGATCGGATGGCCACAGTACGGTCGAGCCGGACCGACTGACGGTCTGCGGCGTCACGTCGAACCAGTCGCCTAGCTCGAGCTCAGAAGCTCGCCCGCGCTCACCGCGGTAACGATGACGCCGACACCCCTGCGGGATGCCGCAGCTCACGCATGCGATGGATTAACGACCGATCGCAATGCCGCGCTCGCGGACGCCGCTGCGCTCGGTCTGTCGGTGCTGGCAGGCGTGATGGTCGGCGCCCAGGACGGGATCGCGGTCATCGATCCCGAGCGGCGCTTCGTCTATGCCAACCCGGCAGGTTGTGAGATGTTCGGCTACCCGCTTGAGCAGCTGCGAGGCCGCGACTTTCTGAGCAGTATTCCGGCCCGCGAGCACGCGATGATGACGGCCCGCTTCTCGGCGCAGCTGAGCGGTTCGCTGGGCGAGGAGGTGGCTCCGTTTACGTGCAGCCTGCGCGGCCCCGACGGTGCCGAGCGCGAGATCGTCTATTCCAGGTTCGCCGTCGACGTGGCCGGAAGTCCCCTTGACGTGGCCATCTTCCGTGACCTCACGGGTCCCCGGGCCGCGGCCCGGGCTGCGGCGGCTCTGGCTCAGACAGCGGCGCAGCTCGTCGGGACCGCGACCACCGAGGAGGTCTTGGCCGGAATTGCTCGCCACGCCGTCGAGGGCACTCGGGCTCTGGCCTGTGGGATCACCGTGGTCGACGACGATCACGGGCTGGCCTCGACGGGAGGCTATGGGTTGCCTGCAGCCAGCGTCGCAGCAATGGCCGGTCTCCGATCCCCGATCGCCAGCGGATCGCTCACCTGGGATGACCATCCCGGCGGGGACGCCATCCTCAGCGACAAACCCATCGTGCTGCCCGACGCCCGGACCGTGTGGGAGGCCGACCCAGCAACGCAAGCGTTCGCCGCCACACTGAGCTGCCTGGACTGGCAAGCAGCCGTTTTTTTGCCGCTGTGTTGGGAGACGGGGGTATTTGGCGTCTTCGGGGTGCATCTGCCTTCGGGGTTGACGGGGCCAAGCGAGGAGGAGCTTGCGTTCTACACGGCGCTGGCCGATCAGGCGGCGGTCGCGGTGACCAACGCTCGATGGACCGCTCAAGCCAGCCGGGCGGCCACGTTACTCGAGCGAGCTCGCTTGGCCCGTGAGCTGCACGATTCGGTCAGCCAGGGACTGTTCTCGATGACGATGCACGCGCGGGCGGCGCAGGTTTCGATGGCTCTGGCCGGCCTCGACGAAGACGGAGCGCTGGGCCGCTCGATCGCCGAGCTCGCGGAGTTGACCCGGGGTGCCCTGGCCGAGATGCGCGCGCTGATCTTCGAGCTGCGCCCGACGGCGCTGGCTGAGGAGGGACTCGTCGCGGCGCTGCGCAAGCAGGCCGCGGCCCTGACGGCGCGCGAGCAGCTGGTGATCACGGTCGACGGACCCGAGGGGCGCCTTGCGCTGGGGGGTGGCGCCGAGGAGCACCTGTACCGGATCGCTTGCGAGGCGCTGCGCAACGTGATCAACCACGCCGGGGCCGAGCGGGTGACCGTAAGCGTCGTCGACCAGGCGGACCGGCTGCGGATGGAGGTGCACGATGATGGCGGCGGATTCGATCAAGCAGCCGCGCATCCCGGTCGTCTCGGGCTCTCGACGATGGCCGACCGCGCCGCGACGACCGGGGGACGGCTGGCGATCACCAGCACGCCGGGCAACGGGACGACTGTGGTCGTGTCGGTGCCCAAGGATCAAGAAGGTGAGCGCAAGCCGAGCCCGGTGAGTAGTCGTGAGGCGGCGAGCACGAACATCGGTCACCACGCGCCGGCGCCGAGCGCGAACCCGGCCCCCGCGATAGCCCGTGACCGCCCGCTCGCCGCGCGGGGGGGAACCAGCGATCAGGCGGACTGTGTGACCTCCGGTCTCGGCGAATCCTCCACGCGCGCGGACGCCGCCGCGCTGGGACTCTCGACGCTCGCCGCGGTGCTCGCCGGGGCGCAGGAGGGAATTGCGATCGCCGACGCCGGACGGCGGTGGGTCTACGCCAATCCGGCAGCCTGTCAGATGCTCGGCCGCCCGCTCGAGCACCTCCGGGGCAGGGACTTCCTGAGCAGCGTTCCGGCCCGAGAGCACGACTTCGTACTCGGTCGCGTCGCTGAACTGCGTGATGGCACGTCAGTGCGATTCGGGAGCGTGTTGATCGACGCCGACGGCCTGGAGCGCGAGACGGTGCACTCCATCTTCGCTACCGAGATCACCGGGATCCCCCACGCGGTGGCGATCTTCCGAGATGTCACCGCCACCCGGATCGCGGCCCGGACCGCGGCGGCCTTGGCGCAGGCGGCGTCGGAGCTGGTTGGGGCCGGAAGCATCGACGAGATCCTGGCCGACATCGCTTGCCACGCTGTCGAAGGTACGCGAGCCCTGGTCTGCGGGATCTCGGCGGTGGGCGACGATGACATGCTCGCTGAAGCGGGAGGCTACGGCCCCTGGGGCTCAGAAACCGGGGAAGCGAAGAACGCGGGCTGGACCGCGTTCGACAACGTTCCGCACGGGCAAGTGATCAAAGCGCTAACTGGCGGTTCGATCGTCGTGGGGGAGGTTCCCGGCAAGCCCGTGGTGCTGTCCGACGTCCGCTCTGTGTGGAACGCTTACCCGGTCCTTGAGCCGCTGGTCGCGTCGATGACAGACGACCTGCCGGGAGTAGGGATCTTTTTCCCGTTGTCGTGGGAAAGCCGGGTGTTTGGGTTGTTCACGGTGTGCCTACCACCAGGATGTGCCGGGCCGAGCGAGGCGGAGCTCGCCTTTTTGACGGCGTTGGCCGATCAGGCTGCGGTGGCGGTGACCAACGCCCAGCTCACCTCCCGAGCGGGGAAGGCGGCGGCGTTGGTGGAGCGAAGCCGGCTGGCGCGTGAGTTGCATGATTCGGTCAGTCAGGGACTGTTCTCGATGACGATGCACGCCAGGGCGGCGCAACTCGCGATGGTCCAGACCAGCTTGGACGACAGCGGGCCGCTGGGGCGCGCCGTCGCCGAACTGGCACAGCTGGCGCGGGGCGCGCTGGCGGAGATGCGGGCGCTGATCTTCGAGCTACGCCCGGCGGCGCTGGCCGAGGAGGGACTGGTGGTAGCGCTGAGCAAGCAGGCCGCGGCGCTGAGTGCCCGGGAGGCGACGAAGGTGACGGCTCGAGGCCCGGAGGAGCGTCTGGATCTCCCCGGCGAGGTTGAAGAACATCTCTACCGGATCGCGTCAGAGGCGCTGCATAACGTGATCAACCATGCCGAAGCCGAGAGCGCGACCGTGAGCGTCATCAACCACGATCGCGAGCTGCGGGTCGAGGTGAGCGATGACGGCGCCGGGTTCGATCCGGGTGTTGCGCATCCCGGCCATCTCGGGCTCTCGACGATGGCCGAGCGGGCCGAGACGATCGGGGCCACGCTCGCCGTCACCAGCACCCCCGGGGGAGGAACCAGCGTCGTTCTCTCGCTGGCCCGGAACGGGGCCGATCAGGCCGGGACGCTCGCCGGTGCCCGCTAGAGACATGCCGATCCGGGTCCTGCTGGTCGACGACCACCGGGTCGTCCGACGGGGAGTGATGGCGTATCTGAACCTCGTGGACGACATCGTCGTGGTCGGAGAGGCGGGGGACGGTCGCCAGGCTCTGGACCGGATCGCCGTGCTCGAGCCCGACGGCGATCTGCCGGACGTGGTGTTGATGGATCTGCTGATGCCCGAGATGGACGGGATCAGCACCACCCGTGAGATCAAGTCCCGGTGGCCCCTGATCGAGGTGGTCGCGATGACCAGCTTCGTGGAGGAAGCCAAGGTCCGCGGAGCACTCGAGGCAGGCGCAGCGGGCTACCTGCTCAAGGACGCCGATGCCGACGAGGTCGCCCACGCGATCCGCGCCGCGGTCGCCGGTCAGACACACCTGGATCCCACCGTGGCCCGGCTGCTTGCCGACTCGGTGCGCGCCGCTCAGCGCCCTGGAGATGACCTGACGCCACGCGAGCGCGAGGTCCTGGGAATGCTCGCCGAGGGAGCCTCGAACCGTCAGATCGCCGACGCGCTGACCGTGAGCGAGCGCACCGCCCGGACGCACGTATCGTCGATCCTGGCAAAGCTTGGACTCACGTCCCGTACCCAGGCTGCGCTGTGGGCCGTCAGGGAGGACTTGAGGCCCGCTCCGCCGAGCCGTTTCTGAACACGTCCGTCCGGGTCACTTGCCCAGTTGGCCGTGATGGAGTGACCGGTCTGGGCGCTGGTCCGGACCGACCGATTCGAGCGTGAGGATGAGGCGGCGGCGCGCATCGGATGGTCCGGGGGCCGCTGGGCCTTATGAGATGCTCGTTTGATGCGCCAGGCTCGCGGATTATCGGGTGGAAGAGGGTCTCCTCGGCTGACGCTGATCGCGATGATGGTGGCGGCGAGCGTCATCCTCGTCGACCAGACAGCCGTCCCGCTGGCCACACCGCACATCATCCAGAGCCTCGGCGGATCGATCTCATCGGGCCAGTGGATCCTCACCGCCAATCTCGTGCCGCTCGCGGCGTTCCTCGTCGTCGGTGGGCACTTCGGCGACGTCTTCGGTCTGCGCCGTGTGTTTCTCGCCGGCGCCGTGGGGTTCCTTGCCGCCACCGTCCTCGCCGCCGCATCTCAGGACATGGCCATGCTCATCGCTGCCCGTCTCGTGCAGGGGACGTCGGCCGCGCTGATGATGCCCAACTCGATTGCGATCGTGAGCGCGTCCTTCCCGGTCGAGCAACGCGGCTCGGTGCTGGGAACTCTGGCGGGCGGTACGGCGTTCCTCGCCGCCCTTGGTCCGGTCGTGGGCGGTTCACTGACAGGGATCAGCTGGCGGCTGATCTTCGTGCTCAATGGCCTGCTGACGCTCTGCTGCATCGCGATGACGTTGCGCAGCACGCCCCGGCTCCCGGGCCGCGCCTCGTCACGACTCGACTTGCCCGGTCTGGCGCTGTTCACGATCGGTATCTCTGGGATCGTGTTCGGCGTCGGCGAGCTGTCGCAGACCGGTGTCAGCACCGCTGCGCAGCTCGTCCCGCTCGTACTCGGATGCCTGGCACTGGCCAGCTTCGTGCCTGTCGAGTTGCGCGTACGGTCGCCGCTTGTCGACATTCGGCTGCTGCGACACCTCAACTATCTCGCCGCCAACCTCAGCCAGCTGCTCGCCGGGGCCGTCGAGCTCGGGCTCGGCTATCTGCTGCCGTTCGAGCTGCTGCTGGTCGTCGGCGTCACCCCAGCCATAGCCGGCCTTGCGCTGCTGCCAGCGAGCATCCCGATCGTGCTCGTCGGTCCGCTCTCGGGACGCGCGTTTGACCGCTACGGCGGCCGCTGGCCGCTCGTCATCGGATTTCTTGTCCTCGCCCTGTCGGGCCTCGGTCTCGCGCTCGGTGTCTCGCACCAGTCGGTGATCGCGCTCATCCCGGGACTTGTCCTGCAGGGGGTCGGGCTCGGGATCGTGCTGACGGTGAGCGATCCGGCCGGGCTGGCGTCGATCCCTGACGAGAGCATGGGCCAGGCGGCCGGGCTGATCATCACCGCCGAGCAGCTTGGGGGCGCGATCGGGATCGCCGGCTTTCTCGCCCTCGAGTATCGGCACTTCATCACCGACCTCTACGCGCGACTGGCGCAGCGAGGCATCCGTCCCACCGCTGCGCAGGTCGAGATCAGCCGTCAATACATCCTGAGAGCGGAGCAGACCGGGATCCACCACCTCGCTCAGCCGGCCGTCGTACGAACGGTCTTCCGCGACATTACGCTCGCGCATGTCGACGGCTTCCGACTCGCCTTCGGTGCCTCCGCGGGCGTGGCCCTGCTCGGAGCGGCGATCTGTCTTGTCCTGGTGCGCCGAGGAGATCCAATTGGCATGCCGATCCGTTCGCGCCGGACGCGTTGGGGCCTAGCCGCGTCACGTGATCCCGCTTTGCTCGCAACGAGGATCGATCACGCTCAGCCGTCCGTCACCCCGGCAATGATCGATGACGATGGTCGGTTGGACGGTTGCGTCTCGGAGCGCGATGCGGCTCAGCCCGGCCCGTAGGCACGCTGTCCTGATGCCTCGGCGGACGGCTGGCTCGACGTCGCTCGAGGAGGTCTACGTCATAACGCTGAGACGGCGCCCGTCGCTTGACCCAGTCGAGTTCAGGTCGTTCGTCCGATGCGCCAGGGGCCGGTGAGGCGCACACTCGAAGTGCACCTTCAACGCCCCCCTGACCACTGGAGTGAGCGCCATGAACTCAGCAATACTCGTCGATGCCGTGGTCCTGGCCGCGGTCCTTGAAGCCGACCTCGGACACCACCGCAAGATCGGAAAGTTTCGTCTCTTGCGCCCGCTGGTGATCGCCGCCGGAATCATCCCCCTGTTCCTCAAGGCTGTGACCACCCACGGCAACGGCTTCTCGCTCGAGATCGCCGCCGCCTCGGCCGGGGTCATCCTGGGACTGGTCGCGATCTCGCTCATGACCGTCTACCGCAGCCCCAAGACCGGCAAGCCCGTCAGCCGCGTCGGACTTGCCTACGCCACACTATGGACGGTCGTGATCGGCGCCCGAGCCGCCTTCTCCTACGGCTCCACGCACTGGTTCAGCCACTCGCTGACCACCTGGATGACCCAACATTCAGTGACCGGCGCGGCGATCACCGACGCCCTGATCTTCATGGCCGTCACGATGCTGCTCACTCGCACCATCGGGCTGGCCCTGCGCGCCCGCCACGTCGCCCACCTCGGCTCCGGCAACGCCGCCCCGGCGCTGCAAACAGCCTGACCGCGAGAACTCACGATCAGGCATTACCCCCGGGCCTGGGTCTGGTCGTCAGGCCAGCAGCGCGAGCTTGCCCCCGGGATGCCCGTCCTGCAGAAACGCGAGCGCCTCCCGGGCCTCCTGCAGCGGATACGTGCGGGCGACGGGAACGACGAGCTTGCCCTCACCGGCGAGCGCGATCAGGCGAGCTCGCGCCCCGTCGCGAAACGCGGCGCTGGCGGGCATCGACCCCCCGATCATCTGGATGCCCTCCTGATCGGCTCGTTGCATCGCCGCGATCGTGACGATCCGGTCTCGATCGGTGACGAGCGCGAGGCTCACATCGACCGCTTCATCGGTGCCCACGGTGTCCAGCGCGGCGGCGAACCCCTGGGGGGCGAGCTCTCGCAGCCGGGACTCAAGACCGTCGCCGTAGGTCACCGGAGTGGCGCCGAACCGCCGGACCGTGTCGAAGCTACCGGGTCCCGCCGTGCCGATCACACGCGCGCCGAGCAGGCGCGCCTGCTGGAGCACGCTGACGCCGACCGCGCCCGACGCGCCATGCACGACCACCGTCTCGCCGGCTGCGACTCCGGTCACGTGCAGCATCTCCGCGGCCGTCGTCCCGGCCAGCAGAAGGTTGGCGGCAGCCGGATGCTCGATCCCGGCCGGCTTGGCGAACACGTCCGCGGCCGGTACGGTGAGCTCAGACGCATACCCGCCCCTGATCCGGAAGGCGATGACCTCGTCGCCGGGGGCGCCCCCGCCCGAGGCCAGCTGCGTCTCAGGGCCGAGCTCGCTCACAACCCCCGACACCTCAAACCCGATCGTGACCGGCTCGGTGAAATCACCGGACGCGATGCGCTTGTAGTCAGCCGGGTTGACGCCTGCCGCGCGAACGGCGATCGTCACCTCTCCGCGGTTGGGGGCGGCCACATCGACCGGCACCAGCTCCAAGACATCGAGTCCGCCTGGCCTGGTGGCGATCCAACGGTGGGCCGTCTCATAGGTCACGATGCCGCTCGCTTTCGGTTCACCCGCATTGAGCAACAGACGCTACTCAGCGGCGACCTCGCCACGCTGACTCTCGCCCCAAGCACCAAGAAGCCCAGACTCACGCCGTCGGTGCCGGACACCAGGCCGCCGATTGATGAGACCAGGAGCGGCCGTGCTGTCTAGCAGCCCGGCTGCGATGCTTGTTTGATGGACGAGTATCTCGGGGTCAACCGCGCGAACTGGGACGCAAGAGCGTCGGCCCACGTCAGATCGCCGGACTACGCTGTAGGCCGGTTCATCGAGGATCCGATGTTCATCTCTGGGGTCGTGCGTTTTGATCTGGATCGCCTCGGGGACATCGCGGGCCTGACTGGAGTTCATCTGCAGTGCCATATCGGCACGGCCACGGTCTCGCTGGCTCGCCTCGGCGCACAGATGACCGGGCTTGACTTCTCGCCGCGCTCGCTGCGCGAAGCGAAGCGCGTGGCCGAGCAGGCGCACACCCCGGTTCGCTTCGTCGAAGCTGACGTCTACAGCGCGCTTGACGTGCTTGATCCTGAATCGTTTGACCTGGTCTACACGGGTATCGGCGCGCTGTGCTGGCTTCCGGACATCGCTCGCTGGGCGCGAACTGTTGCTGGGCTGTTGCGCCCCGGCGGCCGGCTGTTTGTCCGCGAGATGCATCCGATGCTGGCCACCATCGATGACTCGCACGCCGATCTGATCGTAGTCGACTACCCGTACTTCGAACGGGTCGAACCGATGGTGTTTGACGACGGCGGCACTTACGTCGAGACCGATGTCGAGTTCGCCGCGACGCAGACCTACGAGTGGAGCCACGGTCTCGGCCAGACAGTCTCGGCCCTGCTCGATTCTGGGATGCAGCTGACCGACCTGGTCGAGCACGACAGCGTGCCGTGGCAGGCGCTGCCAGGCCACATGAGCCAGGACGAATTCGGAGAATGGCGCCTGACCGCTCGACCGTGGCGACTGGCGGAAAGCTTCACGCTCCAAGCGCGCCGGCTCTGACCCATGGTTGCGGTACCCGCTGGAGCGGTGTGAAAGAAGCCTTGCGCTTCTCGGCATGGCCTGACATAGTGTGAAAGATGTCTTTCATACCACGGGAGGTCGGTGAGCGACGCCATCGGATCAGTGACCCGACGGCGCTGCGCGCGCTGGCGCATCCGCTGCGTCTGGCGTTGCTTGATCGGTTGATGTCCTTCGGCGAGCAGACCGCCGCGCAGTGTGCCCAGGCTGTTGGGTCGACGGCGTCGAACTGCAGCTATCACCTGCGCGCGCTGGCGCGCGCCGGCTTGGTGGAGCCCGGCAGCTCGGGTGATCGTCGCGAGCGTCCGTGGCGAGCGACGTCGACGGGGCTGGAGTTCGGGCCGGCGGACCCGTCGAGCTCTCCGGCGGCCGCCGACGCGGCGCGTGCCCTGGAGGAGCTGTCGCTGGTCCGGGATGAGCAGCTCACCCGCCGGGCTCGCCGGCGCCATGAAGCGCAGCCGGCGGACTGGCGGCAGGCCGAAGCGTTTAACAGCTACGCGCTGAGGCTGTCCGCCTCTGAGCTCTCGCAACTGGTCGATGAGATCGATCGCCTGGTGCGGCCGTTCATCGCGATGACCCGGGCGAAAGCCCCCGGGGATGCCGATGTGGCGTCGCTGCGACTGCTGGCGTTCCGCCATCCCCAGTCGTCATGATCGCCACCGTCGCGCGCGAGCAAGGCCGCCACGGCAGCGTCGACGGGTCAGCTGCCCCGTGGCGGGTCGGTGGTCCCTACCGCCGGCTGTGCGCGGCGGTGGCGGTCTCAGAGACGGGCGACTGGCTGCTGTTCATCGCCTTGCCGCTCTACGTTCTCCGGGCCTCGGGGTCCGCGCTGGATACCTCGACGGTGTTCCTGGCCGAGCTGATCCCGGCGGTCGTGATCGGCATCGCGGGCGCGCCGTTGATCGATCGCTGGAACCCGGGTCGGCTGCTTGCCGCGCTCACGGGCCTGCAGGCGTTCGTCGTCTTACCGCTGCTGTGGGTCGGGCACGGGAGCTTGTGGCTGATCTACGCGGTCGCCGCCGCGCAGGCCGCGTTCACGAGCTTGACGACCCCGGCGCAGCAGGCCGTCGTCCCGCGGCTCGTCGACCCGCCGCAGATCCTCCGGGCCAACGCGATCGTCGCGATGGCCAGCAACGCGGCCCGGCTGCTCGGCTCCCCGCTCGGAGGGGTGCTGCTCCCGATCATCGGCCTGCGCGGCCTGGTGATCGCCGACGCGATCAGCTTCCTGGTCAGCGCCGTCCTGCTGATTGGCCCCAAGCCCGCCGCGTCGCGGTCGCCGCGCACGCAGTCCCCGACGTCCAGCGGGCCACTGACCGCGATCACCGAGGGCTGGCACGCCGCGCGAGCCTCGACCACGCTGCTGGCCGCCCTGACCATCTCGTTCCTCGCCGCGGTCGCCCAAGGCCTGTTCCTGATGCTTTTCATCCTGTTCGTGCTGCGATCGCTGCACGCCGGAGACCAACTCGTCGGCCTGCTCCGCGGCGTCCAAGCGATCGGTGGCGTGCTCGGCGGCGTGCTGATCGCGACCTGGAGCAAGCATCTCTCCGCCCGCACCCAGGCCGTCTGGGGGCTGGCCGCTTTCGGCGCGATCTCCGCGCTGTGCTGGAACAGCCCGCTGCTGAGCACCGCGTCCGGCTGGTACATCTTGCTGTTCATCGCCCTCGGAATCCCCGCCACCGCACTCGGTACCGGACTGATCACCGGCAGCCAGCAAGCCAGCCCACCACACCTCCGCGGCCGCATCCTCAGCCTCCTCACCGTCTCCCAAGCGCTCGGTCAGGCAACCGGAATCCTCGCCGCCGGGGTCCTCAGCGCGATCACCCCCCTGCTCGTCCTGCTCAACGCCCAAGCCGGCTGCTACCTCGCCTGCGCGATCATCGCGACCTGCTGCTTTGACCGCCCCCACATAACCTCATCCCAACCCCCGCAAACGCCCGATCCTCTCAGGGTGCAGGGGCTGGCG
>Ga0302324_100014075_pt1 | contig 16156 bp, 12 predicted proteins | sample Palsa_T0_1_FD_201949 | JGI IMG/M metagenome (GOLD analysis project Ga0302324, IMG submission 201949) | Peat permafrost microbial communities from Stordalen Mire near Abisko, Sweden - Palsa_T0_1 | ecosystem: Environmental > Terrestrial > Soil > Palsa > Peat permafrost | place: Sweden: Abisko...
GCCGAACGCCCCGTCGCCGTGGTCGAGCTGCGCCAGCCGAACGCCCCGTCGCCGTGGAGGAGCTGCGACCGCCGAGCTCAGCTGCCGTGCCCCGCAGCGGTTCACCGCGCGCTCGAACGCACCGAGTGGGTACGCTCACCCCTGTGGGTTCGACAGAGAGCCTCGATGCCAGCGCGATGAGAGAGCCGGATTCATCGGTCGCGGCCGCGTTCGTGTTGGGCGGGGGCGGGAATCTGGGGGCGCTGCAGGTTGGCATGATGTACGCCCTCGTCGAGAGCGGCCTCCGGCCGGCCATGATCGTCGGGACATCCGTCGGCGCCATCAACGGCGCGTTCCTGGCCAGTCGGTCCGATCTCCCCGGCATCGCCGAGATCGCCCGGTTGTGGGCCTCCCTGCGCCGCAAGGACGTGCTCGGCATCGACCTCGGCACCCTGGTGGGAGGCCTGCGCAGAAGCCCGCGCCACCTCTTCGACGCATCGTCCATCCGCAACATCCTCGAGTCGTTCCTCGGCTTCGGCCGTCTCGAGGACGCCCCGATCCCACTCGCCGTCGTCGCCACCGATCTCCGCTCGGGCGAGGCGGTCGTTCTCGACCGCGGCGACGCCACCAGGGCGCTTCTGGCCAGCAGCGCGATTCCCGGGATCTTCCCGCCCGTCGAGATCGGGGGCCGGCTTCTGGTCGACGGAGCGGCGGCCGCTGACGTCCCGCTCCGCCAGGCCCTCTCGCTCGGGGCGCGTGACCTGTACGTGTTGCCCACCGCGCCCGCGCAGGTCGTGTCCTGGGTCACCCGGCTCGGAGAGGAGACGAGCCGGATCGTCGACCGCCCGAGCCGCCGCTGTTCGAGTCACGACCGCTCAGGTCCCGACCGCTCCGCTCCACCGGTCGTGCGTGTCGTCCCGCCCCCGCCGATGCACGTACCGCTGGCCTACCTGGGCCACTCCCCGAGCCTGCTCAGGCTGGGCTACGAGCAGGCGAGAGCGTGGCTCGACGGACACCCCACGCCGGTGCAGACGCGCGCCGTAGGGCGCACCGGGCGTCGGGCGATGCGGCCTGTCGCCGCCCTCCCGTAGTCCTCACGAGGAGCAACCTCCGGCTCCTCGCCAACATCGAACCGCTGACCTGCTATGTCGCACATCGGCGACACGGATGGCGGTCCTTCCCTTGTCGCAGAATAGCGAGAGTGGGGCCTACTCCTTGTTGCCGCCCTTGCGCTTCGCCGACTTCCAGTAGGCCTTGGGGTTGACCGTCACGCCACGCATCTCGTACTCGTCGGGGTGGACCCCGAAGGTCTGCCGGAACCGGCTGATCTTCCGGTAGATCGTCGCCCGGTGGTAGCCGTAGCGCTCCAGCCCTTCGAAGCCGCCGTAGAGGTGCCACAGGACCCAGAAGCCGAGTAGGTCGGCCAGCCAGTCGCGTGCGACAGAGTCAGCGGCGGGTTGGACAACCGGGAGGAGCACAGGTCTGGCGTTCTTGTTGAGCTTCTTGGCGTACTCGTTCCACGCCTGCCGAGCGTTGCCGGCGCCCTCGGGGGACAGCCGGTCCGTGCGGTAGTCGGGGCTCACTCCCGCACCCTAGCGACAGTGCTCGGTGCCCTGCGGGGATCCCGGCGGCATGCCCACGTGACGCCCGCGGGCAGGGTAGACGTGCCTCTCAGTCGTCCCGGACCCCTCCCGGGATCCGGAAACGGAATTGGGTTGCTGTTGGGCTTCAGTGGACTGTCCGGAGACTCTTGGTTGCCACGATTGTCGCCATGAACCAGGTGCCTCTCGCCGCGACCGCTGCGGGTTCGAGGTGAAACTCAAGCGGAAGGATCGCGGCGACGCCGACGCCGCCGGCTCGAATGATGCTGGCGCCGCGCCGGTCGGCCTGGGAGCTTCGACCGCGCCCGGGGGTCTGAGCCCGGCTGTCCAGTCAGGGCCCGGCTTCGCTCAAGAGGATGCAATCGGAGACGCGTCGCAGGGACAGGTGTTACTGGCGACTCGGGTGACCACCGAGGAAGCAGCTTCCTTCGACCGTGAGGCGGGCAGCGCGGGCAAGCGCCTCGGGGACGTTCTCGTTGCACGCGGCCTCGCCACGCGCGCACAGGTGGAGCGCGGGGTCGAGATGCAGAGGGAGGGGGGCGGGCGACTCGGCGACATTCTCGTGCAGGCCGGCGTGGTCAAGGAGCGAGATCTTGTCGACGCGCTGGCCGAGTTCCTGGGCATGGTCGTGGCGGACCTCCGGCGCTTCAAGCCGGACGCCGAAGCGCTCGCTCTGGTTCCCGAAGAGTTGGCCCGTCAGCACCTCGTGGTCCCCATCAGTCTGGACGACGCCGGCTTGCGCGTCGCGGTGGCCGAGCCGAGTGACGAGTTGCGCGCCCTGCTGGCCGAAAAGACCAAGAGCCAAGTGATCCTGATGCTCGCTCCGTTGTCCGACATCCGTTGGGCCATTGACGACAACTATCAGGCACTGGGTGGCGTTGCCCAACTGGTGCAGGCATTCGAAGTAGTGGAAGGGTCGAGGAAGAAGCAGACCGAAGCATCGGCGTCGGACGGGGGCGGTGAGGACGCACCTGTCGTCCAGGTGGTCGATCGCATTCTCACCCAGGCCATGCGCGACCGCGCCTCGGACGTGCACATCGAGCCCTCGGACAACATCGTACGGGTCCGATTCCGGATAGACGGCGCCCTCAAGGAGGCCCTCGTGCTCCCGGCGTCGATCGGCCTCGGTCTGGTGAGCCGCATCAAGATCATGGCGGGCATGAACATCGTCGAGCGTCGTCGACCCCAGGACGGTCAGCTCACGACGAACGTCGATGGGAAGGACGTCGACGTGCGAGTCGCCACGACGTCCACCATCTGGGGTGAGAAGTGCGTCATGCGAGTGCTGGACAAGACCCGATCGGTCCTTCGGCTCGATGACCTCGGCATGCCGGCCGACACCCACAAGACGTACTCGAGGCTCGTCCGCGCTCCGTTCGGCATGGTGCTGTGCGCGGGTCCGACGGGGAGTGGGAAGACGACGACGCTCTACGCCACGATCAGCGAGGTCAACAACCCCACGCTCAACGTCATGACGATTGAGGATCCCGTCGAGTACGTCTTCCCGACCATCAATCAGATACAGACCAACGATCAGGCGGGACTCACCTTCGCCACCGGGCTCAAGTCGATCCTTCGCCAGGACCCCGACGTCATCCTCGTCGGCGAGATCCGCGATGTCGAGACCGCTCGGGTGGCCGTGCAGTCGGCACTCACCGGGCACTTCGTGGTCTCCTCCCTTCACGCCACCGACGCGGTCTCCGCATTGCACCGATTCCTCGACATGGGGATTGAGTCGTTCCTGATCGCGTCGTCGGTGCTGGCCATCGTCGGCCAGCGGCTCTTGCGTCGCACCTGCCCCTCCTGCAAGACGCCCTATGTCCCCACGGACGAGGAGATGGCCTTCTACGAGGACAGCGGCGGATCGCCCAAGACCGAGTTCTTTCGCGGCGTCGGCTGCAACTTCTGCAGTGACACCGGATACCAAGATCGCATCGGCGTGTACGAGGTCCTCGAGATGACGCCCGAGATCAGACGACTCATCGTGGGGTGGGCGACCCAAGAGGAACTGCGAAACCTCGCCCAGAAGCAGGGAATGCGCACGCTGCGCACCGAGGCGGTCAACCTGGTCGCCCAGGATGTGACGACCGTAGCCGAAGTCATAAGGAGCCTGTACACACTATGAAGAGCAAAAAGGGACTTTCCCGGTTCGCCTACAGCGCGCTCAATGAATCCGGCAATACCGTCTCCGGCGTCGAGATGGCGATGTCGTCCGGCGCCGCGCACCTCGCGCTCGTCCAACGCGGTTTCCAGCCCCTGGAGGTGCGGGAGAAGAAGAGCCTTTCGTCCGTAGAGGTCACCAAGAAGAAGGTGTCCCGCAAGGAGGTCATGCACTTCTCCCGCCAGCTCGGCGTGTTCATGAAGGCCGGCATCCCGATCATGGAAGCGCTGGAGGTGATTCAGCTCGAGACGACCGAGAAGCTCATGAAGAAGGTCCTTAACGAGATGATCGACGACCTCCGCTCCGGCGACACCTTCGCGGCGGCCGCGAAATCACATCCTGAAGCATTTCCCACCTTCTATGTGGGCATCCTCGAGTCGGCCGAGCTGACCGGCAATCTCGACACCGTGCTCAACCAGTTGGCCGACTATATAGAGCGCGACGTCGAAGCTCGCTCGACCTTGACCTCCGCGCTCATCTACCCCGGTGTCGTGGCCTGTATGTCGGTCGGCGTCGTCGTGGTCCTGGCCACATTCGTGATGCCACGGTTCGTCGTCTTCTTCAACTCCCTGCATGCCAAGCTGCCCCTCCCCACCCGCATGCTGCTCAGCGCGTCGGGCTTCGTCTCGCACTACTGGTACGCGATATTGGCCGTGATCATTTCCGTCGTCGTCGGGTTCGTCGCAATGCGGCGATCGGAGAGCGGCAGGGCAATGCTGGACGGGTTAATTCTGAAACTGCCTGTTCTCGGCCTTCTGGTGCAGGCCGCCATCCTCGAGCGAATCTGCCGGGTCCTCTCCTCAATGCTGCGAGCCGGTGTCGACCTCCCCCAGGCCATGTCCGTCACCGCTGATGCCTCCAATAACGCCGTCTTTCGCAACGGGCTCAACCAAATCCGAGAGCAGATGATGGAGGGTCAGGGATTGGCGGATCCCTTGGCGGCGACGGGCATATTCCCCGGCGCAGCCAAGCAGATGTTCCGGGTCGGCGAGGAGACCGGAACGCTCGACACTCAGCTCGAGACGGCGGCGTCGTACTACCACCGCGAACTGGAGGTGCGGGTGAAGCATTTCACGAGCCTGTTCGAGCCTGCCGTCATCATCTTCATGGGCGTGGTCGTGGGCTTTGTCGCGGTGGCTCTCATCTCGGCCATGTACGGCATCTACAGCCAGGTAAAGACGTGACACCAATGTACCGGCGCTTCCGGACCGCCCCGACACCGTGGCGGAGCCTTGCCAACAATGCAGGAGGTCGAGACGAGGATGGTTTCACCCTCATAGAGCTGGTCATCGTGACCTTGGTTCTTCCTATCATCATCGGCGCTATTGCTCTGGCGCTCGTATCGATCTTCTCCCTGCAGGGCAGCGTGTCCGGGCGTCTGACTGGTTCGGGCGATGCCCAGGTTGTGTCCTCCAACTTCGAAAAGGACGTGCAGAGTGCGGCACTCGTCAGTGCACCCCTTCAGGGCACGAACTACGTCGCGCCCACCTACCCAGCTCCGTGTGTTTCAGCTGCGCAAAGCGCGGACCCTCAGGTCCTCGGATTGCAGTGGGGCGGTGGCCAGACGGGAGCGATGCAGACCGAGGTCTCCTATGTGGAGGTCCCGGTGGTAAATGGCAGCTCAACCACTTACAAACTGGTCCGCAACGTCTGTCAGATCGGGAGCACGATCCCGAACTCCACGTCGGTCGTCTCCTCCAACGTGAGCTCCGGAGAGCAAGCCGCCGTCACGTGCGCCGCGACCCTCTCGGGCGCACTGACGCAGAATACCTCCTACAGCTCGCTGAGCGTGAGCTCCTTGCCGCTTGCGGTAACGAGCGGAGACTCGGTATCGGTGAGTTCGCCCGGAACCACACCGACGGTGGCTGCGCAGTCGTTTACCGCTGCCAGCCCGACGGCGAATGCGGGTGCGACCACGATCTCGGTGAGTCCGCAGGCGGCCAGCGCCAATTTCCCGGCCGGGTCCCAAGTGGTGGACCAATCCTGGGCGAACACCAACTGTGGTGCCAGCTCGGGATGGATCAGCGCAGTGAGCCTCACTGGGATCACCCTCTCTATTAAGGAGCCGGGAGCCAAAACCGCGGACGACTACACGTACACGCTGGTGGCGCTCCCGGGCGCCAGCTCTCCGGCCAGCGCGCAAACGACGGTCGCCACACCGAACTCGAGCTGCGGTTTCGCCTCCCCGGGAACCGGCACCTACGCCTCATCGCTGTGCTTTGTGGACTTCACTCCCTACTCGCAAACGCCCGTCTCGTGTCCGGGATCGCCCGGGTATCAACAGATTTCTGCGCCTATCACCAACACCCCGTACACATTGACTTTCTGTCTGAAGGTGACGGGAGCGACGGTTGCCCCGCACATCATCCCGACCTACTACTCCCCTCCCACCAGCGAGGCCTTTTTGGGCAACAACGGGTTCTATACCGGGATTCCAGGCAACCCGGCGCTCTATCAGAACGAGTCGGGCACAACGACGGTGACCATCATCAACATTCAGGTCTTGGATTCCGAGGGCAACCCCGCGTCGGGCTGGGAGCTGGCGACCGGAGATGCCGAATCGACGGACGCCGGCGAATCTCTCGCATGGACCGCGGGCTGGTCCAGCTCATCTCCGGTGCCGACGTCCCAGCAAGTTCTGAACCTGCTTCCGAATAGTTCGACGTCGCAGATCGGCAACGCCTGCGCAGATCCGACGTCTCCAGACGGTTTGACGGGGGTCGGTACCCAGACCGTGGAGTGTGCCGCATCCATCAGTTCCGACAAGACCGGGACGGTCATGCTGGAGGCCTCGGCCCCGGCCTCCCTCACCGCGACCATGGTCGGGACCGGCCTCCAGGCGATCTTCTTGGGGCTGTTGCTGCCATGATGCTGCGCTCGTTCCGCTCATTGGCCGAGAGGATCGCTCATTCGAGCGAACGTGACGGCCCGCGCCGCTCCGAAGACGGCGACACCCTCATAGAGGTGTTGCTGGCGATCGTTATTCTCGGTCTGGCATCTGTTGCGATCATTACGGCCTTCGCCACGTCGATCTCGAGCTCCTCAGAGCACCGCAGCCTGGCGACGTTTGACACCGTGCTCAGGAGCGCGTCTCAGGAAGCGATCGCCCAATTGCAGGAGCAGACTCAGTCTGAGTTCGAGACATGTCCGGGTACCTACAGCGTCAATTTCAGCCTTCCGACCGGCTACAGCGCGGTCATTTCCTCAGTGCAGTACTGGAACGGCTCCAGTTTCAGTTCGACGTGCATCGTCGATGTACCCCAGCTGGTCACCATCACCGTCACCTCTCCCACTGGTGCCAGCTACAGCATCAGCGTGGTGGTCAATGGTCCAATGACCAAGCCGATTCCCCCCTCGGGTGCGGCCTACCAGCTGGTCTTCCTCCAGACGCCGGTCACCGGAACCTCGACGGCGGGTCAGGTGTTCCAAAACCAGCCCCAGGTCGCGGTAGAGGATCAGAACGGCATCATCGTTCACAACGATCTTTCGTATCTCACCTTGGCCCTCTCCAACGGCGCCGTGCTCTCGGGCTGCTCCGGCACCGAGTCCGGGGGAGTGGTCTCCTTTAGGGGTTGCAGCACCACGCAAGCGGGCACGTACACCATCACGGCGACCGACAACTACGGCGCCCTGACGGCTACGAGCACTCCCTTCACGGTCGCCCCGAGCCAACCCACGCAACTGGTCTTCAGTACCCCTTCGCCCGGACCGGGCACGGCGGGAAGCCCGATCCCCAATGTGGGCGTACAGATCGAGGACGCGTTTGGAAACGTGGTGACCTCAGCCAGTGGATCGACCACGATGAGCATCGCGGCGGGTAGCCCGCAATCAACCTTCAGCTCGGGGACGACCACGGTCGGCTCGAGCAGCGGCGTGTCCACGTTCTCCAATCTGGTCGTCGACACGTCGGGCACCTACTCGTTGACGGCCACCTCCAGTATCAGTGGGGTGAGCGGTGCGACCTCTAGTCCCTTTAGCGTCAACCCCGCCTCCCCGAGCACCTTCACGTTGTCCAGCCCCGGCACCCAGACCGCCGGCACGCCCTTCAGCGACACCATCACCGCCTATGACGCCTACGGCAACGTGGCCACCGGCTTCACCGGCAGCCAGGCGATCGCCTTCTCGGGCCCGGCGAACGGGCCGAACGGGACGGCGCCGACCTACCCGGTCACGGTGAACTTCACCTCGGGTGTCGGCACGGCCTCGGGTATCGTCTTGACCGACGCCCAGAGCACGACCCTCACCGCCGCCCAGGCCGGCGTCACCGGCACGACGGCGTCCTTCACCGTCAACGCGGGAGCGGCCGCACAGTCGGCCATCACACCGAGCCCGTCGACGGCGACGGCCAGCGGTACGACCAACGTCGCGCTCAACTTCCAGCTCGAGGACCAGTACGGCAACCACACCACGAGCAGCGGCACGACCACGCTCGGTTTGACCTCGCCCTCGACCACCGACTTCTTCGCCGCCACCAACGGGGCGAGCGGGGCCGGGATCCTGGGCAACTCGGGTTCCGTCAGCTTCGCCAACGGCGTCGGGACGGCGACGTCCTACTACGGCGACGAGACGGCCGAACCCGACACCATCACCGCCAAGAAGGGCTCGACCACCTGGGGCACGACCTCGGTCACCATCACCCCGGGCGGCGCGGCCCAGGTGGCCATCACACCGAGCCCGTCGCCGGCGTCGGCCAGCGGCACGACCAACGTCGCGCTCAACTTCCAGCTCGAGGACCAGTTCGGTAACGCCACCACCAGTACCGGCACGACCACGCTCACCTTGACCTCGCCTTCGGCCACCGACTTCTTCGCCGCCACCAGCGGGGCGAGCGGGGCCGGGATCCTGGGCAACTCGGGTTCTGTGAGCTTCGCCAACGGCGTCGGGACGGCGACGTCCTACTACGGCGACGAGAAGGCCGAGTCCGACACCATCACCGCCAAGAACGGCGCAAGCACCTGGGGTACGACCTCGGTCACCATCACCCCGGCCGCCGCGAACAAGCTGGTGTTCACCACTCAGCCCGGCGGCGGTACCGGTGGGACAACGTGGAGCCAACAACCGGTGGTCAAGATCGAGGACACCTACGGCAACGTCGAGACGAACGACTCCAACAGCATCACGCTGGTCTCCGTCAATGCGGTGAACCTTGGTGCAACGACAACCTGCACGACCAACCCGCTCGGAGCAACCTCGGGTGTGGCGACCTTTGCCGGATGCAAGATCAACACCTCCGGGAACTATGAATTGACCGCCGTCGATGTCACCGATGGTCTCCAGGTGAACAGCAGCTCTCTCACCATCACCGTTGGAGCAGCGAGCCAGATCGGCTTCGTGCAGCAGCCTTCTGGAGCGACGGCCTCTGGCACCGTGTTCCCCACGCAGCCAAAGGTTGCCATCGAGGACGCCGCCGGCAATACCGTCACTACGGCATCAGCCACGATCACCTTGGCCCTGGGCAGCGGTAGCACCGGTACTCTTAGCGGTTGTACCTCGACAATGACCGGCGGGGTGGCGACCTTCAGCGCTTGCAAGGTAACCGGCACTGTCGACATCTTGAACGACACGCTCAAGGCCACTGCAACGTCAGGGTTTTCCGGTACGGCGACCAGCTCCTCTTTCAATGTCACTGCAGCCGCGACCAAGCTGGCATACGTCTCTCAACCGACGGTGGTTTCGAACGGCAATCTGTCGACCTTCCAGGTCAAGATCGAAGACGCAGCTAGCAATGTCGTCACTTCGGCGTCGGGGACAGTGGCGCTCGCCATCTCCAGCGGGCCATCCGGAGCTGTGCTGACCTGCAACGGCAGCACATCGCCAACAGCGACCGTGAGCTACGGAGTAGCCACATTCACCGGTTGTGGAGTCAGCAAATCAAGTGCTACGGCGTACACCCTTACGGCGACTGACAGCGCTCTCACGACGCCGACGGTCGTCAGCAGTTCGTTCATCGTGAGTAGCATCAGTGCTCCAACAATTGCGTACCCGGCATCGACCAACCAGATCAATCCCGGTGTCGGTGGCACTGGCACCTTCGCCATCATTGGCACGAACTTCGTCAACGGGACGGCACTGACGATAAGCAGCAACGCCACCGTCAATGCCACTTCGTGGATCAACGCAAACATCCTCATCCTCAACGTCACCGGTACCGGCAGCACTGGTGCGACGTCGAACGTCACGATCACGAATCCCGACGGGGGGACCGTGACGTCAAACAACGGATTTGTGAATGGCTAGCGAGGATCGCGCGATGGATCTGTTCCGACGAAATGGGCAACGCGACATGTCTAAGGGAGCGCGAGAAGAAACTTGCGATTCACGACATGAGGGAAACTCCCGCGCCTCCCGCGTGCATGATGAGGGTGGCGCCGTCCTCATCCTGGCCCTCGTCTTTCTCCTCATCGTAGGTGGTGTGGTGGGCGTATTGGCCAACTGGACCACGAACGATCTCAACAACACCGCCAAGTTCACGGCTGCCCGGTCGCTTCAGTCAGCTGCCAATAGCGCGACCCAGGTGGCGATCCAGAGCATCCGCTATACGCCGCTTCTGTCGCCCGGTCAGACTCTGAACGCCAGCCCGCCGAGCCCTTGTTGGGCCAACGGCCCCGGACTGCCCTCCATCGATGGCCAGAGCATGGACGTGTGGTGCAGCACCGCGTGGAACCCCACGAGTGCGAATACCCGCATCGTCACCTTCTCGACCTGTCAGAGTAGCGTTGCAAGCGCAGCAGCCTGCGCGGCACAACCCTTGCTCCAGGCTGTGGTGACCTTCGACGACTATCCCGCTGGCATCGTCAGCTCGCCCACCTCGGCGCAGTGCGTGGTGTACTGCGGCACCGGGATGACGGTGGACAGCTGGACGTGGTCACCAACTCTCCCGACTGTCACCAGCATCGGCACCACGACGGGGCCGATAACCGGTGGCACATCGGTGACGATCACGGGAACCGGGTTCGCAAGTGGCCCAACGTCGGTCAACTTCGTCGCAGGTTCCGTGGCCGGCCTGACGCCATCGAGCACCAACGTCGTTCTCCATGCCATTCCCAGTTCCGTGACCTCCACCTCGGTCACGGTCACGACGCCATCGGTGATTTCCGGATCAACGTACTTCGTCACCGTCACGTCGCCGGCGGGCACCAGCGCCTACAGCCAGAACGCGGTATTCACCTACACGGCCGTCGTGCCATCCGTGACGAGCCTGGGTAGCACACCCTCCGGCTCGACTGCGGGTGGCAACTCCATAACGATCACCGGCAATGGGGGGTTCTTCTCAGGGGCGGTTGTCGAATTCGTCGAGGAATCCGACCCCTTCGTGGAGTTCCCCTCACCCAGCGTCACCGTTAATTCGTCTGCCTCGATCACCGCCGTCGCGCCTGCCGTCACCAACCCCGGGGCGTACTACGTCACCGTCTCGATTCCGAGCGGTCTGGCTTCTCCCACCACCTACACCAGCGCCCAAAGCCCCAGCCAAGTCTTCACCTACTCCACCCTCGTCCCGACCGTCTCGGGGGTCACGGCCAACTACGGCCCCGTTGCCGGCGGTACGTCGGTGACGATCAACGGCACGGGCTTCGTCCTCGGTGCGACCGTTACCCTCATCGCGGAAAGCAATAATGTTCCCAACCCGCTGTTGACCTTCTCCGCAACAAACGTCACGGTGACCGGACCCAGCACGATCACGGCGACCACACCCCCGGTGACCACGGCCACGACGTACTTCGTCACCGTCACTATCCCAACCGGCCAGACTTCTCCTTCCACGTACACGAGTAGCGGCGGACCGGTCTTCACCTATTCCTGAGCGGGCTCTCGGGCGAGCCGGGCGGCGTCTCACGCGAACAAAAGGTCGTGCTGCCTGAGGCTGCGTCGACCAGCTCGATATCGATCGGTCACGGGTTTCGCGCGTCTCGCGTCGCGGGTTCCGCATCGCCACTAAATAGCAATGCGGAGTTGGGGGAACGTTGAGTTTGCGTAGCCAGAGAAGTGATGTACGTGCAGCAATCTTGTAGACGAAGGGGCAGGCACCCGCCGGCACCTCATCGGAAGCGAGAGGGCAGCACCGAGTCCCGGCGAGCCCCTTAAAAGAAAGGCAGAACCAAAATGATTGAGCGGTATCATGAAATCCAGCGCCAGAAGGCCGCCGGCGAGAGGGAGGAAGGGTTCACCCTTATCGAACTCCTTATCGTCATCGTGGTCTTGGGTATCTTGGCCGCAGTGGTTGTCTTCGCCCTCGGTGGAGTGACCGGTCAGAGCGCCCAGTCGGCGTGTAACGCCGATGCGAAGACCGTCGAGACGGCGGTGGCTGCGTACTTGGCTGACGGCAACGCGCAGACGGCCCTCGTAGGTTCGGCTGGACAGAGCTTGCTCACCAGCACGAGCGCCGCTGTCACTGGCAGTCCGTTCCTGCAGTCGTGGCCGAACAACACCAGCCACTACACCATAAGCTTGAACGCCGGTAACGGCGGCGGTGAGGTGGACGTGACGCCTAACGGAAGCACGGTGGCAACGAACTACAACAGCCAGACGGCTTCCCCCAAGACGGGCTGCTACGCCGTTTCGTAGTCAGTAACAACTGCAAGTTGATCCGAAGAGCCCGGCCCGAGGGCCGGGCTCTTCGGCATCCATCCTCCTCCTGAAAGAAGCGAACAAGTGAACGACACCGATATCAGCGCAATCACGCCGTGGCTGGAAATCCTCTGGGATCAAAAGGGTTCCGACCTGCTTCTGTCGGGGGGCTCGGCGCCACGGATCCGGGTGAGCGGCAAGCTCCGTCCGGTCGAAGGCGCCCCGGTCCTCTCGGGTGAGCAGATCGGAACACTGGTCCGCACCCTCCTCAAGCCTTCGCAGCAGACCGAGTTGGAGAGCGAGCAGGACGTCGACTTCGCCTTCTCGTGGTTGGATCGGGCCCGCCTCCGTGGAAGCGCCTTCACCCAGAGGGGTGAGACAGCCCTCGCCCTACGTATGATCCCCTCACGTGTGCCGAGTTTCGACGAACTCGACCTGCCGCCGATCGCCCAATGGGTGTCAGAGCTGCCGCGGGGGTTCGTGCTGGTCACCGGACCGACTGGTTCGGGAAAGTCGACCACGCTGGCCTCCATCATCGACCGCATCAACGACACGCGGGCATGCCACATCCTGACGATTGAGGACCCGGTCGAGTACGTGCACCACCACAAGCTCTCGGCGGTGAGTCAGCGTGAGATCGGACTGGATAGCCCCTCCTTCGACAGGGCGCTCCGGTCGGCCTTGCGGGAAGACCCCGACGTCCTCCTGGTCGGTGAGATGCGCGACATCGAGTCGATCCAGATCGCCCTCACCATGGCCGAGACGGGCCACCTGGTGTTTGCCACTCTGCACACCAACGACGCACCCCAGGCCATTGACCGGATCATCGATGTGTTCCCGGCCTGGCGCCAGGAGCAGACCAAGGTACAGCTCGCCGCCTCGCTGGCGGCCATCGTGGCACAGCGCCTCGTGCCGAAGGTCGGAGGTGGGATGGTGGCCGCCTTCGAGGTGCTGATTGCCACCAACCCGGTGCGAAACCTAATTCGTGAAGGTAGGTCCAACCAGCTCTTGAACATCATGACCACGAACCAGAAGGAGGGGATGCGCACACTCGAGACCAGTCTGGCCGAATTGATCGTGTCCGGAACCATCGGCTACGAGGATGCGCTCGACGTCTCGGCACACCCGAAAGAGCTCGCCCGTGCTCTGGAGGCCGTGCAGCGATCCGGGAAGGGCTGAGCGACTACCGTGCCGGCTCGTCCAGGACCAGATCTGCCCTATTCGATTGTCGCGGGTGTCACGCCGTGCGCACCCGGCTGGCTCGTGGCCAGCGCCAAGCTGCACGGAGCCACCTTCGCTCCGGAGCTGCCCAAGGTCCTCTCGACATTCATGGAGGTGCTCGACGAGCGGCCATCGTTCGCGGTGGTCGCACTGAATGCGCCGATCGGCTACGTCGAGAAGCCTGACGGAGGGGTGAGGGAATGTGACCGTCAGGCTCGGGGCCTCCTGGGTCGGCGTGGTTCGACGGTGCACAACGCGCCGTCCCGGGCCCACTTGAAAGAAGGTGCTGCTGCGGATATGACAGATCACCTCGATGCCGTGAGCACCGCGCTCCTGCCCCGTTACCGTGAAGTGGCGGCTGAGATGGCACCGTACCGGCAGCGAACCGTCTATTCGGTCCATCCCGAGCTCAGCTTCTTTCAGATCAACAACGACACGCCGCTCCGCTGGACCAAGAGGTTCGAGGCGGGACGCGAGGAGCGCAGGGCGATCCTGGAGAAGAGAATGCCGGGGATCGATCGCGTGCTCGACTTCGAGCTCGACGACGTGCCGCTCTCCCACAAGCTCGATGCCGCGGCTCTCATGTGGACGGCTCGGAGGATCTTCGCCCGCGCCGGCACACGCCTCCCGGCCGACCCCGAATGGGACGAGGAGGGGCTGCGAATGGAGTTCGTCCGGTAAGCAGAGCCGCGCCGCGTTGACCTGTCAAGAAGACCCCACTCCGCGAAAGGCAGCAACCATGTGTAGCCGTCACCAGCAGATCCGGCCGAAGAGAGCAGCCGGTGTACGTGAAGATTCCGGTTTCACCATGATTGAGATTCTCATCGTCATCGTGGTGCTCGGCATACTGGCAGCCGTCGTCGTCTTCGCCCTCGGCTCGCAGACCACCAAGAGCGCCAAGACCGCCTGCATGGCGGATGCCAAGACCGTCGAAACGGCGGCCACTGCATTCGCGACCGAAAACCCTTCGGCGAACGTGACGCAGGCAAACCTGCTGAGCTCATCGTTCGCCGGCGGACCCTTCCTGCAGAGCTGGCCCTCCAACCCCACCCACTACTACATCGGCTTGAGCATGACGGCGGCGTCGGCCCCGGCTTCGAGCACGGAAGTCGACGTGGCCCCTGCGGGAACACTCACCGTCGCTCCCGGGCAGGGGAATCCGGCATGGGTGAACTTCGACACGGAGACCGGGTCGACGGGCTGTAACGCGGTCTCCTAAGGATCACATGCAACACCTCTCCAGCGTTCATCCCGAGCTGGATGTCGACAGTTCGAACACGGTCCTCGACCGACCCTCGTGGTTCGACAGACCCCTCTCCAACCGATGGTGCGTGTTCGGCTGGGTGGTGGCCACAGTAACCTTCGTCGGGGTCACCCAGTTCCTGGGCGGACCCACCCAGATCGACGCCAGCCTGTCGCTGTACTCGACATGGGCCATCGCTCACGGCCAGCTGGCCTGCGCCTACCCGGCCGGCAGCGCGGGTGGCATTCCCCTCAGGCCACCTCTCTACCCACTGATCTCGGGAGCGTTCGCTGCGTTGACCCACATCGGACACGGCGTCGCGTTCCCCTCTCGGGCTGCGCTAGGGGCGGGTTGCGCCCAGGAAGTGGGCGTCATGGCCCGGTGGGCGCAGAGATCGGGCGCCACGTTGCCCTCGATTCGGCTGGGGTATGTGAGTTGGATCGCGCTCCTGGCCGGATTTGTCTCCTTTCTGCGGGCCTCGGGTCGCGGTCGTTGCGGTTGGGAGCCTACGGGTCTCGTGGTGTTGGCCGTAGCCCCGCCGGTGATCATGTCGATCCAAGACATCTTCCATCCCGAGGACCTGCTGGCCATGGGTTTGGCGCTCGGCAGCCTGGCGTGTGTCCGACGGGGATCCTGGGCCTGGGCCGGCGTCCTCCTCGGAGCGGCCATTCTCTCGCAACAGTTCATCCTGCTGATCGCCGCCCCGCTCTTGGTGGTGGCGCCGAGAGATCGACGAATCAGATTCGCAGGTTCGGTCGTCGGATCGGCGGCGATCGTCGTCGCCCCGATGGCCGTGATGACGTCGGGACGAGTGCTCGGGTCGGTGATCGGTGTCGGTAACACCCCGCTGGGGGGTGCGACCGTGCTCGCGCAGTTGCACCTGCACGGCGCCGCCGAGGTCGCGCTGAGCCGGGTGCTTCCCGTCGTTCTGGCCATGGCCATGGCGGGTTGGGCCCAACGGACGTTGGGTCGAGCGATCCTCGAGCCTCTGCCTCTGGCATCCCTCGCCGCGACGGCGCTCACCCTTCGGCTCGTCTTCGAAGTCAATCTCTACGGCTACTACTTCATGGCCGTCGCGGTGATGCTCATCGTCCTCGATGTCCTGCGCGGCCGGATCAGCATCTACCTCATTGGGTGGTTTGCCCTGCTGTTGCTGGCTTTTGACCCGGTTCACGGGGGGGACAAGCTGTTGAGAGACTCGCCACCCATCTGGTTGTGGCAGATCTTCCTCGTGCCTGTCGCCATCGCGCTGGCCGCCAGACCGATGATCTCGGCAGTGCGCAACCACCGCGCGACCGACGTCGGCGTCGGCGCCACCCTTGGTGATCGGGTTCTCCAGTAGCGGGACCATTCCACGTCACGGCCTGCGAATACGGTTACGCTGGT
>Ga0302324_100014076_pt1 | contig 16155 bp, 10 predicted proteins | sample Palsa_T0_1_FD_201949 | JGI IMG/M metagenome (GOLD analysis project Ga0302324, IMG submission 201949) | Peat permafrost microbial communities from Stordalen Mire near Abisko, Sweden - Palsa_T0_1 | ecosystem: Environmental > Terrestrial > Soil > Palsa > Peat permafrost | place: Sweden: Abisko...
TTCCCGTTCCCCCCACCGTCATACGGTCCAGCTTGATGGTGGGCATGCCGACGCCGACGGGGACGCTCTGGCCGTCTTTGCCGCAGGTGCCGATGCCCTCGTCGAGTTTGAGGTCGTGGCCTACCATCGACACGTATTTCAGCGCCTCGGGGCCGTTGCCGATCAGTGTGGCGTCGCGCACCGGCGCGGTGACTTTGCCGTCTTCGATAAGGTAGGCCTCCGACGCCGAAAAGACGAATTTGCCGTTGGTGATGTCCACCTGGCCGCCGCCGAAGTTGACCGCGTAGAGGCCGCGCTTCACGCTTCGCAAAATGTCTTCGGGTGCGTCATCGCCGGCCAGCATGTAGGTGTTGGTCATACGCGGCATGGGGATGGACTGGTAGCTCTCGCGGCGTCCCGAGCCGGTGTTGGCCGCGCCGGTGAGCCGCGCCGAGAGCTTGTCGGTGAGGTAGCCGCGCAGGATGCCGTTCTCTATGAGCACCGTCTCCTGGGTGGGCGAGCCTTCGTCGTCCACGTTGAGCGAGCCGCGCCTGCCGGCCATCGTCCCGTTGTCGACCACGGTCACTTTGGAACTCGCCACCGATTGCCCGATCAGCCCCGCAAACGCCGACGTCTTCTTGCGGTTGAAGTCAGCCTCGAGGCCGTGACCCACCGCCTCATGGAGCAGCACGCCGGGCCATCCTGGGCCCAGCACCACCTGCATCTCGCCGGCCGGCGCAGGCACCGCTCCAAGCTGCAGGACAGCTCCGCGCGCGGCCTCCTGGGCCAGGTGCTCCGGGCTCTTCGTGCCGACAAACTGCTCCAGGCCCGCACGGCCGCCGGCGCCCGCGTACCCTCGCGTGGTGATGGCGCCGTCTTTGGCGATGACCGAGACGTTAAGTCGGCAAAGCGGCTGCGTGTCGCTGGCAAACGCGCCGTCGGACGCGGCGATAAGGATGCGCCGCAGCTCTTCTGAATAACTGGGCCGCACCTGAACAATGCGCGCATCGAATGCACGCGCGGCGCGGTCGGCGCGCAGGATCAGCTCGAGGCGCGCAGCCAGGTCGAGATCGAACCCGCCCAGCGGCACCGGGTAGAGGTCGGCGTTAGGGGCCTCGGTGAACCCCTGCACCCGATGCGTGGCCGGCCCCGATGCGATCAGCGCAGCGGTGCGCGCGGCATGAAGCAGCCGGTCGGCGCTCAGGTTGTCGGTATAAGCGTAGCCCGTCCGCTCGCCTGACAGCACGCGGATGCCGCATCCCGCGCTGGTGCCCTGGCTGGCGGATTTCACGATCTGCTCGTCCACGCCCAGCGAAGTAGCCGTGACCGACTCGAAATAAAGGTCGGCGTAGTCGCCGCCCGCGGCCAGCGCCTCGCCCAGGCAGCGCTCCAGCAGCCGCTCTGTAAGACCAAACTTGTCAAAGAAATAGCGTTTGTGGCTGGGGCGGGGAGCGGCAGCGGGAAGATTCATCGTGCTTTCAAGTTTACGCCGATTTTCCGGCGGCGCGAACCGCGTTCGCTCCGACAGTCGCACCGTTTGCTCTTTTGATACGGCACTCGCTCTCTCTCTTCCGCTGCGAACCGCTTCGTGCTACATTCGGGCTATGAAGAAGCTCATCCTCGCCACCCTGCTTTTGATGGTGTTTGCCAGCCCGGCTTTTGGCGCTACGCATCATCATCACCACCGTCATCACGCCCATCACCACCACGCGTAAGACGCGCCCGGCCTCTGAACCTCAAGACAATCGGGGCCGGGGCGCGCTCGTGTTGCCTTCCATTCAAGGCTTGCTGCCATGCGCCGCCGGCGGGAAGCGGGCAAATCTCGATGACAGATAAGGCTCCATGACAGATCTCGACGACCTCCGTTTTCCGGTGGGCCGCTTTGCTGCTCCAGCCGGCAGCACGCAGGAATCCCGCGCCGCGCAGATCGAGACGCTCCACCAGCTGCCCGCGCGCCTGCGCGAAGCCACCAGCAGCCTCAGCGATGCCCAGCTCGACACGCCTTACCGCGAGGGAGGCTGGACGGTGCGCCAATTGGTGCATCACATTCCCGACAGCCACGCCAACGCCTACGTCCGCACCAAGCTCGCGCTCACTGAAGATTGGCCCGCCATCAAGGCATACGATGAGGCTGCATGGGCGCGGCTCAGCGATTCCGGCCTGCCCATCGAGGCTTCGCTCGCCATGACGGCCGCGCTGCATGAGCGTTGGGTGGCGCTGCTCTCGTCACTCGCCGCATCCGATTTCGACAGGGGCTACGTGCATCCCGCCATGGGCCGTCAATCTCTGGCCACCATGCTGGCGCTCTACGCATGGCACTCGCTGCATCACACCGCACACATTACCAGCCTGCGCGCCCGACAGGGCTGGTAAGGGCACGCCATGGCTGCGGGCGCCGCGCCGGCCACACCTGCAGATCAGCTCGCTCAACAAATCGAAGCCTACTTCGTGGAACACCCGGCTGCCGCGCTGCTCGAGGACGGGCGTGTGCTCTTTGACATGCGCACGGCGCACTATTCCGTGACCGAGTCGCACGGACGCTGCCTGCTGCACCTGTGGAGCGAGGAGCGCAACCTGCTGCGTACAGTGATCGATTTGCAGCAGCGCGCGCAGTGCTTGCGCCTGATGACCCGCCGCATGGGCGCGGCCAAGCCGCAGGCGCTGGAACTGGTGCCCACCAGCGACCGACGTACGCCCACTGCTCGCGATGCCGCGCGGCGCAATTATCAAAAGCTCCTCACGCGCGCGCTGGAGCGACATTTCCTGGGCGCAAAAATCGACGGAATGCGCTCGGCAATGGACCTGGAGCACAGCTTTGGCCCCGCTTATGTGCGCGGGCGCCTGCTGCGCGGCCCCGCCGCCGACGCGGTGATCGGCGTGGGCGAGGCGGAGTCGGCCGCCATGGTCGACGGCATTCTGACGCTGGGTATTCTGTGGCTCGATCACTGCCGCCAAAAGGGCGATGGGCGCCGTCACTTCGGCGGACTCAAGGTGATTGTGCCCGCGGGCGCGTGGCGCACCACTGCCGAGCGCATGGCCTGGCTCAATCACGGCGCTGCGGATTTCCAGCTTTTCACGCTCGACGAGCGCAGCGAAGAACTCATCGCTATCGATTTCCGCGATACCGGCAATCTGGAGTCGCGGCTGGTTCATGCCTTCGACGCAGCCGCGGCAGTGGAGCGTTGCCGTGCGGGAATCGACAAGCTGCTGGCGCTCGTCGCGCCTGAATCGCGCCAGCGCGTGGAGATTTGCGCGCGCTCTGCCGCCGAGGTTTGCCTCCTGCTGCATGGCCTGGAGTTTGCGCGCGTCCGCCACGGCGTGGCAGCTCACTCCTTTGCGCGCGAAGACGAGGTCACCTTCGGTGCGGGCGCCAACGAGACGCCGCTTACGGACGAAAACGAGGCGCTGTGCCGCGATCTGTTTGCAAGCCTCTTCGCCAGCCGGCACGCGGACGGCATGCGCACCGATGCGCTCTTCCGCCTCCAGCCCGAGCGCTGGCTTGAGTCGCGGCTGCGCGAAGAGATTGCGACCCTGTTGCCTGGCCTGCGCGGAGACCTGCTTTACACGCAGGTGCCGGCGCTCTCCGGCGGCGACCGAGGCATGCTGGACCTGCTTACGCTGGACCGCCGCGGGCGCCTGTCGGTCATCGAGCTCAAGGCCGACGAGGACCTCCATCTGCCGCTGCAGGCGCTCGACTACTGGATCAGGGTGCGCGCCCTCAACAGCGACCGCCAGCCGGCCGCGGGTAATGCGGGCGGACGGCCGCTTTCGGCGTTCGAGCGCCAGGGATACTTTGCCGGGACGGAAGTTTCGCCGCTGGAGCCGCGCCTGCTGCTGGCCGCGCCGGCCCTGCGCATTCACCCCGCCAACGAGCCGGTGCTGCGCTATCTTTCGCCGCAGGTCGAGTGGGAGTTAATTGCCGTCACCGAGCACTGGCGGCGCGAATTGCGAGTCGTCTTCAGAAAGCACAGCAGCGACGCACGGACTTAGAGCCATTTGCCCATCGCCATAGCCCTGTAATCCTGAGCGGAGTTTGGCCAACCGTAGTCGAAGGACCTGCTGCGGCTTGCCCCTCAAAACCCGATGCGCACGCCTTGCTCGCCGATGATGGTGAAAACCAACAGCAGATGCGTGACGCCGAGCAGTTCCTTGATGCGCTTGCCCAGGTTGACCAGCTCCAGGCTGCAGCCTGCGCTCTTGCACGACACCATGAGCCGCACCAGCGTGCCCAGACCCATGCTGTCCATGTATTCGACGTGGCTGAGGTCGAGCACGATACGCTTCGACCCTGAGATGAGGTCGTGGACCTGCGCATAGAACGGGCCGGTGGCGCCTGACACGAGGCGGCCGTGGCACATAACCAGGGTGAGGTCGCCCTTGCGTTCAACTTCAAGACGGATCTGGGTGGAAACGGCCTGGTCGGGCATCGGGAAAGCTCCTTGAAAACAGCGAACAGCTGACAGCTGACAGCTAACAGCAAAAAGCTAACAGCTAACTCCGGGTGCAGCGATTCTCTCACAAACGGGGCTTGGAACGGCGGTGATTAGAGAAGTGCGCGGGGAAAAATGACGTCTCAGCCGTCGTTGCCGAGCTCGATGCGTCTGCGCGCCGGCAAAGCCGCCAGGCCGAGCACGATTGCGGTCACCACCAGCGATGCCAGCGGCGTCATCAGGAAGACACGCGTTGACTTGATGCCGGCCAGCCTGAGAGCCGCATGTGCGTAGAGCGCGAGCGAGCCGAGCGACACCGCCAGCGCGAGCCAATCAAGGGCGGACTGGCCGCCCGGCGGCCGGCGGCTTGAGCGTGACCGCCTTCGTGCCCAGGCTAGCGCAGCAAAGGGCGCAAGCACCCACACCACGAACATGAGGATCAGGATCCGCGAAGCGTTGCGATGCCCGGCGTAGACCGTACACGCCACCGAGCCCGCCGCCGCTACCCACAGCAACACTCCGGCTGCGGCGCCGAGTTTGGCCGCCGGCCGGTTCAGCGCGGAGGAATTTTCGTAGCGTCCGCCCATGGACACCAATGTATCGCATTGCCGGCAGCGGATTCATCACGCCCGCTTGCGCCGGTCGCCGGTCCCGCGCCGGTCTGCACGTGCGCGCCTTTCCGCGGCTGAAGCCAGAGCCGCAGGCGCAGACGGCGCGTCGAAGGGCGCCGCAGAGCCCACGCCGGCGGGCGCAAGCCCCGTCTCCGGAGTCAGCAGCTTGTTCAGCACCGGGATTTTCACGCGCTGCGTTTCCACAAAGTCCACTCCCGACGCCGTCAGCGTGAGATCCGCATTGTCGGAGCGCGTGATATAGGACTTCTTGTGCAGGTACCAGACGGTGAAGTCGAGATAATCGCGAGGAAAGCCCATGCGCTCTTCAAGCTCGAAGAGCGACACCTCCGGTTTGTCCGGACTGGTGCGGCGGCGAAAATAAAGCAGGGCCAGCACTGCCAGGCGCCGGTTGGTTTCGCCCTCGATCGAGTCCATGAAGTCGATGGTGGAAGACAGCGGCGGAGCGGCCTGCACCTGCATTGCGCAGGACGTGTCGTAGGCGGTGCGGGTGAAGGGATGCGACAGAACGTCATATGCCTGCTTGAGCCTGCGGAACTTGTCGGTATCGCCGGTCTCAGGGTTATCCGGATGAAAACGCGCCGCCAGAAACCGGAAGACGCGGTGAATGGTGTCGGCCTCGGCATTGGGACTGATCTGCAGAAACTCGTAATGAGTCGGAAAGTTCACGATGACCGCCTTAGGAAAAGCGCTGCACCCCTCACCATAACGTTCCATCGTGCGCCTGCAAATACAACGAATTGGTGCGTAATGCGCACGGATGGGTATATCCGCTTGATGGGTGCCCCTGGTCCGATTCTGGGACCTGGGAAAGCACAAGCTCAACGCACCAGATCACGCGGCTATAGACCTAATCGCTATGCCCGCCGCACCGAAGCACGCCCAGGTAGGCGCTCCACGGGCCCACCAGGTCGCGGTACTGGTGCGCCATGACTCGCGAAAGCTGGTGCAGGTGGGTCAGGTCGTGCGCCACCCAGGTGGCCAGAAACTCCGACAGCGTGACCGAGCCGAACGCCGGATGCATCCCGCGCAGCGCCATGTCTTTGGGCTGCAGGGAAAGCGCAGCGAGCGCGGCCAGGCTCTCCGCGCGCAGACGAGCAAACTCCTCGAGAAGCTGGTTGAGCGTCTTGCCCTCGCTCGCTTTGAACTGTGCAAAGCGGTCGAAGGGATCGAAGGATCGCGCCTCGCCGTGCTCCAGCAGGATGCGCACGCGGGGAATCCAGTCAGTGCGCTCGCCGGCAATCAGGTGGCCGACAATGTCGTACGCGCTCCAGGTCTCGCCGCCTTCATTGCAGCGCGTCCATAGCGCAGGCAGGCCGCGCAGCAGCGCATTGAGCGCCGCGGGCGTGCGGCTGAGCAGCGCCACGGCTTCGTCCAGGCTGAATTCGGTCGATGTCGCCATATCTCTGTCGATGCGCCGCTCGCCGATTGGACTCAGCGAAACGGGATGCGGCTCGGAAAATTCAGCGCCACATCCCGCCGCATCGAAGACCCCTCAAGAAGCGGGAAGCGCCGCGCCACATCTCACGCTACGATGGAATCATCCATGACCAACGCGACCCAATCGACGACGCAGCGCAGGGCGGTCAGCACCGCATCCATCGTGCTGGCGTTTGCCACCGTCTATTTATTCTGGGGCTCGACGTATACGGCCATCCGCATTGGCGCGGCTGAGATGCCGGCGCTGCTGCTGGCCGGCACGCGCTTTCTGATTGCCGGCTCTCTGCTGCTGATCTGGTGCCGCTGGCGCGGCCTGCGCCTGCTGTGGCCGCCCAGGGCAATGCTGACCATGGCCGCAGTGGGACTGCTGCTGCTGGGCGGCGGCAACGTGGGCCTCGTCTATGCGGAGAAGACCGTCGACAGCGGCCTGGCGTCCCTGGTGCTGGCGGTGATTCCGCTCTATGTGGCGCTGGCGGAGATGCTGCTGCCTGGCGGCGAGCCCCTGCCGGCGCGCGGATGGCTGGGCATGGCGCTGGGCTTTGCCGGCCTGGCTGTACTGGTATGGCCCTCGCTGCGCACCGGCCTGGGCGGCGACCGCACCCGCCTGCTGGCGCTGGGCGCGCTGCTCGGCGGCGGCATCTGCTGGACTGCGGGCAGTCTCATCTCCCGCCGCACCAAGCTGCCGGCGAACAGCTTTGTGGCTGCTTCATGGCAGATGATCGCTGCCGGCGTCTTCAATACCGCACTGGGCACAACGCTGGGGCAGTGGCCGCAGTTTCATCTGAACGAGGCTGCCGCCGGATCGCTGGCGTGGCTGATCACGGGCGGCTCGCTGCTGGGCTACACCGGCTACATCTACCTCATTGAACATGTGCCCGTGGCCAAGGTCGCTTCCTATGCGTATGTGAATCCGATGGTCGCGGTGCTGCTGGGCATTGTGCTGCTGCACGAGCGGCCCGGAGCAGCGGAGTTCGCAGGCATGGCGGCCATCGTGATCGCGGTGTTTCTGCTCACGTCGGCGCAGGTCAAGGCGAAGCGGCGGCCTGTCGAAGAGCTTGAACAATTGCCGGCCGATTGACAAGAATCAACGGCTTGTGGCGCAGGTCAAGCTTTGAAAGGGCACGACTTCAGTCGCGTCTCCATGGGCCTTCGGCCCACTCGAGGGGATGAAAACGCCGTCGAGTGTAGCATCGCTCATTAGCTGCCCAGCCAGGGTTGCTGCGACACTGGAGAAGTTGAGTCCGTAGCTGTGTCCGATCTGGAGTGCGCCAGTGAACCCATTGATGAGCGCCGAGGCTTTGCCAACGGCAGCTCGAGACCGTGCTTAAGAATCGCAAGGCGATCAATGGACCGATGCCCTGGCCCAGGCCGGCCGGCTGGCCCACGTGCACCGGCAGATACTGGGTCTGTTCCTCGGATCGGCTCGATTGGATCGACGCCCAGACTGAAACCTTGAATGGCAGCCTGGCCCAGTCCATGCGCCAGCATCGGGATGCGGTTCACCGTCTGGCCCAGGTGCCCGGCCTGGGTCCGGACTCAGCCCAGCAGATCGTCGCCGAGGTGGGCCCTTGCGCCGCCACCTTTCCCCCCGCGCCCCAGTTGGCCGCGTGGGTAGGCACGGCTCCGGGCAGGGAGGAATCGGCCGGAGTTCCGAAAAGCAACCGTTCCCCCAGGGGCAATCGCACGATGCGCCGCTTGCTTAACCAGGCCGCCAACGCCGCCGTACGCACCAAAGGCAGTTTTTTTTGAGAAACTCTACCGCCGTCTTGTCGTACGCCTGGGACACAGCAAAACCGTCTGGGCGGCCGCCAACCGGCTCTGCCGGCTGGTCTGGAAGATCCTCCATGAAGGCGTCCAATACATCGAACAAGGAAATCAGCCCGATCCGCTCCGGCTGAAACACCGGGTTCAACGCATGATCCGCGAACTGAAGCAAATCGGATACTGCGTAGAGCCAACCGCTCAAACCGCCGGCTGAAAACAATAGCCTTAGCTGGCGTTTTCGACCGTGCCGCAGAAGCCGATCAAATCGTCGTTGGGCGAACGTTAGCCCCTGATGGATGTTCGATTCGACTTGCCGCCGATTCGGCCTTTTGCCGCAGCCTGCGAAGCCGGTACCCCTCGCCCGCACCAATCAATGAATGCGCACCCGTATCCCGGTCGTGATGCCGTAAGAAGGCATGGACCCGAACGTGAACTGGTTCCAGTATTGATAGCTGACATCGACCAGGCGGATGCGTATCCTGCGGTTGACCCAATAGTCCACCCCACCGCCCGGAGCGATCACCAGGTAACTGCCCTTGGCGTAGCCGTACGGGAAGTCGAACTGGCCGACACCCACCATCGCTTTCGCATAGGGATAGAACTTTCCCTTGATGGGATAGAACGAGTAGCGCGGGCCGCCGGTCCAGACCGTCTCTTTCACGCCCGCCGTCATTGGATACAACACCCTGCGCGCCTCAAACTCAGCGCCGAAATGGCGCCGCGTGTCGGCGTCGACGAAGATGTCCGGCCCGATCATCTTCCGCTCGCCGTAGCCTACGTAATAGCCGGATGCGGCCACGCCGGCGGACACGGTGAACCCGCCCTGCCAGCCAGACACCTCCACCTGCGCCGATGCCCTGCCGGCCAGCCCCAGGCAGACCGCAACCACTGCCGCCGAAAACCCCGCGCGCATCCGCGCCGTCCGAGTCACCTTGCACCGCCAAAACCGGGCGAAAAATTGGAAATTTCTCATCTCTCTCCTGCAGCGTGACTCATGATTTCGCACTTTGCCGATTCCAGACGTGGACCGAACCCTGCCGGGTCCCGTCCACGCCCGCTCATGAAGTGTCCGCTACTGCGTAATGGTCAGCGTCACGTTCTGGTAACGCTGGAGGCCGCTGTTGGCGCCCACGCCGTTCACCTGGAGCACATACTTGCCCGGCGCGGCGCTCATCTCGGTAAATCCGCCGCAGCCGGTGACCAGCATCGCGGCGCCTGAAACAACCACCAGCAGCACCAGGCTAAGCAACCCGGAGTGCCGCTTTCTGAAGCGCCAGAAGACCAAGCCGAAAGCCCCGCTGATGGGAAGCAGAAGTCCTGCCAGCGACACTCCCCTCATGCCCGGCTTTAGGGTGCCGGGCGCCGCGTTCATCGCCGAGCCTCCGCCACTGAGTGGATAGTTGGTGTCAATGGTCAGCTGGGCAGTTGCCGTGGTGTCGGAAGCCAGGCTGATGTTGAAGTTGGAGAAGTGGCAGGTGACTCGCGCTGGCACCGACCCGCATCCCAGCTCGACGGTATCCGTGAAGCCGCCGCTCGAGGTCAGCGTCACCGTAACCGTGGCATTCTGCTTGGTGGGGATCGAGAGGCTCGATGGATCGACCGTCAGTTTGAAGTCCGCGGCCGCGCCCGAAATCACCACCGGCTTCGATTCCGACGGCAGGTGCGTGGGGTCGCCGCTATAGAACGCGACGATGGTGTAGGAGCCGTTGGGCAGGTTGGGCGTCAGCGTGGCCACCCCGCTCGAATCGAGCGCGGATTTTCCGATCGTCTTGGCGCCGTCTTTAAAGGTCACCGTCCCGGTGGGCGTGTGGCCGGCCGCAACCGTCGAGAAGACCGACGCCACCAGCGTCTGCGATTTGCCAACCGTGGCTGTGCCCAGGTTGGTGATCGTGGGAATCGCCTGCACCACTTCGATTTTCGCGCTCGACGTGGTGGCCGCGTTGAACCCGTCGCCGTCGTAGTGCGCCGTAATGGAGTGATTGCCGACCGTGAGCTGGGAGTAGGCGAAGGTGGCTGTTCCCGTGTTGTCCACGTGGCCGGCTCCGATGGTTTTTCCGTCGGCCAGGAAATTGACATCGCCGGTCGGCGTGACGCCGTCACCCTTCACCACGGCGGTCATGTTCACCACGGTGTCCACTATGGCAGGATCGGGATTCACGCTCAGCAAAACCTGATCGCTGGCGCGATCGATCACCAGATACAGATCAGGTGAAACGCTGCCGCCGTTATTGGTGTCGCCGGAGTACGTCGCCACAATGATGTGATTGCCGGCCGTAAACGTTCTGGTGATTTCGGCCCTTCCACCGCCGGCCACCGGAGCGGTTCCCACCGTCACGCCCCCGTCCGTAAACGTGACGGTTCCCGTCAGCACTCCTGTACCCTGGGTCAGCTTTACCGTGGCCCTCAGGGCCACCGGCTGACCCGCGATCCCTGGGTTGGGCGAGGCCACAACCGTGGTATCCGTCGCCGCCTGGCTTACCACCTGCATTACGGTGTTGGAGGTGCTGGCGCCATCCTCGGCGCTGCCTTCATACTTCGCAGTGATGTCGTGCGTGCCCACGCTCAGGGTCGAGGTAGTGAACTGTGCAACCCCCGTGGCGCCGGCCGGGCTAGCCGTGGCAAACACCTTGCCGCCATCGAGGAAGAGGACCACGCCGGTGGGAGCAAAGGTGCCGCTCGACTTGATGGTGGCCGTGAAGACCACGTTGGTGCCGTAGACCGATGGGTTGGGAGTCGAGGTCAGTACATTGGTTGAGGGCGCCTGGACCTCCTGGTCCACGATGTTGGACGCCGCGCCCAGGATATTCAGCACGGGATCGCCCGCATAGGTTGCCTGAATGGTGTGCAGTCCGTTGGCGAGAGTAGCCGTGGAGTAAGTGGCCACACCCGACGCGTTCAAGGTCACGGTTCCCAGCGTAGCCGCGCCGTCGGTGAAGATGACGTTGCCCTGCGGCACAACTCCAGATCCGCCAGGCCCTTTGACCGTCGCCGTGAAGGTCACGCTTTGGCCGATCTGGGATGGGTTCTGGCTGGTCGTCAGCCTGACCACGGTGCCCTCGTCCACCACCTGCACCAGCGTCGGCGAGGTCGATTTGAAGTGCTTGGGGTCGCCGTTGTAGACAGCCGTCATGTTGTGCGAGCCCACCGCCAGCGAGGCCGTGGTGTAGGTGGCAATGCCCGCTGCGCTCAGATTCACCGGGACGCCCAGCTGTTTGGCGCCGTCAAAGAAGGTAAGCGTGCCGGTCAGATTGCCCGTGCCCGCGCCCGTGGTGACGGTGGCCGTAAACTTGACCGCCTGCCCGAAGTTGGACGGGTTGCGATTGGAGATCAGCGTCACCGTCGTCGAGTTCACCGACGATGCATCGCCGATCAGCTCAATATCCAGCGGCGCATTTTGCGTGTCTCCCAGCACGTCGACGTTTCCCACCAGTGGATCGCCGGCGACGGTGGGCGCAAACTCGGCCGCGACGATGCAGTCGCCGTCGACCGCCAGGAACGGAGTGCCAAGGTTGCAGGTCGTCTCGGCCTGGTCAACCGCGGCATTGTTGTCGTGGTTGATGGCACTCAGATCGAGCGCCGCGTTACCGTCGTTTTCCACCGTCTGGTCCTGCGGCGCGGAGAGATCGCCCTGGCGCACCGGCACGGCCGTGAAATTCAGGATCGCCAGGTTGCTCTGCATCTCGCGGATCAGCATGTAATAGAAATCGGCCACGAACAGGTTGCCGTAGCCGTCCATCACCATGCCGGTGGGAGCATACAGCACCACCGGGCCAGGCGTGGTCCCGCCGGGAACCACCGTCTCGCCCTGGCCGCTGATCTCCACTGTCGAGATGTCATGAGTTTTGGAGCTGACCTTGCGGATCGCGCTGTTCTGCGTGTCGGCGATGTACAGGTTGCCCGCCGGATCCACTGCCAGGCCCTCCGGCAGGTGAAGATTGGCATCGATCGCAGGTCCGCCGTCCCCGCCCAAGCCGGGAGAATTGTTGCCCGCATAGGTAGTGATCGTGCCCTGGGTGTCGACTCTGCGCACAACGTTGTTGGCCGAGTCCGGGATGTACATGTTGCCCTGCGGATCCCATACCACTGCGAAGGGCAGGCTGAGCTCGGCCTCGATGGCCGGACCGTTGTCGCCTTTGTATCCGCCAAACCCCCCCGCGCTCTGGAAGCCGTCTCCGGCCACGGTAGTGATGATTTTGGTGGCCAGGTCGACTTTGCGGATGCGCTGGTTGGCCGTGTCGGCAATATAGAGGTCGCCGCTCAGGTCGATTGAGACGCCCAGCGGCCCGTTGAGTTCGGCCGCGGTGGCTGCGCCGTTGTCGCCTTTGAAGCCGGGCTTCCCGTCGCCCGCCACCGTGGCGATGATCCCGGTCGCCGAGGTGATCTTGCGTATCGCGTTGTTCCCGGCATCCGCAATATAGAGGTTGCCCGCCCCGTCGATGGCCACGCCCGAGGGGTTGTTGAGGGTAGCTTTGTCCGCGGGGCCGTTGTCGCCTTTGTCGGTCCCCGCACCGGTGCCCGCGATGGTCGAGATGAGCCCGGTAGACGCCGTGACCTTGCGAATCCGGTTGTGGACGCTGTCGGCGATATACATGTTGCCCGAGCCATCCAGAACCACGCTGGACGGCTGGTCCAGATTGGCGTCGATGGCCGGGATGCCATCCTGGGTGGAGTTCCACGTGCGATAGACGCCGGCCACCGTGATCATGTTGCCGTTCACCAGCACGCCCAGGCCGCCGGTCCCAGTGCCCGACAGGTACGCGGTGCCAAGCACCTTGTCGCTCGAGTCAAGCAGCACCACCGCGCCCACGCGCGAGCCGGGAACCGACGGCGTAAAGGTCACGGACTCGGTGCAGGTGGCTCCAACGGTGAGGTTGGCCGATCCGCAGGTGGAGGAGCCTCCGCCCGTTGCGAAGTCGAGCCCCGTAACGCCGAGCGTCAACACGTTCACCGTGCTCACGCTGCCCGCCGCCGTGGCCGTCACCGTAACAGTCTGGGCGGGCGATTTCGAGCCCACGCCCTGCGGACCAAAAACCGACTGGGCCTGCGTGGCGTGGCCGGCAAACAGCAGCACGGCCAGCCCCAGCATCCACTTACTGCCGGCACGAAGCGAGGCCAGCGCCCCGAAACGGACGCGGCACCGCGGTTCGTCTTCGATGCCAGTGGATGGGCAGGAACGCCCCGACAATTTGCTTTCCTGATGGACACAACCGGCAAGCTGGATAGCTTCGCGGCGCATGTTTACCCCCATGGCGGATCTCCAATGCAATTGCTTTCCACGGCCGGTCTGGCCGTGAGAAATCTGAAAGAACTGAGGGCAACTGCAAGACCGCGATCATCCACGGTTTGAGACGCAAGCCCCCACAATAACAACCGGTGAGAGGCGCGCCAGAAGGGGTACCCCTGAATTATATTGCGATTCGGGTTTTTGTCGATGCATATTTCCCGAAAAAAGTTGTATCGCACACTTTCATACACCGGGCTTACCAAAATGAATCCATACCGGGCCTTCCACCCGGTTGGGCCTGCGCTCTCCACAGGACACGGGGCCACTCGAGGCGCGCCTTCCCATCAACAGAAATGCCCGGAAGCGCGCACATCGTGCCCGGACTTGCAACCCGCTGTTTGATCGAATAGCTTTGGCTGGATTCTCGCCAAAACGCTGTCATTGCGGAATACACCCTTTGGGTCATCCCCCTCCCTCGTTCATGGGAGGGAGCTTCCGATCAAGTCGAGGCTTGCGTCCTTGTATGTTTGGGAACATCGGATCAAGTTGAGGATTTGAAGGTCTATGTTAGTGGCCAGTCCCTAAACTCCATCGCAAACAAATCTGTCATCCCGCAAACAAATCTGTCATCCTGAGCGGAGTTTGGCCGTCTTTTTGGCCAAACGGAGTCGAAGGACCTGCGTTTCGGGGCCTACCGCTTCAGCCACAGCGGGACGAAACGACGGACGCAAAATCCCATCGGTTGAAAAAATCGTCCTGCGATCTTCGGATGTGCGACCCAGCAGACCGCCCCAAAAAAGGAATCGGGTGGCTGCCCAGCGAGTTGGGCGGCCACCCGAAGAGTCATTATCGATCTTGCGATCAAGAAACCAGTTCAGGAGACATGCCCACCTTATCGGTCTGCTGGCGCAATGTCTTGAGTCATTGGACTGAGTGCAGGGTCCATCGATGGGTGGAGAAGCGGTGGAGATGGGCGCGGTAAGCTGGATGCGCTCCTGTGCATGGGCGCGCCGGGCCGGTTAATGTGGAGGGTGCGCACCCAATGAGACCCGCGCCCCAAGAAAGCCGCCCCGCATCTGTGGCGATGACCGACGACAATCCGAAGTCCGTACTGGAGCCGTGGGGCTGGCGCGGCCGCGGCGGGCTTGCGTGGCGCCGCCGGCGATGGGGGGCGGCGTGGATGCTTTCGTTTGCAGTGGCGGCCGTGGCACTGGAACCCACCACGCCCCTGGCCAACTACGGCCGTCAGGCCTGGGTGATGGAGAACGGCCTGCCGCAGAACACCGTGCAGGCGCTGGCCCAGACCCGCGACGGATATCTATGGATAGGCACCGAGGTGGGGCTGGTGCGGTTTGACGGCAGCGGGTTTCAGGTGTTCGACACGCATTCAAAGCCGGCGCTGCCGGGGAATGACGTGCGCTGCCTGCTGGCGACCGACCACGGGACGCTGTGGATTGGCACCGGCGACGGGCTGGCTCGATGGAAGAATGGAACCGCAACCACTTACACCACGCAAAGTGGATTGCCCAGCAACAACGTGCTTGACCTCAGATGGATTCCGACCGAAACACTTTTGATTGACACCGATCGCGGGCAAGGTGAATGGACCGCGGGTCAAATCGTTAATGGAGGAAATTCTCAGGCTCGGCCCCGCACCGCCATTCCGTCCGGCGGAACCGGGGGAGGCATCGAATTCAGCGAGCGCTTATCGGATCGCCGCTTTATGTTTTCCGACAGGGAGACTCTGACAATCCTGGAAAAAGATCCTGCGACGGTCTATAAGGGCCAGGAAGTCGCAAAGCCAATCCTGCAGTTTAGAGTTGGCAACGAGTTGCCGGGCACCCGAATCCAGGCGGTCTTCAAAGATCGCGAAAACATGCTCTGGATCGGCACCAACCGCGGCCTGGTCCGCTGGGCCGGCGGCAAACTGGACCGCCTGCCCATCACCGACCCTCTTGCCTCAGCCTCGATCCTCTCGCTGATGGAGGACCGCGAAGGCAATCTCTGGGCCGGCACCGAGTCCGACGGTCTGCACATCCTGCGCGATCAGCGCTTCCGCATCTTTGGGACGCGAGAGGGGTTGACTTCCGATGCGACGACCACTGTGGTCGAGGGCGCGAATGGAAAGATCTGGGTGGGAACAAACGGTGGTGGGCTCAATGCCATCGAGCGGAGCGGAGGCGTGACGGGCGCGGTGCGAGCCTACTCCGTGCGCGACGTGCTGTTGAGCGACGTGATCCTGTCGCTGGCGGCCGCGCCAAACGGCGATCTGTGGGTGGGCACGCCGGACGGCCTCAACCGGATTCGCGGCAGCGCGGTCGACGCGTATACCTCGGCAGACGGGCTGCCCGACGACTTTATCCGCTCTCTGTTGGTGGACGGCGATGGATCGCTGTGGATCGGAACCCGGCACGGTCTGGCGCACCTGACCGGCAGCCCCGCCCACATTCAACTTGAGACCTTCACGCAGGCAAATGGCCTGGGCAGCGACCTGGTGGGCGCCATGGCGCGCGACTCCCGCGGCGATCTGTGGGTAGCTACATTTGCCGGCCTGTCGCGGCTGACGCACGGAAAGATCGTGAACTACACCACCGCCGATGGCCTGTCGAGCAATGTCATCACAGCGATCACCGTCGATCACGCCGGCGCGTTGCTGGTCGGCACCCAGGACAAAGGATGGGACGAGTGG
>Ga0302324_100014077_pt1 | contig 16153 bp, 15 predicted proteins | sample Palsa_T0_1_FD_201949 | JGI IMG/M metagenome (GOLD analysis project Ga0302324, IMG submission 201949) | Peat permafrost microbial communities from Stordalen Mire near Abisko, Sweden - Palsa_T0_1 | ecosystem: Environmental > Terrestrial > Soil > Palsa > Peat permafrost | place: Sweden: Abisko...
CGGGCTTATCGGCCATCACCTGCGATCTCACACGTAACCCGTTCTTCGCGGTCGGATCGATCGTCACCCGAAAATCCGCTGCGTCGCTGCATTCAGAAGTCATCTGGCAAAGCACTACCGAAGCATGTGCAGCAGGCAGAGCATCCGTTTGCACGATAACCGCGGGTCGTGGCTTGCCATAGTCGCCGGTTGCTGCAACGGTCACCACATCGCCGCGCTTCATAGCTCGTCAAATACCGACACCGCCTCCATCCAGCCCAGTGCATCCAACTCGCGCGATCGGTCCAGGCCCGCGACCTGCTTCGCGACGCGTCTGCGGACTGCCTTGGAGCGCGCATCGGGTACGATCAAGCGCAGTTCGCGCAGGCCGCGCACACTGCGCCGCTCGCGCATGGCCTTCATTCGCTCGGCGGGTAATGCCATGGCGTCCCTCCAAATGTAACGCGTTACATCGTAACGCGTTACATCCTGTGAAGCAAGTTCCTTACACGACCGACAAGCCGACGCCTGAGGAGACGTAAAGGAGACAAGCTTTCCCCGGTGACGCCAAGTTATGATGCAAGGAGCGATTTAGCGAACGTCCGTACAGTCCATCATCGGCGCAACCGAGATGCGGCGATCGATAGCAGTGATCATTTCAGCAGCGCGTGATCAACGGACAGCTGCTTCGAATGCCAGATTGCCAGCTTGTGCCGCATCGTGGTCTCCGCGACCTGATCTTCGGGCAGTGGCTGGATCATCTTGTCGTGCACCAGCAGCCGGTAAACGTACAGCAACTTCTGGCTCGCGGCATCCGTCGCCTCGAATTCAACAGCGCCGCGCTCTTGCGCGTATTTCATCGCTGCGAGCAGCCCCGCCTTGAAGAGCTGATCCTCGCGTTTCGGTTTCTTCATCATGCTGACCCTTTACGCCGCGACCCACCCCTGCCCCGCTTTCCACTGTTTCGTAAGCCTCTCGCCGCTGACAAGCGAGCGCAGCGCCGGCATCGCAAAGACGTTGACATCATCGACGATTCTGCCGAACTCATCGACGAGTTCGCGCTCGCCTATCTTTCTGACAAAAGCGTTCCATTGGACTCGATGCTCCTCCACAAAAGCCGCAGTGAGCGCCTCGACATCGTCGGTAGGAACCGGGGTCTCCCGATTCTTGAATGTCGCGTCGATTGCTTTGATAAATGCGTCCGCATCGAAATCGAGATGCTTCGAGCAGATCCAGACATCGTAAAAGTCCTTCATGCGGCTGTTGGCGTTGCCGAGCGCGACCATCGCCTGGAGTTTCTCGGCGATTGAGGACTCGATTGGATAGGCAAGCAGCGAGATGGTGTCGCCGCCCAGGAAAACCGGGTATTGGATGATTCGCGGGCCGGGCACCATGACGTCTCCCACGCCGAAGTCGATCTGGATTTTCAGACGCACGTTGTCCATGCGCGCGTGCATCAGAACTCGTGTGCCTTTGTATTCCGAATCCTTTGCGATGTCCTCGGCCACCACGCTGTCGGCGACGAAGGAAAGGCCGTCTGCCTCCACTTCAAGAGTCGCACAGTCCTTGATGAGCGCCACCAGGCTTGCGTGATCGGCCTTTCCCTTGCGAAGCATGTCGATGTCCACGGTGGGACGCGCACTTGGGATGCCGATCGTCTTCAGCAGCAGTGCGCCTTTCAGAATGACGCTTTGCGCGTGCCGCGACTTCGAGATGCGATACAGGAATCGCTCCATCGCGTATAGCTGAAGGACCTGCTGAAATGGCGTGCCGCTCGACTTTGAATTGTTGCGCAGCTTGGCCAGCACGGACGCCGTGACATTCTTGATTTCCTTCCCGGTCATTCGATCGCCTGCAGATACGGTGACATGGGATTTTCGACACGCAGCAGCCGTGCGTAGTGCAGCAGCTCTCTGTTCTGCACGCGCTTTCGTTGGCGCGCCATACGCAGCGCCTCGAGCGCAACGTCCAGTCCAAGCTTGTTCCTGAACTTGAAGCAATCCACTACGCTACGCGCGACGCTGTAGATCTTCACGGGCATGCCACCGATGCGATGCGTCTCGAGTCCGTTGTTGAAGGTCTTCGGATCGAAGCGATATACGGTGACGGGAATCGACAGTGTGATGCCGTGATAGCTGCCACGCGGCACGGCCAGGTGAACGGAGGATGGGATCTGGGTCGTGAGGTCGTGATACGAAAGCGCGCTGATCAGGCAGACAGCCGCGTCCGGCGCGCGCACCGCGACCAGGGCGAGATCGGGATGCTCGGCTTCACCGGTTTCGGCCAGACGGTAGAGACCACGGCCGAGCTCGACGATGCGCCCGCTGTCACGCAGCGTGTACAGCGCGTCCGTGTGCACTCCGAGCGCGATGAGATCTCGGGTGCGCAGCGTGCCCCCCTTCTCGCGAAAAGCCTCCAGCGCGGTGTCGAGATTCCGGGTCTTCATGACGGGTAATACTAGCACCACTTGTTTTTAAGTGGTATGTTTATTACCCATCCGGCAGGGCAAGCCATCACGAGCCGCCGGCCGTGGCGTGCACGGCGGAGGCCGGCGGCGCAACCACGATATTCCAGGGCCTGGATTGCTTCATCAGCGGAGGTTTTCGCTCCCACAAAACCTCAATGAAATTTAAGTTTTGTGGCGACGATATCAATGAGCGCCCGAGTCCGAACCGATTCAGAATCCGTTCCTGGAGGAGACGTAAAGGAGACAAGCCTTATCCGCTGACTCCAAACTATTGATGCTCAAAAAGATTTAGCGATCGTCCGTCCAATCCATCATCGGAGCGACCGAGATGCGCCGATCGATCTTTGCGGCCGTTTGATCGGAGGAAATGCCTATTTTCACAGTACTTTCCATGCTGCGCGTTTCAGTGGTATTTCTGCGTGTTCCGGGGAGTTTAGCGGTTGCCGCGGAGACATAAAGGAGACAAGAATGACATGTCTCCCCGAGTGCCATCATGCCGACGATCAAAGTTCGCAAGCAAGCCAACGGAATCACGCGCTACACGGCGATCGATGCTGCCCCAGAGGCTGCTAGTAACAAAAGCGCGGCGAGTGCGGTTCGCATAGCTTCACGTGATACCTAACTTTTATTAGAAAATTGAGGCTCAGGTGTGCGCTGCTGCCCGTTCGCTGATCCGCTTCTTCGGTGCCGTGACAAGTAAATCGACCTGCAGCCCAGCCCGTGTAGCGGCGTTTACCAAAGCATCGAGGCTGAACTGGTCAATCTTTCCTTTCAACAACGCGTTCAGGCGCGGCTGCGTCAGACCGAGGCGTGCGGCCGCACGTGCCTGCGTCATGCCGCTTCGCTCAACGAACTCCTCGATTCGGATCATGACCTCGGAGCGCAAAGCAAGGTTGCGCGCTTCGGGCTCTCGGAATCCAAGATCTCGGAACACGTTGCCGCTACCACGTACCATCCTCATTCGCTTTGTCATCGTCGCTGTCTCCTGCGCTCCTCCGCAACTGTACGAAACCGGTCCGCAGCCAGGTCGAGCTCTCTTTGCGGTGTCTTGCGCGTCTTCTTTTCGAAGGCACTTAGCACGAATATCGCTTCGGGCAAGTTCGCTAGGTAGAGCACGCGGAACTCGCCTGCCTGGTGAATCCGTATCTCTCGCACACCGGGACCCACCGTTGACATGGGTTTCCAGTCCTTCGGCTCGCGGCCCTGTTGCACGCGGTTGAGCTGTGCCCGCTCTCGCGCCGTGCGTCTTCCGGAAAGTCGCGAAGTCTTCGCAGACTGTCGCCCCACACGATCGGCTTCACGGCTCGATTATATCAGTACTGAGATAACCAGACTGGACCAGGTAAATCGGAGGAGACGTAAAGGAGACAAGGCTTTTCGACGCCATCTAAACTACTGATCTATCAGGTGAAATGGACTTCGTGGGTCCAACCCATCATGGGAGCGACTGATACCCGCCGATCGATCTTTGCGGCCTTTTGATCGGAGAAAATGCCTATTTTTCCAGTGCTTTCCATGCTGCGTGTTTCTGCGGTATTCCTGCGTGTTTTTACGGAGAGAGACCCAATTCCGGTCCATGGGCAGACAGCGGCTCACCGTAGTCGTTATTGCGTGAAGCTCGTCTCAGTTCGGCCACCTAGATCGCGACAGGAACGGCAACTCGAACCATGTTAGGCGATTACTGATTCGAGGCTCTCCCGTGTCCCTTTTCCACGTGATTTACGCGAGCTTGGCTACACGTGCGTTCCGCGAACATGAGATCCTCGCCATTCAAGGATTAACCCAATCGAAGCGGGAAAGCTTCTCGGCGAGAACGATTTCTTTAATTCGGCTTCGTGCGTTACACGGTTGGATTCAGGCCGTGCCAAGACGCTGCCTGCCGCACTCGGCAAGCGTCGCTGGCACCTTGAACGCAATGGGATGTACCGGGCGCTTGGCCGTACCGCTTGAAGCGCGGGAAAAGCCAGAACCGACCGCTCGAGAACATCCACTCCAGATCGACGCCAGCAGTGTGCTGGCGGGCGTCAATTAGTCTGTCCGTCATGAGGACACGCGGCACTTGACGAATTCCGCTTGGTAGTCGGTTAGGACAACATTTCGGGTCGGCATGGCTGTTACAACCTGCGGTTCCTTCTAATCGAGCAATGACATCAACGTTCTAGTCTTCAGACTCAGCGCCGATAGATCATTCGGCCGATAGATCGGCAAGCGCCTTGACACGGTACGCACGGAAGCGCCAATAGCATCTCGGAGAATTTATCTATTGAGAGCCGCCAAACAGTCCGCGTCACGCGCGGATGCAATTTTTACATCGTACGTCGCTCTGGCCAATGGCTTAATTGGCGATTTGAATGGGATTTGCCTGCTTGACGGCAAATTTAAAGCGTGCGGCCAATCCGGCGATTTGACTGCCGAACCGCTCACAAAGTGGGTGCTCTCATTGGGGTGGAGTAACCTACACACTCGTGAGCCAGCCGCGCGCGCAGAGGGGTCAGGGCGGTGGTGCGCTGCGATACCCCTGGAGCAAACGGACGGCACACTCCTGGGTGTTTTCTGTGCTTCTCAGACGCCCGCAACCCCACCTACGCAGCCGTCGCGCTTCGCCAGCGCATTGAGCCTACGCCTCAGACCACTGCTGGACTGCATCCATCGAGATTTCGCCGCCGCGATTCCGACGCGGACAAAAGTGCAAATGCTCACGGAGCGCACCGCGGAACTCGAATGGCTTTTCAAAGTCACCAGCAATCTCAAGGGTGCCGTCGACGACAAACGTGTAGTCGAAGAGTTACTCGCCGCGGCCACCGAACGATTGCAAAGTGCACTGGGGATCCTATGTATTCCCGACAAGCATCTCACGATCAAACATGAAATTGAAAAAGGCGCATCCGCAAGTCTTATCGAGGCTTGGTCGCGTACACAACAGCATCTAATCACTTGGGTGCAAAGGCAAAATCGCCCCCTTGTGATCAATGGTGCGGGACGGCAAGGCAAGAATCTCCCGCGGTGTAAGGTCCTGTGCGTGCCCATCGTTCAAGAGCCTGACCGCGTCATAGGTGTATTGGCATTTTATAACTCGCCGCAGTCGCCCGACTATTCGAGCCGTCAAATATTTCTGGCCCGGCATATCGGGCGTCAGGCGGCCAGCATCGTGGAAGCACAGTTTGATCTGATGACCGGCCTGTACACACGCAGCGGATTGGATCAGATGTTTGTCGGGTTGCTTGAAGAAATGGATTTTTCTGAGCACTGCGTAATCTACCTAGATATCGATCACATGCGTGTCGTCAATGAACTTCATGGCTTTGAATTGGGCAACGAGCTCATCGTGCGCGTCGCGGACTTGCTGTCGACTACGGTGTTACCACAGGGCGCCCTGGCATGCCGTATCTCGGGGGATCGATTTGCCATCGTTCTTCAACATTCCACAACCGCTCGAGCGTTAGAGGTCGCTCAAGCCTTGCAAGCGGCGGCGTCGGGAATTGTGATCGGTCCGGCCGAAGACGTCTTCGATGTGTCGATCAGCTGCGGCGTCTCTGCCTTGCTGCCGACGCCGGATGGATTGGCGCGCGCTATTGCCGCAGCGGAGATCGCCTGCAAGTCCGCCAAGAATCACGGCCGCAATCGGGTGGAACTGTACGCCTTTGAAGATACCAGCATGATGCGTCGACATAGCGACGCGTTGGCTGTGGGTCGACTACGCTCAGCTCTGAAAGCCGATCGGCTGCTATTACACGCGCAGCGCATCGTGCCCTTAAAAAATCCGAGCTTGCCGGGAGGCTACGAACTACTTCTGCGGCTGCGCGAGGAAGACGGAAGCTTAGTCGCACCGGGTCCGATGATCGAGGCGGCGCAGCGTTATCAGCTGTTGCCATCGATCGATCGCTGGGTCACCGAGCGTGCGCTGCAGATGTTGGCGCCTTACCGTGGAATGCTCCAGACTCGCGGTCTAGGAATCTCTATCAACGTGTCGGGCCAATCCATTGGTGATGAAACTTTCATTCGGTCATTTACGCAATTTTTGAAAGAGGCAGGGCTGCCGCGCAGTTGTATCAGCGTCGAGCTGACCGAACAAGCAGCCATCACAAATCTCGCTGACGCCACCAGAATGGTCAGTATTTTAACCGCGTTGGGCTGTGGCTTTGCTCTTGATGACTTTGGCACGGGCGCCAACTCCCTGATGTACCTGAAGACCCTGCAAGTGAGTCGAGTCAAGATCGATGGCAGTTTCATACGCGATATTCTGACGGATCGAAATTCGCAGGCTACGGTTAAAGCGATCGTTGAACTAGCCAAAGGGCTCGGCATCGAAACCGTGGCCGAATATGTGGAAACCGCCGAAATTGCGGAGCATGTACGCCTGCTGGGAGTTGACTACGCCCAAGGATATGCGTACGGAAGGCCTGGGCCTCTCGGCGAAGTGCTGGAGAGCCTTTCGCACGATGAGTCGCAGCGTTTGCATAGGCTATTTCTCGAAACCTGAGGTCGATCTTGAGATCGGGTCCGCACGAGACGCGGCTAAAGACGAGCGCGGTGATAGTAAGTGTCGTGCAATCCCCACCTCTTGTTCGCCGTTGTGAGCCCGCGTCAACTGCAATTCCGCCCGCTTAATGGGCGATCAATGCACATTACGAGTAAGCCCATCGGGAGCCAGCCTCAACTTAGTCCGCCAATCCCATAACGAATGCCAAGGCGATGTTGAGCCGGGCGATGTCTTTTTCGTCAAGATGTCCGACCTGACGTCCGATACGTTCGCGCCGAACTGTCACGGGCTTATCGGCCATCACCTGCGATCTCACACGCAACCCGTTCTTCGCGGTCGGAATGATCGTCACCCTAAAATCCGCTGCGTCGCTGCATTCAGAAGTCATCTGGCAAAGCACCACCGAAGCATGTGCAGCAGGGAGAGCATTCGTCTGCACGATAACCGCGGGTCGCGGCTTGCCATAGTCGCCGGTTGCTGCAACGGTCACCACATCGCCGCGCTTCATAGCTCGTCAAATACCGACACCGCCTCCATCCAGCCCAGTGCATCCAACTCGCGCGATCGGTCCAGCCCTGCAACCTGCTTCGCGACGCGTCTGCGGACTGCCTTGGAGCGTGCATCGGGTACGATCAAGCGCAGTTCACGCAAGCCGCGCACACTGCGCCGCTCACGCATGGCCTTCATTCGCTCGGCGGGTAATGCCATGGCATGCTCCAAACGTAACGCGTTACAGCGTAACGCGTTACGGCCCGTGAAGCAAGTTCATACGACCGACAAGCCGACGCCTGAGGGGACGTAGAGGAGACGAGCTTTCCCCGGCGACGCCAAGTTATTGATAGAAGGAGCGATTTAGCGAGCTCCGTCCGCCCATCATGGGAGCAACTGAGATCCGGCGATCAATGGCTTGGGCAGACACTCGAGGCAAAACAGCGCTTTTATCTAGTCGAAGATGTCAAACCGCCAGCGCGAATCGTTGCAACAAAGCCGGTATTCAAGGCGGCGAGCAAGCAGAGCGGCCTCGATTGGTGCGCGCATTGGCGATCGTTGAGCGGTGCTTGACATGCAAGGCACGACTTGCCTATCATTTGGCAAGTAATTACTTGCGTATAGATCATGGCGGAGCGCCGCGACACCGACGTGCTGTTCAAGGCCCTGGCCGATCCCAGCCGGCGCAAGCTGCTCGACCTGCTGCATGCACACGACGGCCGCACACTCAACGAGCTGTGCGAACACCTGGACATGACGCGGCAGGGTGTGACGCAGCACCTAGACCTGCTGGAGGCGGCTAACCTGGTCGCCACCGTACGACGCGGCCGCGAAAAGCTGCACTTCCTCAATCCGGTGCCGCTGCAGGAGATCTACGAGCGCTGGATTGCCAAGTTCGAAAAGCCGCGCCTCAAGGCGCTCTCGGATCTAAAACAACGACTGGAGAAAGCCAATGGCTAGATCGACCTTTGTCTACGTGACCTACATCCGCACCACGCCGCAGAAGCTGTGGTCAGCACTGACCGACGTGGAGTACATGAAGCAGTACTGGTTCGGCATGCACTGCGAGAGCCAGTGGACGGCGGGATCCTCGTGGAAGATGGTGTCCGGCGACGGTCAAATCACCGACGCCGGCGAGATCGTCGAGGCCGAGCCACCACGGCGCTTAGTGATCCGCTGGCAGCATCAGAGCAAGCCCGAGCTCAAGGCCGAAGGCGCGTCGCTATGCACGATGGAACTGGAACCCAGTGGAACGGCGGTCAAGCTCTCCATCACCCACACCATCGAGCGCGAACCCTCGAAATTCATTGCGGCGGTGTCCGGCGGCTGGCCGAAGATTATCGCCAACCTAAAGTCGCTGCTGGAGACCGGCTCCACGGTTCTGCAGGACCCCTATCCGACGGCGGTGTCCCGCTGACACCCGATTGTGAACGCCGGCTGCGGAACGACTAACCATGGCTTCGTGTGGATCAAAGATTGGGAACTTGCGTGCGCTCCGATCAAATTGATGTGACGGAGAAGGAGCATGGCGGCTGACGTCAAACCAATTCGGAGCGGTGCGGATCATCGCGTCGCAATGACAGAGGTGAATCGCCCGGTATGAATCGCCAGCATAATCCTTAACGAGCGGAGCGTGAGAATCCGGTCTGGACGAAGGAGACCTTCGCTCGCGCGCACGGCGCGCGAAGTCCTTGCCAGAAGTATTTGGCGAGCAAGCTGCAGCTAAAATGTTCAAACATCCTAGCTACTTCAGGTGCAACTCATGGAGCGGATCGTCGCCGCCTCTCACTTCCCTTGCGCCGGGAACAACACCGCCAGCACGGTGTCGGTCGTGAAGACGCAGCGGTCGTTGTGGCCGCATTCCGGCACGATCATTACCCTGCTGCTTGTCGCGCCCAAGTGCTCGTCAAGATATTTGACAAATGCCTCGCCGCGGGCGCGTCGTGTGGGGCCTTGCGCCATGGCGGCGGGTGAGTCATCGAACCCTCCGAGCGGCAGGGTGTCGACCTGGCTGAAGAGGTAAGTCGCGGTCCGCGACGCGAGTTGCCTCCGCAGCTGATCGTCGCTTGTGTTCGCCGTGTAGCCGAGACGGTTCCCGAGCCCGTACGGCCATTGGTCATACTTTGGCGCCGTGGCCGCATCGAACTGCCCGTAGCTGAACTTCGTGTGCGGCCGCTCCTCCTTCCAGCCTTCCGCGGCGTTCGCAGAAGCGGCGTCGTCGATTGGGAGGACGCGTGTCGCGTCCGGCCAGGCATAGCTCGACGGATTCGCGACGACGTAGCTGACCGTGACGCCCAGATCGTTCTGCACACGGTTGGCCATCTCGTAGCGCGAGACGAACTGACCACCCGCGGAATGGCCGGCGACGACAATGGTCGCGAGATTGGGGAAGACCTTCCGGTCGGCCAGCCTGCGCAGGATCTCGTCCATGAAGTCGAAGGATGCGATGGCCGGAGCGCTGGTCGCCGCGCCGCCCGAGCGCCAGCTGTCGCCGTGGCAGCTCCAGCTCACTTCAGGGGGCTGCAGCTTGTCCTGACAGTCACCGCCGTCCCAGGAGCGAAAGGCAGGCGCGATGACCAAGCTGTCGTCCAACGCACCGGCGAGGAAGGCGGCGCCCGTCGCCGTCGCAAAGTAATGATCGGCGTTACGGAGCGCGCCGTGCACCATGATCAGTGCGCGCCGGATGGCGGGGTTGCGGACATCCAGCGGAAAGGTGCGGTAGATCATGCCGCGAGCCGGACCGTCACCCAGCGTCACCCAATCTGTGCAGGAGTTGGCAACGCTCACACAGGGCGATCTCTTCGCCGCCTCTACCTCACCCGCAGCAGTTAGACCGAGGACACACAGGGCAAGCGCGGGGACAGCACCAATCGCTCGGAATAGCAGTTCATGCATCGCAAGCTTCACTCCGATTCGATCTTGCGCCATTGCGGCCGGGAAACCGAAATCGGCCCTCATCCCGGGCCGATTCCATCAAAAATGGATGAGCTGGCGCGCCCGACTTTCTTGGGCGAGTAGCCGAACTGTCGCGTGAAGGCGGCGGTGAAGCTGCCGTGATGCGCGTAGCCCGCGCGCCGCGCGATCTGTTGGACCTGAAGATCCGAGGTGCGCAGCAGATCGTGTGCGAATTCCAGCCGCTGGCGCCGCACGAACTCCGCTGTGGTCTCCCCGAACAGCTGACGAAATCCGCTGCACAGCTTCGAGTAGTTCATGCCGGCGCGACGCGCGAGCGCCGGCAAGCGCGGTGGTGCGACGAAGTCCGCGGCCAGGGCATCACGAATTGCGTGCAGTTGCTTGCGATCGCGCCCCGTCAGTTTGCGACGACCGCCGCCGAGCGGCGCAAACATCCCGACGTTGCTGAGCGTGACGTACAGGAGTTCGTTCGCCTTGGCGCACGCGTACAGCCAGTGCAGCGGGTCGTCGCAGTTGGCGCGCACAATGTCCCGCAGCAACGGAATGGTCGCACCGATGTGCGGTCCGGTGCGAAAGCGCGGGGTGAGCCGGGCATCCTCCCCCGGACACAGCGCAGCCTCGAGACGGGTCGCCGCGCCCGCATTCACCTGGTCGAGCCAGAGGCGATCGCAGTAAAGGCTGACCCAGGTTTCTCGCCCGAGCCGTGCGGCACCGAGCCGCTCGCTGGCATCGTCGCAGCCGTTTGGCTGAAACCACAGAAGCCACGCGGGCTCGAGGAGCCGACACTCCCCCCAGGAGCCGGCGATCTCGATCGCACCGGAGATGCGATAGTGGAACTCAATGATGTCCTGGCCCTTCAGCGGGCTCTCAAAACGGTCCACGGAGGCAACGTCCACCACCGCCATGACCATCCAGGGGGAGAGATAGTAGGTGTTGCAGCGATTGGCCGGGGCGTCCGAGGAGAACCGCAGCGGATGCCGGTATGCGAGGTAGCGGGACGCGAACTGCGAGTCTGCGGCGTCGGCAGTTTGCAGGCACTGGAGCTGCGGTGGCACGACCACACGTGTCTCAGCAATCTCGAATCGACTGGCGCCTCCCTGCGCGGCCGTAGCTTTGGACATAGATCCCCTTGCACCCGTTGGGGCTTTTGATGACGATGCCGCGCCCCTTCTTCCCTGTCAACGCCCGCCCCGCTCCCCGGCACTCAGTAGAGCATGTCGGGCATCGAGCCCTTGCGCTTCGCGACGTACTCACGCAACGCCTCGTTTATCGCGGCGTCGAGCGGCGGCGGCTCGTAGCCCGCGAGCAGGCTCTGCCAGCGGCGCGTCGCCCGCCAGAAGCTATCGTGAGCCCCCTCCTCCTGCCACTGTTCGAACGAGTTGTTGTCGGCCAGGTCGGCATCGAAGAAGGCGGTCTCGTAGTTGCGCAGCGTGTGCGCCGAGCCCAGGAAGTGCTTGCCCGGCCCGACCTCGCGAAAGGCATCGAGCGCAAATCCGTTCTCATCGAGCGCAAGTCCCGCGCCGATGACGTGCATGAGGCCGCACTGGTCAAGGTCCATGACGAATTTCTCGTAGGACATGACGAGACCACCTTCGAGCCAGCCGGCGGAATGCAGCACGAAATTTGCGCCGGCGAGGAACGCCGGCCAGAGTGAGTTGGCGCTTTCAGTGGCCGCCTGGGCGTCGGGTAGCTTCGAAGCGCACAGGTTTCCTCCGCAGCGCAACGGCACGCCGAGGCGGCGCGCCAGCTGGCCGATGGCGAAGTACGCGAGCGCCGGTTCCGGGGTGCCGAAAGTGGGGGCACCGCTGCGCAGCGACATCGAGGAGAGGAAGTTGCCGAGGATCGCGGGCGACCCCGGTCGCTCGAGCTGCCCAAGCGCGACACAGAAAAGCGCCTCGGCGAAACACTGTGCGAGGCCCCCTGCGGTGGTCACCGGGCCCATCGCGCCGCCGAGAATGAAGGGTACACACACCGGCGCCTGGTTGGCCGCCGCATAGGTGCGGATTACGCGGCTCGCCTCCCCATCCAGCACCAGCGGCGAGTTCACGTTGACGTTGCCGAGGATCACGCAGTGCGCGTCGACGAATTCGCGGCCGAAGAGGATGCGGCACATCTCGATCGAGTCCGCGGCGCGCGGCGCGGTCGTGACCGAGCCCATGAAGGGTTTGTCGGAGAGTGTCATGTGCGCGTACACCATATCGAGATGGCGCTTGTTGACCGGCAGGTCCGTCGGCTCGCACACCGTGCCGCCGGAGTGATGCAGCCAGGGTGACAGATACGCAAGGCGCACGAAGTTCTCAAAGTCCGCAAGCGTGCCATAGCGGCGCCCGCCGTCCGCGTCGCTGACGAAGGGTGAACCGTACGCCGGAGCGAGCACCGTCGCGCGGCCGCCGATCATGACGCTGCGCGCGGGATTGCGGGCGTGTTGCGTGAAGCACTCCTGCGCGGAGCGGCGCACGATGGCGCGCGCAAGCCCCTTCGGTACGCGCACGCGACAGTCGTCTTCGACATCGGCGCCCGCCTCGCGCCACAGCTCGATGGCCTCGGCATCACCGCGAATTTCGAACCCGATGTCCTGCAGCAGCCGGTCGGCGTGGTCCTCGATGGTTGCGAGCGCCTCCTCGCCCAGCATCTCGTACGGAGGAATTGCACGCGTGATGAAAGGCGCGGCGGCGGGATGGGCGGCGCGCACGCGCGGCCCGCGCTTGCGGCGTCTGCCTCCCGTTTCTGGTTCAGCGTCACTCGTCATGCGGTCGACCACAAGTGCGAAGCAAGCATCAGGCTCTCATCTGCGATCCGGCAGGATCGACTGCCGGCTCGCCGAGTACGCGGCAGGCGCGCCGCGCGCCCAGGATCGTCACGTGCAGCGAAGTACCGGCCGCCGCCGCAGGAGCGGCGACGTAGCCCATCGCGAGACTCTTGCCGCAGGTATGGCCGTACGCGGCGGACGTGACGAAACCCACGCGATCATCCCCCGACCAGACAGGCTCGAGAAAGTTGGCCTCGGCGTCGTGCGCGTCGACCTCGAGCAGCACCAGGCGCCGGCCCGGGGCGGCTTTGCGGTCGCGCAGCGCCGCCTCCCGGCCGATGAAGCCCGGCTTGTCATACGCCACGAAGCGCGCAAGACCACTTTCCGACGGGGTGTAGTCGCGCGAGAACTCCCGGGACCAGATCCCGAAGCCCTTCTCGATGCGCAGCGACAGGAGCGCGTACATGCCGACGTCAATGATGCCAAGTTCGCCTGCGTATTCCAGCAGTCGCTCGTAGATCGAGGACAGGTAGACCTGGGGTGCGTGAATTTCGTAGCCCAGTTCCCCGGTCACCGACATGCGGGCGACGAGGGCCGGCGTCAGTGCGATATCCATCAGTCGCGCCGTCATGAAGGCGAATGCGCCACCACTCACGTCCTCGCTCGTCGCGCGCGCCAGCAAATCCCGGGACCGCGGTCCAAAGATTGCGATGCCGCCCCACTCATCCGACAGATTGCGCAACCGCACGCCGCTTGCGGGCAGGTGCTCGCGAAACCAGCGCAGGTGCCAGGCCTGGAGGTATCCGGACCCGAACAGCATGAAGCGCTCCGGGCCGAGGCGCACCGTGGTGAGATCGCCCATGAGCCGGCCGCTCGGGGCCAGCATCGGTGTCAGCCGGATGCGGCCGAGGTCGGGGAGCTTCGCTGCGAGCAGCTCATCGAGATAGGTCTGCGCGGCGGGCCCGGAGAATTCGAAGCGGCTGAATGAGCTCGCATCGAGGATGCCGCCCGTTGTGCGCGCGGCCCGGCACTCCTCTGCAACCGTGGCAAACGCGCTCGAGCGTCTGAGAGTGGGGACCTCCTCGGCCGCCGCGCCGCGCGGGGCAAAGTAGAGCGGGTATTCAAGACCGTAGCTCACGCCGTGAACGGCGCCTCGGGCCACGAGGCGAGTATGCACAGCCGAGGTCTTCGAGGGGCGGCCGGCGGGCCAATACTCATTTGGATACGCAATGCGGAACCTGCGGGAGTAGAACTCGCACGCCTTCTCGAGAACATATGCCTTGGTCGCGTAGTCGCCGAAGCGGGCCACATCAAGCGCGAACGCATCTCCGTCGGGCTCGCCGGTGATCATCCAGGTTGCGAGCGCGAGCCCCACTCCCCCTCCCTGGCAGAAGCCCGCCATCACACCGCAGGCCGCCCAATAATTCGGAACCCCGGGCACCGGCCCCACGAGCGGGTTGCCGTCCGGCGTAAAAGTGAATGGCCCGTTGACGATCTTGCGCAGACCCACCGAGTGCAGAATCGGAAAGCGGGTAAAGCCCTTCTCGAGCGCTGCCGTCAGTCGGTCGAGGTCCGGCGGCAGGAGTTCGGAGTCCCCGTAATCCCAGGAGGTCCCGGCGACCGCCCACGGTGTCGCGGGCGTCTCGTACACGCCGAGGAGCACACCGCGCCGCTCCTGGCGCATGTACATCTCGCCATCCAGATCCACGACCACCGGCAGCTCCTGGGCTGCGTTTTCAAGTTGCGCCAGGTCTTCGGTGATGAGGTAGTGATGCTCCATGGGCATGAGCGGCAGCTCGACCCCCACCATCTGAGCGACCTCGCGCGCCCAGAGTCCCGCCGCGTTGACGACATGTTCGGCCTCGATGCTGCCCTGGTCGGTCAAGACCTCCCAGCTGCCGCGTCCGGTGGGCGTGAGCGCGAGGACGCGGGTGTGGCGATAGATTTCCGCGCCGTTCAGCCGCGCGGCCTTGGCGAATGCATGCGTGGCACCTGATGGGTCCAGGTGGCCCTCCATGGGTTCGTAGATCGCACCGAGCACGCCACGCGTGTCCATGATGGGACACAGATCGCGGATCTCGGACGGACTTACGAGCCGCGTGTCGAGCCCAAGCGTTTTGTGGCGCGCGACATCGGCGCGCAGCAGGTCCCAGCGCTCCTTCGTCGCGGCTACGTTCAACCCGCCCGGAAAATGCAGGCCAATGTCCTGCCCCGAGAGCTTCTGCAGCTCGGGGTAGAGCGCGACCGAATAGGCCTGTAGGCGCGACATCGCCGGGTCGCTGTTCAGCGAATGGAAGGCGCCCGCCGCGTGCCAGCTCGAACCGGCGGTCAATTCCTTGCGTTCACAAAGCGCAACATCCCGCCAGCCGAGCTTCGACAGATGATAGAGAACACTGCAGCCAACGACGCCGCCGCCAATGACCAACACCTGCACCTGGCGCTTCATCGTGTCGGCTTTGCGGCCATAGCTTTCAATGAGCTCTTGAACGAGTCGTCAGCGTCCAGCAAAAGAGCGGCCGCGACAACGGGAAGCGACTGTGCGCGTATCTTCCGGCGGGACACAGGCTTGGGGCCGAACGTTTCTTAGTCGCACGTAGGAGTTTTTTAGGCGATCCGCTGCCAGCACTTGCCGCCCGCAAAGCCGGCTCGTCCCGGTTGGGAAAGGTGGTACGCTGCAGCGCAGCGGCCGAATCGGCAGCTGTCGCTGCGACCTGTCGATGCGGAGTCCAGATGTCGGTATCCCACGATTCAGCTCCCATCACGCTCGAGCGCCTCTCGCAGGTGCTGCGACCCATCGATGCGGCCACCGGCCTGCCGAATGTCGCCTATACGAGCGAGCAGCACTTCCGACACGAGCGCGATGCCGTGATCGGACACACATGGGCGGGAATCGCGTTTACGGACACGATCCCGAACCGTCCTTTTGCCCAGCCGCTTGACTTCATGGGCCTGCCGCTACTCGTGGTGCGCGATCGGCACGGCGCGCTGCGCGTATTTCACAACGTGTGCAGCCACCGCGGCATGAAGCTCGTTTCCGAGCCAACTGACGTTCGCGGCCTCATTACCTGTCGCTATC
>Ga0302324_100014080_pt1 | contig 16153 bp, 12 predicted proteins | sample Palsa_T0_1_FD_201949 | JGI IMG/M metagenome (GOLD analysis project Ga0302324, IMG submission 201949) | Peat permafrost microbial communities from Stordalen Mire near Abisko, Sweden - Palsa_T0_1 | ecosystem: Environmental > Terrestrial > Soil > Palsa > Peat permafrost | place: Sweden: Abisko...
CTCCGGCTACCTGCGCGAAATTCCGCGCGACCCGATCACCAAGCAAAAGGACTGGGCCACCTCCAGCGACGACCTGCTGGCCAGCCCCGATCAGACCACGGTAGGCATCACCGACGTGCATTCCACATCGAGCGACGTTTCACCCTTCGAAAATACGCCGTACAGCTCCTGGTAAATCCCAGTAAAAATTTTCGCGGAAGTTTTTGCCCACGCGGTTGCGGAAAAACGACAAGTCGCGTAGTATTCATTTCGCGGGGTGGAGCAGCCTGGTAGCTCGTCGGGCTCATAACCCGGAGGTCGTTGGTTCAAATCCAACCCCCGCAACCACTCTTCTCCCTCCCAAACAAGGTCCAGAGAGAATCCTTCGTTCCGTGTATCGTTGAGATATGGTCATTCGGACTTCGTTCCAGGTTCGGGGGTACCGTGACCGAGATTCACCCGAAAGAGATTAGAGGGTCTTGGGACCTGGGATTTGTTCTCGACGTACATACGATTTCAAGTACCATGATTGGATACAATGAATTCGGGCACCCCGAATTCGACACCGTTCGATCTCCCTTGGGTGAGCTTGTGTACCGCTTGAAATACAGAGGAGACAAGGGCGCGATACCTTCCATTGTCGAGGCGATTACAGAATTCATGAAGACTTCCGAAATCAATCCGGATGCGGTTGTTCCGATGCCACCATCACGGTTGCAGCGCAGTTTCCAGCCCGTTATCGAGGTTGGCAGCGAATTAGCCAGGACTCTTGGAATCGCCTTTAACACGACATCGCTCAAGAAAACAAAGGCCACGCCACAAATGAAGGACGTGGGCGATTTTTCGGCGCGAGTCGCCGCTCTGGAAGCTAGCTTCGTGAGTGACCGGGATCTCGAAGGCAAAGCCGTATTGCTCCTGGACGATCTTTTTCAATCCGGTGCAACGATGAACGTTGCATCTCGGACTTTGAAGGGGCAAGGATTCGTCAAATCGGTTTTTGCCCTTGCACTCACTCGTACGAGGAACTGAAGCATGGATTCCGTCTTTGTCGCCGGTTCGCGTGCAATATCGAAGCTAAATGCGCAGGTGAAAGAGCGCCTCGATAATATTCTGAGAAAAGAGTTCACCGTGCTCGTCGGCGATGCAAACGGCGCTGACAAGGCGGTGCAGCGCTACCTTGCAGAACGCGGCTACAAACACGTAGTGGTCTATTGCATGGAATTTTGTCGCAACAATGTGGGCGATTGGCCTATCCGATCGCATTCCGCCGGCTCCCCCGTCAAGCGAGATCGTCACTATTACGGAATCAAAGATCGGGCTATGGCGAAAGATGCCAGCTGTGGGTTCATGCTCTGGGATGGGATTAGCAAGGGAACTCTCACAAATGTCATAAACCTTCTTGACTACGGCAAGAAGGTGTTGCTTTTCAGTGCTCCCAAGAACCAATTCTTCGCATTGCGTTCTTCAGGGGACCTTGATCACACGTTAAGGGCAAATGGAATTAAGGATGTGCCCGCGTTGTTAGCTTCGCTGGAACCCAAACGGCAGACGGCTGAACCCCTGCGTTTTGCCGGACTTCATCCCTAGGATCGCGGCCTGAGAGACAGATTTACAAGAAGGCGCCGCACCCTGATTACGTCTCCGCTCGAATGGCAAATGACGGCTGCGCCCGTGCCGCATCCGCCGATTCCCGCGCTTGCCGAACGCGGCGGCACGCAGCTCCAAACGCCCCGCCCGACTCTGCTGGTGGATTCGCGCGAGCAGAATCCATTCAATTTCTCGCGCTTCAAGGGATGGTTTGCCGGAGTCGAAAAGAAAGCGCTCCCGCTGGGAGACTATTCCGTGGCCGGGCTGGAAGATGTCTGCGTGGTGGAACGAAAGGATCTCTCGGACTTAGTCCACTCGTCCACTGTCGATCGGAAGGCCTTCATCGACCGGCTCCGGCTCATGGCCCGGTATCCCCATCGCTTGCTCGTGGTGACCAGCACGCTGAGCCAGGTGAAATCTCCCTTTGCACACGCGAGCGTCGATCCCAATCGAACCACTCAGTTCCTGGTCGCCGTGCTGGCGGGGCTGCAGGTGCCTTTCGTTTGCAGCGAGACGCACGAGTTAGGCGAGGAACTCGTGGGTTCGTATTTGTACCAGGTTCATCTCTACAACTGGCTGGAATCGAACGACCACGGCCGTTTTCTGTCCGATAACGACATATAGAAGTAGACCTATCCAATGCCCCGAAGCGCGCAGCGCGGGCGCTCAGTCGCCGGGCTGCTCTGCGCTCACCTGGAAGCGGCTGCGTCGCGCTGCCGCCCACCAATGGCGGAAGCGGTCCGCGTACAGATACACGACCGGGGTCGTGTACAGGGTCAGCATCTGGCTGAAAATCAATCCGCCGATGATCGAAATGGCCAGCGGACGCCGCAGCTCCGATCCCATCCCGCGCCCCAGGGCCAGAGGCAGCGCGCCAAACAGGGCGGCCATCGTCGTCATTAGAATTGGGCGAAAACGCAGTAGGCACGCCTGATAAATCGCGTCGATCGAGCTTTTCCCTCCCTGGCGCTCGGCCGTCAACGCGAAATCGATCATCAGAATCGCGTTCTTTATCACGATGCCTATCAGCAGCACGATCCCGATCATCGAAATCACCGTCAGGTCCATGCGGAACAGCAGCAGGGCCAAAATCGCGCCCACTCCCGCCGAGGGCAGCGTCGAGAGAATCGTAATCGGGTGGATGCAACTTTCGTACAAAATTCCCAGCACGATGTAAACGGTAATCACCGCCATGGTCAGCAGCAAAGGCTCGCTGGAAAGCGATTGCTGGAATGCCTGCAACGTTCCGGCAAACATTCCGTGGATGCTCTCCGGCATCCCGATTCCCTGCTCCATCTCGTCGATCACCCTGGCCGCGTCGCTCAGCGCCACGCCCGGAGCCAGGTTGAACGACACCGTTACCGACGGGAACTGCCCCTGGTGGTTCACCGAAATCGGAGCCGTCTTCGTCTGCAACCGCGTAATCGCGCTCAACGGAACCGCGCGGCCCGAGGCGGACTTCACATAAATGTTCGCAAGCTGCCGCGGGTCCTGCCAGAACTGCGGCGCCACCTCCATCACCACGTAGTACTGATTCTGCGTTTTGTAGATCGTGGACACTTCCGCCTGCCCGAACGCGTCGTAAAGCGTGTTGTCGATCATCTGCGGCGTGATCCCCATGCGGGAGGCCGTCGCGCGGTCATACACGAGCGAACTCTGCAAGCCTTCGTTTTGCTGGTCGCTGTTAACGTCCAGCAGCCCAGGAAGAGACTTCATCTTTGCCAGCACGATCGGCCCCCACGTCACCAGGTCCTGCACGTTCTCGCTCTCGATGGTGTATTGGTATGTGGCATTACTCTGGCGGCCTCCCACGCGAAGGTCTTCGCCGGCACGCAGGAACACGCTGGCGCCTGGAATGGACATCAGCTTCGGACGCAGCCGGTTGACGATCTCGGTCGAGCTGACCTTCCGCTCCTGCAGCGGCTTCAACGCAATGTACATTCCCGCGGTATTCGTCGCTCCGTATCCGCCGGTAAAGCCCATCACGGTTCCCACTCCGGGATCGCTCTTGATCATCTTCACGAAGCGGTCCGTCAGGGTCCTCATGGATTGGTAAGAAATATCCTGAGGCGCCAGCACGCTGCCCTGGATAGTCCCGTTGTCCTGTTGCGGAAAAAAGCCCTTCTTCACGGTCATGAAGAGAAACACGTTGAACAGGATGGTGCCCGTTAGAATCAGCATCGTTATGGCGGGATGTTGCAGCACCCAGCGAAGGCTGCGGTCATAGCCCCGCAGAATGGCGTCAAAGAACTTTTCGCCCTTGGCCTTCAGCCAGCCCGGCTTTTCCGCGCTTTTTTCCCGCAGCAGGCGCGAACACAGCATCGGCGTAAGCGTCAGCGAGACAAGCAGCGACACCAGGATGGCCACCGAAAGCGTGACCGCAAATTCGCGGAACAATCGCCCCACCATCCCGCCCATCATCAGAATGGGAATGAACACTGCGACGAGCGAGCTGCTCATGGAGAGCACCGTGAAGCCAATCTCCTGCCCGCCCAGCAGAGCCGCCGGCAGGGGCCGCATCCCTTCTTCCAGATGCCGGTTCACATTTTCGATCACCACAATGGCGTCATCCACCACGAAGCCGGTGGCAATCGTCACGGCCATCAGCGACAGATTGTCCACGCTGTAATGAAGCAGGTACATCACGCCGAAAGTGCCGATCAGAGAAACGGGAACCGCCAGCGTGGCAATCAGCGTCGCGCGAACGTTGCGAAGAAAAACAAACACCACCAGAATCACCAGGGCGATCGAGACGCCCAGCGAGCCTTCCACATCGCGCACTGATTCGCGGATGATCGCCGTTCGATCGATGGTGTCGTTCACGTCGATCGCCGCGGGCATTTCCGCCTTTAGCGACGGCATCGCCTCATGGATGCGCTCCACCGTGTCGATCAGGTTGGCGCCGGGCTGGCGAAACACCAGCACCAGCACCGAGCGCTTCTCATTGGAGAATCCGGTCACCCGCACGTTCTGCACCGAGTCCTGCACATCGGCCACGTCGGAGAGCCGAACCGCCGCGCCGTTGTGGTAGCCGACGGTCAGGTTCCTGTAATCGCTCGCCTGCATCAATTGATCGTTCGAGAGGATGTCCGCGGTAAAGCGCTCATCCGAGATCTGGCCCTTGGGGAGGTTGGCGTTCTGCTGGCGCAGCATGTTGCTCACGTCCTGCAACCCGAGACCGTAGCTGCTGAGCTGCGTGGGGTTCAGCTCCACGCGCACGGCGGGCAGGGCGCCGCCGTTGACCATCACCTGCCCCACGCCCGGAATCTGCGAAAGCCGCTGCTGCAGGATCGTGGACGCCGCGTCGAAGATGAACGGCACGTCGTGGATCTCCGACGTGAGCGTCAAATCCATCACCGGAATGTCCGCCGGATTGATTTTCCGGTAGATCGGATTGGTCGGCATATTCGCGGGAAGAAAACTGCGGGCGGCGTTGATGGCGGCCTGCACGTCGCGCGCGGCGCCGTCGATGTTCCGGTCGATGTCGAACTGCATGGTGATGTTGGTCGACCCGAGATAGCTCGCCGAGGTCATTTCCGTCACGCCGGCAATGCGCCCGAACTGGCGTTCGAGCGGCGCGGCCACCGACGCCGCCATATTCTCGGGGCTGCCCCCCGGCAGATTGGCCTGCACCGAAATCGTCGGGAAGTCCACCTGCGGCAAAGGCGCCACGGGAAGCTGGCTGAAAGCCACCGCCCCGGCAAGCGTGATCGCCGCCATCACCAGCGTCGTTGCCACCGGCCTATGAATAAAAATGCTTAAGAATCTCATCGAGGTGTGGACGAAAACTTTAGCAGGCCCGTTTGAGCCCCCTCAAGCGCCGCTCAGAAACAGGCATCTCGTATGGACGGACAATCCAGCCTCTTGGGTGCATGGAAAGTATGGCCAAAGCTGAGTACTAACCGCCGCGAATGACGTGAAAACCCTCCGTTCCATCAGCGGGATTCATAGCTTGCATAAAAATAAAGAATCGTTTATTTATTTAATATTTCTTGGCGGCACTCACCTCCTAATGTATCCTCTGCTCCCATGACCAAATACAAACTCGAATATATCTGGCTTGACGGCAGGAAGCCCGTACCGGAACTGCGCGGCAAGACCCAACTGAAATCCTTTGAAAAACCACCCACACTTGCCGAGCTGCCCCTTTGGGGATTTGACGGCAGTTCAACCATGCAGGCCGAGGGCAGCAAGTCGGACTGCGTGCTGAAGCCCGTAGCTCTCTATCCTGACGGAGCGCGCAAGGACGGTTACGTCGTTCTCTGCGAAGTCATGCATCCGGACGGCACGCCGCATTCCACCAACATGCGCGCCACCATCGAGAACGATCCCGACTTGTGGGTTGGGCTCGAGCAGGAGTACTTCCTCTTCAAGGATGGGCGTCCTCTCGGCTTCCCGGAACACGGCCACCCGATCATTCCCCAGGGCCCGTACTATTGCGGCGTGGGCTACAAATACATGGGAGACATCGCCCGGCAAATCGTCGAGGAGCACCTGGACCTCTGCCTTACCGCCGGTATCAACCACGAAGGCATCAACGCGGAAGTCGCGAAAGGCCAGTGGGAATTCCAGATTTTCGCCAAAGGCTCGGCCAAAGCCGCGGACGATACCTGGACCGCCCGCTATCTGATGATGCGTCTCTGTGAGAAATACCAGGTGGATGTCGTGTTGTATTGCAAGCCTATCAAGGGCGACTGGAATGGATCGGGCATGCACTGCAACTTCTCCACGAAATACATCCGCGAAGTCGGCGGCAAGGAATATCTGGAAGCCCTCATGAAGGCCTTCGAGAACAACATCGCCGCGCACATCGAGGTGTATGGCCCGGACAACCATCTGCGCTTGACCGGTCTGCACGAAACGCAGGCCATCGACAAGTTCAGCTACGGTTTGTCTGACCGCGGCGCTTCGATCCGGCTCCCGGTGAACTTCATCAAGAACGGTTACAAGGGCTATCTGGAAGATCGCCGCCCGAACTCCGAGGGCGATCCGTACCAGATCGTCTCGCGCATTCTCAAGACGATCAACACCGTCAAGAAGCCGTCAACCGTATCAGCTTAGGTCAAAGCTCGTTGGCCGGGGTGGGAGCCAATTGCCCACCCCGGCCATTTTTTTTGGACGCCCGTCGCTTTCTCTAGTGTTTGAAGTCCCTCCCGGCCGCTTCCCTTCTCGCTGTATTGGCTCATGGGTAACTTCGGCTCTTCTTCCAGCACTTCCGCGATGTAAGCGGTATCCTTGAGCGTACGTTCGCCGCGGCTGAGTATCGCCGGGTGGCGAGGCCCCGGAAAGCGCACTTTGACAGCGTTCCCGAAACCGAGAATCGTAATCAGCAAGTGCATCGGCTTCGATCCCTGCCGTTACAACGGCCAGATCGTGCAGGACAAATTCGTCGCCCGCATCGAGCCCCACGTGGAATTTGTGTTCGTCTGTCCCGAAGTCGAGATCGGTCTGGGGACGCCGCGCGCTCCCGTTCGCGTCGTGGCATCGGGCGCGAGCTTCAAACTGATCCAGCCCGCCTCGGGCCTCGATCTCTCCGAGAAGATGCGCAACTTCACCTCCCGCTTCCTCGACGATCTGGATGAGGTGGACGGGTTCATCCTGAAGAACCGCTCGCCCTCCTGCGGCTTCACCGACGTAAAGGTGTACGCGGGGCCGGAAAAGGGCGCGTCGATCGGCCGAACCGCCGGTTTTTTCGGAGGCGCCGTGCTGGAGCGGTTCGGCGACCGCGCCGTCGAAGATGAAGGCCGCCTCAAGAACATGAATATCCGCGAGCATTTCCTGACACGCATTTTCGCGTCCGCCCACTTCCGCAGCCTGCAGAAGAAGCCCTCGATGCACAGCCTGGTGCGCTTCCACGCGGCGAACAAACTGCTGTTGATGTCCTATAGCCAGACGAACCTGCGCGAACTGGGCCGAATCGTCGCCAATCAGGACGGCAAATCCATCGGGGAGCTTCTCGACTCCTACGGCATAACTTTTCGTAAGGCGTTGAGCAAGTCTCCGCGGCACGCATCGCCGGTCAATGTTCTGACGCACGCCCTGGGCTACTTCAAGAAGGAGCTGTCCGCCCGCGAAAAGCGCCATTTCCTCGAAATCACGGAAACTTATCGCCAGGGAAAGACGCCGCTGAGCAGCGCGGTCAGCATTCTCAGGTCCTGGGTCGAAAGGTTCGAATCGGAATACCTGCGCGATCAGACCTTCTCCCATCCCTTCCCCGAAGCCCTCATGGCCCTGGACGATTCCGGCAAGGGGCGCGCGTGAGCTTCCTTCTTTGCGCTTTTCTAGAAGCAGTAACGCGTCGTCTTCGAACCACAAAGCCCCCCTTTTCTTGACGAAACGTGGCGAAAACTGCTACAAAAGAACGTCTGGGAGTGTGGGGCTTCTGCATCGCGGGTTCCTGTTCAGGGAACCTTGTTCCGAAGGAGACAGAGTCGCGAAGTTTATGGGTGTTAGCATGCAGGAAACCGCTCGCGCCTGCTGTTTTTGGCGGCCGGTGCTAACAAAGAGACGGGACGGTTGTGTGTAGCGGCCGCGATTCCCGCCCATCGAGTCATTCCCGGCCTATTCCAAGCCTTTCAAATTTCAACCGCTGGCGCGGGCAAGGCCAGTGGACGCGCGTCACAGAACGAAAATCGACGGTGGAGGAAACTGATGCAAGAGAGTTTCGCGGGCAATGGATGGCTCCGTTGCCGCCTTTCCAGGATATGCACAGCCGGTACGGCATTGTTGTTGACGGCGCTGCTCGGAGCAGCAGCGGCTCGCGCCCAGGACAACAGCGCTGGCAGTAGCGTTGGCGGCGAAGCGAATCTCAAGCTCCCCGACCTCTCCTCGGTGCCCTTCTTCGGCATCGACGGCCACAAACTGCTGACGTTCGGCCTCGTCTTCTGCGTCTTCGGGCTGATCTTCGGCATGTCGATCTATGTGGGCCTGAAGAATCTGCCGGTGCACCGCACCATGCGCGAAGTTTCCGAACTGATCTATGAGACGTGCAAGACCTACCTCATCACCCAGGGCAAGTTCCTAATGCTGCTGTGGTCGTTCATCGCGGCGATCATCGTGCTCTACTTTGGCGTGCTGCTGAAATACGAAGCGTCGCGCGTGATCATGATCCTCGCCTTCAGTGTGTTGGGAATCGCGGGCAGCTACGGCGTAGCCTGGTTCGGCATTCGCGTGAACACTTTCGCCAACTCGCGCACCGCCTTCGCCGGCCTGCGCGGCAAACCCTACCCGATCTACCAGATCCCGCTCAGCGCGGGCATGAGCATCGGCATGATGCTGATCAGCGTCGAACTGCTCATGATGCTGGTGATTCTCCTCTTCGTTCCCGGCGACTACGCCGGCCCCTGCTTCATCGGCTTCGCCATCGGCGAATCGCTCGGCGCGGCCGCGCTGCGCATCGCCGGCGGCATCTTCACCAAGATCGCCGACATCGGCTCCGACCTGATGAAGATCGTGTTCAAGATCAAGGAGGACGACGCGCGCAACCCCGGCGTCATCGCCGATTGCACGGGCGACAACGCGGGCGACTCGGTCGGCCCCAGCGCGGACGGCTTTGAAACCTACGGCGTCACCGGCGTCGCGCTGATCACGTTCATCCTTCTGGGCGTAAAAAGCCCCACGGTGCAGGTGCAATTGCTGGTGTGGATCTTTGTGATGCGCATCGCGATGCTGGTTTCCGCGGCCGGCGCGTACTTCCTCAACGGCGCCATCGCCAAAGCGCGCTATGGCAACGTGGACGAAATGAACTTCGAGAGCCCGCTGACCTCGCTCGTGTGGATCACCTCCATCGTTTCGATCGCGATGACCTACGTCATTTCGTACTACATGATTCCCGATCTCGGCGGCGACTCCACGCAATGGTGGAAGCTCTCGACGATCATCTCCTGCGGCACGCTGGCCGGCGCCGTGATTCCCGAACTCGTGAAGGTGTTCACTTCGGTGGACTCGCGGCACGTGCGTGAAGTCGTAAGCTCGGCGCGCGAAGGCGGAGCATCCCTGGGAATTCTCTCCGGATTCGTGGCCGGGAACTTCTCCTGCTACTACCTGGGCTTGACGATGGTCGGCCTGATGTCTGTCGGCTACATCTTCAGCTCGATGGGACTGGGCGCCATGATGATTGCCGCGCCCGTGTTCGCGTTTGGCCTGGTAGCCTTCGGGTTCCTGGGAATGGGGCCGGTAACCATTGCCGTCGATTCCTACGGCCCGGTAACGGACAACGCGCAGTCGGTCTATGAACTCTCGCTGATCGAGCAGGTGCCCAATATCGAGCAGGAGCTGAAGAAGGACTACGGTATCGACGTCAACTTCCACCGCGCCAAGGACCTTCTCGAAGCCAATGACGGCGCGGGCAACACCTTCAAAGCCACAGCCAAGCCCGTGCTCATCGGAACCGCCGTCGTCGGCGCCACCACGATGATCTTCTCGATCATCATGGCGCTCACCAACGGCATCACCACCAACGTCGACAAGCTCTCGCTGCTGCACGCGCCGTTCGTGCTCGGCCTGATCACCGGCGGGGCCATGATTTACTGGTTCACCGGCGCTTCCACGCAGGCCGTGACCACCGGCGCCTATCGGGCCGTCGAGTTCATCAAAGCGAATATCAAGCTCGAAGGCATCGACAAAGCGTCCATCACCGACAGCAAGAAGGTGGTGGAAATCTGCACGCTGTACGCGCAAAAAGGCATGTGGAACATCTTTTTCGCGGTGTTTTTCGCCACGCTGTCGTTCGCGTTCGTCGAACCGTTCTTCTTCATCGGCTACCTGATCTCCATCGCGATCTCCGGTTTGTACCAGGCCATTTTCATGGCCAACGCCGGCGGCGCGTGGGACAACGCCAAGAAGATCGTCGAGGTGGAACTAAAACAGAAAGGCACGCCGCTGCATGACGCAACCGTAGTCGGCGACACCGTGGGCGATCCGTTCAAGGACACATCCTCCGTAGCCCTGAACCCGATCATCAAATTCACCACGCTCTTCGGCCTGCTCGCCGTCGAACTGGCAGTGGAGCTGACCTCCAAGAATCCGCAATTGACGCACGTACTGGCGGCCGTGTTCTTCCTCGTGTCTTTCTTGTTCGTCTACCGGTCGTTCTTCGGGATGCGAATCAAGGTCGACGAAGCCCATCACGCGCCGCGCCGCGAAGGCGTCGAAAGCGTATAGCTTTCTCAACCGCAGGGGCCGGGTAATTCACAACAAAAAGGGAGGGCGAAATCGCCCTCCCTTTTTGTTGTGCGCCTCTTATTCCTTCGCCGTTCGGTTTTCGCGGTGATCCCGGGCGTGCCGCGTCTCAGCAGTTCGTTGTAATCCCGGCAGAGCGGAGCCACGCCGTTGCAGTTACGGGTGCCCCACCCTTGCGCTTTTCAAGGGTGGGGCTTTCTCTCGATTTTGCTCGCGTCCTTGCCTTTCGTCGTCATCCTGAGGAGCGCAGCGACGAAGGATCTCTCTTGGGTTCTCGCTGACACTCCGCGAGATGCTGTGGACCACTACGTCTTCAGCAACCCAAGAAACTGCCGAGGGTCATTCGCATATCCCGGAAACACCTTCTTGAGGTCTTTGTCGCCCAGGTGTGTGAAGATAATTTCACCCAGCACGCTGCGATAATCCGTGGTCACCGCCAGGTCGCGCCCCTGATTCAGCTGCCCCTCGCTCAAGCCGGGCCATCGCGTGTAAACCTTGCCGCCCTTCACATCGCCGCCCATCACGAACATGCAGTTCGCGTGCCCATGATCGGTGCCGCGATTGCCGTTCTCGTGCGCGGTGCGGCCGAACTCGGACATGCTCACGAACACGACGTCGCCCATGCGGTCGCCCATGTCCTGGTGAAACGCCGCGATTCCCTGCCCCAGATCGCGCAGCAGGTTCGAAAGCTGCCCCTGCACGCCGCCCTCGTTCACGTGGTGATCCCAGCCGCCGCTATCGAGAAACGCGACCTCCAGGCCCACGTCGGCCTTGAACAGCTCGGCAATCTCCATCAGGCTCTGTCCGAAGCGGCTCTTGGGGTAAGCCGCGCCGTTCTCGGGTTCGTACAAGTCGGGATTGATCTTCTTCAGCTGGTCGATCGCTTCGAATGTCTCATGCCCTACGCCGCGCAAGGCTTGGTCGACGGTCTGCGCATACATCGCCTCGAAGCCGCCCTGGGCCGTATCCTGCGGCCCATTCATCTTGAACTGCTTCAGATCGGGGATCGCCACCGCGGAGACGCTGCCCTGCAGCGTGCGCGGCAGATAGGGACCAAACGCCACCGCCCGGAAGGGCGACGGGTGATCCTCCGGGATTGCCTGGAGAGCGCGGTTGAGCCAGCCATCTTCGGTCGACTTCACGCCGGGCGTGCCGGACTCCATAAAATCCTGCGCGTCGAAATGCGACCGGGTCGGATCGGGCGAGCCAACCGCCTGCACGATGGCCAGTTCGTTCTTCTGAAACAGCGGTAGCAATGGCTGCAGGCTGGGGTGCAGTCCGAAGAACCCGTCGAGATCGAGGGCCGCCTCGGCGCCGCCTCGCTGCGGCTGCGGAATGGCGATCGTGGGGCGCATCTGGTAATAATTTGGCTCGGCGAACGGAACCACCACGTTCAAGCCGTCCATCGCGCCGCGCTGGAACAGGACAACCATCTTTTTCTTGTTAGGCGAGACGGTGGAGACTACGGCGCGCTGCAGGAAAGACGGCAAAGACGCCATCCCCAGCATCGCGATTCCGCCACTCTTCAGAAAATATCGCCGAGAAATTGCCATCGCACTTCTCCTTACCGCGGGCCGTTGGTTGCGCGTGCTCTGAAAACTACCGCCGCTGAAATTCCGGCGCGCCCAGAACCAATCCCGAGATCAGCCCCTCGTTCACCTGCTTCACCGGATCGTCCAGCTTCGCCTGCAGAATCTGCGGATCTTTCAGGCGCTCTTCGAGCGTATCGCGCGTGCCGGGAGCCACCTGCCCGTTTAGGAAAACATCGAGGGCGCGCGAAAGCGCCATTTCCGCATCCTTGGAAGCGTCATCGCCCAGCATGATGCCCAGATCGACGGTCGCGCCCAGCATGTGATCGCTCGCAAACGACAGCGCGAAATTCAGCCGGTTCAGGAGCGCGCCGGTATTCACCCACGTTTCCGACTTGTCGGAATATCCGGTGGGAGGCTCGCACAGGAACAACGGCTCGCCCATGCGGCCCACCCATTGCGCCACGGGCAGTGAGACGGCAATGTCGGCGTCCAGGGCGCGCGCGGTGCTGGCTACCAGCTCGAACGGCGTTTTCACCTTGGCGCGATAGGCCTGCTTCGACCAGAACTCGGGAGAGTAGATCATCGCGTGCAACACGTCGCGGATGTTGCCGCCGCTCTCTTGATATTCCCTGGTCATTCGATCGATCAGCGATTGCGGCGGGTTGTCGGAAACAAAGTGCCGGGCGATTTCCGTCGAGATGAAGGCCGCGGCGCGCGGATCGTTGGCGAGCATTCGCAGCGCTTCTTCGCCGTCTTTTTCGCCGCCGTAGTCGATCGTATGCCCCATCACGATTTTCTTGCCCTGCGTGTGGAACTCAGGCTTGAAGACGTACTCCGGGTCGCGGCGCGGCTCGCGGATGGTCCAGCCGGTGAGGCATTTCGCCATCTCGATCACGTCCTGCTGGGTGTAGCCGGCGTCCACGCCGATGGTGTGCAGCTCCATCACCTCGCGGCCGTAATTTTCGTTCAGGCCGCGCTCTTCCGGGCGCTGCTGCTGTTGGTTCGCCGCTGGAAATCCCGGCATGGTGGCGCCCTGGCGCGGAAACTCCCCAGGCATGGGCGGGGTAAAGCCGCCGCGGAACATCCCCTGAAACCGGCGCCGCCCTTCCATCTGCTGGCGCCATTTCTGGAAAGCCTCGGGGTCGACGCTCTGCCAGTTATCCAGGAAAAAGAGCATCGCCGGGCTCTTGGCGGTGGCGATGAGCAGATCATCAAACTTGCCCAGTGTGCCGGGACGGATGGTGTCGCGCATATAGGATGTCAGAAACCACCGGTCCGCGCCCTTGTTCGCATACACGTTGAAATGGTTGAACCAGAAGTCTTCCATCACGGCTTCGAGCTGCCGCTGGCTGTAGATGGCGCGGTCGACTTTCGCCATCGAAAGCTCGGCGACGATGCGGCCGGGGCCCTGGATCATCGCCAGCTGCAGCTGCGCTTTGTCGAGATTGTCGTCGCCGGTCACCAGGACCGAAGTCATCGCCTCGCGCCGCTTCTCGCGCTGTTCTTCCTGAATTTCTTCCTTGGTGACGCCCTGCTGCTTCGCCGCTTGAGCGGGCTGAGGAAATTCCTGCAACAACTCCTGCGACGACATTTTCAGCGTGGGATATTTTTTCAGGCGCGTGTCGAGAGCCGAGTCGTCGATCGAGTCGGGATTCAGCTGCTGCTCGATCCACTTCTCAAGGCCGATCTCGCGGATGCGCTCGACATCTTCGGGGCGCGGGCCGTAGGCAAGGCGGTTGAGGGCGTGATCGATGGCCTCGTCCTCGGTAAGTTCGGTGATGGGAAGCTTGCCCTTGAACTTCTTGCTGAGAGCGATGGCGTCGGTGTTCTTGTTTTTGTCGCGTTTGCCGGCGCTAGCGGCAGGGACCACCGCGCTGCCCAAAAGCGAGAGAAGAATCGCGAGCACGCCCGCAACAAACGCTGCTTCCACGGCAACTGCACGACCGGTCAGCCTGGCCGGCTTTCGCTGGGCTGCAAGGCTGCGCTTTGAACGAGTTAGTTTCATGGCTCCTTCGATACAACCCAGGAATACCACAAAAGTTGCTCGCCCTTCACGAGCCTGAACAGACGCTATTGCCTCTTAGGCCCAGCGACGGCACGCGAAACCGCAGTCAATAGCGACCACAGGAAGCCGCGTCAGACGTCCTGCCCCTTGACGGCGGCGAGAGCGAAAAGAGATTTAGTTGGCAGCGGTAATGACGCTTGAGTCGAGGACTATTCCCACTTTGGCGGGTTCCACGGCTTGCGGCGGTTGAGAATTGCTTCTACGCCTTCCGCAAAATCTGTATCAAGGACTGGGGCCTTGCCGGTTTCGTCTTCGTGCGCTTTGGCCAATGCGATGCACTCGGAGATGGTACGGCCCATCGGCTCGGCGGCATGAAGGACAGCCAAGGGCCGCGCGCCATTCTCGATGATGACCCTCGCGCCCGCACGCACACGAGCCATCAGAGCAGCAAAGTCGCTGGCACTTCCGCCTCCGAAATGTGGATCACATTCTCGGCCATAAACTGATTATAGACCGCTATTGGCGGGTGGCCGCCCCGGTCCGTAATGGCGTTTCAGCGAAACTTTGAGCGGAATGGCACGCTCTTCGCCGCTGCGGACGCGCTCCAGCACGCCTTCGGCCAGATACAGGTCCTCCAGATCGTCCAGGTATTCGAGGATCGCTTCGCGGGCATAGTAAGTCTTGGTGCGCCCGGTGCGCCGAGCGAGCCTCTCCAGTCGTTTTTCAATGGACCGCGGCAGGCGGATAGCCAGCATAAGCACCTCGCCATACAGGTATAGCACACGAGACTCGGGCGTGGTCACGCACGCGCCTTCGGGGGGCTGTTCCATGCCGAAGGGCGATTCTGGCTCAGCCACCCGGATTCAACCGCCTATCTGGCAGCCCGAAAGCCGTCGAGCGTCCACACATCCTGGACTTCGTCGTGGCGCAGCACGTAGTAATTGCCGTCGTTCGCGCGCACGCGGAAGTAGCTGGCCGCCGGGCTGTACCATCGCCCATCCAGTTCATTCACCTCAAATTGGCGTCCACGGAGAGTAAAACGGAGAGGACTTTCGTCGGCACGATAACCCGAATAGCATTCGACTCGCATTTCGCACATGGCGCCTCCGGGAACCGAAGTATCCGCCACAGCCAAGCCAGACTGCCTATTCAGACCGCCTATTCGGGAGTGTATCAGGTTTTCGCAGGGAGGGATGCGCGGGGATGGTACGGTCACCAGATCTTGCGCAGCGCGGGGCTGGTGACCTGCTCTGCGGCTTCCCCGGCCGCTTCGCGCACTTCCGCGTTGTACGCGGCTCCCAGGAAAACAACGATCGCCGTCAGAAACATCCACAGAAGCAGACCGATGGCCGCCGCCAGCCCGCGGTAGACGAAATCGTAAGGCATCTTGCGCATGTAAAAGCCGAAGGAAATGTCGACGGCCCACCACAGGACCGTTGAAACCGCTGCTCCGGGGAACAAATCGACCAGCCCCCGATGGCCCGGCCGGCCGATGCGGTACAGCAGCACGAGTGTGCCCATCGCCAGAGGAAATATGGCGCCCGCAAAAACAGCCACATCCAGAACACGGGCCACGCTCACCGATCCCGTCTCGAGCATCAGCCACTCCCGAATCTGCCTGCCATACACCGTAAGGATGACCACCGAAAGCATCGGCACGATCGTCAGGCAAAGCAGGCTCAGTGCGCGGAGTTGCCGCCGCCAGTACGTGGGCCCGAGGAGGTCTCCTTCGATGATGCGAAAGCCCTCCATGTAGCCGGCCATCACCTGCGTGCCCGCGAGCATGGTTCCCAGCAGCCCGAAGATCATCCACCGCCAGGGACGCAGCACGCGGCGCACGAAATAGGCCGCCACCACCGTCATGCTCCCG
>Ga0302324_100014081_pt1 | contig 16153 bp, 14 predicted proteins | sample Palsa_T0_1_FD_201949 | JGI IMG/M metagenome (GOLD analysis project Ga0302324, IMG submission 201949) | Peat permafrost microbial communities from Stordalen Mire near Abisko, Sweden - Palsa_T0_1 | ecosystem: Environmental > Terrestrial > Soil > Palsa > Peat permafrost | place: Sweden: Abisko...
ACCAAATCCAGGTGAAGGCGACGGTCACTATTCCGAGAGCGATGAAGAGCATCCCGCGCGCGTTCGGCATGGGAGCAAAGATAGCACAGGTTCGCAGGCCGAGCGTGCTGCGCTACTCGTTCAGGCGCGTTCCTGGTAAGTGCCTTCGCTGGTGCTGACCCGAATCTTTTCGCCTTCGACGATGAACGCCGGCACTTGCACCATCAGGCCGGTCTCGAGTTTGGCGGCCTTGGTGACGTTGGATACGGAGGCGCCCTTGAGTCCCGGCTCGGTTTCGACGACAGTAAGATCGACGGTGGGCGGCAATTCCACGCTGATAGCTTTCCCTTCGTAAAACTCGACGTGGACCTTCAGCTGAGGAACGAGGTACTCCACGGCGTCGCCGAGAATGTCGCGCATCAGGTGCATCTGCTCGAAGGTTTCAGTGTTCATGAAATAGTAGTACTCGCCGTCGTCGTACAAATATTCCATTTCCTGTTCGTCGAGGGCGGCGCGCTCCACGCGGTCCTCAGACGAGAAGCGGTGTTCGGTCATGGAGCCGGTGCTCAGGTTGCGCATTTTAACCTGCACGAAGCCGCGCAGGTTGCCGGGTGTGCGGTGCTCCATCTTAAAAACAGAGTAGAGCTCCTTATTGAACTTGATGACCATGCCCGGACGGAGCTGTGTCGATGGAATCATGAGTGTAAGCTTCAGTCTATCAGTTCGGTTGTGCGGGAGAATCCATGAGCCGGAATTGCGGATTATAATGAATGGGTAGCGGCGCTATCGTCTAACGGTTAGGACGAAGCCCTCTCAAGGCTTAAATACGGGTTCGATTCCCGTTAGCGCTACCAACCCTTTGACCGTTCAATAGTTTACGGACTACGTTTTTCGCCTAGTGACAACCCGTCGCGCAGCGCCGGCTCAGTGCTAGGATTGGTCTAAATCCATGACCATTCCGGCCAAATACGAGAACGGCATTTTCCGTCCGCTCGAAGATGTGAAGATCAAGGAAGGGACGGTTGTTGAGGTGCATGTTCCCGTGGAACAGCAGGTGGCACGGACCCAGCCATCCATCAAGGATCATCCCTTCTACGGCATCTGGAAGGACCGCGCCGACATCTGCGATGGACTCGAGTTCGTGAACAAACTCAGGGGCAATCCGCGCGGTTAGGTTCGAGAATCGATGGTTTCGCTGATCGACACCGATGTGCTGATCGACCTGTCCCGCGCGAATGCCGATTCTGCAAATTTACTTGATTCGCGCAGGGATCCGGTGATCTCGATCGTCACTGCGCAAGAATAATGCCGGTCAACTCGCTCGCCGCAGTACATCCTCCACCGCCTCCGGATGCTTGGCAATTACCGCCAGCAGCACGCGCGTGGGCGCGTCCGGTCGCGAGCGCCCCTGTTCCCAGTTGCGCAGTGTCGCTGGCGGGAAACCGAATTTGGTCGCGAACTGCGCCTGGCTCAATCCCATCTTGGTCCGAACCTCACGCACATCGACCTCTGGCACGTGCACCAGTGTCACGCGAACATTTTCATTCTCGCCGCGCGTCCAAGCGATCGCCTGTTTCAATCCCTCGATTATGCTCTCGCCTACGGTCTGGCGCTTCCGTGGGCGCGCCACTTGTCCCGCCTTCGGTTTCGGCGCTTTCTTCGTAGCCATATTCTTATCTAAACCTTTCTCCGATATCCCGCCACAAGGATCGGTACCAAACGCTTCATAGCGTTGCGCTCAGTCATGCTGAGATTCGCCTTGCGGTTCTTCGCATACGCAGACAGCAGGAACACGGGCAGGCGCTCGTTGTGGTAGTAGTAGATCACCCGCGCGCCGCCACGCTTTCCCATGCCTTTCCGAGCCCAGCGAATCTTCCTCACACCGCCGGTCGCTTGGATGATCTCACCAGCCTGCGGATTCGCTCCCACAAACGCCACCAGTTCCTCGCGGTCCGAATCTGGCATTAGCTCGGTCGCGTGCTTCAGAAACTCCGCAGCCTCCACCACTGCCATCGGAGCGCCAGCCATACACTCTTCTAGTGTACGCAATTTGCGCATAGGGAAAGCATTGACGGGTTAAGGTCCTTTTTTAGGTGCCCGACAAAATGGGCCCCTTGTATACTGAAGCAAAGGGGTTCTCATGCGTCTCGGCCCAGTTTTCTCCGGGCTCTTGTTCGCTTCGGCAGTGGCTGCAGTGGCCACTCAGCCGGTTACGTTTTCCAAGGACGTTCTGCCCATATTGCAGAAGAGCTGCCAGGGATGTCATCGTCCCGGCGAAGCCGCACCGTTTTCCCTGCTCACCTATCAAGAGTCCAGGCCTTGGGCCAAGGCCATGAAAGAAGCCGTCCTGCTGCGGAAGATGCCGCCTTGGTTCGCCGATCCGCATATCGGAAAGTTCTCGAACGATCGCTCGCTTTCCGAGAAAGACATCTCCACACTTGTGGCCTGGTCAGACCAGGGCGCGCCGCAGGGTGATCCCAAGGACGCTCCGGCGCCGCTACAATTCCTGGAAGGCTGGCGCATTCCGAAGCCGGATGTCGTCATCGAGATGCCCAACGCATTTCATGTTCCGGCCTCCGGGGTTCTGGATCTACAACACATCGTGGTGCCCTCCGGGTTCACCGAAGACCGCTGGGTACAGTGTGCCGAAGTACGGCCTGACAATCCAGCGCTGGTGCATCACATCGTGGTGTTTACGCGTGAGCCAGGTTCGGCGTGGCTGAAGGACGCGAAGATTGGCGTGCCTTTCGATCCCGCAAAAAAGCACAAGCGGAAAAAGGACGACGGCGTCCCGGGCGAAGGCGTGGCCGGTTACGCCCCCGGCGCCCTTCCTATGCAACTGCAACCTGGGCGGGCCATCCTGATTAAAGCGGGCTCGGACATTGTTTTCCAGATGCACTACACCACCAACGGCAAAGCCGGCACCGATCGCAGCCGGCTGGGCCTGGTGTTCGCTCCGGGACCTCCCAAACAGCGTGTGGCATCGCTCGCCGCCTACAACGACGATCTCAAGATCCCCGCCGGTGATTCAAACTATCGAGTGGACTCCGTATTCGATCTGGGAGCCGAGGTACAGTTGACCGGCATGCAACCTCATATGCATTACCGCGGTAAAGATTTCGAGTTTCGCGCAATCTATCCCAACGGACAGACGGAAACGTTACTGCGCGTGCTCAACTACAGCTTTAGCTGGCAGCTTTCCTACGACCTGGCGAAACCAATTCTGCTCCCCAAAGGAACGCGCATTCAGTGCATCGCGCACTTCGATAATTCGGCGAACAATCCCAACAATCCGGACCCCGCGAAGGACGTGACTTGGGGCGACCAGAGCTTTGACGAGATGATGATCGGCTTCTTCTCGGTGGCCTTCGACGCCAATGTTCCGTCGCAGAGCCTGACTGCCGTGCCGGCCAAGGAAGCGAATAAGCCTCGCCCGAAATCGCCGAAGGAGCTGGAGGCCCTGCGCGCCGTTCAGGACGCCCAGACGCCCGACCAACAGCTCCAGGCCATCGAGAACGTTCTCACCAACTTCGCCGATACCGAATTCAAAGTCATGCTGCTTCAGACCGCGATGCAGATTGAGCAGCGCAAAGACGACTTCGCGCAGGTGTTGTTCTACGGGGAGAGGCTTCTCAATGCCGATCCCAAGGGCGCCTTCGCTCTGGTCACCATGGCTTCAGAAACTGCCCGTCATACGCGCCAGTTTGACCTGGACAGAGAGCAAAAACTCGCCCAAGTAGACCAGTACGCCAAAGCCGGCCTGGAAGCCGCGAAAGTGATGCCCAAGCCTTCGGGCGTCGCGGACGAGCAATGGGAAGCTGCGAAAAAAGATTTTGAGTCCCAGGCATACGAAGCTATGGGACAGGCTGAGGTGTTGCGCCAGAAATATGACGAAGCGATAGCGGACTACAAGCAATCCATCTCAGTAACCGCTACGCCGAATGCAGTTCTGTGGACCCGATTGGGCCAGGCTTACGAGAACTCCGGCCGGCTGGACGATGCCTCGGACGCTTTCGATAAGGCTCTCGCTACGCCCAACATCAGTCCCGCAGTCAAATCAGTGGCGCAAGCCAAGAAGGATGAAATCGCGAAACGCAAAGGCGCAGGATCGAAGTAAACTTGCGGCCCACACAAGGATCCGACCCGCCAATTGCCTGATCCCATGTATGCCTAATGTGACCTTAACCCAATGGTCAACTCGGGCTAGTATTGTTTGAAGATGGCCGGTGCATCCAAGCCGATTGGCCCAGTGAGAAAGCGCAAATTGTCTGCTGCGATGACTTTGCGGGCATTCGATAACGGCTACTGGTATGCGGCGGAACTGCGGGCATTTGCCATCCAAATGAAAATCCCGTTCGCGCGCAAACTTCGGAAGGACCAGCTTGAAGCTGGGATCAAGAATCTGCTTTTTGCTGAGGGAGCGAAGGCTGCGGCAATTTCAGTGGCGCCCAAACGAGGCCCACGGGACGTGGATCGAGGATTGCGGCTCGACCTCGCGGTTGTTCACTACACGAGCAATCGGGAGACCAAATTGTTCATCGAGCGGGAAGCCGCGAAGGTCCAACCGGGTTTCCAGCGTGCATCGGGGACCCGTTATCTGCTCAACCGGTGGCGCGAAGAACAAATCGCCGCGGGCCGCGGGATCACGTACCTGGACTTGGTACTTCAGGCGATCGCTCTCAACCAAAGCAAGCGCGGCCCGTTGCGGGTGGAGCACGGGCGCTATATGAATTTCATTTCCGACTTTATGGCAGGCAACAAAGGTGCGTCGCACGAGGGCGCCGTGCGGGCGTGGCATGAGGTCAAGGCGATGGATGCACCGAAGACCTACGCCGCATGGGCTCGGATCGCTCGCAGGTGAAGCCCGGGCTCCAGCCCTAAATATCCCTTTACACGTATATACTACTACTAGTATATTAAGAGCGTGGAGTCTGTTTTCGAAATCATTGCGGAACCCAACCGGCGCGCGATCCTGAGCCTGCTGGTATCGTCACAACAGTCCGTGGGAGAGATCGAGCGGCAGCTCCGTATGCCGCAGCCGATGGTGTCCAAGCATCTGCGCGTGCTGCGCGATGCCGGATTCGTGGAATCCACGGTGGACGCACAGCGCCGTCTTTACCGGCTGAAACCCGAACCATTTCGGGAGGTGGATGCCTGGCTGGCTCAATTCCGGCGGTTCTGGTCCGCGCACGTGGATGCGCTCGAACGCCACCTCGACCGCATGGAGCGCACCAAGGAACTTCCCTCCACACCAACGAAAAAGAAGACAGGGAGAAAAACATGACCGAGCGCGAGCACTACACACCGGGTCCGCCCAGCGGCGTGCGGATGGTACGAAAGGACGGAGACAAGTGGCAGCTCATTCTCGTCAGAGAGCTGCGGCACTCGCCGGAAAAAGTCTGGCAGGCGCTTACCGATCCGGCGCATCTGCGCGAGTGGGCGCCCTTTGACGCCGATGGGAGCCTGGGTACGGCGGGAACCACGGTGAAGCTGACGACGGTGGGAGCGCCAGGGCCGCGCATTACCGAAACAAAAGTGACGCAGGCCGACGCGCCCAATGTGCTTGAGTACGAGTGGGGCGCCAACGATATGCGGTGGGAGCTCGAGGCCGTTGGTGGCGGCACGCGCCTGACGCTGTGGACCAGCATCGATCGCCGCTTCATTGCGATGGGCGCTGCCGGGTGGCACATTTGTCTGGATGTTCTGGACCACCTTCTCGGCGGAACTCCCATTGGCCGCATGGCCGGCCCCGGGACGATGAAGTTCGCCGGCTGGCAGCGGCTGCATGTGGAGTACGCCAATCAGTTCGGTATTGAAACGCCCAACTGCGGGCCTAAAGCAGCTCAGAATTCGTGAATCAAAGGAGGAATACCAACCATGAAAACCACACTTTGGACCGCGCAAGTATTATGGGGCGTCTCTTTCAGCATCACCGGTTTCGGCAAGATCTTATGGTACAAGCCGGCGCTGTGGAATCAGGCCCTTCAGGTAGTTCCTTGGCTTTCCGCCGTGCCGCAAGACCTGGCCATCTTCATCGGGGTCGCGGAGTTTCTTGGAGGCGTGGGCCTGATCCTGCCGGCCATCACCGGAGTCAAACCGAAGCTCACGCCGATTGCCGCCATCGGCCTGACGCTGGTTATGATCCTCGCGGGTTTCTTTCACATTGTGCGAGGCGAGTACAGCTTTTTGCTTATCAATGTGGTGCTGGGAGGCGTGACCGCGTTCATCGCGTATGAACGGTTGTTTGTGAGGCCTATCGCGCCCGCGTCGATCAGCAGCTTCCGCGTCCTCGCGGGACTGGTGGTTTTCGGGGCGCTGGTTCTCGTCGATTTTGCTCCAGTCTGGTACAGATTGACACACTTCTAAAGGAGAAACGAAATGAAAATCAAAGTGACAAGCATATACGTGGACGACCAGGACAAGGCTCTGCGCTTCTACACGGAGGTGTTGGGTTTTGTTAAGAAGACCGATTTCAGCCAGGGCCCCTATCGTTGGCTGACGGTAGCCTCGCCCGAGCAGCCGGATGGTACCGAGCTACAGTTGGCGTTGAACAACAATCCCACGGCCAAAACATATCAGGAGGGGATCTTCCAACAGGGCCAGCCGGCGGCGATGTTCTTCACCGACGACATCCAGGGCGACTACGAGCGGATCAAGGGGCACGGCGCCCAGTTCACGATGCCGCCCACCGACGTAACCGCCTCAACCATTGCGATGCTGAACGACACCTGCGGCAACATCATTCAGCTCACCCAACTGGCACGCTACTAGGGGCGGCCGATCAACAGGGGATCGCAAATACAATGCACCGTGGGAGGTTGTCTTTACGGTGGGCGTCATCGTCAAAGGCGTCGCCGTGGCACGCGGGAAGTAGTGGGGCAGCGCGCGACACACCGGCTGAACGGGCGGCTGACTAAGGCGCGAGAATTGGAGCTATATGAAAAAACCTATCCCAGTGGAATCCGCCTCTGCGTTCATCGACGAGAAGATCAAGGAACTTAGGGATTGGCGCGGGAAGACGCTCGCGAAAGTGCGCGAAATCATACACGCGGCAGACCCTGAAATCGTCGAAGAGTGGAAGTGGAGGGGAACTCCCGTCTGGTCCCACGGCGGCATTGTCTGCACGGGAGAGACGTACAAGGAAGCCGTCAAGATGACATTTGCCAAGGGGGCTGCGTTGAAGGACCCTGCAGGTCTATTCAACTCCAGCCTCGACGGGAATGTCAGGCGCGCTATCGACATCCACGAAGGAGGCAAGATCGATGAGGCGGCTTTGAAGGATCTCATCCGCGCTGCAGTGGCGCTCAATCTCCAGGGCAAGAGCAAGTCGAAGTCCCGGCGAGCGAGCGGCACGCGATCAGCAAGAGGGCCTGCGGCTTAGCGCGACCACTTAACCTTTGCGGGCGCCGGCGAGCCCTCCGGGCCACCAGTTCCAATCGCCTGCAATACGAAGAAGCGCCGGGCCGATCACGATGCGAACCAGTGTCGCATCAATAAAAACGGCTACTGCCAGCGTAAATCCGATCATCTTAACCACCAGGAAGCTTCCGAAAGTGAATGCAGCGAATACCACAATCATAATCGCGGCGGCGCTGGTAATCAGGCCCGCGGTTCTGGCCATCCCCTCCGGGATTGCATCCGTTTCACTGAGACCGCTCCGCCTGGCTTCGAGGACGCGAGCAACCAAAAACACTTCGTAATCCATGCTGAGCCCGAAGACAATGGCAAAGGCGACGATCGGCACAAGTGGGAAGATGCTGCCCGTCCCTCCATGAACTCCCAGGAAACTACTTCCGTGTCCATCCTGAAAGACCAGCACCAATGCTCCGAACGATGCCGCAACCGAGACCAAGTTGAGGGCGATCGCCTTCACGGCGACGAAAATCGATCGGAATCCCACAATCAACGCCAAAAGCGTCCCGACTACCACCAGCGCCGTCACCGAGGCAAACCGGTCCCTGACAATCGTCTCGTAATCGGCGTTCAGCGCCGGGATGCCTCCAACGAGTAACGTGGCGCCGGGTATTCCCGTGAGAGCCGGCGCTCCGGTTTTCCTTAGCTCCCGCACCCACTTGACCTGACCGTTTAGGGAAACGGAAGCCTTGGGTAAAACCTCAAGCAACGCCGCCCGTCCGTCGCGGCTGAGGAACGATCTATTCGTCTCACGCGAGAGACTGCCGAGCGAAGCCCGGTTGCTCTCCGCCAGTGTCGTGATAGAGATTACGCGGTCGGCACGAGGGTCGCTCGCCAGACGCTTGGAAAGACGATCGAGTGTATTCCACCCCGAGTCCGTATCCGCGATGGAATCGGTTGGAAGTTCGAGAATCACACGCAAGGATTGGACAATCCCGGCCCGGTCCATTTTTTCCATGGTGTGAAGCGCGTGAACGGACTCCGCTGTTGGCGGAAGCCAATCGCCTCCGGGAACACTGGTGTTGAGGTGCGCGGCCTGCGAGGCGAGCAGAAGCAACGGAGCACCCGCCAGCAGGATGGCAAGCCAGGGATGGGCGACGATTACCTTGCCCCACTGCCTCCAGCGGTTTCCCGTGCGTGCCGACCGATCTGCATCCAACTTCGGGGTAAAAGGCAACCGGCCGGCGTTAATCCGCGGACCGAGAATTGCCAGCGCTGCCGGAACCAGTGTCGTCGTGAGTAGCACACTCATTCCCGCCACCAGGACTCCCGCAATGCCGATGGAACGGACTTCGCTGATGGGAACGGTCAACAGCGCTAGAAATCCGATGCCTACCGTGGAGGCTGAAATCACCAGCGTCGGGCCTGCCTGACGCGCCGCCATGGCCGAGGCTTTGAGTCCGTTGTGCCCGGCGGAAATCGCTTCGCGGAACCGGCTGACCATGAGCAGCGCATAGTCGATGCCCAAGCCGAGCCCTAGCATCGTCGCCAAATTTTGAACCAGAATGGACAAATGCAAACGCTGCGCCAGGAATCCGGCGATTGCCAGAGTGGTCGCGATGGCGAGCTGGCCAACGGCCAATGGAATGATGGCTGCCACCAAGCTCCCGAAAGCTACCAGCAGAAGCGCGAGAGTGGCTGGAATTACCAGAGTTTCGCCGTGCCTCACGTCATCGGCGCTGGCTTTCCGGATGTCGAAATTGAGCGGTATCTCACCCGTCAGTTCGAGCGTTACCTTCGGATAACGGCCGCGCAATTGATTTTGAAGGGCGGTCGCCCGAGCGTGAAGCATGGGGACCAACGACTCGACTGGGCCGTCGGTTGACGCGAGTCCTACGAGAACGAAGGTTCCTCCTCCCTTCCCCAAGAAAATGGGATCGCGCAAATCGAGACGGGAAACCACTCCCGATACACCGGGTTCCGCTCTCAGCGCCTCCACGATTGTGGCCAACGCCTGCTCACCTTTTTCCGAATCCGCCGGCGGGAGTCCCTGAATCACCAGGACCACGCGGTCCACGAACGGCGAGCGGAAACGGGTGGCCAACTCACGCGTGACAGCTTCTGCCTGGCTGCCTTCGACGCGGGTAGCAGTCTCCAGATGGTGCTCGGCGTGAAAAGAAAATGGAAGAAGTGTGAGGACAGCGGCCAGCACTAACCCGGCCAGCCAGAAGCGGCGACTATGCACGAGATTCATGATCTCATGGGGAATCGTCACCCGCAAAGACATTCACGTTCGTATGCTGATAAGGATACACCTTACAGGGTGCGCGGCTCAGATAAGATTGGAATACTATGCGCAAACTCGCTTGGCTCGGGCTGGCCGCCGCCATTCAACTTTACTCCGCGGATCCCCGCATTGGCTCTTGGACGCTCCTCTCCGCGCAGTCTGCCCTGGATCCCCCCAACAAAATTTCGATTGCATCTCAGCACCATGAAGTACACGTTGTGATTTCGGGCGACACCCATGTGGAATTCACCGCGAAGCTGGATGGACATGCAGCGTCCGTACAAAACAATCCAGGGTTTAATCAAATCGAGGTGCGCAAGATGGATAAGCGCCAAGTGGAGATCACAGAAAAAAAGGATGGAGCTGTGGTGGCAATGATTCGCGACAAACTTTCGATTGATGGTAACGAGTTAACCAGCACGACTTCCAAGCCAGGCCGTGCCAACCAGATCACCGTGTGGACCCGCAGCGGAGGCAAGAAATCCGCCAATGACCTATTCGCCGGTGAATGGACCCAGGATCTCAGCAAGACCCGTTTGCGGCAAGGGTTGGCGCTCAAGATCGAGGCGGACGGAAACGAAGGGGTCCGTTTCTCGAGTGACTTCAGCTACACCGCACGTTTTGACGGGAAGGAATACGATCTGAAAAACTCCAACAACGATACCGTGTCGCTGCAGGTTGCCGATCCTCACACAGTGGATTCCATTTATCGGCGAGGCGACAAAGTTGCTCAAAAGGATCGGTGGGTGGTTTCCGCCGATGGACAGCAGATGACGGTGACGACCACAGGTTCGTTGGAAACCGGTCAGCAAATAAAGGAAACCCTGGTATTTCGGAAGCAGTAACACAAACGCCCTTAAAATCGATGACGTATTGTTCATCGCCATTGCGCGTATGTTAGTAGATGATGCCGGACAACGCTAACTCACGAATCGGGGCTCTGTTATTGCTCCTGGGCCTTCCGCTTTTCTCGCAGAGCTCGCCCGAGCCTCATGCGGGATGGAAGCTGGCTACCGGAGGCGAGGATCTCATCCTCAACGGATACTGGGATACGCAAGCCGAGGACAGCGCGCCGATCACGATCCAGGTAAGCGGCGGCGTCCTCACGGCAAACAGCCCGTCCGGATACCTGGGCGTACCGAACGTGCTGGCGTCCCGGCTCCAAACCATGGGCGATTTCGGCGTGGTTGCAACCATCCAGACGGCTCCTGGAATGAATGGACTCATCACGCTGACGGGTTCCTTGAACACTGGCGCAATGAGCTGGCAGGGAATGACGGAGATCGAGTTTGGAGTGGACAACAACGGCAACTATGTTTTCGCCTACTGGGACGGATCCCAACCAAATCCGGTGCTGTATCAAACGCTTAAGAATGCCCCAGCCACGGCTCCCAGCGGCACGGTGACCATGGAAATGCTGCATCAGGGGAAGCAGTTTTTCCTCTATTTCAACGGCACGCCCTACGGCCCCATTGCCGACCCCGGTTTGTTCACTCTGGGCTTCATGATTCCTGGGATCGAGCTGTTTCCTGGTCAGAGAATGAAGCTGACGCAATTCGCGTTCGAAGTTCCGTCGAACGATACCGAGGCGCAGGTATATGCGCCCATGGGACAGATCTCTTACGTCCATCCGGGTGATTCTCTGGGCTCTCTGGCGGCGATTACTGGACGCCTTTTCGGCGACGAAGAGAGCGGCGTGCAACTCGCTTTGGGGCGCAACAGCGCCAGTTATATCGGCCCTGTCGGCGTTACCGGAGGCGCACCCGATCCGGCGTACGAGTCCGGCGTGATAGGGAACTTCAATTTACTCACGGCCGCCAGCATGTACTATAGCGAGACCGAGATCGGCCAGGGCGAATTCACTTTCGGGGACGGCGATGCCATGGTCGCGATCGCAGACGCCAATGGAGTGCCGGTCCATTGCCATCACCTGATAGGCCCCAATATTTATCTTCCCGGCTGGGTAAAGAACGGAAACTTCACCGCCGCACAGCTCACCGGGATCATGAATACGCATATCCAAACTTTGATGGGCCACTTTAAAGGCAAGTGCGCTTCCTGGGATGTGATTGAGGAGGCGCTGAATCCGGACGGTACCGTGGACACCTCAACCGACAATGTATGGGGCAACGTCATCGGACCGAGCTATATCGATACTGCGTTTCAAACGGCGCGCCAGGCGGACCCGAAGGCCAAGCTTTATTGGAACGATTACGGCATTGAGAATCAGTCCACTAAGGCCATGGGTTTCTACACTGTGCTCTCCGGGATGCAGCAGCGCGGCACGCCCATTGACGGAGTGGGTCTCGAAAGCCACTTCACTCCCGATTCGGGTCTGCTTTATTCTCCCGACCTCGCGAGCATGGCAGCCAATATGGCGCAGCTGGCAAAGATGGGGTTGAGCGCCCGGATCTCGGAACTGGACATGCGTATCAACGTGCCGGCGACCAGCTCGGAATTGGCCGATCAGGCGACGGCCTTCAGCATCGTGGTCCAGGCGTGTCTGAATAGCCCGAACTGCGTCTCGATTACCAGTTGGGGAGCGGACGATACCACATCGTGGATTGCCTACTCCGGCTACTTTCCCGGGGACGGCGCCGCTACCCTATTCGACCCTAATTTCCAGCCGAAGCCCGCCTACACTTCGGTCATGAACACGCTACGCACGGCGGCGTTGGCGATCACAAGCGCGCCCACTCTGACCGCCACGGCAGTTGTGAACGCAGCTAGCTACGCGAAAAACGGCGTGGCCCCGGGCGAGATCGTCACGCTCTTTCCCAACAACGTTGGTCCTGCCACGTTGACCGGAACCGGCTTGAACGCTGCCGGAACGGTTTTGACGGAGGTGGCTGGAACTCGCGTATTGTTCGACGGAATCGCGGCGCCGATTATCTACGCAACCAAGAATCAAGTGGCGGCGGTGGTTCCTTACGAGTTGGCAAGCCGCGACTCAACGCAGGTTCAAGTGGAATATAACGGCATCCTTTCAATTGCCGTGACAGTTCCGGTAGTTTCCGCGGTGCCTGGCATCATTACAACCAATTCCCAAGGCACGGGAGAGGCGGTGGCATTGAATCAGGACGGCAGCCATAACTCGGCAGCGAATCCAGCGGCGCGCGGAACGGTGGTCACGCTGTACGCGACTGGGGAGGGCCAACGAAATCCGCCAGGTGTAACAGGGGCGCTCAGCGGAGCCAACGACGCTCCCGTGTTGCCCGTCAGCCTGACGGTGGGCGGCGCGGCAGCCCATCTCACCTACGCCGCGTCCGCACCGGGATTTATAGGAATGATGCAGATCGATCTGACGGTTCCGCAGTCGGCTCCCACAGGTGCAGCCGTTCCGTTGGAGCTGACCGTAGGCACGGCAAAAAGTCCGTCAGGCGTCACGATTGCGGTCAAGTAGTTCACGTTCGATCCGCGCAAGTGAAATGGCTATTGGCCGGCGGCCACGACGTTCAACTCACCCAGCGAAACCGAGATGATTCCTTTTCGGTTCATGAATTTCAGGATGCCGTTGACGGTATCTTCGAGAGAAGGATCCGGCTGGCCCCACGCAGAAGCATCCCGAGCTGCTTGATAGCAGGAGCTGTCGTAGCGTTTGAACTCCATCGACGAAATGTTGTCCACCGAGCCCACCAGAAAATCCAGCAGCGGAAAGAGCAGGTCTTCCTTCCTGCATCTCTTGATAAGTTCCGGAACGAAGTCGGGCAGACTAAATATCTCGAACTGCCGCCCTGTCGCCTTGGTGATCAGTCCGGTAATATCCAGCATGTTCGCGTAATCGTCGCGCGTCACATGGTAAGTTTTATTAGCCGTTCCAGGCGTGGTGGAAATCGCCACGATATTGTTAGCCGTGATATCGGCGGGAACGAAACTTACCTGATTCATGGCATCCACTCCAATGCCGTGATTCACCATGAACGCAACCAATCGCACGGCGATATCGAAGTTGTTGCCGCCGCCGGCAACCGAGGGACTCACCAGAGCTGGCCGGAAAATCCGCGTGGCGAGCCCAAGGCGGCGCGCGTCCATCACCACTTGTTCGGCTACCCATTTGGATTGGCTGTATCCAAAATCGAGAAGCTCCATGTTCTGGTTCAGGTCGGTCTCATACAGAACGCTTTTAACTGCCCAGCCGAACACGAAGGTAGTTGAAATGTAATTGAAGCTCTTGGGACGTCTTTCAAACGCGAGTCTTAAGACCTCGTTGGTTCCCAGCACGTTCGCGTCGCGCATCCGATCGTAGTTGAACAAGTAATTTACGGTTGCGCCGTTGTGGAACACAGTGTCCATTTCATTTGCGAGGAAATCCCAGACCTCCGGCGTCAGGCCGAGCTTTGGCTGGCCTAGATCTCCGCAAACGGGAATCACGCGGGATTCGAACATCTGCATCAGGCCGGCCGCGCAAGGTCCCATTGATTCCATCGCCGCCCGCAGTCTTTGCCGGCCTTGCAGTTCATCGGAAGACCTAACCAGAACATAGATCTTCGCGCGCGTCTGTTCCAACAAACTCTTCACCAGAAACGGTCCGATGAATCCGGTGCCACCGGTGAGCAGCACACGATCCAGGATCGGGACATCTTGCAATGGCGCCGGGGGCAATAATGCCGGCGCCGGCGGCACGAAGATGAGCTTCCGATCGTTACTCATCATCAGCTTTTCCGCCGCGCGCTGCTCGTCACGGAATGCGGTAAGTGAATGCCGCAGCAAAACCAATGCTTCTTCGGGAGCGCGCTCCAATTGTTCGGCCAGTCGAAATAGTTCGGCGACGCTGACACGCTGGATAAGGCCGATATCAACCTGCCTGGCCAGCAGGTCGGCGCCTTTGTCCTTTAGAAGCTCCTTGATCTCGTGCATGAACACGACAAGATCCAGCGAATCGAGGCCGGCTTCCACCAGGTTGTACGATTCGTTGCCGGTCAGGTTGTAGCGGGCTTTCAATACGTCGAAAGACGATTGGCCTTCAGCACAGGATTCCGCGGATCCGTCTTTTTCCCGCGAAAACTCCGAGAGAACGGTAAACTTACCCTCCAGCCACATCTGCTTGGTTTTGTGGCGCATGATCTTGCCCGAACTCGTTCTCGGTATTGCACGCGGCGCTATGAAGGAAATCAGCGCCACTTCCACGTTGAGGAAGTTCCGGACGGCGGCGGCGATCTTCAGGGCATCGGGAAGCGCTTTAGGGTTTTTCACTTCGGCAACCACCGCCAGCGCCGGTTCGCTGTCTTCGTGAATCTGGAAAGCGGCAACACAATTGGTCCGGATCAGGCCGGATGCCTTCTCCACCACTTCCTCGATATCCTGCGGATAATAGTTTTGCCCGCGGACGATAATCATGTCCTTGATGCGGCCGCAAACGAAGAGTTCGCCATCCTGGAAGAAACCCATGTCGCCGGTCCGAAGGTAGCCGTCGTCATAGGGGCTGTCGTCCACCAGGCGGGCATGAAACATCTTTAGCGCCAGTTCCGGATTGTTCCAATACCCTTGGCACTTGCTGCCTCCAGTGACCCAAATCTCGCCGATATGGCCAGGCCCGAGAGCGAGATGCTTCTCCGGATCCACGATCTTAACGGTGAGGCCGGGGAGTGGAGTTCCACAACTGACAATCTGGGTGGACGCCGCGATTTCGGAAGCCTCGGTGGTCCTGCGGGCCTTCCCCAGGGTGATGGCGTTCTTGTTGATTGAAATGATATTGCGGCCACCGTGCGAAACCGCCAGAGTATTCTCGGCCAGCCCATAGGCGACAAAAAAGCTCTCCGACTTAAGTCCATAGGGCTGGAACGCCTGCAGGAACCGTGTGTAGGTACCAGGTTTAACGGGTTCGGCGGCAGCCAACAGCAACCGGAGCGAGCTGAGATCGCAATTTTCCAAGCTCTCCTTGGAAAGCCGCCCGGCGCGCAGGCAATAGTCGTAAGCAAAGTTCGGCGCCGCCGAGCAGCTAGCCCCGTACGTTCTGATCGTGTCGAACCACAAGGCCGGCCGCTGGATAAAGTCGGTGGGAGCGAAGCCGTGAGTGGTGCCGCCTTTTAACGCCGGATAGAGGTAGCACCCGATCAGCCCCATATCGTGATACTGCGGAAGCCAGGATACCACCACGGGCGCGTGATGATCGATCACCAGAGGACAGTTATGCAGGATGTTCTCGTGCGTCACCATCACGCCTTTGGGATCTCTCGTCGACCCCGACGTGTATTGGAGAAACAGAAGCTTGGAGTCCCCATTGTTCGAAGCGCCGTTGAAAGTTTCGTCCGAAATCTTATCTACAAAGTCCTCTGTTACGATCCACGGAAGAGCGGAAATGTAGTCGACGTCCACTCCGGATGCCGAGACTCCGCTTCGGGCGAGATTTGTCTTCAGGGATCCGTGATAGTCTCTGCCGGTAAGAATGCCGGCCGCCTGGCAATCTTTTGCGATGTGGACCATTTTGTACAGGGCGCCCTGGAAGCCGTGAGAACTGGGGGGATAGACGGGAACGGGGATCAATCCGGCGCGCACGCAACCATAAAACGCGCAAATCATTTCGAGGCCGGGCGG
>Ga0302324_100014083_pt1 | contig 16150 bp, 12 predicted proteins | sample Palsa_T0_1_FD_201949 | JGI IMG/M metagenome (GOLD analysis project Ga0302324, IMG submission 201949) | Peat permafrost microbial communities from Stordalen Mire near Abisko, Sweden - Palsa_T0_1 | ecosystem: Environmental > Terrestrial > Soil > Palsa > Peat permafrost | place: Sweden: Abisko...
GCCTATGGCGCGTCGCCGCGCATGCGCTTCGATATCGTGCTCAACGACCTGTGTGCCCTTGCCTGGACCACCAAGCGCATCGCCATGAACAGCGATGGCAGCCCCTGGCGGCCGATCGTGCACATCGAGGATATCGCCACCTCGGTCCGCTGCGTGCTCGAGGCACCGGTCGACGCCGTCAGCGGCGAGACATTCAACGTTGGCCAGAACTCGGAGAATTACCGGGTACGCGAGATCGCCCAGATCGTGGCCGATGTGTTTCCGGGCTGCGAACTGTCCACCGGCAAGTCGACCAGCGCCGATAATCGAAGCTATCGCGTGAATTTCGACAAGATAGCGAGTCGCCTGCCCGGCTTCAGCTGCGCCTGGACTGCGCGCCGCGGCGCCGAAGAGCTGCGCGCGCGCTTCGAGCAGATCGAGTTCAATAAGGAAACCTACGAATACCGGGCGTTCACGCGCCTGAAGCAGATCCGCTACCTGTCGCGCACCGGACAGATCGACGACGATTTCTACTGGCGGTGATATGCGCTTCGAGCCATTGGCGATTGCTGGAGCCGCACTGGTAATCATCGAACGGCACCAGGATTCGCGCGGCTTCTTTGCACGCACGTTCTGTGTCGATGAATTTGCCGCCGCCGGGCTGCCGACGCGGGCGCTGCAGTCGAGTGTGTCCTACAACGAGCATCCCGGGACGGTGCGCGGCATGCATTTCCAGTGGCCGCCTTCGCACGAGGGAAAACTGGTGCGCTGCGTGCGCGGCCGGCTGCGCGACGTGCTGCTTGATCTGCGGCCGGCATCGCCGAGCTATCTGCAGCATGTCGCGATCATGCTGGATGAGGACAATCGCGACGCGGTGTACATTCCGCCCGGTATCGCGCATGGCTTCCAGACGCTGCTGCCCGGTACCGAAGTGCTGTATCAGATGACCGACCGCTTTGCGCCGGAACTGGCCGCCGGCGTGCGCTGGGACGACCCGGCGTTTGCGATTCGCTGGGAGCATATGCCGCAGCTGACGATCTCCGAGCGCGATGCCGGCTATCCGGATTTCGACCGGCAGGCATTTGAAGCCGAGTTGACGCGCCGCTCGGGATTGCCGCAGCTGGAACAGGCGTCGTGAGCACCGCAGCCGCCACGATCGGCAGGCCGGCGGCGCAGCGCAAGCCGCCGCAGCCGAAGCCGCCGCAGCCGAAGCCGCCGCAGCCGAAGCCGAAGCCGCCGCAGGCGAAGCCGCCAGCCGGCGAACCTGCGGACGGCGCCGACGGCGCCGACGGCGCGGACGTCGGCCATGCGCTGCATGCCTTTGCCTCGCAGCTCTACCCGATCTGCCGCAGCATCACCGGCAACGGCGTGCGCCAGACGCTCGATCTGATCGGCCGGCGCATCGAGCTCAAGCGCCATGAGGTCGCGAGCGGTACGCGGGTGTTCGACTGGGAAGTGCCGCTGGAGTGGAACATCGACGACGCCTGCGTGCTCGGCCCCGATGGCGAGCGCGTGGTGGACTTTCGCGCCCACAACCTGCATATCGTCAGCTATTCCGAACCGATGCGACGTACGTTAAGTCTTCAGGAACTGCGCCCGCATCTGTACAGCCTGCCGGCGCACCCGGACTGGATTCCCTATCGCACCAGCTACTATCGGCGTCAGTGGGGCTTCTGTATGCGCGACCAGGCGTTGCAGGCCATGCGTCCGGGCCGCTACCGGGTGCAGATCGACAGTACCCTGGCGCCGGGTTCGCTGTCGTACGGCGAGTGCTTCGTCGCCGGCAAGAGCCGGGAGGAAGTCCTGTTCTTTACCCACGTGTGCCACCCCTCGCTGGCCAACGACAACACCAGCGGCATGGCGATCGCCAGCTTCCTGGCCGGCTGGATCGGCTCGCAGCCGCGCCGTTACAGCTATCGTTTCGTGTTCGCCCCCGGCACCATCGGATCGCTGTGCTGGCTCAGCCGCAACCAGCAGCGCCTCAGGCATGTGCGCCACGGGCTGGTACTGGGACTGCTGGGCGATGCCGGCACGCTGACCTACAAGCGCAGCCGCCGCGGCGATTGTGACATCGACCAGCTGCTTGCCTACCTGGTGGCCGCGGCGGATCCGCCCGGCAGCGTGATTGACTTCGAGCCCTACGGCTACGACGAGCGGCAGTTGTGTTCGCCGGGCTTCAATCTGCCGGTGGGACGGCTGACCCGTTCGGTGAACGACGGCTATCCCGAATATCACAGCTCCGCGGACAACCTGGCGCTGATCAGCCCCGGCCAGCTGCAACGCAGCCTGGAACTGTGCCAGCGAGCGGTGGAGATACTGGAGACCAACCGGCGCTTCATCAACCTGGCTCCCAAGGGCGAACCGCGGCTGGGCAAGCGCGGACTGTACGGTGCCATGGGTGGCCGCAGCCCGGCGGAGCGCGAACATGCGATGCTGTGGATCCTGAACCAGTCGGATGGCAGCGCGTCGCTGCTCGACATCGCCCAGCGCGCGGGAATCAGCTATGCGGCGATACAGAGCGCCGCGGAAGAATTGACCAATGCCGGCCTGCTGTCGCCAGCACGGCCTGGCAGCAGCAAACCCAGGCCGCGGCCGGCCGGCGCGGCAGGCACTCGCCCGGCGCGCACTCGCCCGGCGCGCACTGGTAAGGCCAGATCGGGCAGTGGAGGCAAGCGATGAAAGTTGTGTTGTTTTGCGGCGGACTGGGGACGCGTTTGCGCGAGCATTCTGAAACCATCCCGAAGCCGCTGGTTGGCGTCGGCAGCCGGCCGGTGATATGGCACCTGATGCGCTACTACGCCCACTACGGGCACAGGGATTTCGTGCTGTGCCTGGGTTATCGCGGTGACATGATCAGGGAGTACTTCCTCAACTACTCCGAGGCGATGTCCAACGACTTCACGCTCAGCGAGGGCGGACGCAAGATCGAGCTGCACAGTCGCGACATAGACGACTGGCGCATCACCTTCGTCGATACCGGCTTGCACAGCAATATCGGCCAGCGGCTGCTGCGCGCGCGCCACTACCTGCAGGACGAAGACGTATTCCTTGCCAATTATTCCGACGGGCTGTCCGACCTGCCGCTCGATCGCTACCTTGAACACTTCGCAAGTCACAAGGCGGTGGCAAGCATCATTGCGGTGCGCAGTGCGCAGAGCTTCCATGCGGTGCAAAGCCAGCCGGATGGAGTGGTTACCAGCCTTGGCGCCATGCCGGACCAGGCGATGTGGATCAACGGCGGCTATTTCGCGCTGCGACCACAGATCTTCGATTACATCAACGAAGGCGATGAGCTGGTGGAACAGCCGTTCCAGCGCCTGATCCGCGAGCGCAAGCTGGTGACCTACCCGTGGGAAGGGTTCTGGCAGTGCATGGATACCTTCAAGGACAAGATCACGTTTGACCGCATGGAGGCCCGCGGCACCTGCCCGTGGATGGTGTGGGACAAGAGCCATGCGACCGCTGCAGTTCCCTAGGCGCGCCAGCGGGCGCCGGCCACTGCAGATTCTTGCGCTCGGGGCGCATTGCGACGACATCGACATCGGCTGCGGCGGTGCCATGCTCAGCCTGCTCGAGCGCCATCCCGGGGCGCACGTCACCTGGGTGGTCATGGGTTCGAACCCGGTGCGCGAGCGCGAACTCAGGGCCAGCGCCAGGCGCTTCCTGCGGCGCGCCGGCAATTATCTGGTGATCGCACATAAGTTCCGCGACGGTTTCTTTCCGGCGCATTTTGCCGCCATCAAAGAGCAATTCGAGGCCCTCAAGCGACTGCCCGATCCCGACCTGGTATTCACTCATCAGCGCGTCGATCTGCACCAGGATCATCGGGTGGTGGCCGAGCTGACCTGGAATACGTTTCGCAACCATTTGATCCTCGAATACGAGATTCCCAAGTACGAGGGCGGCCTGGCGACGCCGTCGGCCTATGTGTCGCTCACGCGCGCGCAGGTTGAGCGCAAGATTTCCATCCTGTGGGGCAGTTACGCGACGCAGCGCGCGAAACGCTGGTTCACCGACGAGACCTTTCGCGCGATGATGCGGCTTCGCGGGATCGAGTCCGGAGGCGAAACCGGTTGGGCCGAGGGGTTTCACGCCAGCAAGTTCCTGCTCGAATGAGTGACGCCGAATGAGCCACGCCATATGAGGCACCACGGCCGGTGAGTGAGCGCATCGATTGCGCCGTGATCGGCGCTGGCGTCGTCGGGCTGGCGATCGCGCGGGCGCTGGCACTGGCGGGCCGCGAAGTCATCGTGCTGGAGAGCGAGAGCGCGATCGGTACCGGAACCAGCAGTCGCAATTCCGAGGTGATCCACGCCGGCATCTACTATCCGACCGGATCGATGAAGGCGCGCCTGTGCGTGGGGGGACGCGAGCTGCTGTATCGCTACTGCGCGCGCAACTCGGTCGAGCACCGGCGCGTCGGCAAGCTGATAGTCGCCACCTCGGGGGATGAGCTCGCCACGCTGCTGAAGTATGAAGCCCAGGCGCGCGCCAACGGCGTGACCGACCTGCGGCGGTTGACGCTGCAGGAGGCAGCAGCGCTGGAGCCGGAAGTGCGCTGCGCAGCGGCGCTGCTGTCGCCGTCCACCGGCATCATCGACTCGCACGGGCTGATGCTGGCGTATCAGGCGGAGCTGGAGGCGCACGGCGGCGTACTGGCACTCAACAGCCCCGTCACCGGCGGCCGCCTGCTCGAGCGCGAGGTGGTGCTGGAGGTCGGCGGCGCGGCGCCGATGGCGCTGCGTGCTGCCACCGTGATCAACTGTGCAGGCCTTGCGGCGCAGACGGTTTCGCGTGCGATCGGCGGCGTGCCCGCCGGCGCGATTCCGGAGCGCTTCCTTGCCAAGGGCTACTATTTCTCGCTCTCGGGACGCTCGCCGTTCCGCCACCTGGTCTATCCGGTGGCCAATTCGGCCGGATTGGGCACCCACGTGACGCTGGATCTGAATGGCAGCGCGCGCTTTGGTCCGGATGTGCAATGGATCGGGCACATCGACTACAGTTTTGACGAGACGCGCAAGGCCGAATTCGCCCGCGCCATCCGCCTCTACTATCCGCAATTGGACGATTCGCGGCTGCAGCCCGCCTATACCGGCATCAGGCCAAAGATCAGCGACGCCGGCCAGCCGGCCGCCGATTTTTGTATTCACGGTCCGCTGCAGCACAACGCCAGCCCGTACGTGGCACTGTACGGCATCGAGTCCCCGGGCCTGACCGCATCGCTGGCGATTGCAGAACACGTCGCCGGCCTGCTGCGCGAGAACGTGTGCGCGGCGTGAGCGCGGCGTGAGCGATCAGGCCGGCGCGCCGATCGCGTGGTTCGCCGCCCACAGCGCCAGGGCCGACACCGTCAGCGTCGGATAGGCGGGACTGGCCGTCGGGTAGGCGCCGGCGCCGAGTACCAGCAGGTTGCGGTACTGGTGGTGCACCAGGTAGCGGTCAACGATGCTGCTGGCCGGATCGTTGCCCATCACCACGGTGCCCTGGATATGCGCGGCGGTTTCACCCAATTCGGTGTAGGCAACCCTCTCGATCGGCAGCGCGCTGGCCAGCTTGTCGATCATGCGCGGCACCTGGGCGGCACCGCGCTTGGCGTAATCGGAGTAGTCGACAAAGCGCGTCTCGGCGAGGCGCGGATCGGTTGCGCTGACGCTCACGGTATTGTCGTCGCGCGGCAGGTCATCGAACAGGAAGCGCACGATCAGGCGCTCATTCCAGCGCCCCGATTCCGAGCGTAGCGCCCCGGGCTTGTCTGGAAACGGGGAATTCCAGGTTTCAATCATGCACGCCGCATGCTCGCGGCGGTGCTCGCCTTCATAGAACAGGTAGCCCAGCCCGGTCAGAATGGTGCTGCCGTTGTAGCACTTGACGCCCGCCAGATCGAACGTCACGTCGATCGGCAGCTGCTCGTGCAGCCCTTTCCCAAGCCGCGGATGCGTGATGCCCGAGCGCAACAGGATGTGCGGATTGAACAGCGCGCTGGCCGCCAGCACCACCAGGTCAGCCTGGGCGCTGTCGCGGGCGCCGTCGCGCGTATAGCTCACGCCGCGGGCGACCCCGGCGGCGGTATCGACCGTGTCCACGGCCGAATGCAATTGCAGCGTCACGCGCGCATCCGCGTACACATGGGCCAGTCCGTTCTGGATCGTGAATTTGGCGTCCACCGGACACAGCTCGCAGGTACCGCTGGCGCAGCACACACCGCGCTTGCCGGTGAAGACACTGGCGCGGGCGGTCGCGACGTTGAACCAGGCGTCCGGAAAGTGCTGCTTCAGCAGGCTGTCCGGGTCCGAGAAGCGGTGCGGCGGCAGCGGGAAAGGCCGCGAGCGCGGCATCGGGCTGTCGGCCGGACCGGATACCAGCATCAGCTGCTCGACGGTGCAGTAGTGCTGTTCCAGCTCATCGTAGGTCAGCGGCCAGTCCTGGCCGACGCCGTAGCGCGACTTGAGCTGGAAATCGCCCGGCATCATGCGGGTGGTGCCGCCGAGCCAGCACTTGGAATTGCCGCCAAAGCCGGGGCTGGTATACCACGGCTTGCGCGGCGTGAGGTTGGTGAACACCTGCTCCGGGGCGATGCTGGAGGTGCGTCGGTTCGCCAGCTGCCAGGCCTTGTCGTCGCTGCCGCCACGCTCCAGCACCAGCACGCGCACCGCGGGCCCGGCGCGTTCCAGATAGCGCAGCAGGAAAAACGTCGCGGCGAAGCCGGTACCGACGACGATCAGGTCATAGCGTTGCTGCATCGATCAACCCGGATGCGCTCTGGCGACGCGGTAGGCGAAGCGCCGGAATTCGTCGTAGTGCAGCAGCGTCTTCAAGGCGCGAAACTCGGGTGCATGACGCAGGTACTGGCGCACCAGGCCAAGCCCCTGCGCACCCTGCTGGCGCAACTGGCGATGGATGCGCCTGGCCGCGGCGCGGTTGCCCGCCTTCAGGTAGCCCACATACACCGCCACCTGGTAGCTGGCGAGAAACTTGCGATGCTCGGGCTGATTGAGGTAATCGCGGTGCTTGTCGATGACCAGCAGGTCGGTCTCCGCGCCCGACCGATCGTTGCTGCTGCGACTCAGGCTGGCCGCGCGCTCCTCGACATCGATCAGCGGCTGCGCAATCGCAGCGCCCGAATAGCCGCGCTGCGCCAGCGCGATAAACAGATCCCGATCCTCGGACCGGCGCAGGCGCTCGTCGAAGCCACCCACGGCCTGCAGCACACTGCGTCGAATGGTGAACGCCGAGTTGGTGGCGATCTGCAGCACCAGCTCGAGGAACGAGGAGCCGTGCACCGTCGCGGCAATGCCATTCCAGTCGTCCTCGCGCCGCGCGATCACGCGACCCGCGGTGTCGATTTCGTGCGTGACCCGGCCGCCCCACATGAAATCAAGTCCCGGGTTCGACGCCAGGCGCCGCTGCAGCTGCGCCAGCGCGTCAGGCCGCAGTTCATCGTCGTCATCCAGGAACGTAATCCAGTCGCCGGCGGCGGCACTGGCGCCGCGATTACGCGCGGCGCTCACCCCGAGGCTGCGCTCGTTGCGAAACACGCGCCAGCGCGGCGGGTGCAGCGTCGCAAGGAATTCGGGACTGGCATCGGTGGAGCCATCATCGACCACGATCACCTCGTAGTCGTCGAGGGTCTGCGCCGCCACGCTGCGCAGCGCGCGCGCCACCGTAGCGGCGCGATTATGGGTGGGAATGACGACACTGAAGGTCGGCGGCCGGGGTGCGCGCGTCTGCAGGGCAGGCGGCCCGCTGAGGGCGGCTTCCGCCGGCCACGCCGCATCGGGCAGCGCGGCGAGCGCCTGCAGGCGCTGCTGGCGCGACAGCATCGCCGGTGTCGGCGGCAGGCCGAAGGTGTCGAACACGGTACCGATTCGATTCAGCCAGTCATGCCGCAAGGCGGCATTGACCATGTTGCTGCGCCGGATGGCCGCCAGGCGCTGCGGGTCGGCGTCCAGCCGCGCCAGGATGCGGGTGATGTCCGGCGAATCGAACGGCACATGGATGACCGCGTCGGGCCAGTCGAACTGCTGCCCGAAGCAATCCAGCTGCGGCGCCTCGCCGATCATGACCGCGCCGGCGGCCGCGCCCTCGTAGAAGCGCGCCGAGATCTCATCGCGGCCGCGGGTGTAGCTGGGTTCGTTGATGCGCGCGCGATTGGCGAAATAGTAGCGGCTTCTCTGCAGCATGCCGGCCAGCATCTGGCGATGCTCGCTGGCGTTCTGCACGCGGAAGGTGCGCTGTTTCTGGTCCAGCCCGCTTGCGGCCACGGTGTCATAGCAATAGAAGATCTCGCGTGCCTGCGAGGCGCGCATCAACTCCCGATGCGTGACCGGTGAGCGCCGGCCGATGTTGTAGACATCGATCGTGCGCTGCGGGAATTGCGGCGCCGGGTTGAATCGCAGCACGTCTGCCGCCGGCGGCAGATAACTGCAGGGCCGGCCGGTGATGCGCGCGACGTGCTCGACGCTGTGATAGACGCCCAGGAAGATATGATCAAAATCGGACAGCAGCTCGAGCAGGTAGCGCGGCAGCAGGTGCGGCCAGACCTCGGTGATGAAGCAGGCGGCGTAGCGGCAGCGTTTGCGCCAGTCGGGAATGGTCGCGAGCGTGTAGAGCTCGTGGGTGTTGTTGAAGATCGGCAGGAACAGCTGGTAATCGCGCTGCAGCGGCACGTTCGAGGGCAGCGGCGCGATCGCCCGCGCCAGGCGCCGCGAGTAGCTGAGGTAGCGTGTCAGCTTGTAGGCGCGGCGCGATAGCTGCAATGCCGGGAAATCGTCGGCTTCGACCCGGTCGGCACCGGTCACCTCGCCGACGACGTCCTCGAACTCGTACGCCATGCTGTAGGCCACGAGGTCGGCCAGCCGCCGCATCGACAGCAGCAGCACGTCGCCGCCGCCGGCAGGTACCAGCGTGGCGCTCATTGGGGCGGTCACAGAATCTGCGGCTCCGGGATCGGGACGATGAAGCGGCCGCCCCAGTCGCGCACCAAGCTCATCTGTGAGCTGATCTCATCCTTGAGGTTCCACGGCAGGATGAATACGTAGTCCGGCCGCGTCTCGCGGATGCGCTCGGGCGACAGGATCGGAATATGCGTTCCTGGCGTGTAGGTACCCTGCTTGTAGGGATTGCGGTCGACCGTGTAGTCGAGCAGGTCGGTGCGGATGCCGCAATAGTTCAGCAGCGTATTGCCTTTGCCGGGCGCTCCATAGCCGACGATGCTCTTGCCGCGGCTCTTCAAATCGATCAGCAACGCCATGATCTTGCGCTTGGTGGACTTCACCTGCTCGGTAAAGCTCTGATAGGTCTGCATGCGGTTGAATCCGAGCGACAGTTCGCGTGCGCGCAGCTGCTGCGCGCGCTCGGAGACCGGCTTGTTAACGTCGCTCGCGTGGCGTGCATAGATGCGGATCGAGCCGCCATGGGTGGATAGTTCGTCGACATCGAACAGCGTCAACCCATGGGCCGCGAACACCTGCTCGACGGTAAAGAACGAAAAGTAGCTGAAGTGCTCGTGATAGATGGTGTCGAACTGGTTCTGTTCCATCAGCCGCTGCAGGTGCGGGAACTCCATCGTGATGACGCCGCCGGGCTTGAGCAGGCGCTTCATGCCGGCGACGAAGTCATTCAGGTCCGGCACGTGCGCCAGCACGTTGTTACCGAGCAGCAGGTCCGCCTGGCCATAGTTCGCGACAATCCGGTCGGCGCTGGCGCGCCCATGGAAGGTGACTTCGGTGCGAATGCCCTTGTCCTGCGCCACCTTGGCGACGTTCGCCGCCGGCTCGATGCCGAGCACCGGCACGCCGGCAGCGACAAAGTGCTGCAGCAGGTAGCCGTCGTTGCTGGCGATTTCCATCACCAGGCTGTCGCGTCCGAGTCTGAAGCGCTCGCGCATCAGCACGCTGTACTTGCGCGCGTGCTCGACCCAGCTGTCGGCGTAGGAGGAGAAATAGGCGTATTCGCTGAAGATATTGGCCGGCGCCACATACTCTTCCAGTTGCACCAGGAAGCAGTGCTCGCACACCCAGGCGTGCAACGGAAAGAACGGCTCCATATGGTTGAGCTGCTGCTGCCTGATGACTGTCTGGCACAACGGCGACATGCCCAGATCGACGAAAGTGGTATGCAGCGCCTTGCCGCAGAACCGGCATCCGGGACTTGAGAGCCGGGGACTTTCGTGGTCGGCAGCTGCCACGCTCAGGTTCGCGTTCATACGGGTGTTCTCACTTATGCGGGTGTCGGGAGTATCACGGGTCGGGCGAATGGATTACCGCAGGCGATCAGCGGATCGTAGTAATGCAGATAGGAGACGGTACGGTTCACATCCGCGCCGTTCCTGAAGAAATCGGTCGACAGCAGGTAAAGCGTGACAACGCGGTCCTCGCCGTGGCGTATGGAGTTGTCGATCCGGTTGTCGGCCGACAGCGCCGGCTGCGTGTAGATCGGGCCAAGCGCGTCGATCAAACGCAGTCGCGCACCGGAGATCGCGCCCGTGGCGCTCAGGTCGCGGCAGAACTGCTGCACGCCGTCCGGGTCGAGCTTAAGGTAGCCGAGCCGCTTGCGCAGCACCTTGGCGATCGCGGCATGTTCGTCGCTGGCGGCGAAGCGCCAGCCGGCGATGCCGCACAGCCCGGCCAGGGCGGAGAGCAGGAAATATCTACGCTTCATGGGTGTTCAACTCGCTGTGCGGGCGCCGCTGAGCAGGTGGTCGGCCGCCCACAGCGACAGCGCCGACACCGTCATGGTCGGGTAGGCGGGGCTGGCGGTCGGGAAGGCGCTGGCGCCGAGCACCAGCAGATTGCGGTACTGGTGGTGCACCAGGTGGCTATCGACGATGCTGGTGGCCGGGTCATTGCCCATGACCACGGTGCCCTGGATGTGCGCGGCGGTGGTGCCGACTTCGTTGGCGGCGACGCGCTCGATCGGCAGCACCGTGGCCAGCGTGTCGATCATGCGCGGCACCTGGGCGGCGCCGCGCTTGGCATAATCGGAATAGTCGACGAAGCGTGTCACCGCCATGCGCGGATCGGTCGGGCTGACGGTGACGGTGTTGTCATCGAGCGGCAGGTCGTCGAACAGGAATCGCAGCAGCAGGCGCTCGTTCCAGCGACCCGATTCCGAGCGCAGCGCGCCGGCCCAATAGGCGAACGGCGAACTCCAGGTCTCGATCATGCACGCGGCATAATCGCGACGATGCTCGCCTTCGTAGAACAGGTAGCCGAGCCCGCTCAGCAGCGTGCTGCCGTTGTAGCACTTGACCCCGACCAGATCGAGCGTGACGTCCACCGGCATCTGCTCGTGCAGGCGCTTGCCGAGCAGCGCATGTTTGATGCCCGAGCGCAGCAGGATGTGGGGGTTGAACAGCGCACTGGTCGCCAGCACCACGATATCCGCCTGGGCGCTCTCGCTGGCGCCGTCGCGGGTGTAGCTGACGCCGCGGGCGACGCCGGCGGCGGTGTCCACGGTGTCCACCGCCGAGTGCAGCTGCAGCGTGACGCGCGGATCGGCGAACACCCAGGCGAGTCCATTCTGGATCGTGAACTTGGCATCCACCGGACACAGCTCGCAGGCGCCGGTGGCGCAGCACACGCCGCGCTTGCCGGTTGGCACGCTGGCGCGGGCCGTGGACATCTGGTACCAGCCGTCGGGGAAGTGCTGCTTCAGCAGCACCTCCGGATCGGAGAAGCGATGCGGCGGCAGCGGCAGCGGCCGCGAGCGCGGCATCGGGCTGTCGCTTGGGCCGGACACCAGCATCACCTGCTCGACGGTGCAGTAATGCTGCTCCAGGTCGTCGTAGCTCATCGGCCAATCAAGGCCCACGCCGTAGCGCGTCTTGAGCTGGAAATCCCCCGGCATCATGCGCGTGGTGCCGCCGGCCCAGCACTTGGAGTTGCCGCCAAAGCCGGGACTGGTGAACCACTCCTTGCGGCCCGGGTTGAGATTCTGGAATACCGCGGTCGGCGCAATGCTGCTGGTGCGACGATTCTCCAGCTGCCAGGATTTGTCGTCGCGCGCGCCGCGCTCCAGCACCAGCACACTCACCGTGGCCGGGGATCGTTCCAGGTAGCGCATCAGGAAAAACGCGCTGGCGAAGCTGGTTCCGACAAGGATCAGGTCATAACGTGCGGGCATCAAATCATCATTCCTGGGCTAACGGCCGCGGCTACGGGAAAACGGCGCTTCTTGCAGCGCAATGACGATCATAAGGTGTGGGCGCACGGCGTTCCGTGCATCGCTCACATAACTTTCGGGGAACCGCGCCTGCGCCGCATGGCATCGGCGGGTCGCTACGGCGCGTCGCTGGCCTGATGCTGCACCGCAACATCGGGCCCTGCGGACTCCAACATCGGGCCCTGCGGACTCAATAGGCCTTGTCGTCGGAAAATATCTTGATGAAGGTGAGTGCCAGGATCTTCAGATCCAGCCCCGGCGACCAGCCGCGCAGGTATTCCAGGTCGAGCTTGATGCGCGCCTCCATGTCTTCCAGCTTCGAGGTCTCGCCGCGTGCGCCGTTGATCTGCGCCAGGCCGGTGATGCCTGGCCTGACCTTGTGACGCACCATGTAGCCTTTGATCAGGGTGCGGTATTGCTCGTTGTGCGCTACTGCGTGCGGACGCGGACCCACCAGGCTCATCCGGCCCTGCAGCACGTTGATGAACTGCGGCAGCTCATCGAGCGAATAGCGCCGCAGGAAACGCCCGATCGGCGTGATGCGGCTGTCGGTGCGCGACGCCTGGCGTATCTGGCCGCCGTCCTCGGTGACGAACATGGTTCGAAACTTGTAGATCATGATTTCCTGGCCGTCGAGCCCGTAGCGGCGCTGCCGGAATACCACCGGACCGGGCGATGAAAGTTTCACCAGCAGCGCAATCGCCAGCAGCAGCGGCGCGGCACACACCAGGAACGCAACCGAAACGCCAATGTCGATCAGCCGCTTGGTCAGGCCGCGATAGCCGTAGAACGGCGTCTCGCACATTGCCACCACCGGAATGCCATTGAGCTCGCTGGAACGCGCCTGGATCAGGTCGAATACGAAGATATCCGGAACGTAGTAGATCGAGGCGGTGGTGTCGCGCAGGTCATCGAGCAGGTCGAGCACGCGCTTGATGTGGCGCATCGGCAGGGCGATGAAGATCACGTCGATGCCGTGTTCCTTGGCGAATGCGGCAAGCTCCGACAGCCGCCCGACCAGCCGTGTGTCGGCTTCCATGTTGAGCCGGTCCGAGCCGCGGTCGTCGAAGAAGCCACGCACCTGCAGCTGCAGCGCCGGGTTGCCCTCCAGCGTGCGCGCCAGCGCCAGGCTGCTGCTGTTGTAGCCGGCGAAGATGACCTTGCGGCTGCCAACGGAACTCGACACCACGCGCCGCATGATCTGTGCGACCGACAGCGAGCAGATGATCAATGCCAGCGGTGTCAGCAGCGCCCACAACTCCAGTGCCCGGCGCGGATAGGCATCGAGCGCGTCGGTGGAATGACCGACGATCAGCAGCACCAGCAGTAGCAGCGCCCATCGCAGCATCACCCCGATCGAGGCGGCCACCGGCCGCCACACCAGCTGCGTGCTGACATCGCGCGGCGGGTTTGTGAGCACCAGGAACTGCAGCGTGATGATGACGGCCAGCGACGAGGGTGAATGCTGGAACGAGATGTGTGCGACCTGTGCCACGACGTACAGCGAAGCCAGGGCCGCAAGCGGTGGGGTGAGCGTCTGTGCGACCACCATCAAGGCAATCAGCATGCTGCGATTGATGAGTACCGGTTCAGCCATCGGTCAACCCAGCCGCCATTACCGCACGCATGCGCGCGCCAGACAGTATCGTATTCCAATTCTGGAGACTATTTGTGCAACTCAGCAATTCAATCTCGGTCGATATGTGATGGAATTCGAATAGGTTCGGTTTTCTGCGGGCACCGGCTGCCACGCCGCCGGCATGTGCTGTGGCATCGGAATCGGTTGCGGGTGCGCCGGGGGCATACTGTCGGCCTGAACTGCGCCAGACCGCGGCCCGCGCGTCATATAGAATCGCCGATTCGAATTCTAGTGTCCCATGCGGTACGGAGTGAGACCTATGTCACAACACGCGCAATCGTCAGGACAATCGCCGCGAATGAGCGTGCCGCTGCTGGATCTTCGGCAGCAGTATCAGCCGCTGGCCGCTGAGATCGCGAACGTTCTGCAGGGCATCTGCGCATCGCAGCAGTTCATTCTCGGCCGCCAGGTGCTGGAATTCGAGCAGGCGGCCGCAGCCTATTGCCGCTGTGCGCATGCTATCGGCGTTTCTTCCGGCACCGATGCACTGCTGCTGGCGCTGATGGCCCTTGGGCTGGGTGCCGGTGACGAGGTGATCACCACACCCTACACTTTCTTCGCCACTGCCGGCACCATCGCGCGCGCCGGCGCACGGCCGGTGTTCTGCGACATCGAGCCTCACAGTTTCAACATCGATCCGGCGGCGGTGCGCGTGTTCCTGCAGCAGCAGTGCGAGCGGCGCGCCGGTGTGCTGATCAACCGCAACAGCGGCGCGCGCGTTCGTGCGCTGATGCCGGTGCACCTGTACGGCCAGTGCGCGGACATGGTGGCGCTGCTGGACATCGCCCGCGAATTCGACCTGAAATTGATCGAAGACGCCGCGCAGGCAATCGGCGCCGACTACAACGATGGCCGGCGCGCGGGCAGCATGGGCGATATCGGTTGCCTGTCGTTCTTTCCGACCAAGAATCTGGGCGCCTTCGGCGACGCCGGCATGTGTACCACTCAGGACGCGGAACTGGCAGAGCGCATGCGTGTCATGCGCGTTCACGGCGGCAAGCCCAAGTACTACCACGCGCTGATCGGGGGCAACTTCCGGCTGGACGAAATTCAGGCCGCAGTGCTCAATGTCAAGCTGCGGCGGCTCGATGACTGGACCGCCGCCCGGCAGCGCAACGCTGCCTGGTACGCGGCGGCCTTTGACGCTGCCGGCCTGGGCGCCCAGGTCACGCTGCCGACGGCGATTCGCGGCTATCGGCACACCTGGAATCAGTACGTGATCCGGGTACCGCGGCGCGATCAGCTGCGCCAGTTCCTGGGCGAGCAGGGCGTGGGGACCGAGATCTATTATCCGGTGCCGCTGCACCAGCAGCAGTGCTTTGCCTACCTCGGCTACGGCGCCAACGAGTTTCCGCAGTCCAATGCGGCGGCGGGCGAGGTGCTGGCGCTGCCGATCTTCCCCGAGCTGGTGCTCGAGCAGATCGAGTACGTGGTCGATCGCATCGCAGCGTTCTACGGTTGACGCCGGACCCGGACCCGGACCCGGACCCGGACCCGGACCCGGACTCTATCTGGCCTTGAAGTCGTCGGGCACCAGCTGGTGTCGGCCGAGCAGCTTGTAGAAATCGGTGCGGTTGCGCTTGGCGAGTCGCGCCGCCTGGCTGACGTTGCCGCTGGTGATCTGCAGAATCTGCGACAGGTAGCTGCGGGTGAATTCCTCGCGCGCCTCGTCGAACGAGGGCAGCTTGCTGCCGTGCGTGCCGCCGAGCGACTGCTGTACCAGTTCCACCGGAATGATCGGCGTCTGCGACAGCGCGACATTCTGCCGCACCACATTCTGCAGCTGGCGCACGTTGCCCGGCCAGTCGCTGGTGGCAAGCAGCTCGACCGCTTCGGGCGCGTAGATCTTGTGGCTGCCGCTGTCGCGCGTGATCCCGGCGAGGAAATGCGCCACCAGCACGGCGATATCCTCGCGTCGCCGGTTCAGCGACGGCATCTCGATGTGCACGATGTTGAGCCGGTAGTACAGGTCCTCGCGAAACTGCCCGGCGGCGATCAGGCGCTGCAGGTCGCTGTGGGTGGATGAGATCAGCCGAACGTTGGTGGCGATCGCCTGGTTGCTGCCCATCGGCCGGATCTGATTCTCCTGCAGCAGGCGCAGCAGCTGCACCTGCAGGCGCATCGGCATGCCGCCGATCTCCCCCAGCAACAGCGTGCTGCCCTCGGCGTTCTGGAACAGGCCGCGATGCTCGCTGGTGGCGCCGCTGAATGCGCCCTTGACGTGCCCGAACAGCTCGCTCTCGAGCGTGACCTCGTCCATGGCGCTGCAGTCGATCGACACGAACGGACGATTGCGGCGCGGACTGGCCTTGTGGATCGCGCGCGCCAACAGCTCCTTGCCGGTGCCGCTCTCCCCGGTAATCAGCACGC
>Ga0302324_100014085_pt1 | contig 16148 bp, 17 predicted proteins | sample Palsa_T0_1_FD_201949 | JGI IMG/M metagenome (GOLD analysis project Ga0302324, IMG submission 201949) | Peat permafrost microbial communities from Stordalen Mire near Abisko, Sweden - Palsa_T0_1 | ecosystem: Environmental > Terrestrial > Soil > Palsa > Peat permafrost | place: Sweden: Abisko...
ACCTAACTGTCGAACTCATCATTCGGCGGGACGGCTTTGGTTCCTCCAGAAACGACAAAGCCCACCGAAGGGAGTGGGCCTTGAAGAGCGCGTGGGGGTGCGCTAGAGTGAGCTTGCTACAGACTCGGGCCAATCTTAAGGCCAATCCCCTTTCAAGCGCAACCCGCAACTGTAACTGGACTCTCAGAGGCCGTGAAATCCGCCGCTATGGGAGTTGAGATACAGCAGCGGGGGCGCATCGAACACTGGACGCGGCAGGCACCGTGAGAAGCCGCGAAACGATGACCGGGAGACCGGGAAGGTAGCTCACAGCGGGATGGCTCCGACGAGCATATTCATCCACCCGCGTAGTCAGTCAGGCCCTTAGGCTAGGACTGCGCGGAATTCACCAACGAGCAGCATGCCATACGTTCGCAAGATAGATTTTCGGAAACCGGGTGTTTTGCACGGAGGGGCAATTAATCGGCATTATCCCTTTGAAGCGTCGTCAGTTTCCGTACACGGCGACTATTGCGGTACACATGAACCCGTAGGGGCATATTCAAGGCGCAACGCTCTCACGTGTTCAGGCGTGAAATGACCCCAGAATAGCGGCGCTAATTCAACTAAGGCGCGTGCGACTGCGACCAGTTTCGCAGCGGGAATGTTTTGCATCATAAATTCCGCGACCGCTTGCACGTCGCTATCAAGTTCTAGATCCATATTGAGTGATCGTTCAACACGCGCTGTTTTCTGCTCATTTTCTGAGCATTTCCCAGAGTCGATATTCTCTATGGGATTCATGGGCTTATCTCCTTGGGTTTGTCAAGTATACAATAGCCCTAAAAATCCCAAAAATGACAAGGGAACGCAAGAGCCAAAGGTGGCCGAAACGTGCACATTGGGAGGCCCCTGTAATGAAAACGCAAAGCATGCGAATTGCCGAACAGATGACGAGCGCGTCGTGGTCGGCCCAGCCCTGGCTCGGCGGCACCGCCTTGAGCGTCCTCGCCGAGCTCAACGAGCAGTGCCTCGCGCTCCTGGCCGAGGAGGCCGCCGAGCAGCCGGACTCCTCGCAGCCACTCTTGCGGGAGCTGGCACAGCTCTGGTCGAGTCTTGATGCGGCGGCGATGAAGCGCGCCGCGGCCTGTCCGTATCTGCTCCTTGATACAGGCTTTGGCGATCCGGCTCGCTGGCTTTGGGCGCAGGGGTCGCAGGTGCTTGAGCGTCAGCGCGGGCCCGCGGTGCCATTTTTTACGACGGCGCGCGCCTCGATTCTGATGCGCACGGTGCTCACTTACGGCTGGCACCTCGCCCAGAACCGCCCCTCGGCCGCGCGGCTGCTGCTGGCGATGTCGCCGCAGTGCGTAAACCTGCTGCGTGGCTACAGCCTGATGCAGCTGAGCGAGCTTGCCGAAGCGCATCCGACCTGGCTGCAGCCGCGCTGGTCTCAACGGGTGCGGATTTGGCGCGAATTTCTCATGGCCGCCATGGCCGGCGAAGATCTGCCGCTGCAGCACGCACACCTGCGCGGATTGCAGATTTTGGCGGCGGATGCGCGCGTGGCGGCTGCCGGATGAGTGCGGAGTGAGTCGCAGATCCCATTCGGATCAGCGACTTACAGGAATTTCCCAAGCCGTGTGACCCTTGGGCTTGACGTTGCTGCGCTGCGGATAGAGGCTACGTGGCGCCGCAAATGTTAACTGGGAGTGCGACATGGCTGGCCGGCCCATAGCTTCAATAACAATATCGTTCGGACTCGTATCCATCCCCGTGCAGGTTTTTACCGCCGCTGAGTCCGCGGCGCGGCTCTCGTTCAACCTCCTGCACAAGGAGTGCGGCTCAAGACTTAAGCAGCAGTATGTGTGCTTGAAGGATGGCCAGATCGTTGAGCGTGCCGACATGGTCAAGGGCTACGAATTTGCCAAGGACCAGTACGTGCAGTTTGCTAACGAAGAGATCAAGGCGCTCGAGGCGGTGGGCACCGACTCCATCGAGATCGTGGAATTCGTCCCGCTGCAGTCGATCGACCCCGTCTACTTTGAGAAGACCTATTATCTCGGGCCCGATAAGGGCGGCGCCAAACCCTACGCGCTGCTCGTCGAGGCGCTGCGCGAATCGAAGCGCTGTGCGGTCGGCAGCTGGTCTTCGAAGGGCAAGCAGCACACCGTGGCTCTGCGGCCCTCGGGCGATGTGCTCGTCATGCAGCAGCTCTACTTTGCCAATGAAATTCGCTCGACTCAGGAAGTCGCCGTTCCGGAAGTGCAGTTCAAGGATGCCGAGCGCAAGCTTGCGCTGCAGCTCATCGCGCATCAGAGCACCGATGCCTTCGACCCAAACGCATACACCAACGAGGTCAAAGCGCGCATCGACGCTGCGATTGAGGAGAAAGTCAAAGGCAAAGAGATCACAATGGTGAGCGCGCCGCGCCGCGCGTCCCCGAATGTCGTCGATCTGATGGAAGTGCTGAAGAAGAGTTTGAAGGACGTCGAAGGCACGCGCGGCCGCGCCGGTACGCTCGCTGCGCGCAAACCGCCGCAACGTGCAACCCAGAGCGCGGCGAAGAGCCGCAAAGTAGCCAAGCGCTAAACCTAAGGATAATGAGCGTATACGACGTCCGCGAAGTTGCGACTGCCCTGCGATGCTCCAGTCGCGCCGTCTATGGGCTCGTGCGCAGCGGCTTTGTCACCCCGGCCCGCGGCCCACGCCGCCGTCTGCAGTTTTCGTTTCAGGACATCCTGCTGCTGAAGACCGCGAGCCGGTTGATCGCAGCGTCGATACCCCGCCGCAAGGTGACGCGCGCCGTCACGGCGCTGCGCCGCAGCCTGCCATCCGAGTTGCCGCTGGCGGGACTGCGCATCAGCGCGGTTGGCGATCGCGTCGCGGTGCAGTCCATCGGCCACACCTGGGATGCCGAATCAGGCCAGGGCCTGTTCGCTTTTGACGTGCTGGGCGGTGATGGCGGCATTCGCCTCATCGAGCCGCCCGCCGCAGTGGCGGCGCCGGCAGGGGATGTCGAGGCGCGCTTCGCCGAAGCGCTCGCCCTTGAGGATTCGAACAGCGCCACCGCACGGGATCTGTACCGAAAGATCATGGCGGCGGATCCGCAGCATCTTGAGTCCTACATCAATTGCGGGCGGCTGCTGCATATCGCGCGCGATTTCGCAGCGGCCGAGCAGCTCTACAGGCAGGCAATCGATACGTGCGGGCCTTCGGCGACGCTATTCTTTAACCTCGGCGTGCTGCTCGAGGATCTCGGCCGCAGCGAAGCGGCGATCGCCGCCTATCACCAGGCGCTCGACTGCGATCCCGACCATGGCGACAGCCACCACAATCTCGCGCGTCTCTACGAGGCGAACGGGCGTGTGCAGCACGCCATCCGGCACTTCAACCACTATCGGCGCTGCGGCGGATAGCTCTTAAGGGCGTTTGGCCTCGCTGCGGTAGATCGCAACCTCGTGCCTGCCGCGCGCATCACGCGCTGCACGGAACATTCCCGCGGTGCTGAATTCCATGACGACATTGCCGTGCGCGTCGACGGCGATGACGCCGCCGGTACCGCCGAGTGCCCGGATGTTCGTGTGAATGGCCTCGTGCGCCGCCGCTGCGAGCGAAAGGCCGCGATATTCGACCGCGCAGCAGATGTGGTAGGCCGCGACCGCGCGGATAAAGTACTCGCCATGTCCGGTCGCCGACACCGCACACACGCCGTTCTTCGCGTAGGTGCCGGCGCCGATGATGGGCGAGTCGCCGACTCGCCCCTGACGCTTATTGGTCATGCCGCCGGTCGAGGTCGCCGCGGCGAGATCCCCATTGCAATCGAGCGCCACCGCGCCAACCGTCCCTTGCGCTACCTCGGGCATGAGATCGGAAACGCTGGTGCCTTGCTGTTCGGATGCAAGCTGCCGTTGGCGCTCACCGGTGCGCAGATGCACATTGGGCACGAGCGTGAAGTTCTCCTCGAGCGCGAACTCCTCTGCGCCCTCCCCGACAAGGAGCACGTGGCGCGATTTCTCCATCACGCGCCGTGCGAGATCCACGGGATTCTTGACGTGGCGCACGGCGGCGACCGCACCCGCTTTCTGCCGCGCGCCGGTCATGACCGCGGCATCCAGCTCCGCCCAGCCATCGCGCGTCAGGGCCGCGCCGCGTCCGGCGTTGAAGAGCGGGTCATCCTCGAGCAGGCGCACGGCGGCTGTGACCGCATCGAGGCTCGTGCCACCGCGATCGAGAATCGCAAAGCCCCCATCGAGCGCGCGCGCCAGGCTGAGCTGGTACTCGGCAAGCCGCGCGCTTGAGATCTCCTCGCGCGGCATCGCACCTGCACCGCCATGTATGGCAATGGCATGCATGGTTCTAGACACAGTCGCGCAACGGCAGATTCGGATCGGCGAGCTTGTCGACGTTGGGGCGCGCGCGCGCGGCGATGAGCTTGCGCGCCGCCATCTGATCCTTGGCACTATTCACCGTGTCGACCGCGATGAGTTCGCCGCCGGCGAGGTAGCAGGCGCTGAAACTGCGCGCGGCGGGCGCGCCCCGCATCACGAGCGTGTCGTAGCCGTGGTTGAGGCCCACGATGATGAGTTTCAGATCGTACTGATCGGACCAGAACCACGGAACCTTGTCGTGGGCGACGGGGTTGCCGAGCATGCTGAGCGCGGCGCTCGTGCCCTGCTCGAAGGCATTGTCGACGGACTCAAGCCGCACGCGCCGCCCGTAATGCGGGCTCGGATGCAGACAGCAATCGCCGGCGGCGAGAATTCGCGGATCGGAGGTGCGGCAGAACTCATCCACCGTGATGCCATTGGCGCAGTCAAGGTCGGCGGCGCTTGCCAGCTCATCGGCGGGCGCAACGCCAACGCCGACGACCACGAGATCGGCCGGATGCTCCCCGCCATCCTCGCACAGCACCGCGCTCACCCGTCCGGTGGATGCGTCTTTGGCGATGGCGCGCACGCGCGTATTGCAGCAGATCCTGACGCCGCGGCGCGTATGTTCGGCCTGCACGAAATCGGACACTTCGGCGCAGGTCACGCGATTCATCGTGCGATCGGCCATCTCGAGCACGGTGACCTCAAGGCCGAGCTCGCGGCAGGTGGCCGCGACCTCAAGCCCGATGTAGCCACCGCCGACGACGACGACGCGCCGGCCCGGCGAGATCTCCCCGCGAATAGCCTCAACATCACGTAACGTGCGCAGCAAATGCACCCCGGGAAGATCTGCGCCGGGCACCACGAGTGGCCGCGGCCGGCTGCCGGTTACCAGCAGCAGCTCATCATAGGCATGCGTCGCGCCGTCAGCGCTGCGCACGCGCTGCGTCGTGCGCTCGATATGCGTCACGCGCTGCGACAGGTGCGTTTCAATCGAATGCTCGGCGTAGAAGTGCGGCGGGCGGATGAGAAGCCGGTCCGCGCTGAGCGCACCGGCAAGGTATTTCTTGGAAAGCGGCGGACGCTGATACGGCCAGGCATCCTCCTCGCCCAGAAGAACGATCGCGCCGGAGAAGCCTTTGCGGCGCAGGGTGTCAATGGCGGCGGCGGCGGCCTGGCCGGCGCCGACAATGACAATTCGCGAGAGCGACATGGGTGCGCAGAATAGCGGGGTGGATTGTGATGCACCAAGCCTACGCGGGAGAACGGGGCAAGTGCGCTAGAATGGTGCGACGCTGTCGCGCGCGGGCCCCTCGCCTGAGGCCAAAGTGCGTCATTTATGAGCCCGTGCGGCGTGGCATGAAAACTGCAAAACGCCGCTGCCCATCCTGCCTGACATGATTGAAAATGCCGATGGAGAGCCGTCCATGAAACTCGTCACCGCAATTATTAAGCCCTTCAAGCTCGATGACGTGCGCGCGGCGTTGTCCGATATCGGCGTCTCCGGCATGACGGTGACCGAGGTGAAGGGTTTCGGGCGCCAGCGCGGGCACACCGAGCTCTACCGCGGCGCCGAATACGTGGTCGACTTCGTACCCAAGACGCGCATTGAGGTGGCCGTGCGCAGCGACCTGCTGGACCAGGTGATCGAGGCCATCATCAAGGCGGCAAAGACGGGCAAGGTAGGCGATGGCAAGATTTTCATCACGGATATCGGCCGTGTCATTCGCATCCGCACGGGAGAGACGGACGACGCGGCGCTTTGAACTGCCACGGCTATTCTTTTCGCCATGAATGAGGACAAGGCGCTTCGGCAGGCGGTGGAGGAGGTAGGCGTTGGCCGCGCGCAGCGGCACATCTTTCTCTGTATCGGCGGCAAGTGCGCCGACGAAGACCGCCAGCAGCAGTCCTGGCAGTACCTGAAGGGGCGGTTGAAGGAGCTCGGTCTCGTCGCGCCGCGCGGCAATGTGCTGCGCACCAAGGCGGATTGCCTGCGCATCTGTGTCGGCGGCCCGATTGCACTCGTCTACCCGGAAGGGGTCTGGTACAAGGAATGCACGCCCGAGAATCTCGAGCGAATCATCCAGGAGCATCTGCTGCGCGGTCGGCCGGTGCGTGAGCTGGCCATCGCGACCGCGCCGCTCGCGCCGGACTAGCGCACCACGCGCAGCGTGCGCGCGCTGCGGCCCATGCCGAGCGCCCCGCTTCTGGCAACCTCCAGCAGTTGTGCCTGGCGGGCAAGCTCTGCAACAAAGGCGGTGACTTCGGCTTCGCTCGCGGTCAGCTCCACCACGAAGCCATCGGGTGCGGGATCCAACACCCGTCCGCCGGTGCGCACCACATAGCCGCGTACTGCGTCGCTTTGCCCTGCGCGCACTTTAAGCTTTAAGAGCACGAGTTCCCGCTCCAGATGCTCGCCCAGCGTCATGTCCTCGACACTCACCACATCAACCACCTTGTTGAGGTGGCTCAGAATCTGCTGGATCACCGCCTCGGACCCCTTGGTCACGAGGGTAATGCGCGAGACTGTCGCATCATCGGTCGGGGCTACCGAGAGGGATTCGATGTTGTAGCCGCGGGTGGAGAAGAGGCCGGCGACGCGCGCCAAGGCGCCCGCTTCGTTTTGCAGCAAGATGGCAATGATGTGACGCATGGCGGCCAGGGCGGGATCGGTGGCTAAAGAATAAGGTATTGGCCCGTGATTCGCTGCCTCGGGATCACATGTGCCACCTTGCGCGGCGCGCCCAAGCTGCTTAGGCTTTGACGGTTTCCCTCCTGTGCGTCGACCACGGTTTTCCCGATGAACGACACGGTATCTCTGCCGCGATCTGCTGCTCATCCGCTCTCGGGACAGCGCATGAGCGGCGCCGAGATGATCGTGCAGGTGCTCGCGGATGAGGGCGTAACGGCCATTTTTGGCTACAGCGGCGGGGCGATCCTGCCGACCTACGACGCGGTGTTCCTCTACAACGAGCGCCGCGCGGCCGCGGGGCTCGAGCAGATGTCGCTGTATGTGCCGGCCAACGAGCAGGGGGCCGGCTTCATGGCGGCCGGCTACGCGCGCGCGACCGGCCGCGTGGGCTTGTGCCTCGTGACCTCGGGGCCGGGGGCGACCAACACGGTCACTCCGGTACGCGATTGCATGGCCGACTCGGTGCCGATCGTCGTCATCTGCGGGCAGGTGCCGACCGGGGCCATCGGCAGCGATGCTTTCCAGGAGGCACCGGTGCCCAGCATCATGGGCGCGATCGCGAAGCACATCTTTTTGGTCACCGATCCCAAAAAGCTCGAAGCCACAGTGCGCACTGCGTTTGAAATCGCGCGCACCGGGCGTCCGGGTCCGGTGGTCGTCGATGTGCCGAAGGACGTGCAGGCCTGGCAGGGCGAGTTCGTGGGCGCCGGCACGCTGCCGATTCCCGGCTACCGCCGCCGCATGCAGGAGCTGGCCGCTCAGAGCCTCGATGCGAGCGAGGCCGAGCGCTTCTTTGAGATGCTGGGCAGCGCTTCGCGGCCGCTCCTCTATGCGGGCGGCGGCGTGATCAACGCCGGCGCCGCCGAGGCGCTCAGCGAGTTTGCCCACGCCTTTGGCATACCCGTCGTAACGACGCTCATGGGCATCGGCTCATTTGACACCACGGACGCGCTCGCGCTGCGCATGCTCGGCATGCATGGCGCCGCATTTGCCAACTATGCGGTGGATGACTGCGATTTTCTGATCGCGGTGGGCTCGCGATTTGATGATCGCGTCGCGGGTGTGCCGGCGAAGTTCGCCGCCAACGCAAAACGCATCGCGCACCTCGACATCGATCGTGCGGAGATCAACAAGGTCAAGCGCGTCGACTGGAGCCATGTGGGCGCGCTGCCCGAGGCGCTGCGTACATTGGTCGCATACGGGCAACGGGCGAACTTTCGCCCCGACTACGCGCGCTGGCATGCCGAGGTGGATGGCCTCAAGCGCACGCACGCCATGAACTACGATCGCGCAAGCCCGCTCATCCAGCCGTACTACGTGATCGAGGAGATCAACCGGCACACACGCGGCGAGGCGATCATCTCAACCGGCGTGGGCCAGCATCAGATGTGGGCCGCGCAGTACTGCGATTTTCGTCGTCCGCGACTCTGGCTCACCTCCGGAAGCATGGGCACGATGGGATTTGGCCTGCCCGCTGCCATCGGCGCGCAGATCGCAAACCCCGGGCGACTCGTCATCGATATCGACGGCGACTCCAGCATCCGCATGAACATTGGGGAGCTTGAGACGGTGACAACCTACGAGCTTCCGGTGAAGGTCGTCGTGCTCAACAACTTCGGCGATGGCATGGTCAAGCAGTGGCAGAAGCTCTTTTTCAAGGGACGGCTCTCGGCGAGCGACCGCTCACTGCACAAGAAGGACTTCGTTAAGACCGCGCAGGCGGATGGCTTTGGGTACGCCGTGCGGCTCGATCGCAAGGAGGATGTGCCGCGCATCATTGGCGAACTCATTGCGTACCCCGGGCCGGCATTCGTCGAAGTGATGATCGACCCGGATGCCGGCGTCTATCCCATGGTCGGCCCGGGTCAGACCTACGCCCAGATGATCACGGGCGACTTCATTGCCTCGCGCCACGAGGTTGAAATCGAGGCGCCGGGCCCGGCGGAGATGTTCTAGAGCACCATGAAATACCTGCATACGATGCTGCGCGTGCGCGATGTGGACGCCTCGCTGCGGTTTTTTTGCGATGCGCTCGGGCTCAAGGAGCTCTCGCGCCAGGACTATCCGAAGGGGAGCTTTACGCTCATCTTTCTGGCTGCGCCGGGCGATGAGTCGGCGCAGATCGAGCTTACGCACAACTGGGATCCACAGGAGTATCCGGGCGGGCGCAACTTCGGCCATGTTGCGTACGCGGTGGACAACATCTATGCGACGTGCAAGCGCCTCGCCGAGCACGGCGTTACTATTAATCGGCCGCCGCGTGACGGACACATGGCCTTCGTCAGGTCTCCAGAGAACATCTCGATCGAACTATTACAAAAGGGTGCGGCGCTCGAGCCGGCCGAGCCCTGGAAATCGATGCCTAATACTGGTGAGTGGTAGGCGCTTAACCAAAAGGAAAAACATATGAGCAACGCTGACATTCGGGGCCGATTCGTGTGGCACGAATTGATGACGACCGATACCAAGGCCGCAAGCGCCTTCTATCCCAAAGTGACCGCCTGGCGAACCCAGCCCTGGGACAAGGATCCGTCATACACGCTGTGGCTTTCGGCGAAGGGCCCCTTCGGCGGCGTGCGCATGCTGCCGGATGCGGCACGCGCGCAGGGACCTTCGTGGCTCGCCTACATTGGCACGCCCGGTGTGGATGCCGCCGTGCAGCACGCCCAAAAATTGGGAGCGCGCGTTTCCATGGGCGCGACCGATATTCCCGACACCGGCCGGATGGCCGTGCTTACCGATCCGCAAGGCGCGCCGTTTGCGCTCTTCAGCGCGGCCGCCGGCTCCGGGGCGGGCAGCGGCGGCGGTGCCGGGCCGAGCGAATTCTCATGGCACGAACTCACGACCACCGATGTTGAGGGCGCGAAGCGTTTCTACGGTGAGCTCTTTGGCTGGCAGGAAGTGAACAAGCACGACATGGGCCCGATGGGCACTTACCATCTGATCGGGTTTGCCGGCGCGCCCCAGGCGTCGATCGGCATGTACCAGAGCCCGGCCGATAAGCCGATGCCGACACGCTGGATGTGCTACGCGAACGTGACCGACATCGATAAGTCTGCGACTGCGGCCAAGTCAGGCGGCGGGAAGGTGATCCACGGCCCCATGGAAGTTCCGGGAGGCACCTGGATTGCACATTGCATCGATCCGCAGGGTGCGGCGTTCGCGGTGCACGCTGAGAAGCGTGTTGCGGCCGCGGCGCCAGCCGCGCAGCCCCCCAAGCCTGCCGCTTCGGTCGCCAGTCCCCCCAAATCGCCGCCGCCGAAGCCCGCCGCACCGCCGTCAAAGCCGGCTTCCCCGCCGACCCTGAATCCGCCGGCGAGCACCGCAGCCCCCATGCTCAAGCCGTCAGCGCCAAAGCCCGCGGCAACTCCCGTCGCGAGTACGCCTGCGCCGAGCCCGAAGCCCGCTGCGCCGCCTCCCGCGCCGGCCGTCAAGAAGGCGCCTGCCAAGAAGGCTCCGGCGAAGGCTGCGAAAAAGGTGGGCAAAAAGAAGGCGAGCAAGAAGAAGGCGGCCGCCAAGAAACGCCCGCACAAGAAGGCCAAGGCCGCGAAGAAGAAGGTGCGCCGAAGTCCGGCCAAGCGGAAGTCGGCCACGAAGCGCGGGAAAACTGCGCGCGGCCGCGCGTCCACCGGTGGCTTGGCGGCAGCGCGTCGCGTGGCGGTGCGCCAGGCGCGTTCGCTTCTGCGGCGACTGCGCGGCAAGAAGCATCGCTAAGGCCTGGCGGAGCATCGGGCGCAGCGGGAAAATCCGCTGCGTCCGATTGCATCGTGCGGCTACTGGGCCTCTTTTTCCCCGTCCTCGCGCCGCTGGGCGGCGGTCTGCGCGGCGGCAGCAAGCTCGGCTCGGGCGCGCGCTTCGGTTGCCTTGGCCTGTTGCAGCTGCTGCGCCTGGGCGGTCGCTTCGGTCGCTGCGGAACCGGCGGTCTCGACAAGCCCGCAGCCCGCAAGCGAGCTCGCCATCAATATGAATGCTGCTACGCGGATCATGACATCGCTCCTTTCGCATTCCCTATAGTGGGCGGGCGGTCCCGTTAAGGGGGCCCATCCGACCGGGAGCACACTATGGCAGCTCAATCGCGCGCGAACCGTGATGCGGGTACACCGCCGGCGGTGCGGCGCGGCTACTTTGAATGCCGCTACGGCCAGCTTCACGTTTACAACGCGATGCCGGGCGGCGGCGGCTTCGAAGAGGGAACGACGCTCCTGTGCCTGCACGAGGTGCCGCTCAATGGGCACATGTTCAATCGGGTGCAGGCGCTGCTCGGGCGCGGTCGTTCGGTGTATGCCCCTGATCTGCCGGGGTACGGTGACTCCGATGCACCGGCTGCGCGACCCTCGATCGAGGACTATGCGGCGGCGATCGGCGACTTCCTCGACACCATGCGACTGCGCAAGGTCGATCTTCTGGGATGCCAGGCCGGCGCGCTGATCGCTGCGGAGCTTGCCATCGCGCGCCCGCAGCAGGTGCGGCGGGCGGTCTGGGTTTCGGTGCCGGCATTCAACGCCGCCGAGCGTGCCCAGTTTGCCAATGCTCCGTGGCCGGCTCCGCTCAGCGCCGATGGCGCGCAACTACTCAGTGAGTGGCGGCGCGCATCGGGCGAGGGCAAGCAGGTGTTGCCGGCCGAGGTCACCGCGCGGCGCCTCGCCGCAATGCTTGGCATTGGTGCGCGCGCCTCGTGGGGCATGCATGCGGTGGTGCAATACGCCGCACAGCAGCGGCTTGGCCTGGTCACGCAGCCGGTACTCATACTGCGGCCGGCCGATGAGTACTGGGAGTCGACGCTGCGCGCGCGGGAACTGTTGCCCAAGGCGCGCCTCATAGAGTTTGCAGGCCATGGCGCCGGGTTGTGCGAAACGGCACCGGAAGCTGTGGCGGATGCGGTAGCCGCGTTCCTGAGCTAACGCCCGCGCGGGTGTTATGTCATGTGAAGCGAACTTGCTCACATTTCGTGTTGACAGAACTGCGCGCGGCTCTCGCCTCGCGCTACACTTTAGGCGCTTTATTTTGCGGGTGAAGGGATGCGCAAAGAGAAATGAGCGTGCAGCGCCAATCAGCTCCTTCGAACGAAGTGGATTTGGAATCCACTGCCGAGCTGCCCGTACTCGATGTTGCGGATGCAGCCGCCGAGCACGCGAGCAGCACTGATACCTGGGTCGTCCCAAGCCCGACCGGTCTTAGCGCGCCGCCCGAGCCGTTAGTCGACGAGCGCAGTACTCAGCTTGAATCTAATCTTCGTGCGCTGTCCGACTCGCTGAAGGACGTCGAGGAGCGTCTTACTCGCAAAGGCGAACGCCTGACGGAACTTGAGCGCGAACTCGCATCCGCGCACAGCATACGGCAGGCGACCGAAGAGCGAGCGGCTGCGTTGGCAGCCGAACTCGCGGGGGTGCGCGCGACACTGCAGGACACTGAAGCGCGCAGCGAAGAGCGTCGCGTTGCGGTGGCGGAGCATGAGGCGGCGGTGCGTGCGCTGCATGCTCGCGAAGGCGCACTCGACGCCAAACTCGTTGGGCGTGAACGCGAACTTGAAGGCGCCTACCGCGAGGTGCGCGAACATCAGGCGCGCAATGCCGGATATTTGGAGACCCTGCGTTCCCTCGAGGGCCGCCGCACGGTATTTGATGCGCTGCTCTCGGGACTCGACCATGCCGTCAGCGACCGCGAAACGCGCCTGCAGCGTCTGCAGGGCGACCTCGGCAGCCGCACTCAGGAAGTGGGTGAATTGCAGACGCAGCTGCGCACGCGCAATGCGCGCATTGCAGCGCTCGATAAAGAGGTAAGCGATCTTGGCGGCGCGCTCGCCCGGCGCAATGAGCAGATTGGCGAGGTCAAGAGCGACGCCGCGTTCCTGAATGACACCATCGTCGCGCTGACCGCGGCGGTCGCGGAGCGCGATGCCAGCATCACGGCGCTCAAGGCCGCGCAGCTCGCGCAGGGCGAGAGTCTCAATGACCGTCAGCGCGAACTTGCGCAGGCGATGTCTGATAACGAAGTGCAGCGCAAGACTCTCGCCACGCTCGAAGCGGCGCTGGCAGCCGCCAATACGCGTCTTGCCGAGGAAGAGGCTGCGGCACAAGCCTCGCTGCAGTTGCGTAATTCACTGGAGACGGCAATTTCGGAGCAGCGGCAGAGAGTCGCCAAGCTCGAAGTGGAGCTCCAGAGTGTGGCGCGTGATCGCGACGAGCGCATCGCGGCAGGGCTCGTTCTGCAACGCGCGCACGATGAGCTGGCGGCGAGTCTCAATGCGACGATTGCGCGAGTGCGCGAATTTGAGGCCGAAGTAGCCGATCAGGCGCAGAACATCACGAGCTTGCAGGAGGAGCTGCGCGTCAGCGTCGAGCGTGCGCGCGACCTCGAGGGCGATCTGCGCGCGGCGGAGGACTCCATTCATCGCCTCGAGGCGGAAGTGCGCACCAAGACTGCGCGGCTCGAGGAGCTGGCAAAGAACCAGGACGATTCGCGCGCCTCCATCGAGCATGCACGGCGCACCCTCGCTGAGCGCGAGCGCCTCATGAACCGCCTCGAGACCGAAGCGGCTAACAGCCAGGCGCTGCTTGGCAATATTCAGCAGAGCATCAAGCGGCTCGATCCCGGATCAACGAGCGGCACGCATGAGGTGGCGCCGGAGGGTGCGGCGCGGCTCTTCATCCGCACCGGCGACTCGGAAGTGGTGCACATGCTCGGCCGCAAGACGACGATCGGGCGCACCCCGGACAACGATCTGCAGATCGACGCCAAGTTCGTGAGCCGCCATCACGCGGTGATTCTGGCTGGTCCGACGCACACGATTATCGAAGATTTGAACAGCACGAACGGCGTGATCGTGAACGGGCGGCGCGTACTGCGCCAGACTCTGAAAGACGGCGACATCGTTCTCATCGGCAAGGCGCCATTTCGCTTTGCTGTGCGCCCGACGGCGGACCGGCGCTGACGCGCTCGCCTGCACCGCCTCACAGTTCATAAGCTCATCCCAACCGGCTAAGCTTGCCGCTCCTTGGAGCGGTGAGGTTCGGCCGTGGCGAGCCCGTACATAGAAAGAATCCTGCGGGCGCGCGTGTATGACGTCGCGGTAGAAACCCCTCTGGAAGAGGCCGCGCGACTCTCGCGTCGTATCGGTGCGCGCGTCTTCTTCAAACGCGAAGACCTGCAATCGATCTTCTCGTTCAAGTTGCGCGGCGCCTATAACAAGATCGCGCACCTGTCGTCCGCGACCGCGCAGCGTGGTGTCATCTGCGCCTCTGCCGGCAATCATGCCCAGGGAGTGGCGCTCGCGGCTCGCCGCCGCTCCATTCCGGCCCTCATCGTAATGCCGCAGACGACGCCGCAGATCAAAGTGCAGGCGGTGCTCGATCTTGGCGCCGAGGTCGTGTTGCACGGCGATGACTACGACGCTGCCGCCGAGCGTGCCTTGGCGCTGACGCGCGAGCGGCATCTGGTCTTCGTTCATCCGTTTGATGATCCGGATGTGATCGCAGGCCAGGGCACCATTGGCGTTGAGATCCTGCGCCAGAGCAGCGGCGCCATCGATGCGATCTTTGTGCCGGTGGGCGGCGGCGGGCTCATCAGCGGCATCGCGGCGTACGTCAAAAATCTCTTTCCGCACGTGCGCATCGTTGGCGTCGAGCCCGAAGACTCGGCCGCCATGTTCGAGTCCCTGCGCGCCAAACACCGAGTGACGCTTGAGCGCGTCGGCGTGTTTGCGGATGGCGTAGCGGTGAAGCGCGTCGGCGAGGAGTGCTTCGCTCTGGCGCGCGAATATGTGGATGAGATCGTGCTGGTGGATACGGATGAGATCTGCGCGGCCATCCGCGATATCTTCGAGGACACCCGTTCGATCGCAGAACCTGCCGGCGCGCTCGCCGTTGCGGGCATCAAAAAATACGCGGCGCGTGCCGGCACGAGCGCTCAGCGCCTGGTTGCCGTCATCAGCGGCGCGAACATGAATTTTGACCGGCTGCGCCATGTGGCTGAGCGCGCCGATCTCGGCGCGGCGCGCGAGGCCTTGCTCGCCGCCGAGATACCGGAGGAGCGCGGCAGCTTCCTGCGCTTCTGCGAATCACTCGGTCAGCACAGCGTCACCGAATTCAACTATCGCTACGAGAATGCGCGCGCCGCGCAGATCTTCGTCGGCTTTGCGCTCTCCCAGGGGCGCAGCGAGCAGCACTCGGTCGCAAGCGCCCTGCGCGATGCGGGCTACAGCATCACCGACATGAGCGACAACGAGATGGCGAAGCTGCACGTGCGCTTTATGGTCGGCGGCCATGCGCGCGGCATCGAGAACGAACTCCTCTACCGCTTCGAGTTTCCTGAGCGCCCAGGCGCGCTCGTAAAATTCCTGCAGGCCATCGGCACGCGCTGGAACATCAGCCTCTTCCATTATCGCAATCACGGCTCGGACTACGGGCGCGTGCTGGCGGGCATTCAGGTGCCGCCGCAGGAACGCGCAGAGTTTATGGAGCACCTGCGCGAGCTGCATTACGCCTACATGGAAGAAACCCAGAACCCTGCCTACCGCATGTTCCTCGGCGCCTGAGCGGTGCGCTTTAGCTCACCAGGCGTAGGGTGAAAGGGTAGCGATAGGGCAGTCCCTCGTTCGCCTTGAGCGCGGCGAGGATGGTCATGACAAGCCAGAACATAATAATCAGCGTGCCAAAGAGCACCCCGATAAAGAACAGCAGCAGCAGAAAGCTCAAGAGCCCGCCCAAGAGTACGGTGATATTGAAATTGAGCGCTTCTTTGGCGTGTGCGGCCACGAACGCCGACTGATCGCGCTTGGCGAGATACACGATGAGCGGTCCGAGGATATTGCCAAAGGGAAAGATGAAGAAGGCCAGCGCCGCCAGGTGCGCAACCATTCCCCAGGTGCGTTCATCCTGCGTGGGCACTCCCGTCGACTCCGTTACCGAATCGGCAAGATTCATGACAGCCCTCCCAGAGTGGCTGAAAACATGCCCGCTGATTATGCGCTCGGCCTTCGCCATGTAACGTACTATTGCGTGGCCCCTCCTCAAAGTGTTGCTTTAACGCCAGCGAATACGCCAAATCCCGGGCGATCAAAGCCGACCGGGTCCTCGTAGCGGCGGTCGAAGAGATTGTCGATGCGCGCA
>Ga0302324_100014089_pt1 | contig 16147 bp, 11 predicted proteins | sample Palsa_T0_1_FD_201949 | JGI IMG/M metagenome (GOLD analysis project Ga0302324, IMG submission 201949) | Peat permafrost microbial communities from Stordalen Mire near Abisko, Sweden - Palsa_T0_1 | ecosystem: Environmental > Terrestrial > Soil > Palsa > Peat permafrost | place: Sweden: Abisko...
GTCTCGCCGTCGTCGAAGCGGAAGGACGCGACGACCAGGGTCCCGTCGGCAGGCGTCGGCCACGTCGCCGCGGCCGCCGGACCGAAGGTGGCACCGGCGAGGAACAGGGCCAACCAGAGGAGCTTCAGCACCCGGCTGATTTCCATGGCGAAACGTGTTCCCCCTCAGGCGCGCCGCGCGCGGCCGCGGCGAGCAACTCTCCGAGCGGCGCGAAGCGGTCAGGGCGCTCCCACCAGCCGCGCACGCCGCGGTCGTCGATGGTGCCCGCGTGCGCGAGCGCCGCGACCGCGTGCGCGACCGCGGTCGGCTGCGGGACGCCGTCAGGGCCGGCGAAGGTGAAGATGCCGTCCTCGTGCACGCCGGCGTCGCTGCGCAGCAGCGAGTGCCAGTCGGTCAGCCCGAAGGCCGCCCACGCGCCGAGCGCGCGGAGATCGATCCCCTCGGCGCGCAGCGCGTGCGCGTCCTCGACGTGTTGGAGCAGCCAGCGCACGCGCTCGTCGGCCGGCGCGTGGACGTGAACCTCGCCTAGCGCGAGCGGGAGCCGCAGCCGATGCGCGGCGGCGCGCAGCAGCGGCGCGGCGCGCGGCGGTTCCTGGCCCTCCACGTAGACGGCCGGAACGTCGCCGACCCCGCCGTCGGGTGTCGTGCAGAGGTAGCGCTCGGAGTGCGGATAGTGATTCCAGGCGACCAGCGCCGGTTCGACCGCGCCGGCGCGCAGCGCATCGAGCTCCTCCGCCGTCAACCCGCAGCGCTCGCGCAGGAACGGTTCCAGCGGATGCGTCCGATCGACCCGGCCGGCCAGCAGCTCGACGCTGAGATAGGCGCGTTCGCGCAGGAAATCGACGTAGTCGCGCACGCCGGCGTCGGCGGCAGCGAAGCGCTGCAGATCCTCGGTCAGCACGAGCTGCGCCTCGGGGACGCTTGCGCGGATGCGCGCCATCGCCAACTGCTGGGCGAGCGTCTGATGTAGCATCGCGCGGCCGAAGGCGCGCTCGTCACGGAGATTGGGGTACCAGACGCCGTAGAGCGTCGCGAAGCGTGCCGTGGTCAACGGCTCGTTGATGGGCGTCCAGCGCAGGACCCACGGGAACTCGCGCGCCACGGCCGCCGCGTAGTCGGCGAAGAGCGCGGGGAAGTGCGGGTCGAGCAGGTCGGTGAAGCGCGGGCCGCTGCCATGGTGGAGCAGCGTGACGATCGGCTCGATGCGCCCCGCGCGCAGGAGCTGCAGGCGGCGGCGGGCCCAGCGCAGATCGATCCGGGCCGGATCGTCGGGCGCGCTGCGCTCCCAGAGCACCGGCGTGCGCGACGCCGCCACACCGAGCCCGGCCAGCAGCGCGACGTCGGCGTCGCGGCGGTCGTGGCCGGTGCGCGCCAATTGGTCGACGACGCGCGTCGCGTCGACCCGGGCGACCGTCGGCTCGGGCGAAGCCCAGAGCTCGAGCTCGGTCAGAGCGTGACGACCGGTGAGGGGCGGGTGCCCAGCCAACTCGCCAGGTCCGTCTTGCGGTCGACGTGCGTCCCCTCGCGCAGCTCGCGGCGGAACTCGCCGAACAACCCGAACGCCTCGGCGAAGGCGTCGTGCTTGTGGATCGACTCGTAGTTGATCTGACTCGCACCTAGGTACGCGCCGTCGGCGAAGTCGGCGTAGACGTCGAGCGCGCGCGCCAAGATGCCGCGCACGACGTCCTCGACGAACTTCGGGTTGTGATGCGCCTTGTTGACGATGAAGAACTCGTCGGGGCGCTTGAGCAGGTCGTAGGTCTCGCTCGACATCGAGGACTCGACGATCTCGACCAGGTCCTCGGCCCGAATCTCGTCGGCCTCGGGCGCCTCGGCGCCGAGGTAGACCGCGCCGCGGCCGCGCTGGTTGTGGGTCGCGACCGGGAGCGCGTCGAGTGCGCGCGAGGCGTCGGCTTCGCTGAATCCGACCTCGATCAGCTCGCGCTGGCTGTGCTCGCGCACCATCGACTGCGCGCACGGGCAGGCCGTCATCCCCTCGGCCTCGACGCCGACGACGCGCCGTGTCCCGTGCGCGTCGGCGTGCGCGATCCCGATCAACGTGTACGTCTCCTCGGTGCGCTTGCCGCTGACCGGCGTCCAGCGCTCGAGCCCGAACTCGGCGCGCAGCCGCACATCGGCGCGCAGCGCCCCCTGCGAGCGGACGATCTCGCGCGCGATCTGCTCGACCAGGTCCTCGACCCGCGCCGGTTGCTCGTCGCGCGCCAGCACGTCGAGCGTCGCCGCCTCGAGCAGCTCGGAGAAGCGCGACATGTGAACGCCGGCCTTGTCGGGCGCGAGATCGGCGACCATGGTGAACTCACCCAGGAAGAGGCGCTCGCGGCCACCGACCTGCAGGCGGATCTGATGCTTGACGCCCGCTACGCCGACCCGGTTGAGCGAGAGGCGCACGTCGGGCGCCTCCTCCTGGCGGTTCGCTGCGAAGTGCATCGCGCGCGCCTTGCGCGCGATCCCGCTCTGCGCGACGGCGGCGGCGAGCTGCGCGATCGTCTTCCCGCTGCGCGGCTCGACCACGCCGGGCGCGATCTCGGCCAGCGGGACGAGGTTGAAGGCACGGTCGGCCAAGTACGGGTGCGGGACCTCGAAGCGGCCGTAGTCGGCGATCAGGTCGTCGATCAGCAGGATGTCGATGTCGATCGGTCGCGCGTCGAGCGGCGCGCGGCGCTGGCGCCCGATCGCCGTCTCGATCCGGCGCGCGAACGCCTCGAACGCGTTCGGTTCGAGCGCCGTGGTCAGCTTCGCCGCGACGTTGAGGAAGGCGGGACCGGCGACTCCACCGGCCGGCGGCGTCTCGTAGAACGCCGAGACCGCCTCGACGCTAGCCTCACGGCGCAGCCGCTGGAGCGCGGCGAGGATCGTCCCCTGCCGGTCGCCGAGGTTCGAGCCGAGCCCGACGTAGACGGTGTGCATGCCTGGCCTTAGACCGCCGGCGAGTCTGCCGGGTTGCCCGGTAGCGGCGTCCCCGGCATCGCCGCGGCGAGCGGCAGCGCCGCCCGGCGCTCCGGCCTGACCGCGGCCAGCATGCGCGCCAACTGGACGGTCTCGGCGACGTCGTGGACGCGCAACAGGCGCGCGCCGGCGGCGATGCCGAGCGCCGCGGTCGCCAGCGACGGCACCAGCAACTCCGCCGCCGGCCGGCCGAAGATGCGGCCGATGAAACTCTTGCGCGAGCTGGCGAACAGGATCGGATAGCCCAGCGCGCGCAGCTCGCCGAACCGCTCGAGGATCTCGAGATCGGTCGCCGGCTCCTTGCCGAACTCCAGGCCCGGGTCGATCGCGATCGCGTCGCGCGACACGCCGCAAGCCAGCGCGTGTTCCGTCCGTGCGTACAGAACCTCGACGATCTCCGCCAGTGCGTCGCGGTAGACATAGCGCTCCGGCTGGCGCAGGTTCAGCTCGCCGCGCAGGTGCATGACGACCAGCCCCGCGCCGTGCGCGGCGACGACCGGTGCGAGCGCGGGATCGGAGAGCCCGCTGCAGTCGTTGATCAGGTGCGCGCCGGCCGCCAGCGCCGCGTCGGCGACGCCGGCGGTGAAGGTGTCGACCGAGATCGCGACGTCGAGCTGCGCCGCGACCAGCGCGCGCACCGCCGGGACGACGCGCTCGCGCTCCGCCTCGGGCGCGACCCGCGCGTTCCAGTGCGCGTACGACTGGCCGCCGAGGTCGATCAGCGCGGCGCCGTCGGCGGCGATCCCGCGCGCCTTCTCGAGCGCCGCCGCGACACCGTCGACCCGCTGGTAGAACGAGTCCGGCGTGACGTTGACGATCCCCATCACCTGCGCTTGATCGCTCAGATCGAGGACGCGCTCGCGCAGCCGCAGCACCGGTGCCGGCTCGCGCGCGCGGTCGAGCGCGGCCAGCAGAAGGTCGAGTTCGGCCGGCGCACGGTCGCGCGCCGCGAGCGCTTGCGCGCGCGTCAGCGCGAGCAGCAGCGTCGGGCCGTCGGCGGCGAGCACGGCGCCGGCCGCTTGCAGCGCGTCGCGCGCCGGCTGGGAGAGCGGAGGGTCGACGACCAGGACGCGTGCCTCGGCACCGGCCGCCAGTCGCTGCGCATCGGCCGCCGACAGTCCGGCGTAGCGAGCGCGCAGCGCGGCGGCGTCCGTCGTCTCGAGGAACCGGACCTGCACGGGCTCAGGCGGTCAGATCGAGCGGACGTTGGTCGAGTGGAGCACGCCGCGCACGCGGACCAACAGGTCGGCCAGGTGCGCGCGCGTCCCCGGGTCGGTCGTCGTGCGTTCACCGGCGGCCAGTTTCGCGGCGAGCTTGACCAAGTTCGCGCGGGCCAGTGGCTGCGCCTCACGCGGCACGCCGATCAGCTCGAGGTACGCCGAGGGCAGCGCGAAGATCGCCATCTGCAGGTCGGTGAAGCGGCGCTGCAGCTCGCGGTGCGTCGGCTCGATCGTCGCCGCGCCGACGTCGTCGTAGACCGCCGCGTTCGTCCAGGCGAACAGGTCGGTCAGCGTCATCGTCTCGCCGGGATGCGCGACGGTCACTTCCTGGTCGGCGATGCGCGCCAGCGTCGGCGGGAAGAACAGCTCGCCGATCATCTCGTCCTGAATCTCGGCGACGATCTCGCGGATCGGGAAGTCGGCTCGCCGAATCCCGCCCGAGTCCCAATGCAGACCGTAGCGCGAGGGCGGGACGGCGTCGAGCAGGGTGGGCGGGTAGCGGAAGGCGTGCGAGGAGAAGATCCAGCGGTCGAGCAGCGCGAACGCACGCCGCTCCTGCGCCCGCGAGATCGGCGTGAGCGGGAGCGGCGCGCCGGGCTGCAGCCGATGGGCGCGCGAGGTGGCGATCCCGCCGACGTACTTGGCGGCGATCAGCCCCGAGCGGAACTCGCTGTTGAGCACGGTGACCAGCTGCGCGCGCAGGTCTTGGTACGAGCGGGTGTCGCCGGGATAGGTCTGCAGCAGCCGTCCGGTGACGTCGGCGTCGATCCGGAACTGCTCGTCGGCGAACGCGAGCGCATCGCTCGAGAGGTCGAACGGTTGGATGTGCGGATCGACGCCGTAGATCGTCGCGTCCTCGTCGGTGCCGTAGGCGAGCCCCGGTTCGGTCGAGCGCGCCGCGATCCGCGAGAGCGGGATCGCCTCGTCGGCCGAGCCGCGCACGTTGGGGAAGCTGCGATAGCCGTACTCGATCGCCCAGCGGTCGTAGGGTCCGATCTGGTTGGGGAAATAGTCCGCTTGGCGCTCGCCGGGCGCGGCCAGGTTCGCCGGCGTGTAATCCATCACCGAGCCCGTCGTCCCGTGCGCGTGGGTGAACGCCGGATCGTGCAGTTGCGCGTACGAGAACGCCTCGGAGCCCTCGAAGTTGTGGCGCAGTCCGAGCGTGTGGCCGACTTCGTGCAGGACGGTGCTGTACAGCCACTCCTGCGCGTAGCGGTCGCGGTCGGGAGCGCGGACGCGCGGGTCGCGTTCGAGCAGGATCGTGCCGAGCGCCGCTTGCGAGGCCGAGGCTTCCTCGTAGGCGCAGGCTTCGCTGACCTCGTCCTCCTGCGCGCCGGGGACGGCGTCGACGGCGGGCGGCGTCGCGGTCAGTAGCGCGCGGCTCAGCAGGTCGGGGTTCGCCGCGACCAGCGCGTAGGCGTCGGCGCTGGCGTGGGCGCGCAACTCGGGCAGGATGCGATTGACGTAGCCGGCCTTGACCGTGCGCAACGCCTCACCGTCGATCACGACCTCGGCCCGGATGATCTGGCCGGTGTCGGGATCGCTCACGTGCGGGCTGTAGGCGCTGAAGTCCGGCTCGTCCGAGGTGATCCAGCGGACGGTCGTGTAGCGCGCGTCGTCGGGATCCCAGCCCGGGTCGGTCGGCGGGTCCTTCGCCACGATCGCGTTGGGGTAGCCGATGCGCGCGAAGGCCTCGTTCCAGGCCAGGATCCCACGCCGGACCGTGTCGCGGTACTCCGGCGGGATCTCGTCGGTCAGGTAGAAGGTGATCGGTCCGTCGTCGAGGTTCCAGCGATCGATGAGCCGCTCGAACGGCGTCGTCGCCGCGTCGTTCCCGAACCGCTTGCGCGCGGTGATGAAGTAGCCGACGCGGTCGTCGGCGTAGCGCGGCACGAAGCGCGGATCGCGCTGCGGCGGGGCGACGATGCTGTAGTGCATGACGATCGGGATGCCGCGCCCGTCGGGGACGGTCGGCATCGCGTTGGGCGGCCCGTTGAAGGCCAAGTCGACGCTGATCTCGTCGTTGCGCGGGAAGGTCTTGGTCCCGCCGTAGTACGACTTCGTCGCGTCGACCGCGAAGGTCGGCCGCACGGTGAGGATCAGCAGCCCGGGCAGCGAGGGTGGCGCCGCCGCGCGGCCGAGGTCGGCCCCAACGCCCTCGAAGTCGGTCATGAAGACGCCCGGCGCGATGACCGTGTGCTCGTGCTCGGGATCCTCGGCGACGATCGGCGACGAGAAGATCACCGAGTCGGCGACGCTGATCGCCAGCGAGTTCGCGGCGGCGGTGCCCTTCTCGGCGACGTAGTGACTGTTCGGCGTGATCCAGAGGACGCGCTTGCCGACGCGCTTGAACGTCACCTGGATCGGGTCGTAGACGCGGCCGGCGAACGCGCCGCTGCCGACGCCGCGCTCGATCGAGGGCAGCACGATGTAGGTGCGATCGAAGTTCTCCGCCCGCAGGTCGAAGTACAGGTCGTCGTCCTTGCGCAGCAGGTCGATGACGCCGTGCTCGACGGTCGCATCCTTGGCGAAGACCGCGTAGGTCGGCGGGGTCGTCGTCGCCGCGGTGAGCGCGTGGAGGACCGCCGCGGCCGAGGGCGGGATGACCGGCGCCGCCGACGGGGTGCTTCGGCCCGCCGGCGAGGGCGACGCCGCCGGGTTCGACGGCACGGGCAACGGCGACGAGTTGGGCACGGGTGTGCCGGCGGTCCCCAAAGGGACGGCCGTTTGGGCGACCGCCAGGGAAACCGTCCCGAGCAACACGGCAAGCAGAGCGACGAGCAGACGCCGGAACATCAGTCGAGAGTTCGCGGGCCGGTTCCGGGTGGCCCGCCCGCGCTCAGCGCCGCAAGGTCCAGCGCTGGGCGCCGGCGTCCTGCGTCACCAAGGTCGGCGCGAAGCCGCCCAGGTCGTCGCGCAGCGCCGAGATCGCGACCGGCGAGGCCAGGAAGGCGATCGGTACGTCGCGCAGCAGCAGCGCCTCGATCCGCGCATACGCCGCGCGCCGCGACGGCACGTCGTACGCGCGCAGTGCGTCGCGCTGCGCGGCGTCCATCGCCGCGCTGCAATAGAAGGAGTGATCGTAGCCGGCCGGCGGCCGCTGGTCGCAGCTGAACTGGCCGCTGTCATCGGGATCCATCCCGGCGTACCAGCCGTAGATCGCGATGTCGTAGTGCCCGCGGCTGAGGATCCCGCCGAGGGCCGGCGGCGCGTCGTAGAGGTTGCCGATGTAGGAGTGGACGCGCACGTCGACGTCGAGCGCGCGCAGCGCGCTCTGCAGCGCGACGGCCTCGACGCGATGGGTCTGGAAGTTGCCGATGATCGCCAGGTCGAGCCCGAGCCGGTGCGTCGGGCCGTAGCCGGCCGCCGCGAAGAGGCGGGCCGCGTCGAGCGGATCGTGCGGGATCGGCCGCAGCCTGCGGTCCGCTGCCCACAGCGCGGTCGGCAGGTCGGCGATCGCCGGCGCGTACAGACCGTGGGTGACGTCGGCACGGAAGGCGGCTGCGTCGAGCGTCTCGGCGATCGCGCGGCGCACCCGCACGTCGCGCGTCGGGCCGCGCGCGGTGTTCATCATGATCCCGTAGTAGGCGTTGAGCGGCGCCGTCACGACGCGCACGTGCGGGATCGTCCTCGCGCCGGCGGCCGCGTTCGCCGAGAGCCCGATCACGCCGTCCAGCTCGCCGGTGCGCAGGCCGACCAGTTGGCTGTTCTCATCCGAGATGAAGCGCATCGTGATGCGCGGGATCGACGGCGGACCGCCCCAGTAGGCCGGGTTCGCGGCCAGCTCGAGGTGGTCGCCGTGCACCCACCGCACCAGCCGATACGGCCCGGTGCCGATCGGCGTCGCAGCGATCGCGGAGCGCTCGAGCGGGCCGTGCAGCAGCGAGGCCGGCGCGAGGTAATACGGCGCGTCGCTCTCGGCGAACACGGTCCCGACGAACGGCGCGAACGGCCGCCGCAGGTGGAACACGATCGTGAACGGATCGGGCGTCTCGACCCGGGTGACCTGATCGTAGCCATGCCGCGTCTGCACGGGGTTGCGCGCGTCCATCACCGCGCGGAACGACGCCAGCACGTCGGCGCTGGTGAACGGCGCGCCGTTCTGCCAGCGCACGCCGTGCCGCAGCCGGTAGGTGATGCGCAGCCCGTCGGCCGAGATCCCGCCGTTGGCGCGCGTCGGCACCGCGATCGCCAGCGCCGGAACCGGCGTGCCTTGCGCGTCGCAGGCGATCAGCGGGTCGAAGATCAGCCGGTCGATCTCGTTGTCTTGGATCGACTCGGACAAGATCGGATCGAGCGAGTGCGGCTCGGTCGAGATCGCCAGCCGCAGCTCGTCGGGCGGGAGGGGTTGCGCGGCGGAGCCACCGCAGCCGGCGAGCGCGGTCAGGACGGCGGCCAGCAGGAGATGCCGCGTCACCGCGCCGGCGTGTTAGTCCGGCTCGCCGTAGAGCGGGTGGACGTCCAGCTCGCCGCGGTGCAAGTACTCGACGCCGTCGAACCAGGCCGGTCGTTGCGCGCCGCGCAGCCAGTAGTCGAACCACTGGTCGAGGTGCACCGTCCACCACTTCTGCTGCTCGCGGCCGCGCAAGTTGTGATCTTCGCCGTCGAACGAGAACAGGTACGCGACCTTGCCCAAGCGACGCATCGCGGTGGCGTATTCGATCCCCTCGAACTGCGGGACCGCGCCGTCGAGATCGTTGTGGATCGTCAGGTAGGGCGTGGTGACGTTGCGAATCCCGAACAGCCCCGAGTTCTCGAGGTAGAGATCGGGGCGGTCCCAGGGCGTCGCGCCGATCCGCGACTGCGTGCGCTCGTACTGCGACTCGCGCACGATCCCGCTCTCGAGGCGAATCCCGCCGTAGGCGCTGAACATGTCGTCGACCGCCGCGCCCGCCTCGGCGGCGCGGAAGCGATGGGTCTTGGTCAGCAGGTAGTTGATCTGGTAGGCCGCCCAGGAGTGGCCGGCGATTCCGACGCGCGCGGAGTTCACGTAGCCGGTCTTCACCGCCGCGTCGACGGCCGGCATGATCGAGTCGAACGCGCTCGCGCCCGGATGACCGACCCGGTAGTGGATGTCGGGGAGGAGCACGACGTAGCCGTTGGAGACGTAGCGGATGAAGTTCGGGCTCGTGCCGGGCGCCGGCGTGTAGTAGGCGTGGAACATATCGCTCCACTGTTCGTAGAAGTAGACCAGCATCGGCGCCGAACGGTCGCGCCGCGCGCCGTCGGGGACGAGCATCACCGCGCGCAGCGGCGTGCCGTCGCGCGAGACGAAGTCGACCAGCTGCTCGGTACCCCAGCGATAGCGTGCCTGCTGTGGGTTGGCGTCGGTCACCCGCACCGGCGCGCTGAAGTCGTGGTCGCTCGCCCACAGGTCGCGGTACTCGCGGAACGTCTCGCGGGCGAAGACGTAGCGGTCGCCGTGCCGCGCCGACAGCGGCGGCCGGGCCAGGTCGTGGAGCGGCGCGGTGAAGACGTTGCGCGTGCCGTTGACCAACGCGTCGACCTTCAGCAGCGTCGTCGGGACGCCGCCGTCGGCGCCGACGCGCGCGTAGCCGCTGGCGTAGCTGCGCTCGTCGATCAGCGAGAGCAGGATCGGCTTGGCCGGATCGAAGGCCGTCGCGTCGGGATCGGGTTGGACGGGGCTGTAGATCGTGCGCGTGCGCGCGCCGGCGCCGCCGGTCAGCGGCCGCACCGCGCCGGTCTCGGGATCGGCCAGCCAGACGTCGTAGCGGCCGTAGAGCAAGACGGCGCGGTCGCCGGCGAGCCAGCCACCCTGGCCGTAGGGCTGCGGCGGCTGCGGATGATCGTCCTCACGGAACCAGAAATCGACCGGCGCCTGCGCGCCGAGTACGACGCGGTGCGCGTCGGCGGTGCGGATCGCGGCCCAATGCCGCGCCCGCGCGTCCCAGGTCAGCGCGTAGCGCCCGGCCGGCGAGAGATCGCCGAACGGCACGCCGCGTGCAAGCAGCCGGCGCGTGCCGTCGGCCAGCGCGACCGCGTACAGGTCGCGGTCGTCGTCGGAGAGCCACGACGAGGCGCGCCGGTAGGCGCGATCGTCCTCGCCGAGCGCGACGGTCGGATTCTCATTGCGCTCGACCGTGCGCAGCGTCGGCGAGCCAAGCTGCGCGAAGCGTCCGGCGGCGAGATCGTAGACGGCCAGATCGGTGCGCTTGCGCTCTTGATCGGCGTCGTGTTTCTGCTGCGACTGCAAGATGTCGTCGGTCCAGCTCCACTGGTCGACCTTCATCGGCTCGGGCGTCCCCGACGGCGCCGGCGTCGGCGCGGGCGCGGTGCCGAGGAAGACGCGCGCACCGTCGCGCGAGAAGGCGAGCGTCCCGTTCGCGTTGGGCGTCGTCTGGGCGGGCAAACCCGGCGTCCCGAGGTCGACCGCTTTGAGTGCCGCCGGCGTCGTGGCGCGCAGGTCGACGACGTAGAGCGCGTCGTGCGGGACGTCGGTGGCGTAGCTCGCGACGTCGCTGAGGAAGGCCAGCGCGCTCCCGTCGCGCGCGAGCGCGAGATCGCGGTAACGCCCTGCGCCGGTCAGCACGTCGAGCGTGCGGCGCTGCGCGACGTCGTAGACGTGCAGCCCGTCGCCGTGGCCATCCTTGGTCTCGGTCGCGTACGCGACGAACCGGTCGTCGTCGGAGAGCGCGACGTCGGTCGCGTTGGGGACGACGACGCGCGTCCCACCGACCAGATCGCGGATCGTCAGCGTCGTCCCGACGTCCTTCGTCTTGTCGGCCTTCGGGGCCGGGCTCGGCGTCGGTGAGGGCGTCGGCGAACCGCTGGGCCGCGGCGAGGGTGACGTGCTCGGCGCCGGGCTCGGCGAAGGCGAGGGCGACGCTTCGGCACGGTACGCGATCACTGGGCCCTCGTCGCGCGCGACGAGGATCATCTTGACGTTGTCCACGATCTCGGCGCCGGCGCTCGCGCTGCGGTCGAGGATGCCCACGCCGTTCTTGGGGAGCTGCGCGTCGGGCTTCTTGGCCTTCTTCGCCGCGTCGAGGTCGTGCTTCGCCGCGACGTGGGTGAAGACGACGAACCGGCCTCCGGCGGCGAACGCGGGCGCGTTGCCGCGCGGCTCGCGCCGTTCGGTCCCGCCGACCAGGTCGCGCACGACCAGCGTCGGGTCGCCGTCCTCGGGCGTCAGCGCGTACGCGAGGGCCTGGCCGTTCGCGGAGAGCAGCGGCGTGCGGATCGCGTTCCAGCCGTCGTAGGCGGTATAGGCGAGCGGGACCGGCGCGTCGGCCGCGACCGGCCACGGCAGCAGCGGGAAAAGCGCGCCGGCCAACGCGCACGCCAGGACCCGGCGAGCGGAAGGGAGAGAACGGACGCCGATCATCTCGGCGTCCGTACCGTCAGGCCGGTGGCGAGACCTGCGTGAGCCAGGGCCCCGGCGCGTCGCGGCGGCCGCGCACGACGTCGGCGTAGACCGCGCGCAGGCGGGCGGTGATCGGGCCTTCCTCGGCCCAGGTGTGGTCGTCGACGGCGGCGATCGGGACGACCTCGGCGGCGGTCCCGGTGAAGAACGCCTCGTCGGCGGTCAACAGGTCCTCGAGCGTCAGCGCGCGGACGCGCGAGGTGATCCCCGCCTCGCGCGCCAGCGCCAGGACGCTGGCGCGGGTGATCCCGGGCAGGATGTCGGCGTCGGCGTCGTTGGTGATCAGCACGCCGTCGTGGACGACGAAGATGTTCTCGCCCGAGCCTTCGGCGACGTCACCGCGGTCGTTGCGCAGGATCGTCTCGTCGAAGCCACGGTTCTGCGCCTCGGCCAGCGAGCGGATCGAATTCGTGTAGTGACCGCCGGCCTTGACCGTCGACGGCAACGCGCGCGACGGAGTCTTCATATAGGGCGAGAGCGTCGCGCGCAGCCGCTGCGTCTCGCTGCCGCCCGGGAAGAGCCCCTCGAACGGAAGCACCGCGATCATGACGTGGACGGGACATTCCTTGCCGGGGTTGAGCCGCACCGTCTCGCCGCCGAAGAACGCCAGCGGGCGGACGTAGGCGGCCTCGCGTCCGCTCGCGCGGACGGTCTCGACGATCGCCGCACAGAGCGCGGCGGCGTCGTAGCCGAGCGGCAGCCCGTAGGCGGCGGCGCCCGCGACGAGCCGGTCGACGTGCTCGCGCAAGCGGAAGATCGCCGGGCCGCGCGGGGTCGGATAGACGCGGATCCCCTCGAACACCGCGGAGCCGTAGTGAAGCGCGTGCGTGAGCGCGTGCAGCCGCAGCTGCTCGTCGTCGAGCAGGCGGCCGTCGAGCCACACGGTCGTGGCGGTACGGGTCATCACGGTACGGTACTCCTGGAGGTGAAGACGAGAACGCCCCGGCCGTTACAGTCGGCCGGGGCGTTCGTCTGCGGTTGCTGCTACTGATCTGCTACGCGAACGACGATCCGGCCGACGGGCTGCGCCCGACGAGAATTTTGCGAACCGGAAGGCCAAAGCGCGCCGCGGTCATATGGGCGACCGTAGCACGCCGCCCGGCCGCCGGTCAAGCGGAACCTTCGGCGACGGCGGGGTTTTCGAGCGCGCCGATCCCCTCGATCTCGACGCGGACGCGCTCCCCAGGGCGGATCCAGCGGCGTGGGTTGCGCGAGACGCCGACCCCGGCCGGCGTCCCGGTCGACACGATGTCGCCGGGCTCGAGCGTCATCACCGCCGAGAGCTCGGCGACCAGCCGCGGCACCGAGAAGACCATCTGGGACGTCGAGGAGTCCTGCAACGTCTCGCCGTCGATCGAGCAGCGGATGCGCAGGTTGCCCGGATCGGGGAGCTCGTCGCGCGTCACCAACACCGGACCGCACGGGCCGTGCGTGTCCCAGACTTTGCCCATCGTCCACTGCGAGGTGCGCGCTTGGTAGTCACGGACGGAGACGTCGTTGAAGCACGTGTAACCGCCGATCACCGAGAACGCGTCGGCTTCGGCGACGTGATGGGCGCGCGTGCCGATGACGAAGGCCAGCTCGGCTTCGTAGTCGACCTTGCTCGAGGCGGCCGGGATCACGATCGGCGCGCCGTCGGCGATCAGGACGTTCGGCCACTTCGCGAACACCGCGACCGAGGTCGGCAGCTCGAGCTTGACCTCGGCGGCGTGGTCGCGGTAGTTGAGCCCGATGCAGATGATCTTCCCCGGAGCCGGGATCGGCGGCAGGAGCGTCACCTCGTCGCGCGCCGTCCGATAGGCTGGGCCGGCCGTGGCGGCGGCGCGCGCGGCGCGCTCGAGGGCCGGCGGTCCGCCGGCGAGCAGCCCGGCGAGGCTGTCGGGGAGTTCGGGGTCGACGGCGAGCAGGTCGACGATCCCTCGGTCGGTCCAGGCGCCGATGCGGTCCGGGCCGCCGGCCCGGAAGGTGCACAATCTCATCTTCCCCGACGAGCCCGTCGGCGAGGTTTGAGGTTGCAGCCGGGACGGGTATGTCGCGAGCGAGGGGCCCGCAGTATCACTACGCCGCAAGCCCTCACGCGTCGCGGCGCCGTTCGCACTTGACGAGAAGGTGGACGGCGCCGTACGCGTTTCTGACGCTACTCGACGACGTGGCCGCGATCCAGGTGGACGGTCGGCGCATCGAAGGCCGACGCGTCTTGCGCGTCGTGCGTGACCAGGACGACCGGGACGTCGAGCGTGGCCAGTGTCTCACGGACTTCACCGCGTACCTGTGCCCGCGTCGTCGGGTCGAGCGCGGCGAACGGCTCGTCGAGCAAGAGCGCGCGCGGCGTCCAGACCAGTGCCCGCGCCAGCGCGACGCGCTGGCGCTCGCCGCCCGAGAGCGCGCGCGGTCGCGCGCCGGCGAGCGCGGCGATGCCGAGCCGCTCGAGCCAGGCGCGCGCCGCTGCGCGACGGCCGCGCGCCGCGACGCCGCGCGCGGCCAGGCCGAAGGCGACGTTGTCGAGCACATCGAGGTGCGGGAAGAGCGCATAGTCCTGGAAGACGTAGGCGACCTCGCGCCGGTGGGCGGGGACGTGCGCGCGGCCGTCGTCGAGCGCGCGGCCGGCGAGCAGCACGCGCCCAGCATCGGGTCGCACCAGACCGGCGATCATGCGCAGCAGCGTCGTCTTGCCGGCGCCGCTGGGCCCGGTCAAGAGCGTGACCCCGCGGTCGAATGCGAGCGTGACGTCGAGGTCGAAGCTGCGCAGCCGCTTGCGCACCGCCAGCTCGATCACGCCGCGCGCCGTTCCAAGAATTGCGCCGCCGCGACGACGACCAGCGCGACGCTGACCAGTACCACCGCCAGCGCCGCGGCGAGGTCGAGATCGCCGCTGGAGAGGCCGAGGTAGACCGCCAACGGCATCGTCTGCGTCACGCCGGCCAGATTCCCGGCGAACATGATCGTCGCGCCGAACTCGCCGAGCGCACGCGCCCACGCCAGCACGGCACCGCCGGCCAGCGCCGGCAGCGCCAGCGGGACGGTGACCCGCACGAAGGTCCGTAACGGTCCGCTGCCCAGCGTCGCCGCCGCGTCCTCGTAGACGCGCTCGACCGCCACGAAGCCGGCGCGTGCCGAGCGAACGTAGAACGGCGAGCCGACGAACAACTGCGCCAGCACGACGGCGGCCGTGGTGAACGCCAACCGCACGTGCAGGGCCGCCAGCGCCGGCGCGGCCAGTCCCGTGCTCCCGAAGACGAACAGCAACGCCAACCCGGCGACGGCCGGCGGGACGACGATCGGCAGATCGACCAGCGCGTCGGCCAGCGTGCGACCAGGGAAGCGTGCGCGCGCCAGCAGATAGGCCAGCGGCGTCCCCAACAGCAGGGTCAACGCCAGCGAGGCGGTCGTCGTGATGAGCGAGATGCGCAGCGCGGCGAGCGCCGGCGGCGAGGTGACCATCGCGACGAAACGCGCTGGGGTGAGGTGAGCGTAGAGCGCCGCGAGCGGGACGGCGATGAAGGCCAAGAGCAGCGCCGACGCGACCGCGACGGCGAAGCGGAGCATCGCCAGCTTGGCTACGACTGCGGCCTGCACGCGACCTGTTCTCGGCAGGGATCGCGCCCGGAACGGCGCAGTCTGCTAGCCCGCCGTTGCAGGGGAAGAGGAGACGCTCATGACCTCCGACCTCGAGCGCGAACCCGTGCCGTCCGAGCGCGTCGCGCGCGCGTGGCGACGGTTGGAGGAGAGCGTCGACGGCTGGGCCTGCGCGACCGCGCGAGCGGTCGACGCGTTACCGCTGCGCGCCGAGTTTCGCCGCTACCTCGCCGCCTGCGCGGAGCGGATCGTCGATCTCGACGCGGCCGAGACGCTGTATGCCGAACTGGTCGCGAACTGCGTGCGCCACGCACCGGGTCCGCTACGCGTCGAGTGGTCGTGGCGCGATCTCGCGCTGACCGTCGTCGACGCCGTCGACCGGTTGCGTCACTGGCCGTTCTCCGCCGACGATCTGCGTGCCGAACGGACCCATCACGGGTACGCGATCGTGCGCGCGCTCGCCGGCCGCGTCCACCTCGAGCGCGATCCGGCCGGCGGCACGCGCGTGCGCGTCGCGCTCCCGCTGCGCTGAAGGGGACCTGACCGCGTCGCGCGCCCGGCCGGCCGCTAGGGCCGGACGAGCGCGCGCAGTGCGATCAGCGGCTGCGCTTCTTCGCGGCGGCCTTGCGCGCGGGCGCCTTCTTCGCGACGGCTTTCTTGGCCGGTGCCTTCTTCGCGGCGGCCTTCTTGGCCGGCGCCTTCTTGGCAGCCGACTTCTTGGCGGCCCCGCGGCGCGCGGTGCCGACGGCTTCTTTGAGCGTGCGGCCGGCGGTGAACTTCAACACCCGCTTCGCCGGGACGTGCACGGGCTCGCCGGTCTGCGGGTTGCGTGCGATGCGCGCGGCCCGGTCGCGGATACGGAAGACGCCGAAGGGCGTCAGCGCGACCTTGTCGCCCGACTTGAGCACCGTCGTGATGCGGTCGAGCAGCGCTTCGACCAACTCGCCGACTTGCTTGCGCGGAAGCTCATGGTCGTCGGCGAGCTCGCGCACGAGTTCGG
>Ga0302324_100014090_pt1 | contig 16147 bp, 10 predicted proteins | sample Palsa_T0_1_FD_201949 | JGI IMG/M metagenome (GOLD analysis project Ga0302324, IMG submission 201949) | Peat permafrost microbial communities from Stordalen Mire near Abisko, Sweden - Palsa_T0_1 | ecosystem: Environmental > Terrestrial > Soil > Palsa > Peat permafrost | place: Sweden: Abisko...
GCTCCCACGACTCGCCTGTTCCACCCAACCAACCGCTGTTCGATCCCACATCGGCCCAGGTTTCACCCAGGTGCCCACTGAGGCCATTGGCCTGAATGCGCAGTTGGTTTTTCAACCAGCCGCTGGGCCGGATTGATCCAAGCTGAAGAAAATCAAACGACCCTGGGGTTGGCAGCGGATGATGATTCGCCACCGGTTTTGAATCTTCGGCCGCCTGCGCGGCCGCGGAGATGCACGTGCCGGCAAATACGCGATAGAGGGGCAGGCATGACGCCAGGCTTGCAAAGCTCAGCTGGCTCAAGAATCTACGGCGCGCAGAGTGGAATCTCATGTCGTTTGCTCCTTCACATTCACCCACAGTCCGCTCGGCGCCCGATGTCGCCACTCCATCCGAAAACCCGACAGTCCTGAATGAGTCGCCAGCCCACCAATCAACGAATTGCTCAGCCCCGATTATCCGTCCTCCCTGTGAGGTAATGCATCTGGGCATCCTGTTGTCCCAGCCGAACCGCTGGCGGCGCGTCGAAGCAATTCTATCCTTCATCGAGCGCTTCACCGTTTCCAGTTCACGGGAAAAGGCTCAGGTTAACGCAGTCCGCCATAGCTAGATATCCAGCGTCGTTCGGATGAAGATGATCGCCACTATCGTATTTGGCGAGAATCCGGGCTGGATGGTCGGGATCTCGAATCGCAAGATCGAAATCAATGACGCCATCGATTTCTTTCGAATTGCGTACCCAATCATTAAACTCTAGTCGCGTTCGTTCCCATTGAGGATCTTGAGGGCGGTTGGTGACCGAATGCTCAAATGGAGTAATTGTCGCGACGATAAATTTCATGTGGCGCCGTCGGGCAACCTTCTCCATGGCTTTGAAACCCTCGATGAGTTGTTGTGCAGTAACAGATTCGGTGATGGGAATCGACTCAGAACCAGGCAGACGTATATCGTTTCCTCCCTCGAAGGCGATTACATATCTCACACCCGGCTGGGCAAGCACGTCCCGAGCGAAGCGTGCGACAGCAGCTTCGCCGGGAATCGCCGCGCCGTCCCCGCGACCATCATGCAGCACGCGATTGCCGGAAATGCCTAAATTGATAACCGACTGCGCTGCATCCCCTCGCTCCGCCGAGAGGCGGCGGAACAAATCATCCGTCCAGCGGCGATTCTGATTGGGGGTTGAGCGCACGCCGTCCGTCGTCGACGATCCGATTGCAGCAATGGCATATGGCACAATGGCTGTTTCGACGTCCACGCCCATCAAAACCAGCCTCAGCGAGGATTCGGACGAGTCGCTCAATGAGGGAGCCAACGCCTGATCACCAACAGCGGTATAGGAAGTTTGGAGGGCAATGTAATGTATGGCCGGCGCCACTATATCGCCGACAACGTAAAAACTGACAGCAAGGTCGCTCTCCCGCGCCAGCTTCAGGTTTGCAGCATCTGTTGTGACCGTCTGCCCTGGCGGAATGGTGATAACCGGGTTGCCACGAACAGTCAACGTGCGCCGGCTTAGCGGATCGATTGTCCCATCTGTCAGCGGGATCGCCAGATTGACGGAACGCAGAATGAGGGGCTCTTTACCGAAAGTATTGGATAAGCGGGCGCGAACTGCTTCGCCGCCAGCGGTCAAGTGCACGATCTCCCGTACAGTCTTGTTGTGAAATTTCAACTGCTCACGACGAGATCCCACCAGAGGAGGCCCGCAAACGGCAGCTGCCCAGGAAGCCACCCAATGAGGAGTTGGGGGTTGCGCGATTCCACCACAACTGAAAGCGAAGGCGAATGATCCTGTGAGCAATATTGTCGAAATGATCGCGGGGCGCGAAATGAAGGTTCCCAAACCGCATCGATGCCTTCGCTGCATCGTCGAGCTCTGAGAGTCGGTGAACAACCTCTCGAATTTCTGTGAAAATGACATTGGGAAGCAACGTCCCTCTAAGCAACCAGCACTCGAATGGTCGAAATCATACGTATGCAACCGGGTGGGGAGCAATAGTGACGAACTCATATTTCAGATTAGTAGAAAAGCACCGATTGCATGGAAAACTTGGTCTTTACGCGCGTTTCTGCTTGACAGTGCCAAGCCCGTTCCGTATTCATAGCTTCGCTGGCAGTCGTTTTGTGGCGCGCATTTTCGCTCAATATTCGGCGCTCGCATTGTAAATCGCGCATTCAGTGATATGACAAATAGGTCTCAGGTTTCGCGGCGCTTGTTTCTTCGAGGAGCTGCCGCTGCGGGTGCGGGCAGTGCCATATCTCCAATAATGTGCCCAGCATCATCCATCGCCCAGGGGCTCGCGAGCAACGCTTCCCACGTGTCCTCATCCGCGAGAGGATGGGCGATTCCGAGGCCGATGTTCTGGAGCTTCGATAACAAGGACCCGCGTATAAACATGGCGGGATACTCTCTTAGCTTCCAAGTCTTCACTTCAGGAACAAACGAGAACACCTACAGTCTGGACGCTAAGAGCATAGTCACGAAACAACAGGGGAATCAGTGGACAATCGATGCTCCAAAACTCTCTTGGCCCGGACAGCAGATGACTGCGCCGGGAACACTCCACGCCGATGCAATACTTAGCGGAGACACCGTGCTTCTTCGTATTGAAGCCACGGCCCCGGAACCAATTCGCGCCATCAAAGCAACCATTTATGGCCTCCTTTTCGGGGAGGCTGCACAAACCGGTTGGCAGGTCACGCCAACTTTTGAACCAGTAACAAAAGAAGCGGTACTTTACAGCTATCCCTCATACACCGCGGGTATGCCGGTCTGGTTTCTTGGGCAGCGCGATCAAGGTATATCATTCTCGTCCCTGGACACGACTCTTGCTTCCAAGCGCTTTTGCGCGGCTTTACGCGATGACAGTGTGCAGATCCAGTTGATCGTGGAACCAGAAGCCCGGAAGCTCGGTACCACTTTTTCTGCGCCTACGTGGAAACTTACGCGCCATACGACTTTGGAAACTGCCATTCTGGAGCGAGAACAACTCTTGGAAGAAGCTACCGGACTCTTACCGTGGACGGTCCGGAAGGATGTCGCACCTTGGGTCCGCAAAGTCTCCCTCGTGGTGACTTTGCACGGAATGCACTGGAGCGGTTTCATTTTCAACGACTATGACAAAATGTCGCAACTCGTCAATTGGGTGACTGACCGAATTCCTGGGGAACAGGTCTTGTTTTTCATTGCGGGCTGGGAGGGTCGGTATTACCGACAGTACGGTGATAGCAAACCCAATGACCTGATGGGCGGAGCCGATGGTCTCAGCCGGCTTGTCCGCAATATCCACACACGAGGAGCGCACGTTATGGCAATGTTCGCCGGCAATGCTGCGGGGCCTAGCACGCCTGGCCTCCCCGAGCTGATAGGGACATCAAGCTTCCATGCCCTTCCTGGTGCCCTGAACTACGATCTTATGCGGGGATACAAGGTGGATTGGGCAGAGATAAGAGCGGGTGCAGGCGGGGGAGGAGGTTGGCTCAACCCCGGTGCGGCCGGGTGGCGTGATCACCTTGTGCAACAAGTAAGTGGGCTGAATGCGCAATTCGGTTTCGATGGAAATTTTTTCGACACACAACCTAACACCGACAATGATTTCAGAAACAACCCTCTTGAAGGACTACGTATGTTATCGGAACGTCTCCGCGAGGAACGCCCAGAACTGCTGTTAGCTACTGAATCATGGCTCGACTTGTCACTTGGATTCATTCCTTGCTCGCAGACCCTCGATGGCCCAGGGCACTGGAGCGCAAAATATCAGCGGAGGTTCGCCCACGTATCGCTCGGCGAGCCGAGTCGCGGCTCGACCGGAGTGCACGAAGTTGGCCACGTCGACTATAACCTCGATGATTTACTTGATTCATTCGATTGGCCGACTCTGGCAATTGTTGATGGAACGATCGACGCAGCTCCTGCAAGAGCACAGGCAGTAATCTCGGCTGCAAGGATAAGGAGTCACGCTAAAGGGGAATAACCGGCGGAATTAAACGGCATACTGCTCACGGTTAACTCATCTTGGCCTCCGGTTGCCTCGACCAAGGTGCACAAAGTTCCGGAACTCGTCGGACACTCATTTGACGTGGCCATAAGAGAGGCCCGACGGTTTTGATCCAATTAGAAGGTAAACCGCTCCGGGAGCTGTATCTGTCGGGGGGCGTTATGCGAAGTAAGCATGTGTTCCAATCCTGTCGAATCGGGGTTGTTATTTCCTCGAACATTCGGGACATTGAAGGCATCTACATTGACACGTAGGCTCATTATCGTTATAGGTCCACCGCCAGAAGGTTGTTGATAGGTCACTCTTGGCGCGAAATATGAGCGCACCGATCAATGAGGACAACCTTCGCTCGCTCCGACTTGAGCGTACGCGGGCTGACCGTGCTGTCCGGGGAAATTGACGATTTGCATTGGCCCTCGCAGCGCCCCATTTCTCGGCGCCGCTAACTATGGATTTCGCCATTCGTCCGGCCGCCCGCGATTCGTATAGCGGACTCGCTCGACATGGATCGCCGCACTCGGCGCGATTTCGCGTGCGCGATCTATCGCCTCGCGCTGACTCGGCTCAACCGCACTGGCACGCTCGGAACCAGGCCGCCGCACAGCATAGTCGCCTGCCAGCCTTCGCTCTACATAAATCTCACGCTTTGCCATACCAAATGACCCTCCTAGATTCTTCCCTTCAGCCACCTACGAGCACCCACTCGTCGACCCGCAGCTCATGCAGCGGTAGCAGCTTCCGTTCCGCACCATGATCGCGCCGCACACATTGCAGCTCGGCGCATCGCCCATGTCGTACATGCCGCGCATCGCGTCGGACGCGTGATACAGTCCCCTGTCTTGCATCGCCGGTGGCCGCACCGCCGCTGCCGAAGCCTGCCGCGGCTGCATCTCGGGCGCGATTCCGCCGCCCGATGCCGGGCCGCCCGAAGTTGCGGGATTGGATGCGCTCGTCGCCATCTGCCCGCTCGTCGCCATCTGGTTTAGCCGCTTCGCGACCTCCTCGGCCAGCCGCGCGATGCTCTGCTGCGGGGCTGCGGGGGCGTCTTCGTCGGCATCGCTTTCACCGAGCATGGTGCGCGGCTCAGGCAGCTGTTGCTGCTTGGGAGCGAGTCCCGCAAAGAGCGCCAACTGTTCACCGGACAGAAAGCGCAGGCTCAGCCATCGGAACATGTAATCCATCAGGCTCTTCGCGTAGCCGATCTGCTCATTGCCCGTCCAGCCCGAGGGCTCAAAGCGCGTGTGCGCAAACTTCTCGCACAACACCTTCAGCGGCACTCCATGCTGTAGCGCAAGCGAAACCGAAGTGGCAAAGGCGTCCATGAGCCCCGAGACAGTGGAACCTTCCTTGGCCATGCGGATGAAAATTTCGCCAGGCTGCTGGTCAGGGTAGAGGCCTACGGTGATGTAGCCCTCATGCCCGGCGATGTTGAACTTGTGCGTGATGGAGGCGCGCTCCTCCTGCAGGCGATGGCGCACCGCGCGCGGCGGCCCGTTCAGGTCCTGATCCCCTTTTCGCTCCCCCGCCAGCTCCACCGTCTTCGCTGCGGGAGCGGGCGTCAGCACCGGCACCGCTGCAGCCGCCGCAATCTCCTCCAGCGCCTTCTGGAATGCCGCGGCAATCGCTTGCAGTTGCTTGGCGCTCACTTCCACTTTGTCTGCGCTGTGTGCTTCGAGCGCCTTCAAGTCGGCCTCGGCCGCCGGCTGCGACGCGGCAAGGTGGCTCATGATCCGCGTTCCCACCGCATCCAGCACGGAAGGCTCCTTCTTCGTCTCCATGCTGGTGTTCAGTGGCTGCGTGCCTTTCGAGCCGTCGCGATAGATGGCCACAGCTTTGATGCCCTGGCGCCAGCTCTCGGCGTAAGCCTCGGCCACATCCTCCACCGTCGCTTCGTGCGGCAGGTTCACCGTCTTTGAAATCGCGCCCGAAAGGAACGGCTGCGTCGCCGCCATCATCTTGATGTGGCCCATGTAATGGATTGACCGCGTTCCCTTCGCCGGTTTAAAGCTGCAATCGAACACCGCCAGGTGCTCCGCCCGGATGCCCGGCGCGCCCTCGATCGTGCCCGTCGCGTCGATGTAGCTCACGATCGCGTTCACGTCGTCATGCGAGTAGCCAAGCTTGAATAGCGCCGCAGGCACGGTGTTGTTCACGATCTTGATCATGCCGCCGCCGACCAGCTTCTTGTACTTCACCAGCGCCAGATCCGGCTCCACGCCGGTCGTGTCGCAATCCATCATGAAGCCGATCGTTCCCGTCGGCGCCAGCACCGTCACCTGCGAGTTGCGGAAACCGCACCGCTCGCCATAGAGCAGCGCCATGTCCCAGCACTCGCGGCTCGCGTCAATCAGCGAGTCGAGCTGCGGCACGCGGAACGGCTCACCGGTCGTGCGCGACTTGCCGATGTTGTTCACTTCTGCACGGTGCATCCGGATCACGTCAAGAAACGGCTCGCGGTTCACGTAGAAACCCGGGCAGGCTCCGCCCTGGTGCTCTACGGATGCGGTAAGCGGCGTAGCCGAAGCCAGCGGCGGGCAGGTCGCTGCGATCACCGCCGATTGCAGATACGCCTGTCCGCACATGATCGCCGTCATCGCGCCCGCCAGGTCGCGTCCAGCTTCCGAGTCATACGGCAATCCGAACGCCATCAGCAGCGCGCCCAGGTTCGCGTAGCCCAACCCCAGCGGCCGGTAGTCGTGCGAATTGCGCGCGATCGACTCCGTTGGGTAACCGGAGTTGTCCACCAGGATCTCCATAGCCGTGATCAGCACCGAAATCGCGTGCCGGTAAGCCGGAATATCGAACGTGCCCGCAGGAGTCACAAACCGCAGCAGGTTCAGGCTGGCCAGATTGCACGCCGAGTTGTCCAGGAACATGTACTCCGAGCAGGGATTCGACGCGTTGATGCGCGCCGTGTTCTTGCTCGTGTGCCACTTGTTGATCGTCGTATCGAACTGCATGCCCGGATCGCCGCAAATCCACGTGGACTCGGCGATCTTGTGCATGATGTCGCGCGCCTTGAAGGTTTTCACCGGCTCGTGGCCCTTCACCGTATAGGTGGTGAAGTCGCCATCGGCTTCGTACGCACGCATAAACTCGTCACTGACCCGTACAGAATTGTTCGCGTTCTGGAAGAAGATCGACGAAAACGCTTCGGAGTCCGGACCGCTGCCGTCGTACCCGGCCTTGATCAGCGTGAACGCCTTCGCCTCTTCCTTCGATTTGCACTCGATAAACTCGACGATGTCCGGATGATCGACGTTGAGGATCACCATCTTCGCCGCGCGCCGCGTCTTGCCGCCGCTCTTGATCACACCGGCAAAGGCATCGAATCCGCGCATGAAGCTCAGCGGGCCTGAGGCCTGGCCGCCGCCCGAAAGCTGCTCCATCGATCCGCGCAGCGACGACAGATTTGTTCCCGTTCCCGAGCCCCACTTGAAGAGCATTCCTTCGGTCTTAGCCAGCGTCAGGATCGAGTCCAGCGAGTCGTCGACCGCATTGATGAAGCAGGCCGAGCACTGCGGATTCCTGTAGCCCGTCGCCGAGTACTGCACTCCGCCCGTCACCGGATCCCAGTGCCAGTTCTGTCCGTCCGCCTCCGGCTCCAGCCGGTCGCAGCCCACGTTGAACCATACCGGCGAATTGAACGCCGCCTTCTGCGTCAGCAGCATGTACACCAACTCATCGTGAAAGATGGCCGCATCCACCGGCGTCGCGAAGTATCCGCCGGTAACGCCCCAGTCGCGCACCGTCTCGGCCACGCGGGCCACCAGCTGCCGCGCCCCCGTCTCGCGCTCCGGCGTGTCGAGCTGCCCGTGAAGATACTTCGAGGCCACAATGTTGGTCGCCGTCATCGACCAGTCCACCGGAACTTCCACGTCCTTCTGCTCGAAGATCGTGTTGCCCTTGGTGTCGGTGATCGAGGCCGTGCGCCGCTCCCATTGCACCTCGTCATAAGGCGAAACTCCCTCGCGTGAAAAACGGCGGGCAAATGTGAGCCCCTCGCGCGTCTGCGCGGCGGCCGGGAATGCGGCGGTCGAAGTCTTAAGCTGGGCCTCGTTCATTTGAAAAAACCTCTCAGTCGTAAATATCGGTGCAAAGACGGGTAAAAGGGCCATCCTCCTGGCGCACGCGCCCGGCGGTTATCTGGAACTGACGGCAAAACGGGGGTGAAGAATCCAGCGGTCGACGGTGCTCACTGGATGTCCGGCGTGTACCTACACCGTTTCTTTACGGTCCGTTGCTGAAGCGGTTCTTCGCTTGACTGCGCTTTCGGCTCCGCCTCGGCTTTGTAGAAAAAAGCCGCCCGACGGGCACCCGGGCCACAGTGCAATTATGAACCTGCTATGAAGCCGCAGATGAAAAAGTAGCGCTGTCTATGGTGCATGTCAAGACCAAACCACAACATCTAGTGTTTTCATCACATTCGCAGCATCCACTTGCTAAACCCCGCCAAACGCCTGTGGAAAGCTGCGCAAAGTCAAGAAGAACGCGGCTTCGGATCATCCAAAACCCGGAGAAACTCGGTAAATCGCGGCGTTCCGTCGGCCCTCAATCCGCATTCCAGCCTATGCCCGCACTGACCCGCGCACAAGGCGCAAAAACAGTGCAGATTGCGCGTTTTGAATGTGCAGAAGTGGACAAATGGGAAGGAATCGGAGTCGCGATCCAGGAGGTCCCGCGGGGGTCCTCTGCTGAGACCCTAATTCCCGCTCGGCATCGTATGGACCACGTTCATTTTGGTCTTGCCATTCTCCGAGTTCATCATCATCGTCACCGTATTGTTTCCGGATCCCGCGCTCAGGATCGTCTCGTCGCCGAGTCCCAGCACGCTCACCTGGTTGCCCAACTGATTCTGGTAGTACCCCGCCACCGTGCTCGGCGAATCGCTCGTCCAAAGTGTCGCCTGCACCACCCGCGTGGCCCCGTTAACAATGATCGACATCCCACTCGGGTCGAGCGTCGAGCCCGGATACAGCGGCAACCCCAGATCGCCCGCACTGATCGTGGTACCCGATGTTGTCGCCGAAGTTGAAGCCGCCGGAGCGGTGGAAGCAGGGGTTGACGAAGTCGCGGCAGGCGCCGCCTGAGTCTGCGCCACTTGCGCCTTGTGGTTGAGCACCATGCCTAGCACCAGCAATCCAACGAAGGCCAAAACGATGAACCCAACAACCCCGAGCGCAATCTTGAGCGCCCAATGCATCTTCTTCTTCACCTTGGGATAGGCAGAAGGAGCCGGAATGGCTGCGCCTAAAGGAGTCACCGCGCCGGCCACCACTGGCGCCCCACAAACCGTACAGAATTGCGCACCGGGTTGAAGTTCGGCACCACATTTCGCGCAAGCGCCCGCCATTGGAATCCTCCTGAATAACCCGCCCACCGACAGGCTCTGCGAATGAGAGAGCAGTATATGCCACGCAAGCGGCGGCATAGCCTAGGAACCAACCGTCGCCAGGGCGCGGGTCGCTAGGAAGCAGTCATCTGATAGGACCCGAGCGACCGGATGTTGTAAGCCTGTCGCCGTCAGGCCCGGACTCAAAGCTTTCCGGCATACAAAAACGGCTATGCCGCCAAAGCAACCTCGCCGCGCAGGTGCGTATCTATCCACTAAGCCGCCGCGAGGCGAATCGCGAGACGAATCGCGCCCTGAGCCGTGAGACGAGTCGCGATCGAACTCCTGGGTGAACGGATTTTCCCGTTGTTGCGCCCCCCGCGCCCAAGGGTTCCCGGGCCTTGCTCTTTAGCCTGTTTGCCGAATCGTTTGGCCGAATCGATTTCGTGTAGAAGCCCTGGTTCGTGTAGAAGACCGTTTAGAAGTCCCTGGTATGAAGCCTGGTGCTCCGGAGACAGCTCTCCGGATGTGAGCCCATTTCGAACCAGTAAACAGGAGGGATGCAATGCATCTGGATCTGAATTCACTGGGTCTAAATTCAATTGACCCGAAAATCATCATCGGCGCGGTTATCGTCCTCGTCATCGCACTGGTTGCCATCGCTCTCGCGGTGCACCAACGCAGAAAGAAAACCGCAAAGCTGCGCAGCCATTTTGGCTCCGAATACGATCGTGCCGTTCTGGCGCATGGCTCCCGGCAAAAGGCGGAGTCGCAACTGGCCGAGCTCGAGACCCGCGTGAAAGACCTCAAGCTGCGCGACCTCACCATCGCCGAGCACGATAAATTCCTTGCCGAGTGGCAGGCTGCGCAGGCGCGTTTTGTGGACTTTCCCCGCAGCGCCGTAACCGAAGCCGATGAGCTGGTCGCCAACCTCATGGTCGCGCGCGGCTATCCGGTAAGCAACTTCGATCGGCGTGCCGCGGATATCTCGGTGAACCATCCGCGCCTTGTGCAGAACTATCGCTTCGCGCATGCCGTCGTGGTGCGGCCCGCAGGCGCAGACGCAACCACCGAAGAGCTGCGCGCCGCCATGCTGCATTTCCGCACTCTCTTTGACGAGCTGCTGATAGCGCAGACCGCGGGCGAAGTCAGAGCGGCCTAGCTGCAGTGCGTCCATCACAGCTTGCGGGTCGTCGCGAGTCGCACGCAGCCCGCATCGCATCCTGTGCCTACTTACTGCGCAACAACAAAACAGATCGGCAGTCCAGATGACTCCACTGGACTGCCGATTTTCTGTCGAACGATCCAGGCGCGCGGAATCACTCTTTAGATTTCGCGACGCCGAGAATCAATTCCCCACTTTCGAATCGATCTTCATCCCGTAGAACGATTTGTGCACGAAGAATACCGACACCAGGAAGAACGCAATTGCCAGCACATGCGTAAGCATTGGATTGTCCGAACTGAGTGTCACTGCAAGCTCGACAGCAAGTAATCCGAACAAGGTCGTGAACTTGATAATCGGGTTCATCGCCACCGAGGAGGTGTCTTTGAACGGATCGCCGACCGTGTCCCCGATCACGGTTGCATCGTGCAGAGGTGTCCCTTTCTGTTTTAGGTCGATCTCTACGATTTTCTTCGCATTGTCCCAGGCGCCGCCGGCATTGGCCATGAAGATCGCCTGGTATAAGCCGAAGATCGCAATCGAGAACAGGTAGCCGATAAACAAGAACGGCTCCATGAATGCGAACGCAAGGGTAGCGAAGAAGACAGCGAGAAAGATGTTGAACATGCCCTTCTGCGCGTACTTTGTGCAGATCTCCACCACCTTTTTGCTGTCGCTGACCGATGCCTTCTCCACGCCTTCCAGTCTGATGTTGGCCTTGATGAACTCAACCGCCCGGTAAGCGCCCGTTGTGACCGCCTGCGTCGATGCGCCCGTGAACCAGTAGATTACTGCCCCGCCGCAGATCAACCCCAGCATGAATGGCGCGTGCAGCAGAGAGAGGTTCTGCACGTCGTGAGTCAGTCCGCCGGTCAGGGCCATGATGATCGAGAAAGTCATCGTGGTTGCGCCGACGACGGCTGTACCGATCAGTACCGGCTTTGCCGACGCTTTGAATGTATTGCCGGCTCCATCGTTCTCCTCCAGCAGGTGTTTCGCGCGTTCGAACTTCACGTCGATGTTGAAGTCCTTCTTCAGCTCCGCTTCGATGCCGGGAACGTTTTCGATCAGCGACAGCTCGTAGACGGATTGGGCATTGTCGGTAACCGGCCCGTAGGAATCCACTGCGATTGTGACCGGCCCCATGCCCAGGAAGCCAAACGCGACGAGGCCGAAGGCGAAGACCGCTGGAGCGAGCATCTGGTCCGCCATGGACTGGCCCAAACTGAAGTAATAGCCCATCCCCATGAGCGCGACCATGCTCAATCCGATCCAGTAGGCCGAAAAATTGCCGGCCACGAATCCGGACAGAATCCCCAGTGAAGCTCCGCCCTCCTGCGCCGATTTCACAACCTCCTTCACGTGGCTCGACTTGGTTGACGTGAAAACCTTAACTAACTCTGGAATAATCGCGCCCGCCAGAGTTCCGCACGAGATGATCGACGCCAGCTTCCACCACAGCGTTCCGTCGCCGAGCGTGGGAATCATCTCGTACGTGACGGCGTACGTCACGATGATGGAAATTATGGACGTAATCCATACCAGCGAGGTCAATGGCGTCTCAAAGTCCATGTCGTCGGATGTCGCATATTTCGCGTGAGCGATTGCGCCGTTGAGAAAGTATGCAAGGGCGCTCGATACCAGCATCGCCACGCGCATCACAAAGATCCATACCAGTAGTTGCGCTTGAATCTCGGGAGTCTTGACGGCCAGCAGAATGAATGTGATCAAGGCCACGCCGGTGACGCCGTAGGTTTCAAAGCCGTCCGCGCTCGGGCCCACCGAGTCGCCCGCGTTGTCACCCGTACAGTCCGCGATCACGCCCGGGTTCCGCGCATCGTCTTCCTTGATCTTGAAGACGATCTTCATCAGGTCGGCGCCAATGTCGGCGATCTTCGTGAAGATCCCGCCGGCAATACGCAATGCCGCGGCGCCCAGGCTCTCGCCAATCGCGAAACCGATAAAGCACGGCCCCGCATAATCGCGTGGGATGAACAAGAGAATAAACAGCATGATGAGCAGTTCGACCGAGATCAGCAACATGCCGATGCTCATGCCCGCCTTCAGAGGAATCGCAAAAAGTTTATACGGTTTACCTGTCAATCCCGCGAATGCCGTCCGGGAGTTCGCAAATGTGTTCACGCGAATTCCGAACCACGCCACCCCGTAGCTGCCCGCGATGCCGATGAGCGAGAACAATAAAATGACCGGCAACGTAACCGCAATCGGTTTTCCCGGCACCGGCGCCAGATAGCCGAAGTACAGCGCGATAATGACCGCGATAAATGCCCACAGCAGAACAATGAACTTGAGTTGCGTCACAAGGTATGTTTTGCACGTCTCATAGATCAGGTCGGAAATTTCGAGCATGGTGCGGTGAACCGGAAGGTTCTTCAACTGTACGTAGATCGCCAGGCCGAACAACATTCCGCCGACGCAGAACAGCAATCCCCACGTCAGAAGGGCATGTCCGTTCATACCGAAAAAATTAACGGTCGACAGATCCGGAAGCGTCAGGTTGGCTTCGCCTCCACCGGTCTGTTCTGGTTGCCCATACGCCAACGCGGGCAGCATCAGTGCCGCCAGCGCCGCCGCAATCTTGTAGGGCCGCCGCGACAGAGCCTCAGCCCCGTGCTTCACCGCATCCCAAATCGTCTCTTTCTCGCGTGTGCCGAAGTCCAAACCGATGACCTGGCGCGCAAACTTCACTGCGATAATGAGCGGCAACACGCTCCCACCAAGAAACAACTCTACCCAGTTGGCTACAGTCACATTTCCTCCGATTTTAGTTAGTTAAAGCCGGGTTCGCTCGGCGCACCCGCGCCTCGAAACGCCAGCCATTTGCCACGGGGAAGCCTATCATCCGTATACACGGCTGTCGAGTGATGCCAGTCACCCTGCGTTCCGGGCACGCTGCCGGCTTCCCAGGCGACACTGTAATTGAATAGCAGTTTCATCATGGGATTACTAATTCGGAAGGACAAACTAAATGACCAATTCCAAATCTCTGCCGGTCGCCAAGGCCGCCGGCTCCAGCCGCATCAGTGGGCGCAACCAGCTGTTCGGCACGGTAACCGGAGTCACCATCGACGGTTTGCTGGCCAAGGTCGTTCTCGCCGTCGGCGATCAGCGCGTCACGGCAATCATCACCTCCGATGCCGCGCGCGAAATGAAGCTGAAAAAAGGCGACACCGCCGCCGCGCTCATCAAGGCCACCGAGGTCATGATCGTGCGGCCATAAAGCATTTCTCCTTCTGCCAGACGCCGAAGCGACAACGGCCAAGTGGCAATTTCGATCCGGGGTCCCCGGCGACAGGTCTTTGTCGACGGGGTGGAACTCCGGGGTCCCCGGCGACAGGTCTTTGTCGACGGAGTGGGAGAAATTGCCACTCTGCACAACTCCAGAAAGGGCTATATCTGAAGGAGAAATGCTTTTAATTCCGTCTTGAGGAATCGCTAGCCCCAGCTCCCTTATAAATCCGACAACAACTTCGCCCCGACAGTCTCCCTACTCCCTACTCCCTACTCCCTATTCCCTACTCCCCTGCCTTATTCAATCAAGACGTCGATCTTGTCTCCCGGCAGCACAATCTTCAGGTTCTCCGCGCCGGGGTTGCGCTCCTCGCCGTTCGGCAGCGGATGCAGCTTGAAAAGCACCAGCAAATTGCGGTCCGGATCGTCGAACGCGCTGAAGCCCGCTACCTGCTCCACGGAAAAATGCGCATGCAGATCTTCCAGCGTACCCGGATCGAGATCGTTCCAGGCCGCATACCACCCCGGCTGGTAGTCGGCGATCTTCGGAGCCAGATCTTCGGTGCCAAAGTCATCGCACAGCGTGGGCAGATGCGTGATGAGCGTGATCTCGTCGCCGCTGATCGACACCATCAGCCGTTTTCCGTTCGGATGCGTATCGATATACTGCGTCAGCGCCGCCGCCGCGTTCACAAACGTATATTGCGGATGCTGGAAATAGCGCTCCGTCTGCGCACCGTGATCGACAATCACCAGCGCCATCGCGATCGCTGCCGTCCATCCGGCACGGCGCATCCAGCCCTCGGTGCGCAGCAGCTCTTCGATCCCCAGCCCAACGAGAAAGAAACAGAAGAACGCCGGCACCGCAAAATAGCGCGGCTGCGGATGATCCTGCATCGTCATGAACAGCACATATCCGCCCACAGCCAGAATCGAGCAGCCGAACAGCGGATTCCCCCACAGGCGCCTGCCCCACCCGCTCCACATCGCCGCCGCTGCCAGCAGCACCATCGCTGCCGCCATCACAATCGCGCTGTGATCGACCCACAACAATCCGTGCAGCGACCACCAGAACGCAACCAGCGGCCAGTAGAACTCGCTCGGCTTATCGTATTTGTTCACAAAAAAGTAGTACTTGTAATCGCCATAGAGTCCGAGGCTCGCGATCAGCGCCATCCACGCCGCGAAAGCCACGGCCGCCGCTCCACCAAAGGCCATCGCGCACCGCAGTGCCATTTTTCGCCGATCCCAAAGCGGAATCACAATCGCCCACGTCACCGCCGGCAGCAGAAACGCGCCGGTAGTCTTGGTCAGCACGTTCAGGGCAAAGAGCACTCCAATCGCAGCCGCAACGGCGATCGGCCGTTTCGCCCGTGCCAATCGAACTGCCAGATTCAGCGCCGTTAAAATCAGCACCGTCTGCAGCGGCTCCAAAATCGCCAGCCGGCTGAAGCAGTAGAGAAACGGGCTCGTCACCACGAGCGTCACCGCGAGCAGCGCCATCGGCCGCGAGCAGCTCGCGCGCATCAACCAGTAGGTCAGCGCCAGGCTCGTGAAGAAACACCCGATCGCCAGCCCGCGCGCGGCCACAATGCTTACGCCGGTAAAGAAGTAGAGAATCCACTCCAGAAACGGCCACACCGGCACGGCGACCGCCGGATTGAAATCCCCCGCCATGTACCAGTTGCCAAACAGGTGCGCGCGCGCCGCGGCGTTGCCGTACCATCCCTCATCGGTGTATTTGGCCCAGTCGAAGACCCACGGCGAGCCGTTGGGAAAATCGGCGCGAAGATGGGCCGCATGCAGCGCTGCAAAGACGGCGATGATCAGCATCCAGGCTGCATAGCCCCAGCCCTGCAGCCGCCTCGGTCGATCTGTCAACGCGTCGGCCTCCTCAAGTCGACACAAAACCCAATCCCCTGTTCGCCAGCGGCAACCGTCGGCGCCGCATCTTCCAATTCGGTCCTGAAACTGCGTCGGGGGTAGTCGATCGGCGAGATGCAGAAAAGTATACATTCCCTTTGCGTCCGGCCCCTTTTCGTCCGGCCCTCACGCCCCGTCTCGCCGGCCCTGATCGCCAGAATCGGGCCTCAGCGCACGCGGGCCGCCCTCGAAGACTTCAGGTAACCGTCTCCTCCCGAACCAGGGTTCATGTTTTCCGCCGGGCCGCCGATGAATTTGCGTGTGCGCCGCTAAGCGGAATCCGAGTAGATATACCCAGGAAGCACGCCCCCACAGTGGCCTTTTCGTCACCGGGGTCCCCACAGACAGGTCTTCGTCTGTGGGGTGGATCACCGGGGTCCCCACAGACAGGTCTTCGTCTGTGGGGTGGATCACCGGGGTCCCCACAGACAGGTCTTCGTCTGTGGGGTGGATCACCGGGGTCCCCACAGACAGGTCTT
>Ga0302324_100014092_pt1 | contig 16144 bp, 12 predicted proteins | sample Palsa_T0_1_FD_201949 | JGI IMG/M metagenome (GOLD analysis project Ga0302324, IMG submission 201949) | Peat permafrost microbial communities from Stordalen Mire near Abisko, Sweden - Palsa_T0_1 | ecosystem: Environmental > Terrestrial > Soil > Palsa > Peat permafrost | place: Sweden: Abisko...
GAAGGCCCTGCTCAACGATCTGCGGCTGCGCGATCGCCGCGAGCTCCTGAAGGATATTTTGGAAAACGCCGTCCCGATCACGCTGCAGGATGTCGTGATCGTGTTCGTGACCGTCAGCGGCCTGCGCGGCGGTCAGCTCATGCAAGAAACCTATGCCAATAAAATCTATGCCGCGCCCTTGGGCGGCCGCGTCCGCAGCGCCATTCAGATCACCACTGCGGGCGGCATCTGCGCCGTGCTCGACATGCTCGCCCAAGGCAAGCTGCCGCAGGCCGGCCTCATCCGTCAAGAAGACATCAAGCTGCCGGCGTTTCTCGCGAACCGTTTCGGTAGCTGCTATGCCATGGCACCGCCGGCGGCCGCCAACGCCGCCTGAGCGTGATCTGAGACGCCGAGGTCCTTCACGCACAACAGTTTGCCCGCACCCAGGAGCGCTCGCGCCTGCCGGGTGTGTTCTGGGGTGACATTGTACGGATGGGCGCCATCGGCCGATTCCGCGGACAGTTCCAACATCTTGGGCCCTAGCGCGGCAAGGACAGTCTTCGGGGCGGCCGGCGGCGGAACCGACTTATAGGAGGCCTCAGCCATGGCTCGCAAGTACGCGCGCATGGTGGCAACGGGCTTGCCATACTGAAGCTTGCGTACGCCCTCCACAGTGCGCCGTAGCCCCAGGCCTCCACGCGCCTCGCGAACGCGGCGGCTCACCGGCAGGCATAGGTGACCCGGCCGTGAGAATCGAGCAGTCCGTGGCGGATCAGCCAGCTGCGCGCATCCTCGGCGTCTGCGGCGAACCAGGCCGCAGCGCTGCCCAGCCTGAAGCTGTAGCCCCAGTCGTCCATGTCGCGGCACATGCTCTCCCGGCCGACATTGGGCAGCGACTCCGACAGAATCAGCTGCAGATAGCACACCGCGTTCTCTTCCGCGTCGTCACCGCCCGCATCGGTGTCGAGCCCGGCGCGCCGTTCCGGAGTCATGCAGATAAAATGTGCGCTCTCGTGCAGCACCGAATGCAGCGGTGTGTCGAGGCGCGCGAAGATTTTGGCGCCGATCAAGCCCGCCTCGCGCTCGCCCCAATAGGATCCTGGAATGACTTCCTGAGGGGCGACCAAGTGCAGTGCCAGGCCGTAGCGGTCCAGCAGCATCTCGAGACTCAATCGATCGATGGCGTTGAGCAGTAGCACGCCGTTACCCGTAGCGGACGCTACTTCAAGCTCGAGAGCCGGTGCATCGCAATGCGCACCAAATCGCGCGCCATCTGCTGGCGGAGGCCGTCGGCCTCGTTCTGCTTCGCCAGCAACGCGTTCTCCTGGAAACTGTAGTCCTGCGCCAGGCTGATGGTCTGTGGCGCCATCAGCTGCTTGTCGGGACCCCGCACGACGAAGGTCACCGTGTACACGAGCTCGTACTCGGTGGGAATATTTTGCGAGGTCACCGACAGAGTCCGCGTCTCGACCAGGTCCTTGGTCACTTCGATGGACGCGGTGGAGTCAGCGCGCACCTGCTGCAGCGTGGCACCGGCGCTCTTGAGCTGACGCTCGAACTCGCGCGAGAAATCCGTATAGGGATCTTTGAGCGATAGATAGGGACGCGCCAGCACGCCCGGCAGAGGCTCGCTGCCAGCCAGCCGAAAGCCGCAGGCGGACACGGCCAGCAAGCCCACCGTCGCAAGCCAGATGCGCAGCATGGGCACGATTAAACCACGATGTTGACGAGCTTACCCGGCACGATGATGACTTTGCGGATGGCGGCCGCACCGATGAATTTCTGCGCATGCGGATCGGCGAGCGCCGCGGCGCGTATCGTGGCCTCCTCGGCGCCGACGGGCACCGAGATGTGGCCCCGCAGTTTGCCGTTGACCTGCACCACCATGGCGATGCACGAGGTTTGCAGAGCCGCGGCATCCACCGTCATCCAGGGCTCGTCGATGAGCGCCGTGGCGTGGCCCAAAGCGCGCCACAAGGCATGCGTCACATGCGGAATGATGGGCGAGAGCCCGAGCACTGCGATTTCCAGCGCCTCGTGCACCACGCTGCGATCCTGCGGCGAGCCCTGCGGATGCTTCGCCAGGGCGTTCAATAACTCCATGGCCGCCGCGATCGCCGTGTTGAAAGTCCGGCGGCGGCCGATGTCGTCGGTGATCTTTGCCAGGGTCTGATGCGCTTGCCGCCTAATCGCCCGCTGTGCCTCATTCAGCGCCCCCTTGTCGAGCGCCGGTGCCTCGCCCTGCGTTACGTGGTCGTGTACGGCCTTCCACAGGCGCTTGATGAATCGATAGGCGCCCTGCACTCCCTCATCCGACCACTCGAGCGTTTGTTCCGGCGGCGCCGCGAACATGGTGAACAGCCGCGCGGTGTCCGCGCCCAACTCATCCACCAGGGCCTGCGGGTCGATGCCGTTCTTCTTGGATTTGGACATGGTGACGACGCCGCCGGACTCCACTTCCTTGCCGTCCGAGCGCAGCGTCAGCTTGCGGCGTTGCGTGTCCTTATCCACGGCGACCTCGACTTCTTCCGGCGGGTAGTACTCCACACGGCCCGTCTCCGGTTTGCGGAAGAACGCCTCTTTCAGCACCATTCCCTGGGTGAACAGATTCGCGAACGGCTCCTTGAAGGAAATGAGCCCTATTTCCCGCATGAAGCGCGTCCAGAACCTCGAGTACAGCAGGTGCAATATCGCATGCTCGATGCCGCCGATGTACTGATCCACCGGCGCCCAATACTGAACCCGCGGATCCACCATGGCCTTGTCGTTGTCGGGACAGGCATAGCGCAGGAAATACCACGACGAATCGACGAAGGTGTCCATGGTGTCGGTCTCGCGCCGCGCCTTGGCGCCGCAACGTGGACAGGGCACCGAAAGAAACGTCTCGTCCTTCAGCAGCGGATTGCCGCTGCCGTCGGGCACGAGATCCACCGGCAGCACCACCGGCAGTTGATCGTCCGGCACGGGCACGCTGCCGCAGCTTGCGCAATGGATGATCGGAATCGGGCAGCCCCAGTAGCGCTGGCGCGAGATCCCCCAATCGCGCAGGCGCCAGGTGGTTTGCTTTTCGCCTAGCCCCGCGCGTCCCAGATCCGCCGCGATGGCATCGACGGCAGCCTGAAATTCCAAGCCGTCATACACCCCTGAATTGATACAGCGGCCATGCTCTGCATACCAAGGCGCCCATTGCTCCGTGGAATAGGCACGGCCCGCCACCTCGATGACCTGCTTGATCGGCAAGGCATATTTTTTTGCGAATGCGAAATCCCGCTCATCGTGCGCGGGGACGCCCATGACCGCGCCCTCGCCGTAGCCCATGAGCACGTAATTGCCCACCCAGACCGGAATCGCTTCGCCGGTGATGGGATGCCGCACCACGAGGCCGGTGGGCATACCCTTCTTCTCCTGGGTCGCAAGCTCCGATTCGATGGCCGGGCCGTGCTTGCACTCCTCGAGGAACGCCGCCAGTGGCGCATTGTTGCGCGCCGCCCAGACAGCGAGGGCATGCTCGGCCGCCACCGCACAGAAGGTCACTCCCATGAGCGTATCCGCACGCGTGGTAAACGCATGCAGCACGCCCTTGCCATCGGCGCCGAAGCCGGCGATGTCGTAGGGAAATCCGAGCCGCACTCCCTGGCTCTTGCCGATCCAATTGGCCTGCATGGCGCGCACACGCTCAGGCCATCCGGGCATTTGGCCGAGTGCGTCGAGCAAATCCTCGGCATAGTCCGTGATTTTCAGGTAGTACATCGGGATTTCGCGCTTTTCGACCAGCGCGCCCGTGCGCCAGCCGCGGCCATCGATCACCTGCTCGTTCGCGAGCACGGTCTTATCGGCCGGATCCCAATTGACCACCCCGGTCTTCTGGTAGGCAACGCCCCTCTCCAGCATGCGCAGGAACAACCATTGATTCCAGCGGTAGTACTCCGGGCGGCAGGTGGTGACTTCACGGCTCCAATCCAGCGCAAATCCCAAGGATTTGAGCTGCGCTTTCATGTGGGCGATGTTCTCGAAGGTCCATTTCGCCGGCGGCACCTTGTTCGCCATAGCCGCGTTCTCGGCGGGCAACCCGAAAGCATCCCATCCCATGGGCTGCAGCACATTTCTGCCGTTCATGCGCATGAATCTGGCGAGCACGTCGCTGATGGTGTAGTTGCGCACATGCCCCATGTGCAAGCGGCCGCTTGGATAGGGGAACATGGACAGGCAATAATACTTCTCGCGGGTGCTGTCTTCTCTCGCCTCGAAGCAGCGCTGCGTGTCCCAAAAATGCTGTGCTTCCGCCTCGACGGAGGCCGGTTCGTATCTTTCTTGCATGATTGGGCCTCAGAATACCCGACAGGCCCGCGGGCGTGAACTCAATTGACCCTGGATTAAGCATGCTTAAGCTCAATTTCTATGGCGCTCTCGGCCTCGTCACCCTCAGCGGCTGCCTATGGTTCCTGGCGGTCACACCCTTCGATTTCTCCTTCCTGGCCTGGTTCGCGGCGGTTCCCATGCTGCTGGCCGTGGACCGTGCGGCGACCTTCAAGCAGGCGCTGTTTCTCGGCTGGTGGGCGGGTGTCGTCGAGACGGCGGGCGGCTTTTACTGGCTGATCGACACGACGCAGCGCTTCGCGGACTTCCCCTGGTGGGCAGGGGCGCTGGTATTACTGGCGTTCTGTGCCGCGCGCGCCCTGATTTTTCTGCTCTTCACCGGCATCGTCCGCTTCGTTCGCGAACGGCGGCGTGTGTCCATGACCCTGCTGGCGCCTGTGGTCATGGTCGGATGCGAACTCGTGGTGCCGCAGATATTTCCGTGCGGCCAATATATCTCCCAAGCCTGGCACCCGCTCGTCATTCAAATTGCCGAGCTGACCGGTCCGCTCGGGGTTACCGCACTGCTGATGCTGGTCAACGGCGCACTCTACGATTTGAGCGTCGACGGCCGTGCGGCGCGGTATCGCGCGCTGGCGGCGGCGGCGGTGCTGGCGGCGGCTCTCATCTTCGGCGCCGTGCGCATACGCCAAGTGGACGACATCGCCGCCCAGGCACCGCGCCTGAAAGTCGGACTGGTCCAGCCCAATTTCGCCTACGCGGTGTACGGCGAGTTCTCTCGCGACGAGGCTGTCCATCAGTTGAACGCCCTGCAGACTCAGTCTCGCCGTCTGCAATCAGCCGGCGCGCAGCTCGTGGTGTGGAGCGAGGGCGCCTATCCTGCACCCTTGCCGCGGAGTTTCACGGCCGACTTCGCGCCCCAATATTTGGGAATGGTTCGCCGCGGATTGAGCATACCGGTGATCATCGGTGCCGAGATGTACGATCCCGCGCAAGAGGATGCATTCAACTCGGCCATTCTGCTCGATGACAAGGGACGAGTGACGGGCCTCTACGACAAGGTACGGTTGCTGGCGTTCGGCGAATACATTCCCGGGGTCGAGGCCTTCCCCTGGCTGCGGAAACTCCTGCCTCCGGGCGCCGGCCAGTTCACCGCCGGCAAGGGCCCCGGGGTGATGAGCTTCCGGGGACCCGGCGGAGAGGACTGGCAGCTCGGTCCCGTGATCTGCTACGAAGACATTCTGCAGGGATTCCTGCGCGGCGTCGGGAAGCTGCATCCCAATCTGCTGGTCAATCTCACCAGCGACTCATGGTTCGGCGCCAATGCCGAGCCCTGGGAACACCTGGCGCTGGCCGTATTCGCCGACGTCGAGCTGCGCGTCGGTATGGTGCGCGCCGTGAATTCCGGCATTTCCGCACTCATCGATCCGAACGGCCGCGTGGTGCGGAAAACCTATGCCGACGATCCCTACCGCCACCCCCGCGCCGCGGACGGCATCGTGGTCGAGGTGCCGCGGATGCCGGCCACGCACACCGTGTACGTGGCCGTGGGCAATTTGTTCGCCTACCTCTGCATCGCCACCACGCTGATTCTCCTCGGCGTTTCGGCCAGAGTGGGTGGCGCCGCGAGACGCCAAGGTCCGGATTGACCTCGGCTACCCGGGTGCCGTCACTTTGCGCCCAGTCCATCGTGCTCGTGGTAATTGGGATAGGGCGGCACGGGCGGCTCGACCACGGGATGTTCCTTGAGCTGCTGCAGCACGATCGCCACGGCGCGCTCGAGCTGCGCGTCGTGTCCTGCGGCCACGTCCTTCGGTAGCTGCTGCACTTCGACGTCGGGCGCGATGCCGTGCCCTTCAACTTCCCACTCGCCATTGAGTCCGTAAATCGCGTAGCGCGGTGCGGTGACCGTGCCGCCGTCGATCAAGGTCGGATAGCCGCTGATGCCGACCAATCCGCCCCAGGTGCGTTCGCCCACCAGCGTTCCCAGATTCGCCTTGCGGAAGTACCAGGGCATGGCATCGCCGCCGGAGCCGGCAGACTGATTGATGATCATGGCCTTGGGGCCGAAGATGGCGCCCTCGGGATCGTGCACGGGCTTGCCGTCGCGTTCGATGGCGCCGCTCATCCTCTTTTGACCCAGCACATTGACGATGTAGTCCGCGATGAAGCCGCCCTCGTTGTAGCGCTCATCGAGCACCACGGCCTGCTTATCCAATTGAGAATAAAAGTGGCGATTGAAGTTGCTGTAGCCGGCGCCGCCGGTGTTCGGCATGTAGATGTAGGCGACCTTGCCCCCGGACAAGGCGTCGACCTTGCGCCGGTTGGAGTCGATCCAATCGAGATTGCGCAGACCGTGCTCGGAAGCCACCGGCACCACGGTGACATCGCGCGCGCCACTGCCGTCGGCGCTCTTCGCGATGCGCAGGACCGTCTGCTTGCCCGCGGTGCCGTCGAAGAAGGAATCGATGTTGTCCGTCGCGTGCAGTTCCCGGGCGTTGACGGCCAGCAGGTAATCGCCCTCCACGATATTGATGCCGGGCAGCGTCAGCGGCGCGGTCAGCGACGGTGTCCAGTTCTGCCCGTTGTAGATCTTCGCGAATCGGTAGCGATCGTGGTCGATGGTGTAGTCGGCGCCGAGCAGCCCGGGCTTGGGCGCGTCCGCAGGCGCGCGCGGGCCGCGCACGAACATGTGCCCGATCTGTATCTCGCCCAGCATTTCATCGCAAAGGTAGGTGAATTCGGCGCGTGAGGCCAAACCATCGAGATAGGGCTGGTATTTCGCTTGGATTTTCGCCAAGTCGAGCCCGTGCAAATGAGGATCGTAGAGAAAGTCGCGCTGCAGATGCCAGGTCTCGCGGTACATCTGCTTCCACTCGGCTCGAGCATCGAGCATGGCGAACATGGCGCCGTTGTGCAGCGGTGTCCCCGGGAGCGCGTCCGGCGAACCCGGCTTCAGATCGGCGGTCGGAACGATGACCCAGCTGTCGTGGCGCGCATAGAAAAGCTTCTCGCCATTCAGAGACACATCGTAAGCGGTCAGATCGCTGAGCATCTCTTCGGTCAGGCGCTTCTCCGTCGTGAAACGCCACAACGCAACGATCGGCGCTCCCCCTTCCTCGGAAGGGCGGCCCACCGCGGGGCCTTCGGCAAGAAACAACACCCCGGACTTGCCGACTGACAAATCGATGTAGTTGCGGGCAGGAATCGGCAGTGAAAGAATTCGATTGCCGATTCCGGCCAGATCGATCACCGTCGGCTTGAGCTTCTCGGCGTCCTTTTTCTTGTCCTTGTCTTTCTTGTCGTCCTTGCTCCCAGGTTTATCCTTGTCGGCGGCGTCCTTGTCCCCGCCCTTCTCGGTATCGCCGTTCTTGGCGTCATCCTTCTTGGCATCGTCATCCTTTTTCTTGTTCTCATCGTCGCTCTGCGGCGGGATCGGGGAGGCGCCGTTGCGCGACAGCACCACGACGTAAACGCCGCTATTGGTACCGCGGTCGAGCGAGGACAGGTCGATCCCGGCTTCCGAAGGGCCGCTGTTCGTCGAGGCCGTGAAGTACAGGAACTTGCCGTTCGGATCGAAAGCCGGATGCGCCGCATCGCTCATGCCGTCCGTGATTTGCGTGGTGGCATGAGTGGCGATCGAATAGAGAAATATGGCATGCATTTGGCTTTCGATATCGCGGCTATACGCAATCCATTGCGAGTCGGGCGACCAAGAGAGCTCTATCGTCGTGGTGAAGCCACCGCGCACGCCGGCGTCGATTTTGACCGGCTTGCCGCCTGCCACGTCCACGTACCAGATGCGCAGATGCTTATCGGTGAAGGCGATGCGTTTGGAATCGGGAGACCAATGCGGGGCATAAAAGAACGAGGGATCCGGTCCCAGATCGATGACCTTGGGCGGCAGCAAGCCGTCCTGATCGCGCACGTAGAGTTGATACTCGCCCGAGGCGTCGCTGAAATAAGCAATGGACTTTCCGTCCGGCGACCATACGGGGTCGCGTTCGGCCGAACCCGGGGTGCGGGTCAGATTGCGGGTGTCGCCCTTTTCAGCGGGAATCGTGAAGATGTCGCCGTGCGCCTCCACGACGAGGCGCGCCCCCGTCGGCGATATTGCGCTGTTTTGCACTTCCCTCGGCAATACTCTGACCAGATGCGGTGTCAAATGCGGCAGGTCGCCGTGAATCGTGACGGGCACGGCGTGTTCCTGATGCGTCGCCGGATCATAGAGATGGAGCGAACCGAATTGCTCGTACACCAGCGCCCCCGGGCCGGCGCTGAGCGACTTCAGATCGAAGTCCTGATTCGGGACGACCTGCTCCACCTGCTTCGTACCCGTGTCATAGCTGAAGAGCGAGACCGGACCGTTGCGGTCGGAGAGGAAATACACCGTGGCGCCGATCCAAACCGGATGCGAGTCATTGGAATTCTCGCGCGGGATTTTTTCAACGTCGAGAGTCTTGATGTTCGCCAGCCAGATCGGCGTGGTCTGGCCGCCGCGATAGCGCTTCCATGCGGTCTGCCACTGATCGAACGGTACGTAAGCCAGAGTGTTGCCGTCATCCGAGAAGCTGCCCTCCGCGGCGCTCGGCAGAGGCAATGCCTGGGCGGATCCCACGCCGTCGGCGCGTATCCGAAACAACCGCGAAAAATCCGAGTAGCTCGCATGCCCGGAGGTGAACAGAACCTCCTTGCCGTCCGGGGTCCAGCCCGCGGCACGGCTGCCGGTCGGTTCCCACGTCAGTCGCCGCGGCACGCCGCCGTCGGCGCTCATCACGTACACATCCGTCAATCCGTGGCCGCTGGTCGAGTACGCGATCTGCGTATGATCGGGCGAAAAATACGGACCCGCCGAGACGTTACCCACTGAAGTCAACCGCCTCGCTTCTCCGCCTTCGCGAGCGACCACCCAGATATCATCGGCGTATAGAAAGGCGATCCTATCCTGGCTCAATGCGGGGTTACGCAGCAGCAGGGGTGGAGCGCTCCGGGCAGCAGCGGACAAAAGCAGGCCGGCGACGACGCACAGTGCGGCGCCCACGAATCCGTGTCGAAGCATGTCGATACCTCGGGTTGAAAAAATGAACGACTCGATCTAGCTCATGGCGATCGCGGCTGCGGCGCCTGTATCATTATCATTCGTGACTTTATTAGCGTTACATTATAGCGGCTCGCGCCCGATATGCTCGCGCCTGGCGGGTTTCCCTTAGTAGTTCTATAGTGGACACCCAGCGACCGAAACCGGCGCCACGCTCTGCTTTCACGAGGTAGCTCATGGTCAGCTCCACACCCACCACCGGCCGCGCCGGGCGTTATGCACTGATCGGCGTTGCCGCCGTTCTCGCGGTGCTATTCATCGGCTTTTTGTGGATGGTGGTGCTGGCACCGCATCCCACGGACTTCGCAGGCGGCTCTCAGGTCGCGCTGGCCGAATATCACGCGCAAGACCCGACGGGGGTGCCGGCCGAACTCAATGGCGCGAGCCTCATCGAGCGCGGTGAGTACCTGACGCGCGCCGCGGACTGCGCGGCCTGCCACACCGCCGAGGGCGGCACCCCTTACGCGGGCGGACGCGCCTTCGTGCTGCCGTTCGGCACCCTGTACTCGACCAACATCACACCGGATAAGGAAACGGGAATCGGCAATTACAGCGATGCGGATTTTTTGAATGCCGTTCACAAGGGGATCGGCCGCAACGGTACGAAGCTCTACCCGGCAATGCCCTTCGCCAGTTACACCTACATGACGGATGCCGATGCGGGTGCGATCAAGGCCTACCTTTTCAGCCTCGAGCCCGTGCATGCGCCGACGCCGGCAAACACGCTGAACTTCCCGTTCAATCAGCGCTCACTCATGGGAGTCTGGGCGCTACTGTTCAATTCGGATAAGCGCTATGAACCGCGTACCGGGCGCGATCCGCAATGGAATCGCGGCGCTTATCTCGTGGAAGCCATGGCGCATTGCGGCGAATGCCACACGCCGCGCAATCTGTTCCAGGCGCTCAACCAGAGAGAGAAATTCGCGGGCGCGGTGCAAGCCGGCTGGCGCGCCTATAACATCACTTCGGACCCCAGGAGCGGCATCGGCGCCTGGAGCGAAGCGGACCTTGCGCATTATCTTTCGGCGGGTCACGCGGATGGCCGCGGCACGGCGACGGGCCCCATGGGCGAAGCGGTGGACAACAGCCTTCAATATCTGACCCCGGGCGACATCACCGCCATCGCGACGTACGTGCGCTCGGTAGCGGCAGTCACGACCTCCGATCTGCCCGAACCCAAGGCAAGCCCCGCGCCCTCTTCATATGCGGAAGGTGTTGCAGCCAATGCCGACCCGGTCGGCAAGGCAGTGTACGCCGGCGCGTGCGCGGGCTGCCATGACTGGTCGGGAGTCAGCCCGGTGATCCCGTATGCAACGCTCACCGGCGTGCGGTCCGTGAACGATCCCACCGCAACCAATGTGGTGCAGGTCATTCTGTCCGGAGCACACCGGCAACTCTCCGATGCGCGCACCACCATGCCGGCCTTCGGCAGCACCTATTCCGACCAGGAGATCGCAAGCCTGGCCAATTACGTCACCGCGCGGTTCGGCGCGCAGCCCTCGACGGTCACGGCGCAAAGCATTGAGGCGCTTCGAGCTCAGAACTAGTGTTTCGGCACCGTGATGTACCTCGGCCAGTGCGCACGGTCAACATCACCGTGCCGACGGACTAGCGCCGAACTGAAAACCCGAGATCTGCTTGCCGCCGATCGCCTCGCCGAAGCTGCGAATTCCCCGATCGCCTTGCGCGGCACCCGCGGCAACCATCAGAGGGATGAGATGCTCCTCGCGCGGATGCGAGGCCGCGCCGCCCGGCGCATCGCGCCACCGGGAGAGCTGCTCACGGCGAGTCGCGGGATTTTGCACGGCATCGCCCAGCCAGGCATCGAAGGCGGAAGCTGCCGCCGCGCCTCGGCCGGAAAACAGGTCGGCCAGATTGTGATAGCTCATGCCGCTGCCCACGATCAGAACGCCCTGATCGCGCAGCGGTGCCAGAGCAGCACCCAGATCGAAGTGCAGTTCGGGATCGAGACTCGCTTGCAGCGATAGCTGCAGAATGGGTACGTCCGCATTCGGATAGATGAGCAGGAAGGGCACGAAGACACCGTGGTCCAGGCCCCGTTTGGCATCCACGTCGCTCTCGAACGCGGCATCGGCCAGGAGCTTGCGCACGCGCTCGGCGAGCTCAGGCGCGCCGGCTACCGGATATTTCAACTCGTACGTGTGATCCGGAAAGCCGTAGTAGTCGAACAGCAAGCCCGGCTTGGCGGAGATATTGAGCGTGGGCAATGGGTTTTCCCAATGCCCCGAAATCACCAGCACGGCTTTGGGTCTGACGCCCAGCGAGGCGTCGATGCCTCGCAGATAAGCAGCCAATCCGTCCCACATATGCGGCGACGACGCCGGCGGATCCATGAAGAAGCACGGACCACCGCCATGCGGAATGAACAATGTCGGCAATCTCTCGATGGCGTTCACGTAGTCACCCATACCGCGAAAAAACTACACCTTGGCGTTGACGCGGGAACCCGACAAATTCGGCACCTGCAAACCATTGGTCTGCAGGTTCTGCAACACATTGGTCAAGAAATTTTGCAGCGATCCGGTTGAGGAAGTGGCTGTCGTGCCGCCGGCGGCCGCGGTCGAGGCAGTCGCGGCGCCGCCCGCTCCTTGCATCAGGGTGTTGAACGAGCTCTCGAGGTTGGAGATCGCGGGAGTGGTCGATCCGGTGGAACCGACTTGCTGAATCAGTGTCTGCAGCGAAGAAGCGAGACTTCCTTGGTACTGGCCGGCACCGCCGGTGGCGGAGGCGCTGGCGGTGGATGGAGCCGCGGCAGTGGTCGCACCGCCAGCCGATCCTTGCTGCCGCAAAACCTGGAACAGGGAATGCATGAAGCCGCTCACATCTTGTGCCACGGTGGGACTTGCTGCAGCCGCAGTGGCGGCCCCGGCGCCCGTTGTGCTCGCCGCAGTGGTCCCCGTTGCCGCAGTGGTCCCCGTTGCCGCGGTGGTCGGCGCAGGCCCCGCCGTGGCTTGCGATCCAACGGTCTGCTGCAGCGACTGCAGCATATTGCCTAGTAGCCCCTGTGAGGCGCCCACAGGCATTTGGCCCACGCTACCGATGCTGAATACGCTCTGGGACTCCATGTCCGAACCCTTCTTGCCATGTCCGCGGCCGTGTGGGTGAAAATTGACCGTCGGGAGCGCATTGGATGCGGCATTGGCACTGGTGATTGATGACATGGGAGTTTCCTTGATCTAATGAGTTTCGACGTCCTTGACGCAAGAATCCGTGGCCGAGGGCGGAAGCGGCATTGTTTTGCCGCTGGGCCGTGAGGAAGCGGCGTTGAGTTGCCGGCGGCGCGCTGCGCGCGCATCGCCGTCGGGGTCTGAATCATGCGAATACTGCATTGTCTGCCTTGCCGCGCCTTTACCCTTTGCCATGAGGCAATGATTTCCACTGCCCTATACGGAGTCAAAGCATGTAGCGTGCCAAAAGGCGTTCGCGGCCCTCTGAAGATTTGAGCGTCCGGGTCTGCATTATGTCAAGTTAATCTCCCTGGCTCGCGCGCGGCTCAAATGAGATGATTACAGCTCAGACTTCATCCCCCCCTTCCCTGGATTCGTATGGCTATAGCACCCGAACTTGGAGTAAGTCCGGATGCGGTCGCGAGTGGCACCCACAATCGATCCCTTCGATTACGCCAAACCCTCGTGGTCCTGCTGTTGTTCGGCGGCTATGGCGCGCTGTACTTCTGTCGTGCCGACTTATCGGTTGCGACGCCGCTCCTGATCGAAGAGCTGGGCCGGCACGGCGTCAGCCATGGCGAGGCCATGGTCCGCATGGGCTCGATAGCGTCCCTGGGTGTGCTGGCCTACGCGTTGGGCAAGCTTTTCTTGACCGGATTGGGCGACTTCTGGGGCGGCCGGATCAGTTTTATCATCGGTTTGGGCGGAGCGACCGTCTTCACGCTCATGTTCGCCTCGGGGCTGAGTACCCCTCTGTTCAGCATCGCGTGGATCGGCAATCGCCTGACGCAATCGATCGCCTGGGCGGGGCTGATCAAAGTGTCGTCGAAATGGTTCGACTATTCGTCGTACGGAATGATCATCGGCATCCTGAGCATCAGCTACCTCGTCGGAGACGCGGCGGCGCGCCAATGGATGGGAATGTTGATCGAGCACGGCTTCGGCTGGCGCACTCTGTTTTATTTCGCGGCCGCGGTCGGCGGTACCTTTTTGATCTTGAATTTCCTTTTCCTGCGCGAATCGCGCGTTGACGCGGGGCACGCAGAGGCAAAGCCCAACCCGCTCAATCTATTTGCCGAATCGGAGTCGCGTCCCAAGAGCGTGAGCGAACTGCTGCTGCCCCTGGTCCGCAGCAAGGCGTTTCTACTGGTGTGCCTGTTGTCCTTGGGCTGCACCATCATCCGCGAAACGTTCAACCTATGGACGCCCGTGTATTTGCGCGACTATCTGGGCTACAGCATCAGCGGCGCAGCCCGCTTCAGTGCCATCTTCCCGGCCGTCGGCGCCGTTTCCGTGCTGGTCACTGGCTGGCTCAGCGACCGTCTCGGCGTCAACGGGCGCGCACTGATCATGTTCATCGGGCTGGCTGCGACGGCGGCGGCGCTACTCGTCTTGATGACCATGCGCTCCAGTTCATCCGGGTCTCTGCTGCCCTTGCTCGCCATCGGCACTATCGCCTTCTGCCTGCTTGGGCCTTATTCGTATCTCGGCGGCGCTTTCGCGCTCGATTTCGGCGGCAAACAGGCGGGCGCGGCCTCGTCGGGCATCATCGACGGCATCGGCTATCTGGGTGCCGTGGTCGCAGGCGACAGCATTGCCCGAGTCTCGGTGTCCTTCGGCTGGCAGGGCGTATTCGTCGCCCTGGCTGTCGTCAGCGCCCTGGCGGCACTCGGCGCCGGTTGTCTATACTTCTTGAACGCCAAGGCTGCGGCGAGCGGAAAGCATCTCCCTTGAACGACACCACCTCAGTGAAGCGCCTCTGGTCGCTGCCCGACCTGCTCGGCATCGAATGGTCCGACGGGACTTCGAGCGAATTTGCGAGCGTATGGCTGCGAGATAACCTGCGCGAGGATCGCGATCCCCATAGCGGACAGCGCCTCATCGACATCGCGGATCTGCCCGAGAACCCGCGGATTCGGTCGGCGGCGGCCCACAACGGCACGGTGCAGGTGGAATGGGAGAGCGAGCCGCGGCCGGCATCATTCGAGCTTCAGTGGCTGCTTGCTCATGCGGCGAACCGCCCCGGCCGGAGGCCGCAGTTCACGCCCAAACCGTGGCTCGAGGGCGCCCGGCTCGATGCAGCGCGCGACTTCGCGTGGGCGACATTCTCCGACACAGTGAGCGATCGAGCGCAGCGCGCCCAATGGCTGAGGCGGCTCTTACAGGACGGCATCGCCTTCCTGAGCAAGGTACCGTCCAGCGACGCCGGAATCCTCGAAGCCGCAGCGTTGATGGGACGAGTCGCGGAAACCAACTACGGGCGGGTCTTCGACGTTCGTTCCGTGGCGCAGCCCGAGAATCTGGCGTATTCCGACTTGGGACTGGGCCTGCATACGGACAACCCCTACCGCGAACCGGTGCCCGGATTTCAGGTGCTGCATGCATTGATCGCCTCACCGGACGGCGGCGAGAGCCTGTTCGGCGACGGCTTCGCCATCGCTGATCAATTGCGGGCGACCCATCCCGATGCCTTCGCCGTCTTGACCCGGACGGCGGTGCCCTTTCTATACCGCTCCAAGGATGCGGAGCTCTACGCCGAGAGACCCCTGATTGAGCTGTCGTGCAGCGGCGAAGTGCAGGCCGTGCACTACAACAGCCGCTCCATTGCGCCGCTGCGGCTCGCCCCCCGCGATGCGGGTCCGTTCTACGCCGCTTACCGGCATTTTGCGGCGCTGCTGCGCGACTCGCGGCTTCATCTGCAATTCAAACTTCGCGACGGGGACCTCGTGGCATTCGACAATCAACGTACCCTGCACGGCCGTACGGCATTTTCATCAGCCAGATACCCGCGCCACTTGCGCGGCTGCTACCTCACGCGCGACAGCGTGTACTCCGAGGCCGCCCTCCTGCGGCGCGAGTTCCACCCGGAAATAGTCATATGAAAGTCACCGAAGAAATTCTCGCCCTCTTTCAAAAGCGCGGAGACGGAGCCTATTTCGGCGAAAGCGTGTCCATGACCGAGCATGCGCTGCAGGCCGCTTACTTTGCGCAAATCGCCGGCGCGCCGCCGGCGCTCACCGTAGCCGCACTTCTGCACGACATCGGACATCTCATTGAAGATGTTCCCAGCGACATCGCGGACTGGACGGTGGATGCGCATCACGAGCGGGTCGGCAGCCGCTGGCTCGCCACGCGCTTTCCCCCGGCAGTATCGGAACCCGTACGCCTGCACGTTCCCGCCAAGCGCTATCTCCTGGCCACCGACGCCGGGTACTTCGCCAAATTGAGCCCCGCTTCGGTAATCACCCTGGAACTGCAGGGCGGCCCCATGGCGGTGCATGAAGTCGCGCAGTTCGAGTCCGAGCCATTTCACCAGGAGGCCGTGCGTGTCCGGCAATGGGACGATCAGGGCAAGGTAGAGAAATTGAAGACCCCGGGACTCGACGATTATCGCGTGCTCATCGAAGGGCTGATCTTGACCGGTCCACACGGTCAGGGGGGATAAGAGGCTGGACGCCAACGTAAAGACAGCAGTTGGCGTCCAGCCTCTTATCCCCCCTGACCGTGCGCACTGGCCGACGTACATCACCGCGCAGGATGTACATCACCATCTAGAGGA
>Ga0302324_100014098_pt1 | contig 16139 bp, 11 predicted proteins | sample Palsa_T0_1_FD_201949 | JGI IMG/M metagenome (GOLD analysis project Ga0302324, IMG submission 201949) | Peat permafrost microbial communities from Stordalen Mire near Abisko, Sweden - Palsa_T0_1 | ecosystem: Environmental > Terrestrial > Soil > Palsa > Peat permafrost | place: Sweden: Abisko...
GCAACTGACCGTTCGGGGACCAGTCGATCGCGAACGGGTAGCCCCACTGAGGACCGTGTTCGGGGGAGTAGATCGCTCGCACGTGCCGGCCGAACGGGTCCATCACAAGAATCCGGCCGGCAACCAAGCGCCTTCCGAGCAGCAGACTCTGAGCGGTCGCAACAGCGATTTCGTTCCTGCTCGACCACGACACGCTTACCACGCGTGCGCCGTGGGTGAGTCGGCGCGCGTCCGATCCGTCCGTCCTCGAGACGTACACGTCCAGACTGCCCGGGTCCGCCGGCCCCGCAGGTCCAATCCCGGCGATCCAGCGGCCATCGGGTGACCACGACTCCGGCTGGAATCCAAACCGAACTCTGCGTAGCACCCTCATCTGTGAGTTCAGCAGCTCGTAGCCGCCGCGCGCTGTCAGCGCCAGCATCTGGTGCAGGCCGCGCGGCGAGAACAGAACGATCGCGCGGACGTTGCTCGGCGCGCGGAGCATGCTGACCTGCCCCGTTTGCGGAGAGACGACGAGCAATCCAGCCGGCGGCGAGTTACCGGAAGGTCCACTCGCCCATCCGACGATGACCTGACCATTCCGCCCCGGACGCGTCGCGAGCACGCTCGGCACGACAATCAGCACGAGCAGCATCGCAAGGAACATCGCTCGCGCCGCCCCGGCACCCGCCCGCGAAGCCAGCCGTGTCACGCGGCTGCCGCGCCAAGCCGCGTCACGAGCGTGCGGGCGGCGTCGGCGAGCTCTGGTGGGCCCAGGACCTCGATCGGCTCGTCGAGCATCGCCATCCAAAACAGGAAGTTGCGTGACCAGGCGCCGCGAGTGCTCACGATGCAAGCGTCCTCGCCATCGGGTTCGATCGTCGCGTAGCGCTCCGGGATCCGCCGGCCGGCGACCGCGGCGGGCACGCCGAGCCGGATTCGCCCTGGCGCGGCAGGGGTCTCCTCAGCACCGCTTCTCCGCAACTGCTGCTTGACATAGGCGGCCGGGTCGCCGCCGGGCACGGTCCGCCTCCGGCCGCGTCCTCCTGGTCGTACTCGCCCGCGGATCCGGTCGATCCGGAACGTGCGCCAGTCGTCTCGGTCGTTGTCGAACGCGACCAAGTACCAGCGGTGGCCGCTGTAGACCACGGCGCAGGGCTCGGTATTCCGCTTGGTTGCCGCTTCGTCCTTCGCCACGTAGGCGAAGTGCAGTTTGGTCGCGTCGCGGCAGGCTCCCGCGATGGTCGCGAGCACGTCGGCGTCGATCCGCGGACCGTCGCCGGCGAAGGCCGACGTGGCGTCGCTGAGCGCGCTGACCCTGCGTCGCAGGCGCGTGGGAAGTACCTGCTCGAGCTTGGCCAGTGCGCGGACCGATGTCTCTTCGATCCCGGCGATCGACCCCGACGCTGCCGTTCGCAGTCCGACCGCGACGGCAATGGCCTCGGCGTCGTCGAGCAGCAAGGGCGGGAGCTCGCCCCCGGCGCCCAGGCGATAGCCGCCGGCGACCCCTGGCGCGGCCTCGACCGGGTAGCCGAGCGAGCGCAGCTTCTCGACGTCGCGGCGGATCGTACGCGGGCCGACCTCGAGGCGATCGGCGAGTTCCTGACCGGTCCACTCGCGGCGGACCTGAAGCAACGAGAGGAGCGAGAGGAGGCGGGCGGACGTCTGGACCATCGTGTGGCACATCCTGCCACGAATTGCGGACACTGGCTGACCGCATTGGCATGACGTCGGCCCCTTAGTCAGGACTGTAGTTGACCGCAATTGTCGAGATCGTCTCTGGCATGTCAACTACCACTCTCACTCATCCCCCGGTCGGCGTCGCCGTGCGGCCGGCCAACCGCGTCGTCTGGCTGGGCTTCCTCGTCGTCATCGTCTCGGCGGTGATGGATCTGCTCGATTCGACGATCGCCCAGACTGCCGCCCCTGCGATACGCCACGACATGGGTGGCACCTACGCGGACCTCGAATGGATCACCGCCGCCTACACGCTGGCGATGTCGGCGACCCTGCTGCTCGGGAGCCGGCTCGGCGACGCGCTCGGGCGCCGCCGCGTGCTGCTGATCGGGATCGGCAGCTTCGTCGGCGCGTCCGTCCTCTGCGCCTTCGCGCCGTCACCCGATGCGCTGATCGCAGCGCGCGCGCTCCAGGGCGCGATCGCGGCGATCATGGTGCCGCAGGGCTTCGGTCTGATTCGCGAGCTGTTCGGAGACGAGGGACAGCAGAAGGCGTTCGCCGTGTTCGGTCCGGTGATGGGCCTCGCGGCCGTCGCGGGGCCACTGTTGGGCGGAGGCCTGATCGACCTCAACGTGCTCGGATCGGGTTGGCGGGCGATCTTCCTGGTCAACGTGCCGCTGGGCCTGGCGGCGCTCGCGGTCGGCCGCCGGTTCCTGCCGCAGACCGCTCCCTCGGCCCCCGGGGCACGCATTGACGCGCCGAGCGTCGTGCTGGCGATGCTGGGGACCGCCGCGCTCGTGTATCCGCTGATCCAGGGCCGCGAGGACGGATGGCCGGCCTGGTCCTTTGCGCTGCTCGCCGGAGGAGTCGTGATGCTCGGCGCGTTCGCCGCGCTCCAGGCCCGCCGGTCACGGCAGGGTCGTACGCCGCTGGTCGAGCCCTCGATCCTGCGCCGGCGCTCCTACGTCGCGGGTCTGGCGGTGGTGCTCGGCTTCATCGGCGCGATGGGCGGGATGATGATCGCGCTGAACGTGATGTACCAGACGGGCCTCGGATTCACTCCGCTGGCCTGCGGCATCGCAACGCTCGCGATCCCGCTCGCTGCGATCGGCGGATCGATCACCTCGTCAGCGCTGCTCGCGCGAATCGGCCGGACCACAATGCACGTCGGGATCGTGACGATGGCAATCGGCCTGGTCGTGGTCGACCTGGTGATGCGGTCAGCGAGTGCGGGCGTGACCGCCTGGGAGCTCGCCGGGCCGCTCGCGATCACCGGCTTCGGCATGGGGATGGTGTTCGTACCGATGTTCGACGTGATCCTCGCCGGGGTCGCCCCGCACGAGCTCGGGTCCGCCTCCGGCCTGCTCGAGTCCGTGCAACAGCTGGCGATGTCGCTCGGGATCGCCGCGGTGGGCACCGAGCTGTTCGACCACCTCGGAAGCGGCTTCCGGCCGGCAGCGTTCGTCGCTGCCGCCGACCACGGGCTGCTCGTCGCGGTGGCGTTCCTGATCGCGGCCGGCGCGGCCGTCTGCTGGCTACCGAAGCACGCGCGCGCGATCCACTAGCCGCTAGGAGGTCCGGGAGCGGCGTGTCCCACCGCACGCCGCTCCCGGACCCTTCGGGTCGACACGATCGTCGATCGAGTGGAACAGAGCCCGAAACCGATGTATGGTGTGGCTATGCAGGCTATGAAAGGAGTCATAGCTCGGGTGTTCTGGAGCCGGTATCGATCGCCGAGCCTCCCTCGCAAGCGAGCCTACTTCGTCGCTTTCGCCGCCGGTTTGATCGTCCTACTGGTGGCCGGAGTGCAGCTCGCTGTGGCGCTGCCCGCTTCCATCCTCACGGGCTTCCTCGTCGAGAACATATTCGACATTCTGTGGCTGAAACGACGGGACGGGGGAGCCGAGAGCGCTGATGCATGACCAGCAGCCGCCTGGACTCGCTGTGCAGCGCCGCACCGTGATGCGGTCTCGGCGTGCCGTGCACACCGCGTTCTTCGCGGGATGCGGTGTCTTGCTCGGCGTGCTCGTCGCGCTGGGTACCCCTTTCTGGCTGGCGTTCGGGCTCGCCTGCTTCGGCGGCCTCGTCGCGCAGTTCGCGGGCGACGGCGCGTGGTCACGGCGACCACGACATCGGCGCACGCGGCGCGCGCGAGACCGAAGTCCGACGCACCTCGTAGTCGGCTCTCGCGCGGGGCATGAATCCGTTTGCCGGTCGGCACGGATTCGTGGATAATCGAGCCTCTCGGATGCGACATTGGGCTGGGGACGGCTCGATCGCAGGGTGCCGCTGGTACAGTCAACCCTTCGCCTGACGGTCGACTGCTCACCGTTGGCTACAGCCAGGGGCCTAGTGGACGTCCCCGACGCCCCGACGCCGCAGCTGCTCGCTTCCTCGGGCGGCCCAAGGATGCAGGCGTCGACGATCGCAACGGCGCGCTTCTGTCGCCGGACGGCCGGTACGTACTCGCGGCCACAGAAGGCGGAGGGCTCGTGCGCGTCGACCTGAAGTCGGGACAGATGTCGGAGCTCCACGGGACCAAACGGTGGCGAAGTGCTCGCGATATCGCCCAACGGCCGCTGGTACGCGATCGGTCGTCAGGATGGGACGGTCGACGTATATGACGCCCGGTGGTCGCAACTCCGCCAACACGCGCTCGAGAATCCGATCCAGACCCTCGCCTTCTCGCCCGACAGCCAGGAGCTCGCGGTCGAGGACACCAGCAACATCGTGCAGGTTTGCGACGCATGCGCAATCTGCGAGACCCGAAGCGCCTAGCCCAGCGAGCCGCACGGGAGAGCGTACGACAGCTGACCCTGGCAGAGTGGGCGACATTCAAACGTCGGCGAGCCGTGAGGCATCGAAGCTGACCGGAGATCCGGGGGTTCATCCTCTTCTACCCGGCCCGCCGCCTGCAGCGCTGACGTGAGCGCTCGGGTGGAGACCGCGAAGCGCCTGCCGGTTGGTTTTCGTCGGGGTGGTTGTGCTCGGGTGAGGGGCCGGCGGTCGTGGCGGGTGCGCGACACGTGGTCAGACTCATATTCGCGGGTTGGGTACCGCAAGACTCGCGCGGCCCGGCAGACAAGCCAGCTTCGCGAGGAACAGTGCTCGCAGCGTCTACGCGACCGTTTGGGTGCCGAGCATTCGGCGATCTTCGGCGTGCGGGGTGTCGTTGATGGTGGGGTGTGTGTGGCGGTCGTTGGCGCGTCGGGTGGGGAGGGTGGCGGTTAGCGTGGTGCCTCTCCCAGGAGTAGTCGCGAGGTTCAGGCTGCCGCCGAGCGCTTGGACGCGTTCGCGGGCCGACGCGAGACCGATGTGCCCGTCTCGGAGCGCTTGGCGCTCGCGTCCAGCCGAGATTCCGGTGCCGTCGTCGGTGACGGTGAGCGTGAGCGTCGCGGGTTGTTTCGTGAGCGTAAGTTCGATTGCGCTTGCGTGCGCGTGGCGGGCTGCGTTGGTGAGTAGCTCGCGTCCGAGCGAGAATACGACCTCGTCGTGGGATCCGAGTGCGCTGGGATTGATTCGTATGCTGATCGCCGCGCCGTAGCGGATTGAGTGGTGCTCGGCTATCTCTTGGAGCGCGGGTGTGATTCCTTCGTGGTCGATCGCGAGCGGGCGCAGGTCGAAGATGAGTTCGCGTAGCTTCTCGAGCGTGGTCTGGAGTGCCCGGTCGACTTTCTGCAGTCGTGGGTCGTCGTGTCCGGGGTAGTCGCTCAGGATCAGCCGGGCGGCGGCGAGGGTTTGTGCCGGTTCGTCGTGTAGCTCGTAGGCGAGCTGCTTGCGGGCGTGCTCTTCGGCGGTGATCGCTTGGGCGACGAGCTGGCCGCGGTGGGCGGCGAGCTGCTCGATCCATCGCCGGTTGCGTGCGAGCTTCCACGCGAGCAATGTGGCGGCGACCCCGGTCCACGAGAGGTACAGCGCGGTGACCGGGACCGCGCTCGCATCCCCGCCGGCGAGGGGTTGCGCGAGCGACACGGCCAGATAGCCGCCGACAGCTAAGGTCGCCCACAGCGCGGTGTAGCGGGGGCGTAACGTGACCGCTCCCAGCATTGGCAGCGCGAAGAACGCCTTGCGGATCTGTGATGCGGAGCCACCGGAGGCGAGATCGAGCGCGCATAACAGCGTGAAGTCAATTCCTGTCTCAATCCGACCGAGCCACGCGGGTCGTCTGCCGGCTGCGGCTGCGAGGAGCGTTCCCGCTGCCCAGGCACCGGCGAGCGTGACCAGCGCCCAGAACGCGCTGCTGAGCTTCGCGGGATCGACGCTCTGTTCGCCGAAGGCGATAATCGGTACCAATAGCGCGCGTAGGACGGCGAGTCCGAACCCGTCAGCGACGAGACGGTCTTGTCTTTGCTCGGTCATTCGATCAGCCCGCGGCGCAGCGCTTCTGCGACTGCGGCGGCCCGGTCGGTGACACCGAGCTTGGTGTACGCGCGGTGTAGGTAATCCTTGACGGTGTGCGGGCTGAGTGCAAGCTCGGTCGCGATCTGCCTGTGATCGCGGCCGTGCGCTGTGAGCTGAATCACCGCCTGCTCGCGCCTAGAGAGCTCGACGCTACCGAGGTGGGGGTCATCAGTGCTGCGCAGGCCGGACAGCAGCCGCTCTTGGAGCGCGGCGCACAGCACGGTCTCGCCGTCGGCGACGCGTACGATCGCGTCCGCGAGCTCTTGTGCCTTGATGTTCTTGACCAGGTAACCGGCGGCGCCCGCCTGCAACGCGCGACGGGCGATCGCGGGCTGCGCGTGCGCTGAGACCAGCAGCACCCGCGTTCTGGCTCCCTGAGCTCGCGCCCGCGCCACGACGTCGATTCCGTCGGGTTCGCCCATCCGCAGATCGAGCACCGCGACGTCCGGTTGCAGGGTCGTGATCAGCTCAAGCGCCGCCGCTCCATCGCTAGCGCTGGCTGTCAGCGAGAGGCGCTCATCGGAGCGGACAGCGGTCTCCAGAGCGTCCAGGAACATCGGGTGATCATCCGCGACGACGACTGTGGCGTAGCTCGTGAGACCCATCCCCTACCTCTGCGGTCTGTGGCCCCCATCTACCCCCACGCGGATCATATCGATAGATGCTGAGTAAAACAAAGGATCCTGAGTCTCGAACATTAGTCCAATACCGTGCTACCACACCAAGACTCTATATAGGGGAAACCCCGCAAACTGCGACCTTCATGCCCCGCTGCGGAGGGGCATCCTCCTGCCCCTCCGCAGGGGGACACGACCTTGCCCCGCTGCAGAGGGGCAGACAAGCGCTCCCGCTGGTGCGATTCTGCGCGGCGAGCCTGTCGACTGGAGTCTGCTCGGAACGAGCACGGCGGGTGAGTGTCCAACGACTCGGAGGTCGTGCTCATGCGTGCGTGGCGTCGCCTTTCCCCGCCAGGATCAAAGTCTCGGCTGGTCGCAGTGTTGTTCGGAATCTCGACCTGTGGTGCGGCTGGGTCGCGGCTGGGTGGTAGGCGCGGGCCGTTTGCGGCTGGCGCTCTGATCCTGCTCGTCGCGCTCGTTACCCTGCTCGGAGCATCGTCCGGAGCAGTGGGCGCGTCGCAACGTGGGCGTTACCTCGCACTGCAGCGCGACGCTGCAGCTGCGGCGCGGCTTGACTCTGCTGCGCGGCTGTATCGGGCGTCGGACACGACACATCCGTCAGCGCGGTTCGCTGGAGTGGCCGTCGGCAAGCAGATCAACCGTCTACGCACCGCAGATTCACGTACGTTCGTCGGATCGCATGGGACGCTCGTGACGCGGATCTATGAGCAGCCGGTGAACTACCGCGCCTCGAACGGAAAGCTTGAGCCGATCAGCGACAAGCTGGTTCCTGCCCGAAACGCCGCGCGAGGAGCTGTTGAAAACCGGGCGAACAGCTACCACGTCGTTCTGCCAGTCAAGCTCGGAAACAATGCGATCCACGTGACGGCGGAGGGCCAGAGCGTGAGCTTCCGACTTGCAGGGGCCGCGGCGGTGTTCGGAACAACCTCCGGTAACGAAACCGACTATCGCGGCGTCCTGCGCGGCACCAACGTGAGCTACACCGCGCTCAGCGATGCCGTCAAGGAGTCGATCGTCATCGATCGCCGCAACGCTCCGTCAACCTACATGTTCCCACTCAGGCTCAGCCCCGGGCTCGTGCCGAAGATCAATCCGATGGGCGGCATCGAGCTCGTCCTCGCCAACCACCGCGTCGCCTTCACAATTCCAGCTCCGACAGTCATCGCCGCGTCTGGGCTGTCCGGTGATCCGTTCAAGAATGTCTCGCTTCACCTCCGGGGCAATCACGGGCGGTATGACCTCATCGTCTCCGTCGCTCGCGCCTGGCTCGCTAGCGCGGCCCTACCGGTGACCGTTGACCCGACGATCTCGATCAGCAACTCGCCGACTCCCGACTGCTGGATCATCAGTGGCTATCCCACAACGAGCGCCTGCGCCGATGGCTATCTGCTTCTGGGCAACTATTCCTCGGGGGATGCGCGCGATATGTTCCACTTCAACACGTCCGCGATTCCGCAAGACGCCATCGTAGTCGGAGCGACGATGGGCGTGGATTTCGAGGCCGGGACCACCATGTATGGTGTCCAGGCACAGGGCATCTCGCCGAACAACTGGACGAATTCGGCAACATGGGATAGCTATGACGGCACACATGCGTGGAACGCTCCTGGGGGGGGCCTTTCGGCCACAGTGACCGACAGCGAGACAGTGTGGAACAACGCCGGATTCGCGAGCTGGTACGTGCCCGGCCTCGTGCAAGGGTGGGTCAACAATCCTGCAACCAACAACGGAGTCATGCTGCGCGCCGACAGTTCCGACACCTACCGCTTCGGCTACAACGAACAAGGCACGAGTACCCAATCCGCATGGCCGTACTTGCAAGTGTCCTGGGCTCCCAACGTGGGAGAATTACCGTCCGACACATTCAACTCCAACAGCCTGACGGACAAACTCGGGTTCGACGTCAACGTCGCAAGCGGCGACCTTGAGTTACACGACCAGGCGCTGACCATCGCCGGCACAGGCCTGAACCTCGATCTCAATACGTACTACTCAGACCAAAACCTATACCAGCCGGGCTCTCTCGGTGCAGGCGACTTCAATCTCTACGACGCACCCGGTTACGCGCTCGACGGGGCGATCGTCGGCTCTCCTAATGGCTCCACCACCCTTGGCTTCGTCATCGAAGGGCCCAACAACTCATTCAGAATGTTCACCCCACAGGCCAACGGCACCTACACCACGCCTGGCCTCGACGCCACCCTGTCGTTGTCGCCCTCCTATAACTGGGTCCTCTCCCTGAACGATAGTGGCGAGACCTACACCTTCAGCAGCAGCACCGGAGAACTTCTCGCCCACCAGGACAAAAGCGGCGACACGATTACTTACAACTGGACCGCCTACAACGGCGTGCAGCGCCTGGCCTCGATTGTCGACACCCAGGGTCGCACGACGACCGTCGGCTACGGTTCAGATGGTTACATCAGCTCGCTGACCGATTCAACGGGCCGCACCGTGACGTTCAGCCGCGCATCGTCGTTTGTCACCAGCATGACCGATGCCAACGGAGGCGTGACACGCTACGGCTACGACGCCAACTGGAACCTCAACAAGATCACTGACCCGGCCGGAAACGTTACGAATATTACGTACAATGGCCAGCGGCAAGTGACGTCTGTCACCCGCGTCACCAACCCCGCAACGGAGACGGGACCAACCACGACCTTCTCATACTCTGCCCCAGGCGCTGCCTGCGGCACGGGCCCTGATCCGAATCATCCTATCGTGAACCAAACAACAATGACCGACCCGAATGGCAATCAGACGACCTACTGCACAGACTGGTACGACCGCGTCGCCAAAATGATCAATGCGGCGGGCGCAGTTGCCACGACGATCTACGACAGCCTCGGCGATCCGACGACGACCGTAGAGTTCAACGGCGCCACGACGACGACGACATACAATACGCTCTCCGGGGGTCAGCTCACGAGCGATCCTACGTCGAGCACGCTCAATGGCTCTGGTACCACGCTTTCGGCAGGGACGGCCACGTATGCCAGTACGGCGAACCCGTACCTGCCTACGCAGACGGCTGACACGCAGGGCAACGCTACGAGCTATACATACGATCAGTACGGGAACCCAACGACCATCGTCGACGCGCTTTCCGCGGCGGGGCGGTGGCAGAACACTGCGCAGGACGAGATCAAGCTGGCCTATTCGAGCAGCCACCCAGGGTGGCTCACGCAGTCCACCGATCCCGACGGGAACACGACCAGCTACGGGTACGACACATACGGGAACCAGACATCCATCACGCCGCCGGGTCCGATTGCACCCGAGACGGTCGGTTACGACGCTCTTTCTCGGGAGACGAGCGAGATCGATGGGCTTGACCAGATCACGACCACGACCTACGACGCGCTCGACCGCGTCACGAAGACTAGCTACGCGGGCGGGACGTCTGTCACCGACAGCTACGACCCCGACGACAACTTGATCTCCGAGACTGACCCGAGCGGCACGGAGCGGGCTACCTACAACGCGCTCAACGAACTGACGCAGACGACGCTGCCCAGCGGACAAACGATTAGCTATGGCTACGACAACAACGACAACCTGACATCGGTGACTGACGCGGGCGGAACGGTCACTTACGCATACAACAACCTTAATGAGCTCAAAGCGCTGACCGAGCCCGGCGGCTACAACACGACCTTCGCCTACGATAATGAGGGAAACAGAACAGGAATCACGTATCCGAACGGAGTCACCATCGCCTATACCTACGACCCAGCCAACAGACCGCTTACGATGATCGCCACGAACCCAGGAGGTTCCACGATCGCTAGCGAGACGTATACGTACACGGTCGGTTCGACGAACACAGAGCTTCTCCAGACGGCGAAGGACCAGAACGGAAACGTGGCGAGCTACAGTTACGACCCTCTGGACAGGCTCGTGGAGGCGAAAACCGTGGCGAGCGGCGGGGCCACCGTATCGGATTATCAATACACATACGACGGCGACGGCAACCGTCTGACGGAGGTCGTGAATGGAGCGTCCACCGGCTACACTTACAACGCAGCTGACGAGCTGACTGCAATCGGCGCGGCTGGCCTGACGTACGACGCCAATGGCAACGAGACTAGCAACGGCACTGGCTCACTCACCTACAACTCCGGCGCCCAAACGACTAGTGTCGGGTCGGACTCGATGGCGTTTTTCGGAAACGGCCAGGAAGACCAGACCGACGCGACGGGCGCGGTGCTCGAGAGCAACTTGCTTGGACTCGGCGTGGTCACGAACGGCTCGTCGAGTGACTACATCACTCGCGACAGCAGCGGGAACGCGATCGGCGAACGCACGCCATTGGGACGCTATTACTTCGTCACGGATGCTCGTGGGACCGTGCTCGCCGTGACTGACAGTAATGGCAATACGGTTCGGAACGATACATACGACCCATACGGTGATGTGGTCAGCTCGACGGGTAGCGGGCCTGATGATCTCGGATATCTGGGCGGCTATGCCGGCCAGCCCTCGGGGCTCGACCACTTCGGCGTGCGCCTGCTCGACCCGAGCACGGGGCGATGGACGCAGCCAGACCCTATGGCCGCATCGCTTGTCGGTGACCCCACGCAAGACGATCCTTACGTCTACGCGGGTGACGACCCGGTAAACGACGTGGACGCGGAGGGCACGGATGTAGCTGGCGCCTACTTCGACGCGATCCAAGCCAAGGTTGAGGTGTGTAATTCGCTTCGAAGAGCGCGGCGTAAGCGGAATCCTTACTATCAGAACTGGACCGTGTATTGGAACTGCCACCTGCTTTACCAGAAATGGGGTTATGGCGGACCGTCGGGAGACGCTGGCGGCATGTTTTCGTGCTCTGCGTTCGCTGGCGCAATCGGTGGGCTAGTCGGAGGAGCTATCGGACTTGCGCTGACGGACGACCCCGAGGTGGCGCTCAAGTTCACCGGGCCCGCTGGCGGCGCCATCGGTGGCTTGCTCGGGAGTACGGCATGCTGACATGATCACTCGCGGTATCAATTTTGTGTTCGTTTGCGTGGCCCTAACGCTAGCTGTTCACGTGACGAGTGACATGACGTGGGGGGGCAGTTTTGAGGTAGGGGTCTGCGGCGCGGCGGGTGCTTTGATCGGAGTAGAGCTGGCTCTCGCGGTGCGCCGACGGAGGTAGCGATGGTGGAGCGCGCCGGCGCCGTTCACCCCAGCGCCTGCCGTAAGTCCTCGACCAGGTCCGATGGCTCCTCCACTCCGCAGCTGAGGCGGATCAGGTCGGCTGGGACGGCGGCCGCGGACCCCTCGACCGTCTGGTGGGTCATGAGCTGTGGCACCTCGATCAGCGACTCGACGCCGCCGAGCGACTCGGCGAGCGTGAACAGGCGCGTGCGAGTCGCCACGGCGCCGGCGCGGGGGTGACGGAAACTGACCATGCCGCTGAATCCGGGCCAGCGAACGTCTTGCACCTGTGGCGTCGCCCGCAGCAGCTCGACGATCGCGGCCGCGCTGCGCGCGTGGGCCGCCATGCGCAGATGGAGCGTGCGCAGTCCGCGGTGAACGAGGAAGCAGTCGAACGGGCCCGGAATCGCGCCGGCGGCGTTCTGGACGAACCGCACGCGCTCGTGGAGCTCCTGATCGCGGGCGATCACCGCGCCCCCGACGACATCCGAGTGACCGCCGAGGTACTTGGTCGTCGAGTGCACGACGATGTCGGCTCCGAGCTCCAGCGGGCGCTGATTGAAGGGCGTCGCGAACGTGTTGTCGACCGCGACCAGCGCATCGCCTGCTCTGGCGAGCACCCCAGCGATGTCGATGACGTCGAGCGACGGGTTGGTCGGGCTCTCGACCCAGATCAACCTCGTGTTCGGCCGGATCGTCCGCTCGAGTGCCACGAGGTCGGTCTGGTCGACCAGGTCGTACTCGAGCCCCCAACTGCTCATCACCTTGTCTACGAGCCTGAACGTGCCGCCGTACAGGTCCGCGGGCAGGACGATGTGCGACCCCGTCCCGCACAGCGCCGTGATCACCGCGTGCTCGGCGGCGAGACCGGACGCGAAGGTGACCGCGAGGCCGCCCTCGAGGTCACCGATCGCCTGCTCGAGCGCCGTCCGGGTCGGATTTGCGGTGCGGGCGTAGTCGTAGTCCCCGACGAACTCGCCGGGGCGGGGCTGAGCGTACGTCGAGGTCTGGTGGATCGCCGGGATGACTGATCCGAACGTGGGGTCGGGCGTCAGCCCGGCGTGGACGGCCCGCGTCGCGAACGCGTCGTGCGGCGGCTCTCGATCGGTCACGAAGCGAGTGCTTCTAGCAGATCCGCGCGGGTCACGAGTCCCGCGGCACGGCCATCCTGGGTGACCAGGAGCGCCTGCCGGTCGCCGACCAGCAGCTCGATCGCCTCGCGTACCGGGTCCTCGCTCGAGACGGCGGCGAACGGTGCTTCCATCACCTCGACGATCTCCCCGTCCAGCCGCGTCGGGTCCTCGGCTGCGTGCTTGAGCAGGCCACGCTCGCCGATCGCGCCGACGATCGTCGTGGGGTCGTGCGAGCTCACCACCGGCAGCTGCGAGACGCGATGCTCGTGCAGGAGCGCGATCGCGTCGCGAACGCGGTAGTGCGGTTGGACCGTGACGAGCGATGGGATCTCACCCGCGTCGCGCTTGCGGCGGAGCACGTCGCCGACGGTCTGCTCGGAGCTGCGCTCGAGGAAGCCGTACTGGCGCATCCAGCTGTCGGAATAGATCTTCGACAGATATGAGCGACCGCCATCGGGCAGGATCACGACGATCAGCGCGTCCGGCTCCTCGATCTCCGCGGCGACCTCGAGGGCGGCGTGGAGCGCGAGGCCGCCGGATCCGCCCGCCAGGATTCCCTCGGTCTGCGCGAGCCGTCGCGTGGTCAGGAACGCGTCCCGATCCGACACGGTCACCCACCGGTCGACGACCGACGGGTCGAACGTCTCAGGCCAGAAATCCTCGCCCACGCCCTCGACCAGGTAGGGCCGAACGTTTTCCGCGCTGCCCGAGTAGATCGAGCCTGCCGGGTCGGCCCCGACTACCACCAGCTCGGGCTTGCGCTCGCGCAGGTACCTGACTGTCCCGGTGATCGTGCCCCCGGTGCCGACGCCGGCGACGAGGTGAGTGATCCGGTCGCCGAGCTGCCCCCACAGCTCCGGCCCGGTCGACTCGTAGTGCGCCTGGGGATTCGCGGGGTTGGCGTATTGGTTGGGCTGGAACGCTCCGGGGATCTCCGCGGTCAGCCGGTCGGCGACGCGATAGTAGGACTGCGGCGAGTCGGGCGCGACGTCGGTCGGAGCGAGGACGACTTCGGCCCCGTAGGCACGCAGCAGGTCGATCTTCTCCCTCGACATCTTGTCCGGCATCACCGCGATCACGCGGTAGCCCTTCAGCCGCGCGGCGATCGCGAGCCCGGTTCCGGTGTTGCCCGAGGTGGGCTCGACGATCGTGCCGCCGGGCCGCAGCTGCCCGGCACGCTCGGCTGCGTCGATCAACGCAACTGCGATGCGGTCCTTGATCGACCCGCCCGGATTGAACGACTCGAGCTTCGCGACCAGCTGGGGGCGCAGGCCGGCGCCGATGCGCGACAGCCTGACGAGCGGCGTATCGCCGATCGTGTCGAGGATCGAGTCCTTCACGTCGGGAGCGACAATTGTTTTTAGCATAGGCAGAAGTCTGATGTTTATGCGACAAAAACACAACCTCTCGCTGATCCTGCGGCCAAACCGATGATTACCCGAGTATTCTTCAGCAAGTATGCCCCAGCGTCGCGTCGTGCCGAATCATCCACAGCCAGTCGTCGACGCCGTCGACCGCGCGATGCTCGAGCTCCTCGCCGAGGATGCCCGGATCACGAACCAGCGTCTCGCCGAGAGCGTCGGCATCGCGCCGTCCACGGCGGTTGCCCGGCTGCGCTCACTGCGTGACCGCGGTGTGATCCGGGGCTTCCACGCGAAGGTGGACCTGGCGGCGCTGGGCAGGCCGTTGCAGGCGCTGATCGCCGTCCGCCTGGCGGTGCACGCGCGTGAGCAGATAGACGCGTTTACGGGGACCGTGCGTCAGCTGAGCGGCGTCGTGATGGTCTTCCACCTCGCGGGCGCGACCGATTACCTGGTCTGGGTCGCCGCCGCCGACGCGCACGAATTGCGGGAGTTCGTCGTCGATCACCTGGCAACGCACCCCGCGGTTGCTCATGCCGAGACATCGCTGATCTACGAGCACAGCCGGGGACCCGGCATCTGGGGCGCCGCGGAGCCGGCGTGAGCCGACGCCGCGAGGCGCCTCAGTGGCCTCGTCTCAGCTCAACGCTGCGAGCAGCGACTTGAGGGCCGCGATCGTGTCGCGTGCGGTCGCCGCGTGCAGCCGGCAATGATCGTGATGATCGGCGTGCGGCGCGCATTGGCGCTCGGACCGCTTACAGGCCGTGATCGCCGCCTCGGTCAGCTCGCGCTCCAAGCGGCTGTCCTCGCCCCCGCCGCGCGTGATCACGGCGCGGGCGGCGGCTGCCACGTCGGCGCTGCTCAGCGCGGCGACCACAGCCTCTGCCATCCCGCCGTCCGCGTTCATCGCGGTCGCGCACGACGTCGCGGCCTGTTCATACGCGCCTAATGAGTCGAGCGCGGCCGCGACGATCCCGATCTCGCCACGAACCGCGACAACCTTGTTCTGGGCCTCGAGTTGCTCCAACGTCGTAGACATCTCACGTCCTTTATCGGCTGCGGATCCCGGTGGCTGGTCGGACTCTAAACGCCTGCACGCGCTGGGGCGAGCGCCGATGGATGCAGAAGCGGCACCGCGGGATGCCAGCCGGCACGCAGGACCGCGACCAGCGAAGGAGGCGTGACCAGCGTCGCTTGCTGACGCACCGGTCGCGCTCTGCGTACGAGATAGCCGGCCGCCGACCAGCTCATTAGCTCTGCCCCGAGCACGAGCCATGGCGCGCCCTCGAGCAGGACGAACGTGGCGTCGGGAAGCCCGTCGAGCGATGCGTCGTGGCGGAGCTGAGCGCGCGTGCCGGGGGCGACGCGCTCGCTGTGCAGCTGCGCATCGATCGCGTCGGCCCCTGCCTGATCGGGGTGATGCTCGCGCCAGATCTGGCCGAAGCGCACGTAGTCTTCGTGGCGGCACAGCGCACACGGGCGATGCCCGGCCGCGAACGCGGTCGCCTCGTCGAGAAAGAACAACTCCGTGAAGCGGCCGGGGGCCAGCAACTGCCGGCGCCGCCAGCCGCGGAACTGGAGCCGGCAGGCGATCCAGCGCCTGCCGTTGTAGCGGCGGCGGATACTTCCGTGCTCGTCGTGCAGGCAGCCGCGGTTTCCGTAGACCAGGCCACGCGCTGGGTCCGCGATCAGTTCGCCGAGCGGCGTGACGCGATTCTGCAGCGGCATCGTGCGCGCACAGGTTACGTTCTGCCCCCAGGCAAGGTTGTCGCTAAACCTCGCGAGCGTGCTCCCGCCCCCCAGAT
>Ga0302324_100014099_pt1 | contig 16137 bp, 17 predicted proteins | sample Palsa_T0_1_FD_201949 | JGI IMG/M metagenome (GOLD analysis project Ga0302324, IMG submission 201949) | Peat permafrost microbial communities from Stordalen Mire near Abisko, Sweden - Palsa_T0_1 | ecosystem: Environmental > Terrestrial > Soil > Palsa > Peat permafrost | place: Sweden: Abisko...
TCCCGAGCTGAGCCGCCGGCTTTCGACCACCGTGAAGTAGCGATGCTCTTTGCCATCCTTGAATCTTTTATTGGCGCGCAGAAACATGCTCCCTTGCAGAATGCCAGAATCCCGTACCGCTGCCTAGTCACGCCCGCAAGATTATGCCGGAGTGACTTTGCCGCCATATAGCGCCGATCTGGGCGACGCCAGAGCTGGCGAGGCGGATTTCAAGACCTATTGCTCGAGATGTCACGGCGAAAACGGGACGGGCGGGGCAACTGGAAGTGGTTCCGTGATTGAACCGGCGTTGCTTTCGTTGCAGAGCAACCAGTCCATTCGGACGACGGTGATCGCCGGGCGCGCAGACTTGGGCTCCCCGAATTGGAAAAGCGATTCGCCCGGTCACGCGATGACGCCACAAGAGATCTCCGATGTTGTTGCGTGGCTTTCCGGGCATCGGAGCCTTGTTATCACCTCACTAACAAAGGGAACGGTAGACCATGAGTGACAATAATCAGAATTCAGATTGCGGTTGCAAGAAACGAACCCTCACCAAAGATGCGCCTACGCAGCCGCTGTCTCGCCGCAACCTACTTTTGAAGGTCGGAGCCGGATTAAACGTTATTGCGGCCGCCCTGATCGGCGTCCCCCTACTGGGTTATGTGCTGTCCACCTTCACACGGAAGTCGGCAAACAGTTGGATTTCGCTGGGATCTTTGGACCGATTTCCCGAAGGTGAAACCCGGATGGCCGTCTATCGCAACCCTGTCAGCAAGCCTTGGGATGGAGACACCGCCGAAGTGCCATGTTGGGTGCGCCGAATCGATGCAGAGAAGTTTCAGGTCTTCGCAATTAATTGCACCCACTTGGGCTGCCCGGTTCGTTGGTTTCAAGAATCGCGATTGTTCATGTGTCCCTGCCATGGAGGCGCATTTTATGAGGATGGATCGCATGCCTCCGGTCCACCACCTCGCGGACTTTTCGAGTACCAGCACAAAGTCGACGGCAGTGAATTGAAGGTACTGGGCGGCCATCTTCCCACTCTCGCTGAGCCTCTTTAAGGAACACAAAAATGTTGAGATCCATCGCACTGTGGCTCGAAGAACGATTGCACCTGACGAAGCTGTTCGAATCGACGGCCGGGCACAAGGTTCCACCCAGCACGAACAGCTGGTTCTACGTGTTCGGCAGTGGCACGCTCTTGTGCTTCGTTCTTCAGATCGTGACCGGTACCCTTTTGGCGTTCGTATACGTACCCTCGACAAGTCGGGCTTGGACCAGTCTTCAATATCTGAACAACGAACAGTTCCTTGGGTGGTTTCTGCGCGCGGTTCACAACTGGGGCTCCATCTTCATGGTCGCCATCATGAGCTTGCATCTGGTCCAGACGTTTCTCTTTGGCGCTTACAAATACCCGCGCGAACTGACATGGGTCAGTGGCTGTGTTCTCTTCCTGTGCACTCTTGGAATGGCCTTCACGGGACAGGTTTTGCGCTTTGATCAGGATGCTTACTGGGGACTTGGAATTGGCGCATCCATTATGGGCCGAGTTCCACTGATCGGCGCGCAACTGGTTCACCTCATGCTTGCTGGGTCCACCATCGCCGGTGAAACGCTATCCCGATTTTTCTCGCTACACGTTTTCGTCGTACCGGGAATGATCATTGCGTTGTTGAGCCTCCACTTGCGGCTGGTATTAACAAAGGGCATCAACGAATACCCGCAGCCGGGAAGCGTGGTGAGGAAGGAGTCCTACGAGAACGAGTACGAGGAGATGATCCAGAAGACTGGCGTTCCGTTTGTTCCAAACGTAATCGGCAAGGATCTGATCTTCAGCGGCTGCTTGATCGTAGCGATCGTCACGTGCGCGCTCGTGTTCGGACCGGCAGGTCCGTCTGGTCCTCCAAATCCGACACTCATACACACGGCGCCGAAGCCGGATTTCTATTTCCTGCCAGTCTACGCGATCCTCGCGCTGCTGCCGGCCTACATGGAAACGTTTATCTTATTGGTGGCGCCAGTGTTTGGTCTGGCGATTCTTATCCTTCTGCCGTTCTATTCGGGAACAGGGGCGAAAAGCTATCGCCGGCGTCCCTTTGCCGTAGTCGTGGTGCTTATGGCCTTTCTTACGGTAGGGCTGCTGGCGTACCTCGGGACGTTTGCGCCTTGGTCCCCGCACATGGAGGCTTGGAGCAGCGCAGCAACGCCAGTGGATTACGTCAAAGGCCGGTCGGCGCTGGAACTCCACGGGGCGATTCTCATCCAAAGCAAGCAATGCCGGAATTGTCACAGCCTTGATGGTGAGGGCGGGCTGCGGGGACCGGCATTGGATACGGTAGCCACGCGACTCACGCCCGATCAGATGATTCGCCAGGTCATTCAGGGTAGCGGAAATATGCCGGCGTATGGCAAGAATCTACGTCCTGCGGAAGTCACGGCGCTGGTCGCATTCATGCAAACGCTCCGGCCGTCGTATCAGCCCGCGGCGAGGGATTCTACGCAGCCGGTGGGAACAGCTACACGAGCCAGTCGCTAGGCATACAAATGGATCCAATCGCAGCAGCGGTGCTCTCATCCTGGACGTTGGATTGGAAAACAGTGTGCCCGCTGCTGGCGGCCGGGATTCTTTACGTTCGCGGCTGGCGGCGCGTCCATAGCGAACTGCCTCGCAAATACACCCTCGGGACGCTGGCGGCATTTGCCGGTGGGTTGCTAACGCTGCTGCTGGCTCTCGCATCGCCGGTCGATGCCTTCGGGCAAATGCTGCTGTCGGCCCACATGATCCAGCATCTGTTGCTGATCATGGTTGCGCCTCCGCTTTTACTGCTTGGACAGCCGGTGCTGCCGGTGTTGCGTGGTTTGCCGCGATGGATCTTTAAGGACGCGCTCGGGCCATTTCTTGGTTGCCGGGAATTTCGACAAGTCGGCCGGGCGCTGGTGCATCCGATAACGTCCTGGCTCACCTCATCGATTGTCATCATCTTCTGGCATTTGCCCCGATTTTATGAATTGGCACTGCACTCGCAGGCGTGGCACCAAGCGGAGCATGCGTGTTTCTTTTGGTCAGCCCTCGTTTTTCGGTGGCCGGTGATTGGAGTGTGGCCCAGCCATCCCATATGGCCAAGGTGGGCGATGATTCCGTATCTCGTCCTCGCGGATCTTGTGAACACCGGCCTGTCCGCGGTGTTGAGCTTCTCGGATCATGTGCTTTATCCCACCTATCAACTTGCACCTCGCCTGTGGGGAATCTCTGCGCTTGGCGATCAGGCAACGGCGGGAGCCATTATGTGGGTGCCGGGATCGATCGCGTTGTTGATACCGGCTCTGATGTTGGGGATGCAGGCCCTTGAGCGAGGATCTGTCCAGCCGATTCGGTCGGTTCCGCGCGTTCCGCGTCCAAGCGTCTCTGCCAAAGCGCCGTGGGATCTCCTACGAACGCCCATTCTTGGATCGATCCTCAGGTATAGCTATTTTCGGCGATGTGTTCAGACAGCGATGCTCATATTAGCAGCCGCAGTCGCGGTAGACGGATTCTTCGGAGCACAAGTCGCCCCGTTGAACCTCGCCGGCGTGCTGCCCTGGACCCACTGGCGAGGGCTGGCTGTGATTGCGCTGCTGATGGCCGGCAACCTGTTTTGCATGGCCTGTCCATTTACACTTCCGCGCGATCTCGCTCGAAAGTTCGTGTCGCCCCACTATCACTGGCCAACGCGCTTGCGTTCTAAGTGGATCGCGGCAGGCCTGCTCGTCGGCTACCTTTGGGCCTATGAGGCCTTTGCCCTTTGGGACAGCCCGCGTGCCACCGCCTGGATTATCGTCGGCTATTTCACCGCCGCGTTCGCCGTCGATAGCGTCTTCCGGGGAGCCAGCTTTTGCAAATATGTTTGTCCGATCGGCCAGTTCCATTTCGTTCACTCACTCGTCTCGCCGCTGCAGGTGAAAGTACGCGAACCGGTAGTCTGCGAGTCGTGCAGTACGCATGATTGCATTCGTGGTAACGATCGGCAACGAGGGTGTGAGTTAAACCTGTTTCAGCCAAAGAAGGCTGGCAACTTTGACTGCACCTTTTGTCTCGACTGCGTGCAGGCTTGTCCTCAAGAAAACGTCGGTGTCTTGCGTCTGTTGCCCGCTCAGACCCTGGTAGAAGACCGCCGAGGCTCTGCAATCGGGCGTCTGATGCGGCGCCCCGATGTGGCCGCTCTAGCTAGAGTCCCGGCGTGCGCCCGACTGCTTGCTCGAGCTCTGCCCAGGAGAGTAAATATCCTAAGCTCGCTTGAAGATACTCCGCCTGAGCCTTGTAGGCTGCGGCAGTAGCTTGGCGGCGTTCGGAAACCAGCACCACGCCCTGGGTCAATTGGTTCTGTGCCAATCGCTCGCTCTCCTGCCGCAGCTTGACCATCTGGTCTGCTACTTGGACCAGATGTCTGGTTCGCGCCAGCTTGTTATAACTTCGCTCGATCCGCACGGCTACCTCTTCCTTTAGCCGGCTGAGGTTTTCTTGGGCCTCCGCCAATTGCGCGCCGCGCTCACGCACGGCTGCCCGCCGTTTACCAAAATCGAAGACGTCCCAATCGAGATTCACACCGAAGCTGCCGAAATTGCGCACCAGAAACGGAACACCGTCCTGATAGCTCTGGCGCGCGTAGGCCGTGATGTCGGGAAGATAAGCCGATTTAGCGGCGGTGACACCAGCCTCTGCTTTCCGTATGGCTTCCTCCGCAGCTTGGATTTCCGGGTTCTGCGACCACGCGGACTGAACGTACTCCTCTCGCGGGCGCGGGTCGAAGCTGGATGGCACTGCCGGATCAAGGTCGAGTGGCGTGTCGAGCGGTAGGCCTAGCAGGTTGTTCAGTTCAGTGGTCAAATCAGAGAGCTGAAGTTCCGCGGTGAGTACTGCTTGCTGGCCTTCGAGCAGGCCGGCGCGACCTTGGATCGCCGACACTTTCAGCGCGCTGCCGTTTCGAACGTCGTCCTCGCTCTCGCGTAGATTGTCTCCAGCATAGGTGACCTGCTGGTCGGCCGCCTGCTTTTGAAGGCGCGCGATCAGGATGCCGTAGTAAAGCGTATGTACTTCCAGCGCTACCTCGTTCTCCGCTTTCTTGAGATCGTCGCGTGAACTCGCGACTTCGGCGGCGGCAATCCGGTTGGCAGCGTGGATGCGAATCAATTGTGTGAGTGGCTGCGAGAGCTGCGTACCACTGGTGAAAAACGTGTTCTGGCCCTGCGGAAGGGTCACCCCGCGCGAGGGAACCAATGATCCCCCAACAAGCCCCAGGGCTCCAGCCGGAATCCCGATATCTTGCAATTTAGTCACGTGCAGCACATTCGATTGATTCGTAATCTTGGGAAAATACGAAGAACGTTCGCCAGCTTTCTTGTCCTCGTTTTCGACTACATTCAGGCGCGCTATCTTCAGGGCGTGGTTCTGGCCGATCGCAAGCTGGACGGCCTCCGTCAGCGTCAGGCGCCGGATGTCCGCGGCATCTTGAGGGATCGCTAAGAACACACCGATCCCCCCGATCGCCAGGATTCGAAGCAAATTTGTGAGTTTCATCGCATCGACCTCAGGTCCTTGTAGCTGAACTTTGCCGGCCGCAGGCACAACATCAGCAACAGATAAGCGACCACCATCCACCCAACCAGTACGAATCCATCCGATATTGCCAGCGTGTATGCTTGGGCTCGCACTTGTTGGGTGAGAATCTCGATCGCGCGATGTTGTGCTTGTTCTAACCCCGCGGAACCTGGGAACAGTCCTCCACTGAGCATCCGCAGGCGTTCGTCCGTAAGCCAATTGCCAATTTCCACATTGAGTCCGAGCATGTTGGAATGAAACTGCTCCTGCACCGAAACGAAACGCGTCATCACCGCTACGCCGACTTCGCCACCGAAAATGCGGATGAAATGCATGAGCCCGGAGAAAGTGGCAGCATTGGCGGCATTGGACAAAGCGCCCGCTTCGAGCCCGTCCAAAACAATAGAGCTAACCAGCCCAACGTAACTGCAAGCGAACCCAGCCGCCAAAAGAAGCTCGATGGTCTCGAAGCTAATTCCCGCCCAGGAGGTGTCGAGATGTGAACAGATCCAGCCGCCTACCGCGGCGAAGGTGAGCCCCGAAGCCAGAATCAGTCGCGAGTTCGTATGAATCACCAGAAACGCGACTAGCCAGACGACAGCGAACATCGGCACCGCGACCCAGGCGAGTGCGTGGCCGGTCTCGAGAGGCCGGTAATGTTGGATGTTGCCCAGAAAGCTGGGGATGAGCACGATCGTAGCCAGGTGCGTAAACTTGAATACGAAAATCGATACGCCAAGAATGATGATGTTGCGCCTGTTGAGGAAAGCGAGATTTAAGGTGGGGTTCGGTTGCAGTATCCGTCTCCCCAAGGCGGCCGCCACAAGGAAAAGTCCGCCTGCAAGCATCGCTACGATTACGCCGGAGTTCAACCAATCCAGCCGCTCCCCTTGATCCAGAACCCCGTAAAGAAGGGCAAGGCCACAGCTGAAATATGCGAATCCGCGCCAACTGGGCCGCAGTTCTCCCACAGGCCGTCGTGGAATTCCGAAGTGGATACAGACCATCATAATTGGCGTGACCACTGCGGCAGTCCAGAAGATCCAGTGCCAGGATAGATACCCGACATACCAACCTTCGAGAATGGATGCGATGTTGCTGACGAAAACAATGTCCGCCGCATACGCTGCGATCCCGAAGATGATCAGCCGCTTGGGAAGGGCGGTCAACACGAAAGTCATGGTCAGAGAGTAGAAAGTGCCTGACGCAAGACCGGCGATGAGGACCAACGTCACCAATCCCCAGTAATTCGGCGCAAAAGGAAGCAGTGCGGAAGCGACCGCAAAAATCGCCGCGGCGGGGAGCGGAATCCTGCGCGGGCCGAACAAAACGCTCAAAAAGCAGACGAATACGCCGCTAAACATTGTCGCCATGTTGAGCGCGGTGGGAATCCATGATGCTTCGTCAAAACTGAAGCCAATGGCACCGCGTAGGTCGGGCAGGCCGACACTGAGTAAGCGCGAATTTAACGTGGCTATTCCAGCACCAAGAAAAACGCCCAAGATCCCGACCCACGGGTTGGTCTTCAGTTGGGTCTGTACGGATTGCGCAGGGAGGGCTTGGGCCGCTGATGCACGCACCTCGGTAGCCGCAGTCATGCCAGAATCTCCGTCACTGGCCGGTACCGTTCGTCCGAATGGTGGCGATCACGGATAGGCCCGGCCGCAATCGATCGGCCCCTGTCTGGCCCTGATCGAGCACGATCTTCACAGGTACTCGCTGCACTATCTTTGTGAAATTGCCTGTGGCATTATCGGGTGGCAACAGCGCGAACTGCGAGCCGCTGGCCGGAGATACATCATCGACCTTACCTCGAAAAATTACTCCAGGAAATGCATCCACCTGTATTTCGGCGGGGTCGCCCGCGCGGATGTGACGGACCTGGGTCTCCTTGTAATTCGCGTCTACCCAAATGTCGCGTTGAACGAGTGAGATAACCTGAGTGCCCGGACTGACCAGCTGCCCAGGGCGCACCTTGCGCTCACTCACGATTCCATTTTCTGGCGCTACGATTCGCGTGTACGCCAGGTTGGTCCGCGCCAGTGCGAGTGAAGCTCTTTTGGCGCTCAGATCGGAGCGAAGTAAGAGTTCCTGGGAGTCCAGTACGGCGCGCTGGCGCTTTTGCGCTTCGAACTCCGCCTTCTGGCTCCCCAACTGCGCTCGTGCCCGCGCCAGATCGGCTTGGCGGCTGGACAACTGCGCCTTAGCCGCTGCCAGTTCGGCATCCCCGCTCGCAAGCTGTGCGTGGAAGCGCTGTTCGTCCGCGACCACCTGTTCCACCTTCTGGCGCGTTGCCGACTCGGTTGCAATCAACGCTTCCTGTCGCCGGCGCTCCAATGACGTGCGCTCCACGTCCGCTTTCGTTTCGTCGATTCCGCTGTGCGCGCTGGCGATCGCCGAATTTGCAGCCTCGATCCCCGCCTCCGCCGCCGTGATGTCTGCTTCTGCTGCCCGGATCCCTTCCTCTGCTTGGACGATGCGGGCGTCCTGCAATTCTTTTTGCCGCTGATTGTTGATCAGCGCGTCATTGCCTGAAGCCACGCCGGCTTCCGCCTGCTGCACTTGCGCGGAAAAATCGTCATCCCGCAACTGTACGAGTAGATCTCCCGATTTGACGGGTTGATAGTCGGAAACGGCCACCGTGGCCACCAGTCCCGCTACCTTCGTGCTCAGGGGCGTCAGGTCCGCCCGAGTGTAGGCGTCGTCGGTTTCCTGCGATGCCCGCTCGCTGGCCCAGGTATTCCAGTTGCCGGCAATCAAAAACACAATCCCGACTGCCATCAGTAATATCGCTACCGGGACCACCAACTGTTTCAAACGTTGCACTAAGGCCGGTTGCTTCTGAACCGAATCGGTTGAGTCAGGCATTTACGAACTCTCCTTGAACCTGCGGCGCTCCACTACTCCCTATTCGAGCTGCTGGCGGACACCGACACGTTACTTTTCGCCCAATCGAAAGACCACGCCCGCTGAATAGCGAACGTCATTCTGGTGGCTGCCGAAGCCCTTAGTCGAACCGCCAAGGCTCGAGGACACGCGCCTGGATTGACGCCGAGAGCGGTGCTGGAGAAGCTCGCCGCTATCCAAATGTTGGACGTCTCTTTTCCCACCACAGATGGCCGGCTTCTGGTTATGCCGCGCTATACCGAGCCGGACCCTGAGCAGGCGATCATGCTGCATCAGCTCGGTCTGGTTCTTCAGCAGCAGCCCCCTCCCCGCATCAGCACCGCAGCCATCGGCGTTTTTCCCCAGCTCGAAATGTAGTGGAGACCTTTGGGATGCCTCTATTGAAAACAAAGGCACTCCCGGTCTCAGATGTCCCCAACTGCGAAAGTTGGGCTAACGCGCGCGGCTAGGTCACAGCCGCTCGAATAGAAGATGCAGCCCGTCCCGCACGCGTCGGCCGCAGCGGTACTCAGTTTCCCGCTACTCTCCGCAAGCTTCGCTTTGTCTACCGTCAGGATCTGCGATACGTTCACCACGCTGGCCGTCGGCAGGTTCGCCTCGCCCTTCTTCAGAAGCGCAGGGCGCACCTCCAAGGATGTCAGGACTGCCTTGCCCCTGCCGGATCTCGCTCACCAGGGTCCCTTCACCGTTCGGCGAACCTTGGCTTTGATTCCCTTCACCAGGCGTTTTTCCGCCTGTTGGCCCGCGCTTCCGTACACTTCAGCCGAAGCAGCATTTGCTCGCGGCGCTGTTGCCGCAGGAAATCGCCGACCGCCAAAGCGAAGAGCCGGCTGCGGCTCAACCCCTTACGACGCGCGGTCTCGTCCGCCTCCCGCGGTATTTTGTCGTCCATGGAGATGGCCGCCTTCACGTTACTACCCGTAGTGACAGTATGGCCGCTTTTATTCTTGCGCCAGCGTTACCACCAGCGCGGCGGTGCGCTTGCTTCCGATTCTGCGGTAGCCATGCGATACCGTGGAATCGAAGTAAACGGCGTCGCCTTCCCCCAGTTCGTGTCTCTCCTCGGCGGTGCGCAGCTCCAGCTTGCCCGATAGAACGTAGAGAAATTCGATGCCCGAGTGTTCGTGCAGGCGGCCGTGCTCCGCGTCGCCCGGTTCGAAATCGGCGAGGTAGGAATTCAACTGCCGGTTGGGCACGGGGAAGTCCAGGCTCTCAAAATGATAAGCCACTTTGCCGGCGTCCTGCGAATCGGGAAAACGCAGACGATCTTTCTTGCGTACGATCTCCAGAACCGGCTTGGGCTCCGGGTTGAAGAAATACTCCAGGCCCACGCTGAACACCATGGCGATGCGCAGCAGCGTAGCCAAAGTGGGGTGCATCAGATCGCGCTCCAGCTTGGAGAGCAGCCCGGGTGAAAGGCCGGTGTGTTTTCCCAGTTCGACCAGACCCATGCTCTTGCGAAGGCGCAAACGTCTTATTTTGCCGCCAATTGCGTAGCTTTTGAGGCCGGTGGTAATGGTGTCGGATGCCATATTGAAGTTCGTTTTCCTCTCAATGCCTGTTTCCCGCTTATTTTTTCGGCTGAAGAAAGGCAGCTTCGGCTTATTCTTTACAGTAAAACAGTTTTTCCCTAAACTCAAATGGTGGCAGACAAAAGTTGGCCATCTGAAGAGAACTGAAGGGAGTTTTCAACATGAAGAAAATCGATGTAATTGCCGCGGCGCTGGTTATTATCGGCGCCCTCAACTGGGGGCTGGCTGGAACAATCCATCTGGATCTGGTGGCGGCCCTGTTCGGAATGAAGTTTGGCGAAACCTCCGCGCTGACCAGCGTGGTGTACGGCCTGGTAGGGGTGGCGGGACTGTATCAGGCGCTCACCTGGAAGTCAATTCAGCGCCGCTGGTACAGCGATGTTGCCGGTCAGCGGGCCTAACGGGCTGTGTCGAAACCGCCTCTCTTGCCGTCGCGGCCCTGTAACGCACGCAATCTACTGAGCCGCGCGCGTGAGCAAGCGGTCTTTTCGGACTTAGTAGTGACGATGAAGATACAAGGAAAACAAGGAAAAATAATATGACAATGTACTTACCAACTTTGATAGCCGGCGCTCTGGCGCTCGGCCTGGGAGCAACCATCGCTTCGGCGGCCGACATCGTGGATGTGGCGGTCGCTGGAAAATTCAACACTCTGGTGGCTGCGGTGAAAGCCGCGGGACTGGTGGACACGCTGAAAGGTCCCGGACCGTTCACGGTGTTCGCGCCCACTGACGAAGCCTTTGCGAAATTGCCGGCCGGCACGCTGGAAACCTTGCTACAACCGGAGAACAAGGCGAAGCTGCGGAGCATTCTGCTGTATCACGTGGTGGCGGGCCGGGTAACGGCTGCCGAGGTGGTGAAGATGGATTCGGCCAAAACGGCCGAAGGCCAGAACCTTTCCATCAAGGTGATGGGCGGCAATGTAATGGTGAACAATGCGCACGTGGTTAAGGCCGACATCGAAGCTTCCAACGGCGTGATCCACGTGATCGACACGGTTCTGTTACCGAAATAAGGCCGACGGATGCATCTGCTGACCGGGGCAACTGGGTACATAGGGGGACGTCTCTTAAGGCGCCTCGAGAGCAACGGCCCGGCAGTGAGATGCTTGTGCCGCAACCCGGAGGCGCTAAGCTGGCGCGTGGCTCCCGGCACCGAACTGGTGCGGGGAGATCTGCTACAGCCGGCGTCTCTGGGTGCTGCATTTTCCGGCGTGGACACGGCGTTTTATCTGGTCCATTCCATGCAGAGCGGTGAAGAATTTGAGGCCGAGGAGCGCAGCGCGGCTTCCAATTTTGCGGACGCGGCGCGGCGCGCGGGAGTGCGGCGAATCGTTTACCTGGGTGGCCTTGGCCATGGCGAGGAGCTGTCTCCTCACATGCGGAGCCGGGCTAAAACCGGAGATATTTTGCGCTCGAGCGGCGTGCCGGTGATCGAGCTGCAGGCTTCTATCGTGATTGGTTCGGGCAGCGCATCCTTTGAAATGATGCGCGCTCTGGTGGAGCGGCTTCCGGTAATGATCACGCCCCGCTGGGTAAACAGCGCCGCGCAGCCTATCGCGATTGAGGACGTGATCGAGTATTTGCTGGCGGCGGCCCAGTTGCCGGAGGATGGCCATCGAACTTTCGAAATCGGCGGCGCGGACGTCACTTCGTACTTCGGATTGATGCGGGAGTACGCCCGGCAGCGCAAGTTGCGGCGCTGGATACTGCGCGTCCCATTCCTGAGTTTGTCACTATCGAGCCGCTGGCTGACACTGATCACGCCGGTTTATGCGGCGATTGGGCGGCGGTTGATCGCGAGTGTCCGGAATCCCAGTTTCGTGCGGAATCCCGAGGCTCTGGAGGTGTTCGATATTCAGCCCATGGGGATCACGCGGGCTATCGAGCGTGCCTTGACGAACGAGGACCGGGATCTGGCGGAAACCCGCTGGTCCGATGCTCGCAGGAGCACCGCGGGCGGGGCGCACTCCGGGCCAACGCACGGTCTGTTGATCAATGAGCAGACGGTCCGCGTGCATGTGACCCCAATGCGCGCCTTCGACCCGATCCGGCGGATTGGCGGCCGCACCGGCTGGTACTTCGGCAATGCGCTGTGGAGGATTCGCGGCTTGCTGGATCTGATGACGGGCGGCGTAGGGATGCGCCGGGGCCGGCCCGATCCTGAGACGCCGTTCCCGGGGAGCACGCTGGATTTTTGGCGCGTCGAGAATTACGAGCCCGGCCGCCGGCTGCGGCTGGTGGCCGAGATGAACGTCCCCGGGCGGGCGTGGCTCGAGTTCCGAGCCGACGCTGACGGCTCCTCCACGATTATTCGCCAGATAGCGCAATTCGAACCGCGCGGCCTCACCGGGCTGCTCTACTGGTATCTTCTGCTGCCCATTCACGAGATCATGTTCCGGGGAATGTTGCGGCGCATCGCCGCGGCGGCTGAATCTGAGACAGAATTCAACGGAACGTCATCAACTGAACCGAGCCGCGCGCGTTAGCGAGCGGTTTTATTCGCAAACCCATCGAGAGCGCGACCGCAGGGAGCGGATGCGGAAACACTCACGACGCTATGTTTAGACGACGCCGCTGCGCTAAACTGGGCCTGTAACGCCTCTGTAATACGCGAGGTATAAAATGCTCCCCATGGACGAAATCCAAATCCAGCGGACTCCCGGGTCAGGCAGCGGGTCAAGCAGCGACGTCACCATTTTCACCCTGACAGGTCCTCTTACCATCGCGACGTTGTTCGACTTTCAAACCGCTATTCGCCAGCCGGATTTGAAGAGCACAATCATCGATTTCTCGGGCGTGCCTTACGTGGATTCCGCCGGCCTGGGTATCGTGCTCAGCCACTGGGCGCACACCCAGAGGATTGGCGTAAAATTCGCCGCAGTGGGGATTTCCGACCGGGTGCGTGTGCTACTGGAAATGACCGGGGTTAGCAAGCTTCTACCGCAATATCCGACCGCCGCCGACGCTGAGCGGGCCTTTTCGGGCGTCACCAAATCGCCTTCAGTGGCATCAGTTTAAGGGGGCGTCGGCGTTGGTCGCGCATTCGTAATTTTGCGATCAAAGTGTAAAATATATTGCTGGACCGCTAGCTTCTTGTGTTACCTTTAGAGCTTAGAATCTGGAATTCAGTCTCTCCCCGATGAAGGACTACATCGCGTTAACCAAGCCGCGAATCACCTGGCTCATTTTGATGAGTACTGGAGTAGGGTATTTCTTCGGCGCTCAAAAGAGCTTGGCGGGTTTTACCGGCTGGCACTTTCTGACGCTGCTCCACACCATTGTAGGGACCGGATTGATTGCCTCCGGAACCGCGGCTCTGAATCAATGGTATGAACGCGCGGCAGACGGCAAGATGCGGCGTACGCAGGCGCGCCCGCTGCCGTCGGGGCGGCTGACTGCCGGTAAGGCGCTGGCATTCGCGATTGCGATCTCGGTGGCTGGATTTTTGGAGTTGTGGTTCGGCGCGAACCCTTTGGCCGCATTGCTTGGACTGTTCACGCTGCTCACCTACCTGTTCGTTTACACACCGCTGAAACAGCGCTCACCGCATTCGACGACCATTGGGTCCATCCCCGGGGCCATGCCGCCGCTGATCGGATTTGCCGCCGCCAGCGGGACTCTGACCTGGGAAGCGTGGGTTCTTTTCGCGATTCTGTTTCTATGGCAGTTCCCACATTTTTACGCCATCGCGTGGATGTATAAGGACGATTACGCGCGCGCTGGCATTCGCATGCTGCCGGTGGTGGAGCCGGACGGCAAGTCTACAGCTCGCCGCATTTTGCTGTATTCCATCGCGTTGATCCCCATCAGCCTGATGCCAAAGTATTTTGCGATGGCCGGAAACGCTTATCTGTACGGTGCGCTGGCTTTGGGCCTGGCCTTTGTGTATTACGGACTGCGCATCCGCTGGGATCGCACGCGGCAGCAGGCGCGCGGCGTTTTACTGGCTTCGGTGGTTTATCTCCCGGCGCTGTTCACCCTGATGTTACTTGACCGTCCCGCATGAAGCTCTCGGCTGTTGTGGTGTTGCTCTGCGCCCTGGCGGCGTGTTCGCGTCGCGCCGTGACGCTGGAAACTTTCGGCGATATTCCACAGTTTGACTTGATCGCGCAGAACGGCCAGCCGTTCCACAGCCAGGTTCTCGCTGGCAAAATCTGGGTGGCCGATTTCATTTACACCACCTGCCCCGGGCCTTGCCCGCGCATGACGTCGCAGATGCGGGAAGTGCAGGACGCGGTGATGAAGGTTTCGGGTGTCCGCCTGGTATCCTTTACCGTGGATCCCGCCAATGACACGACGCCGGTGCTGGCGGCTTATGCGAAAATGCACGGCGCGTCGCCCGCCATGTGGTATTTCTTGACCGGCCCGATGGCGACCCTGCAGATGCTGGATCGCGATGCGTTCAAGCTCGGCGACCTGGACGGCACGCTGCAGCACAGCACGCGCTTTGTGCTGGTGGACCGCCAGGGGCGCATTCGGGGCTACTACGATACATCGGAACCGTCGGCCATCCGGAAGGTGATTTCCGACATCGACGCGTTAGCGCGGGAACGCACTGGATGAACGTCCAGGCGCTTCCGGCGGTAAACGCCACGCTGAACGGCATCGCGGCGGTGTTGCTCGCGATCGGATTCACGCTGATTCGCAAGAAGCGGATCGAAGCGCACAAACGCGTGATGCTCACGGCATTTTCGGTGTCGGTGGTTTTTCTGGCTTGCTACCTCATTTACCACTTCAACGCCGGCATCGTGTATTACCAGAAAACCGGTTGGCTGCGCTATACCTATCTGACGATCCTGACCACGCATACCATCCTGGCGGTGATCACGCCGGTGCTTGCGATCATCACGCTGCGGCGCGGCCTGCGCATGGATGTGAAGCGGCATCGCGCCATCGCGCGGTGGACGTTTCCGATCTGGATGTATGTGAGTATCACCGGCGTTGTGGTGTATTTGATGTTGTATCGATTTTGAGAAGACGAATTCGGAAGACGAGGATTGACCGATAACTGCGAAATCCCGGCGAACCTTGCGGCTCGCTTGCCGGGAACCTTTCAACAAAGGGAAGAGCATCCGGCGAGCGCGTCGAACGATAGGGCAGGGAAGTGGCGAAAGGCTTCCGTGGAGCGACGAAAACTCGCGCGCGCAGAAGCGTGCCCGTCTCCGCCGGGCTTCCTGTGCTAGTTCTCTGACCGCTTGAAACGGTCTTTCTTAAACACTTTCATTCGAGAATGTTTTGGCCTATGCTAGGCTAGCTAGGTCCGTGTGTTGTTGACGAGGCTTCACGCTGACTCATCTCTCTCAGCAACTTCAGGTCGTAGCCCTTCTGTGCAGCCAGTTCAGCCCTGCCGAGGAAGTTCTCGGGAACAGATTTCGCCGAGCCAACTACAAGGGAACGACGGTAAAGTTCCTCCCCTGCGTATTCAGCCAGGCGATACAGTATCGAGTCTGACATCGGAACGTCAAAAGGAACTTGATCTACTTCCTCAAACGGAGCATCTGTGTTCTTTCTCTGCCAACACCTATACGACATGATCCAGATCTTCGGATGTTTGCCCAGTTCTGCCCACTCTACTGCGTAAGTCCACTGCATCTGGAAGAGACTGTGCTCGTTCCAAGTGTATACGCAGAGCGGGCCAAGGTTCTCCAATGGATGGCGAAATATCTCGTCCTTCATGGCAATTCCATTCTAAGTCTCGCGCCTTAGATTCACCGAAAGTCGTGAGTTCGCAGATGAGACTCGGAATGTTTCGGAAAGCGGGCGCGTTCGGAAATTTCCAGATCCTGCTGGCGTAGCAAGGAGTGTCGACTTCGTCGAGTTGTTGGTGTCGAGGGTGCGGTTGCCGTTCGCATACTTCGGCGCTTGGGAGAAGTGACCCAGGTGTGCTTTCCAGAAGTGACCCAGGCGATCTGTAGCTGAGCTACAACCCGGCTGGGGCGGAGTCGGGCCTCACGGGAACGCCCGCGGAGCTTTCCGTTACAGTATTGAGTTGCTGTGAGCCGGAGGTTTGCTGTGCCCGGAAGGGGAGTGGATTCCCCTCCAGGGCGTGAGCTTCTGGGAGTCATCACCTCCCATGGGCCTTTTCGAGAGTCCTACAGGTCACCCCGAAAATCAAGAGGGTCGGCGGAAGGGATTGCCC
>Ga0302324_100014100_pt1 | contig 16137 bp, 13 predicted proteins | sample Palsa_T0_1_FD_201949 | JGI IMG/M metagenome (GOLD analysis project Ga0302324, IMG submission 201949) | Peat permafrost microbial communities from Stordalen Mire near Abisko, Sweden - Palsa_T0_1 | ecosystem: Environmental > Terrestrial > Soil > Palsa > Peat permafrost | place: Sweden: Abisko...
ACTCGCCGAACGGCAAAGAGATGGCCTTCATCATGGACGATCTGCTCTACGTGATGCCCGTCAACGAGAGCGGCCAACCCGGCGGGAAGGCGATTCCGCTCAATCATGAGACCAGCGACGCGCCAACCTGGAGCGCAGACTCGAAACACCTGCTTTACCTTTCCGACGGAAAACTCCGCCTGCTGGAGCGCGATAGCGGAAAGATCACCCCTGTCCCGGTCGATCTTACCTATCACGACGTCGCGCCCCACCAGCGTGTGCTGATTCACGCCGGCCGCTTTTGGAAGGGCGAGGGCCCCCAGAAAGAGACGAACGTCGACATCCTCATCGTCGACAATCGCATCGAGAGCATCCGCCCGCACAGTCAGGCGGCTCACTCGTCCGTGACCGTGGTGGACGCATCAAATTCAACCGTGATGCCTGGCCTTTGGGAGAACCACGTTCACCCCAACTCGATCGCCTCCATCTACGACGGTGACCGCGACTCGAGGTTATGGCTCGCCTACGGGGTCACCGAGCTGCGAGATCTTGCGGACATGGCTTATCGCGCTAAAGAACGGCAAGAGGGCTACGACTCTGGCGGGGAGATGGGTCCACGCCTCTTCCCGACCGGGGAAGCAGTTGACGGCGAGCGTGTTTATTACAGCATGATGATCCCCACCACCAGCGAGGCGCAGCTCGACCGCGAGCTGAATCGTCTCAAAGCTCTCGACTTTGACTTGGTTAAGCTTTATGTCCGGCTGCCGTACGCGTGGATGGTGAAGGCCGATCATTTCGCCCATGAGCAGATGGGCGTGCAAACTGCATCGCACTACCTGCTGCCTGCCGTCTCGCTCGGCAATGACGGCATGAGCCACATCAGCGCCACGGCGCGTACGGGCTATGCATACTCCCGCTCCTATACCGGAACGAGTTACGAGGATGCGCGCAAGCTGTTGCTGGAGTCCGGTATGTGGACCATCTCCACCACCTTCAGCCCGGCGCTCTATGCGGAGGACCCTGCGATGGCGGACGATCCCCGCCATAGGGTCGCACCGCCTTGGGATCAGAAGCGGCTGGCGCTCACCGTCGCCACCGCCACCAAGGAAGATCAGAAGTATCCCTTGCAGCGCCTGGGCGATGAAGAATCGACTGTGGCCAGCGTGCTGCGTGGTGGGGGCACGATACTGGCAGGGACGGATTCGCCACTGGATATTCCGGCGACCTCGTTACATCTCAACCTGCGGGCACAGGTCAAGTTCGGGCTGCCGCCCTGGCAGGCGCTGGAGACGGCTACTTATCTTCCGGCGAAAGCTTACGCGCTCGACAAGGATCTCGGTACGCTCGAGGCGGGCAAGCTGGCCGACCTGATCATCGTCGGTGGCGACCCGCTGACCGACATTAAAGCTGCGGCTGACGTGCAGTGCGTGATGAAGAACGGAGTGGTGCATTCGGTGGGCGAAATCATCGCGCCGTTCGTGCCGGGAAGCTCCATTGGTAAATCGATATGCGGAAATAAGGAGACAGGGAAATGGGAATGACTCGGCGGAATTTTCTAATGCGGGTTGGGCAGGCCGGCGGTTATGGTGCGGCGTTTACCGTCATGCAAACTCTGGGGTTGATGCCTATTCCGCAGGCCGAAGCGGTTAGCTGGAATCCATCGCCCGTAGCCGGCAAGGGAACGAGAGTAGTGATTCTGGGCGGAGGTATTGCCGGGCTGGTGTCCGCCTACGAGATGGGCAAACTCGGCTACAGTTGCACGGTGCTGGAGGCGCGCAGCCGTCCTGGCGGGCGCAATTGGACCGTGCGCAACGGCACCACCATTGAATTTACCGACGGAACTAAACAGACGGCAGCGTGGCAACCGGACAGCTACTTTAACGCGGGTCCGGCACGGTTACCTTCGACCCACCGAACCATGCTCGGCTATTGCAAGGAGTTGGGCGTTCCTTTGGAAGTCGAGGTAAATACCTCGCGCAGCGCGCTGCTGGTGAAAGACGACGCCTTTGGCGGCAAGGCGATTCAGCAGCGGGAGGCGATTAACGATACACGCGGCCATGTTTCGGAGCTGTTGGCCAAGTGCGTCCAGCAGAATGCGCTCAACCAGGAAATGACCGCCCAAGACAGAGAGCGCATGCTCGACTTCCTGCGCACGTATGGCGATCTGAGCAAGGACTTTACCTATACGGGCTCGGAGCGCGCGGGCGTAGCTCGCCTGCCCGGCGCCGGGGATGTGACCGAGGAGTTGCGGCCGCCGCTGGATATGCACGCCCTGCTGGATGCCGACTTCTGGCGCGGCATGCTCTTCGAAGAAATGTTCGACATGCAGGCGACGATGATGCAGCCGGTTGGGGGAATGGACCGTATCCCTTATGCTTTCGCGAAGAAACTGGGGGAGGTTGTTTGTTTTGACTCCCAGGTGACCGAGATCCGCAGGACGGCAAAAGGGGTTCGCGTGAGCTACACCCAGCATGGCGCGTCCAGCGTGATTGAGGGTGACTACTGCATCTGCGCTTTACCCATCAGCATCCTGAAAACCACCCCCAATGACTTTTCGCCTCGCATCAAGCAGGCGATTTCAGAGACGGAGTATGACGACGGGTTCAAATTCGCCTGGGAATCCAGCCGCTTTTGGGAAACCGACTTCAATATCTACGGAGGCATTTCCTACGCCTTCAGTGGACCGGTGAATCTCCTGTGGTATCCGAGCGCGAAGTTGTTCAGCGATACGGGTGTGGTGATCTCCGGTTATGGCGTCGAACGAATGAGCGAGCTTTCCAAGCTTCCAAGCATCCAGGCGAAATTCGATGCTTCCCGGGCCGCTGTCGAAAAGCTTCACCCGGGATATGGCAAGATGCTCAGCAAACCGATGTACATGAACTGGGGCCGGATTCCCTTCAACCTTGGCTCCTGGGTCAGTCGGCCTTACGGCATCGTGGGGGAGGCGAAGGCGGGATACTACGATGGTCCATACAAGCAATTCCTTGAACCCGACGGCCCGTTCGTCTTTGCCGGTGATCACTGCAGCCATATTGTGGCCTGGCAGGAGGGCGCGGCCCTTTCTGCCCATCGCGCGCTCAAGCTGATCGGGGAACGGGTGAGCGGGGCGAAGGCTTAGGCACAACTTGCAACAGGATGCCGCTTCTCGTATCGTGTTCTCGTCCGGCTAAAGCATTTTCACTTCTGGTGCATACAGGGCAACCGGCCTTGGCGCGGCTTTTCCTCAAGAAAAGACGCACTTCGCGAGACTCGCCTGTGCAGAGTAGAAGTGAAAATGCTTTAAGCCGGGTGATCGGGGAAGGGACCCAACGAGATGGCTTCATCGCGTCGTGAATTCTTAAAATCAACAGCTGTCGTGGGCGCGCTGAGTGCGCTGCGCGGTGGGGCAGCGCATGGGTTTGCCGGCACCAGCTGTCCTTTCCACCTTTCCGTCATCAATGACGAGCTGACGCCGGATTTCGGCCGGGCCTGCGAGATCGCCTCCAAAGATTTCGGTTTGCAATGGATTGAACTGCGCTCCATGTGGAACAAAAACGTCACCGATCTGGACGCAAAGGAAATCGACGAATCCTGCAAGATACTGGAAAAATACCAACTCCGCGTGACCGATATCGCCAGCCCGCTGTTTAAAGTGGATTGGCCCGGAGCGCCGCTCTCCAAGGAGAGCCCGAAGCGCGACCAGTTCCATGCCGGGTTCGATTTCAAGCAGCAGGACCAGCTGCTCCATCACTGTGTCGAGCTGGCGAAACAATTTCAGACCGACCGCATCCGCTGCTTCGATTTCTGGCGGCTCGAAAATCAGGCGCCCTACCGCGCCGCGATCAACGAAAAGCTGCGCGCCGCGGCTGAGGTTTGTGCCAAAAGTAACATGATCCTGCTGCTGGAAAATGAGATGTCATGCAACACCGCCACGGGCGAGGAGTCGGCTGCGGTTCTGAAAGCCATCCCCAATAAGAACTTCATGCTGAATTGGGATCCGGGCAACGCCGCGGCCCTGGGAAGCACGCCCTATCCGGATGGGTACCGCCTTTTGCCGCATGATCGTATTGGCCACTGCCATGTAAAAGATGTGGTGCGCCCAGCGGGCAAGAAGTATGAGTGGGCGCCGGTGGGCGCAGGCGTGGTCGACTGGGTAGGACAGTTCCGCGCCCTCGCCAAGGACGGCTATCACCACGCCGTCAGTCTAGAAACCCATTGGCGCTCGGGCACGGCGGAGGCCTCCACCCGGGTGAGCATGATGGGCCTCAAGGATACGCTAGTCAAGGCTGGCATCAATTGCTGACGGCGCCAGTTTCGATTGCGTATCGCTGACTTCCTTGGCGTAGAACATGTGCGAGATGCGGGGTGGCTCCTTGCCCCGGTGGAAGCTCCAGACGTGTTGGCGGATCTGCAGATCAGACGCGGTGAACCGCTCCCGCTGCCGCAAATACTCAAGCCACGATTCGGTCACAAAGGTCTCGTTCATGTGGCTGGGATCGGACGCATCCTGATAGACGCCCCAACGGATCGCGCCATCCCGCAGGCGCACGTCCCTTAGCTGGTGGATGGCTTTGGTAAAGGCAGCATAATCGGCTGGATCAATCATGTAGTCAATGGACACCCGCACCGGTCCGGCGTTGTCGTCCCGCTCCGACGCCAACTTGGGTGCGGGTAGTGAGTAGAGGTGCGGACTGAGGTCCGGTTGCACGCCGCGCAGAACATGAAAGCGGAGCGCCAGGGGGAGGGTGAGCGCCAAGCCGGCCGCAGCGCTTAGCAGCGACCTCGACGTGGAGACATGCTCCGCAATGAAGCCCCAGATCACTCCGCCCAGGGCCATGCCTCCGGAAAAGATCATCTGGTAGGCGCCCAGAGCCCGGGCCTGCACCCAGGCGGGAACAGATACCTGCACCGCCAGGTTCAAAGTAGACATGCAACTGGTCCAAGCGAACCCACCTGCGATCAGCATCGGAATGATGATCAGCGGTGTCCTCACCAGCGCCAGAATCACCAGCGTGGCAACAAAGACGCCGGTCGCTCCGGCAATGATGGCGTCGGCGGACAACACTCTGCGTACACGGGGAAGGTTCGTGGCTCCGATCACCGCCCCAAAGCCCATGCTGCCGTTCAAAATGCCGTATCCCAAGGCGCCCTGGTGTAGGTCGTTGTGAGCCACGACGGCCAGCAACGCCCAGACCGCGCTCACAAAGAGGGTAAAGATGAAGGTGCGTATGAAGGCGGCCTGCAGCATCGGAGCATAGCGGATATAGCGAATGCCCGAGCGCATCGAACCGCGTATCCGCTCCGAGGGCAGTGCGCTCTTGAAGAGAGGATTGCGCTTCCAACGATACAGAACCAGGATCACGCCCACGAACGAGAGCGAATTGAGCGAAAACACCGAAGCCGCGCCGGTGGTGGCACTGACGAAGAGGGCAACAGCCAAGCCGCCCAGAGCCGGACCCAAGGCACGCGCCAGGTTAAAGCCGGCGGAATTGAGGGAGATGGCATCCGGCAGCTGCGCCCGGGGAATCACTTCGGGCACAATCGCCTGCCAGGCGGGGCTGTTCATTGCCGAACCGATGTTGAGCAGGAAGGTCAGGATCAGCAGGATCCAGGGCGAGATGATGTCAAAGAAAGTGAGCACGCTGAGGAAGGCGACTGCCCCCAGCATCCACGCCTGCCAGAAGATGAGCAGCCTGCGACGATCGAAAATATCGGCCGTGGCGCCAGCCGGGAGCCCCAGGATCACCACGGGAAGGCTAGCTGCAGTCTGCATGAGAGCAATCAGCAGCGGGGAGGACGTGAGCACGGTCATCAGCCAGGTGCCGGCCGTATCCTGCATCCACGAGCCCAAGTTGGAGACGATCGAGGCCAGCCATAAGTCCCTGAAAAGAGGGACGGTAAGTGGTTCAAAACCGCTGAGCTTGGGTTGCGTTTCCAGTTGATCTGTTTTTGAGGCCGTCATGGGGGAGGGTGTTCCTCCAATTATCCCAGAGTGTCGCGGTTCCCTCCTCGGGGGTGCCGGGCGACGCAACACCAACCCGGGAAAAAAGACTCGGAAAACTTTCTCCGACAACTCTCGTCTTAGTCAGCAAGAGCAAAGAGGGGGCCGTTCAATGATGAACCGCGATTTCGCCTTGGTCCGCGGACAACAGATGTTGGCTTTCTTGTTGGCTGCTATCCCCCTGGCCGAACGGATGTTGCTCTACAACGTGGTTATAGCGGCCTGTCTCATGCTTCCGGGGCGGGAGAACGGATAGGGCGAGTGTCGCTTTCCTTAGCAGCTGTGGCCGCGTTAGCGATTTTCCCACATCTCGCAAAATGCGCGAGATATGGGGGACCCTCTGTTTGTCTGTAGGGAAAATGGCGTATGCTGAGGCTGTCGTGAGCCTTCGATTGCCAAAGATTGCGATCCTTTTGCTGGCTCTGCTCCTGACCCAGGTGGCATCCTCGGTGTGCACAGCGCAATGTATGGAGCACGGGCTGCCCGTTTCCTCGAATAGTGCGGTCATGTCCCACTGCCATTCGATGGTACCGCCGGCGCCCCAGGCCGCGGTGGCTAATTCGTACCCGGCCACTTGTGATTCCATTTGCGCGGTCGAGCCCCAGGCAAATGTCCAGAGCACTGCGCCAGTCGCACCGTCTACCGTGTCGGAATCGCGTTTAGGGCTCCTGCCGGCTCTGTTGATCTTCCCCTTACTCTTTTCTTCCCCTCGAAGTAGCGCTGGTGTCCCGCCTCTGATTACTCCTCTGCGCGTGTAGGCGTTTTCCCTCGTGTTTACTTCCGGGGAAATCTGCGCCTGCCGATCCCTCCGACGCCTCCCCATTTCTTCATAGGAGTTCCCATGAGTAACCGACGCACCTTTCTAGGGCGTGCCTTTGCTGCAGGCGCGGCCCTCTTCGCTGCTCGCGGATTGTCGGGCCAGACGATGCAGATGCCAATGCCGATGCCGCCAGCCAGCCCTACTCCATCCCCGCAAACTGTTTCGTCGGTTAAGCCTGCGATATCGCCCGCAGCCCCATACCTGTCAGTAGTAACCACCGATGTTGGCGATCTTGACCACACCATGGACGGATCCACCAAGGTCTTCCACCTGGTCGCGGAAGTAATACGGCAGAAGATTCATCCCGATAAAACACTCGACCTGTGGGGATTCAACGGCAGCGCACCCGGCCCGACCATCCAGGTCAGCCAGGGCGATCATGTCCGGGTCATCTTCGACAATCATTTGCCGGAACCCTGCTCCTTGCACTGGCACGGCTTCGAAGACATGATCGGCAATGACGGCATGCCCGGCATCAGCCAGGAACCGGTAAAACCCGGCGGCCGTTTCATCTACGAGTTTGAAATCCACCAGGCGGGCACCTACTTTTACCACTCCCACATGGCCATGCAGGAGATGACAGGCATGCTGGGCGGCTTCATCATGCACCCCCGCACTCCCAATCATCCGCACTGCGACAAGGACTTTCTCCTGCACCTGCAGGAGTATGCCGTGCTGCCCAACAACACCGTGCCCAACACTATGAATATGGAATACAACTGGCTGCTGCTCAATGGGAAGGCGGGGCCGGCCTCCACTCCGTTAATCGTCCGCCAGGGCGAACGGGTGCGGGTTCGCTTTGTCAACCTGGGTATGGATCATCACCCCATGCACATTCACGGATATACCTTCCAGGTCACGGGCACCGAGGGAGGCCGCATCCCGCAGACGGCCTGGTGGCCGGGTACCACCGTTCTCGTGGGCGTCGCCCAGGCGCGGGACATAGAGTTTACCGCCGACCGCGCCGGCGACTGGATGCTGCACTGCCACCTGCCGCACCACATGATGAACCAGATGTCTTCGAATGTGGGCAGCATGACCCGCCGTCCGGGTCAACCCGCGGGAGTGGACATGAATGCCGGCATGGGCATGCTGCAAGGGTCTCCTACTGGGGATGACTACGGAACCAGCCTGGGCCGCGGCATGGGCTTCGGCAGTACCGCGGACATGGCCACCACCAATGGGCCGCTGCAGCAACCAAAGATGGCGATGGCGGGAATGGCAGACATGGCGAGTGACGTCTCCTCCAACGCAAACTCGATCCCGGGCTTCCCCCAGGATGCCTACATGGAAGGGCCCGCCATGGCCATGGACCAGATGGTCGAGAAGCCAGAGAACTATGGCCTTCGGCCCGGTTGGAGTGGATACATGATGGGCATGATGACCTTTCTGCGTGTGCTGCCGCCGGAGAAATACGACCAGGTGATCGCGCGCATGAAGCAGACGCAAAGGGCTAACGATCCTTACGCATCGTTATTGCAGCGCTCGTAAGCAGCCAGGGAGAAGACGATGTCCAAGAGATTCGCGTCCGTACTATGGGTGTGCGCCGTGTCGCTTTTTGCCGAGAATCCGCCTGTGCCGGCGCCCCAACTGCTGCCAGGTGTGGCTTCGCGCGCGCCCCTCAAGCTGGAAGATTTTCTTGCCTCCGCCGATAAGAACAACCCGACGTTGCAGCAGGCCGCGGCCATCGTCCGGCGCTCTGAGGCGGAAGCGAAACAGGCCGCGCTCTATCCCAATCCTTCTGTCGGCTATGAGGGCGATCAGATTCGCGGCGGGTCTTATGGAGGCGGGGAACAGGGCGGCTTCGTGGCGCAAACCATTGTGTTGGGCGGCAAGCTCGGCCTGCGCCGCGATATTTATGAGCAGCAGAAGCGGTCCGATCAAATCGCAGCCGAATCCCAGCTGTCGCGAGTGCACAACGATGTGGCGCAGATGTTCTACGATGCTCTGAGCGCGCAGCAAATGGTGGTGGTGCGCGGGCGGCTGCTGGGCGTGGCCAACGATGCTGTCGAAACCGCGCACCAGCTGGCCAATGTGGGCCAGGCGGATTCACCCGACGTCCTGCAAGCCGAAGTGGAGGCGGAGCAGGCAGCCATCGACTATTCCGTTGCCCAGCGTTTGTTTCTCCAAAGATTCAAGTCGCTGGCCGCTCTTGCAGGCACCCCTGCGATAGCGACCGCACCACTGGACGGTGCGCTCGACACGCCTCCGGAGATGGATCCGGCGCGGATCGTCGACACAATTGTGCAGCAGGGCCTCACGGTGAAGCAGGCCGAGCAACAGATAGCGATTGCCCAAGCCAGGTTGAAGGATGCGCGTCGGGAGGTGGTGCCGGATCTGCAGTTGAGGGCCGGCGAGCAGGCAAACCTGGAGGCGCTGGCGGGTGATCCCGCTAGGAAAACAGGAGCTCAAAGCTTCGCCAGCGTGGGCATCGAGCTGCCATTGTGGAACCGCAACCAGGGAAATGTGCGGGCTGCGCAGGAGGACCTCGAGCAGGCCCGCCAGGAGGTAACGCGCACCCAGTTATCCCTGCGCCAACGGGCGGAGGCGCTAGGGCAAAACTATCTTTCCGCAAAGTTGGAGGCGGAGCGCTACCGCACGGCCCTGCTGCCCCGCGCGCGCCGCGCCTATGAGCTTTACCTGGACAAGTACCGGAGTATGGCGCAGGCGTATCCTCAGGTTATTGTGTCGCAGCGGACGCTGTTTGAACTCGAGGTTCGGTACATCGACTCCCTCGACCGCGTCTGGCAGAATGCCATTGCGCTCGAAAATTTTACTCTGCAAGGCGGCCTTGCAAAACCGCCGGCGGATGCACGATGAAAGGATGCCAGCTTGAATCTGCAACTGTGGTTGATTCGTCATGGGGAGACGGAGTGGAGCCTCTCCGGCGCTCACACCAGCAGGACCGATATCCCGCTGACCGCACGGGGAGAGGAGCGTGCGGTAAAGATTCGCGACTATCTCGCGCATCGTAAGTTCAGTTTGGTGCTGACCAGTCCCATGCTTCGCGCCCGGGAAACGTGCCGCATTGCGGGGTATGGCGATGTTGCGCAGATTGAAGAGAACCTGCGGGAGTGGGATTACGGGGTCTACGAAGGGCGCACCACGGCGGAGATTCGCAAAGAGCAGCCTGACTGGTCTATTTGGGACGCACCTCCCCCTGGGGGCGAGGCAGTCGAACATGTAGCTGCGCGGGCGCAGGAGGTGATTGATCGCGCGGGCAAGAGCGGTGGAGATGTGGCGTTGTTTGCCCATGCGCACGTGCTCAGGATCCTGGCCGCTACCTGGCTTGGCCTTGCGCCGCGCGCGGGCAGCCTGCTGGCGCTCGGAACGGGGTCCGTGAGCACGTTGGGTTTCGAGCGGGAAACGCGAGTGATTTCGACCTGGAACCGGTCGTTGGAGGAGTGAATTATGGCGCCAACAGAGCGCCCAACCACACCGCGATCAAACCCAACAGGACGCTGAGCGACACGTAGAGCGCGGCAATGAAGAATGCGCCTGTCTGCAGAGAGGTAAAGGTCTCCCATTCGAAGGTAGAGAAGGTGCTGTACGCGCCTACGAAGCCGATCGGGATCAGGTATCTCCAGGCCGGGTTGATTTCTGTGCGTCGATTCATCCAGGTCAGGGAAAAGCCGATGATTACGCAAGCGGTCAGATTAATGAGGAAGGTACCGTAGGGGAATCGATTTCCCATTCGAGTCACGACGGTTGAGGCAACCATGTATCGGGCAAGCGAGCCCAAGGCCCCACCGATGGCGATGAGAAGGTATTTCTGCAAGCTTGGTAAACCCCTTTATCTCAGCATACCTTGCCAACTTCAATTCCATAGTTGATGATTCAGACGCCAATGCGACTCGATGCACACCAGCACTTCTGGCATTACAGCCCCACCGAGTACACCTGGATCACGGACAACCTAGGGCCCCTCAAGCACGATTTCCTCCCGCACGATCTCGAACCATTGCTCGCCGGCATTGGCTTTGACGGCTGCATCGCCGTGCAGGCGCGGCAAAATCTGGAGGAAACCCGTTGGCTGCTGGAACTCGCGGAACAGCACGCCTTCATCAAGGGCGTGGTCGGCTGGGTGGATTTGCGTTCTGACCGGCTAGCCGTGCAGCTGGAAAGGTTTGCCAGCCACCCCAAGCTGGTGGGCGTACGCCATGTAGTGCATGACGAAGCCGACGACAACTTTATGCTCGGGGCGGCGTTTCGCCGCGGCATTGCGCAGTTGTTGGACTTCAACCTGACCTATGATCTGCTGCTGTTTCCCAAACACCTACCCGTTGCGGTGCAGCTGGTAACGGAATTTCCCGGCCAGCCGTTCGTGCTCGACCACATCGCCAAGCCAAGCATCGCGGAGGGATTGATTTCTCCCTGGCAAGAGGATCTGCAAACCCTGGCCAATTCACCCAACGTATTCTGTAAGGTTTCCGGTATGGTGACCGAGGCAAAATGGAACCAGTGGCGCCCTACGGACTTTCACCGCTATCTGGACATCGTGTTCGAGGCATTTGGCTCCAGCCGGCTGATGATCGGTTCTGACTGGCCGGTTTGCACCCTTTCGGGAGAGTACGAAGCGGTGATGAAGATAGTGATGGATTACGTGCAGAAATTGCCCCATGCCGCGCAGGCTGAAATCCTCGGTGACACCTGCGTGCGCTTCTATCAAATCGAAACCAAACCGTAGGGGGTGCCCCAGGGGGTGCCCCATATCTCACGACGGTTTTTGTCGGGAGATGTGGGAGCGAACCCTTCGGACTCCTCGAAGCGGAGGGAAGCAAGTGACACAAACCGAAGAAATCACGCCATGCCCGTGGCGAGGCAATTACTCGGAACACCGCCAGGTTAGGGAAGTAGCTGCGATAGCAGCAGCCATTTCACTCCTCACGGGGTCAGAGCGATGATCTCATCAGTCTCATCGCAATGTCTCCGCCAGTGAGCGACACAATCTCACACTCACTCCCCCTCCGGTAAACTTGTGTTGGGTCACGGTAACCAACATCGGAGAGATGGTCATGGGCTCAACATCCGATCCGGAATCTTCGCGCGTAAAGGTGCAGCAGCACCGTGGGCGATTGCGCAAACAGGGCCTGCGGCCCATACAAATCTGGGTTCCGGATGTACGCTCCCGTGCCTTCCGGTCAGAAGCCCATCGCCAATCGCTCGTCGTGGCGGCCAGTTCTCAGGCGCACAAAGATCAGCACTTCATAGACGCGATCTCGATTTGGGGCGTCGAGTGACGCGAGGTCTGTGCCGAAATCGAAGGTAGCCCGGCGCGTTGGACGATTGGACGATCAAGACAACTTGCGCCTCAACCAAGCCATCCTCGTGTTTCTTTATTACTGAGAATTTTTCTCTTGCAATGTACTATTAGACTAATACATTATTTAACTCATGAAGCGAGATACACAAACTGAACCCCAGGCATTCGCCTTCCGGCTGGACGGGCATAGCGGGGTTCCTGTCTATCGCCAGCTCATCGACCAGGTACAGGCAGCGATTGCTTCCCGGGCGCTCACGGCAGGGGACCAACTGCCCACGGTCCGTCAGGTTGCTGTCGATTTGGCCATCAATCCCAACACCGTGTCTCGCGCCTACCGGGAAATGGAAATCCGAGGGCTCCTCGATACCCAACAGGGAACCGGGACCTTCATCGCCGACCGCAAGGTCGAGTTTTCAAAGGATGAGCGAGAGCGGTTACTGGGGCAGTTGGTCGGCGAATTCGTTTCCCGTGCCGGTGCTGCGGGACTCACTCTCAAGCAGTTAGTAAAGGCCCTGCAGGACTTGCAGCCGGACGAAGATACCAGGCGGAAGTAGACCAAGTCAGGAGAAGACGATGACTTTACATAAGGGATTCAACAGCGTTGGCGTGACCGTGCTTTTGTTTTGTGTAGCACTGGGCGTGGCGGTCGGGAAGTTTACGAACATTCCGTTCGCCGCGTTATTTTTTTCGCTTGTCGGGGTTTACTTCCTTTTTGCGATCGTGGTGGTCGATCAATGGGAAAAGGTAGCCGTGCTGCGCTTCGGCAGATATCGCGGACTGCGTGGACCGGGACTGTTTCTCATCATCCCCATCGCCGAGACCCTGAGCCGCTACGTCGACCAGCGGGTGCGGGTCACGACCGTGAGTGCGGAGTCGACGCTAACCAGGGACACTGTTCCCGTGAATGTGGATGCAATTATCTTCTGGCTGGTTTGGAACGCGGAGAAATCGATCTTGGAAGTGGAAGACTTTACCCAGGCCATCAGCCTCAGTTCGCAAACCGCGCTCCGCGAATCCATTGGACGCCACCAACTGGCGCAGATGATCACGGAGAGGGAGACACTGGGCAAAGAACTGCAAAGAATCCTGGATGAAAAAACCACGCCCTGGGGCATAACCGTGCAATCGGTGGAAATTCGCGATGTGCGTATACCGCAAGCGCTGGAAAACGCAATGTCACAGCAGGCACAGGCGGAGCGCGAGCGCCAGGCCCGCGTAATTCTAGGCGAAGCAGAGGTGCAGGTTTCAGACCAGTTTGCCCAAGCTTCGCGGGTCTACAACGACAATCCCGGCGCCTTGCATCTGCGGGGCATGAACATGCTTTACGAGGCCATCCGTGAAAAGGGTTCGATGGTCATTATCCCCTCGTCAGCGGTGGAGACGATGGGGCTCGGCGCAACGTTGGCAACCGCTTCGATCGCCAAGCAGCAGTAAAGCGCTGTCTGCTACACCACAACCGGCCGCCGCGTTCCGACGTTCGTGGCCTGTTCGAAGGCATACCCCAATTGCAGGACGCCCCAGTCGTCGTGATGGCGGCCGACAATTTGCATGCCAATCGGAAGCCCACTCGAAGAAAATGCGCAGGGAACTGACATCGCGGGATTTCCCGCCGCCGAGATGTAGTAAGCGGACTTCATCCAGGCAAGGTAATTTTCCATTTTCACGCCGGCAATTTCCTTTGGATAATGCGTGTTTACGTCGAAGGGAAGTACCTGGTTCACGGGCAAAATAAAGAATTCGTACTCTCCCTTGAAGTCGCACAAACGCTGGTAGAGTTCCGTGCGCCGGGCTTCGATACGCGAAAGATTCGGGCCGGTCAGCTTGCGTCCTTCCTCCACGTGCCAGTGAATATATTCATTGAGCTGGTCGCCGCGAGTGGCGAGCAAATCGCCGAAGCCGAGTTCGATCGACCAGTGCCGCCAAGCCAAAAATGCCTCGTTCGCGCCGGTGAAATCGGGTTCGGCATCTTCGACAATACAGCCCAAGGATTCGAAGACCTTGCGCTGCGCCTGGACTGAGGCTTTTATCTCGGGCTCCCAGGGCAAGCCCATATCCTTGAACATCGCCACCCGTACTCCCTTGAAGCTTCGTCCCAGAGGCTGGGCAAATTGAGCGCCCGGCTGCTCCATCGAAATCGGAGAATGATGGTCGTAGCCGGCCAGCACACTCAGGAAGTAAGCACAGTCGGTGACGTTACGAGCGACAGGGCCAGGGACCGCAAGGGTAAACCAGCCTAAGTTGGTGGGCACGTTGGACACGCGCCCCGGCGAGGGGCGAATGCCCACCATATTGCAGAAGTTTGGGGGATTGCGCAGCGACCCGCCCATGTCGCTACCGTCCGCCAGCGGAGCCATACCGCAGGCCACGGTCACCACCCCACCCCCGGTGCTTCCGCCGCACGTCTTGGTGGTGTCATAGGGGTTGCGGGTAGGGCCGAAAACCGGATTGAAGGTCTGCGAGCCGAGCCCGTATTCCGGCACGTTGGTCTTGCCCAGGACGATCGCTCCCGCCTCCTTTTCCCGCTGTACCACCCGGCAATCAAAATCGGGCACGTGGTCTTTCTGGAGCGGCGAGCCATAGGTGGTGCGGATGCCTTTGGTTTCGTGCAGGTCTTTGACTGCAACCGGCAAACCGTGGAGCGGACCGAGCCATTTGCCGTGGGCGAGTGCCTCGTCGGCCGCGGCCGCTTGCGCCATCAACTGCTCTTCCTCAACCAGGGTTACGATGGCATTCACTTTGGCGTTGACCCGGTTGATTTGTTTCAGGTGCGCCTGCATGACTTCGCGGGCCGAGAGTTTTTTGGCGCGGATCGCCTCCACCATGTCCACCGCGCGCATGAAACAGATGTCTTCCGTAGACCGGGCGAACGAGGAAGACAATAATGGTGGTGCCGCGGCCGAAAGCGCGGTGGTGGTTCCCAGCTTGAGGGCGTCACGGCGGCTCATTTGGCTGCTCATCCTTACAACTTACACTGGCTGTGATGGAAAACGGTATGTCGAGTAACGGTAGTTTGCGTCCTCTGTGCATTCAGTTGAACGCGCAGGATAATGTGGCGATTGTCGCCAATGAAGGTGGCCTCCCCGCAGGCGCGCAATTTGAGTCCGGCCTGACGCTGCTGGAGCCGGTTCCGGAAGCTCACAAGGTGGCTTTGTCGGCGATCGCGCAGGGCGAGCCGATTATTCGTTACGGAGTTCTGATCGGATACGCTGCGGCACCGATCGAAAAAGGCAGTTGGGTGCACGAGGCAGTGATGAGCTTGCCTGCGGCTCCCCCGCTCGACCAACTCCCGCTGGCCACTGCTGTCCCCGCGCCTCTCCCGCCCCTGGAGGGATATACCTTCGACGGCTTCGTCAACCAGGACGGTTCGGTGGGGACCAAGAATATTCTTGGCATTGCCACCACGGTGCAGTGTGTCTCGGCAACGGTGGAGTTTGCCGTCAAACGTATCCGCGCGGAGATGCTGCCACGATTCAAGAACGTCGACGATGTGGTTGCGATTACCCACCCTTACGGATGCGGGATTGCGTTGAACGCTCCTGGATCTGAGATTCCCGTGCGCACGCTGCGCAATCTGAGCCTGAACCCCAACTTGGGCGGCGCTCCGATGGTCGTCAGCTTAGGATGCGAGAAACTGCAGCCTGCGCAGATGCTGCCGGCGAGCAGCCTGCCGATTCTCTCCCGCGTCCCGTACGTCATCCGCTTGCAGGATGAGCAGCATCGCAGCTTCGGCGACATGATCACGGCCATTATGGAGATGGCGGAACAGCGCCTGATCCAGCTGAATGCGCGCACCCGGGTCGAACGCCCGGCGGCGGATCTCGTGGTCGGCTTGCAATGTGGGGGAAGCGATGCATTTTCCGGGGTGACCGCCAATCCGGCAGTGGGCTATGCGGCGGATCTTCTCGTGCGCGCCGGGGCCACCGTGATGTTTTCGGAGGTTACGGAGGTTCGGGACGTGATCCATTTGCTGACGGCCCGCGCCGCGAACCCGGACGTGGCGCGCGACCTGATTCGGGAAATGGCATGGTACGACGAATACCTCAGGCATGGAGGGGCCGACCGGAGTGCGAATCCTACGCCGGGAAATAAGGCTGG
>Ga0302324_100014105_pt1 | contig 16133 bp, 14 predicted proteins | sample Palsa_T0_1_FD_201949 | JGI IMG/M metagenome (GOLD analysis project Ga0302324, IMG submission 201949) | Peat permafrost microbial communities from Stordalen Mire near Abisko, Sweden - Palsa_T0_1 | ecosystem: Environmental > Terrestrial > Soil > Palsa > Peat permafrost | place: Sweden: Abisko...
TTATAATGGTCGTTCCCGACAGAGTCGGTGTAGCCCTTGATCTCGACGGTGAATTCATTCGGCGTCCTTCTCAGGTGCCCGATCACCCGGTCAATATTATCAAATGCTTTGGAATTCAGCCCAAAGTCATTGAATTCAAAGTAAACGACAAACCGGATGATGGGGCGGCCGTCGAGAGAATCCATTTTGAAGTCATTGTCCTCGAAGTCATTCACATCGAAATTGTGAAGACCACCCCGCCGCTTCTTGCCATGGCCGCCGGAGCCATTGGACGAATAGTCGTTATCGCCATCGCCCCGCTGCCTTCCCGAACCATCGCTATCGTCATTCAATAAGCCCCTCGCCCGCAACACGGAGTCCATATTGATGGTCACATAGATATTGTTGATCACAGTACCATTCTTTGCCGTCGAATCCTTGTCTTTCTTCTTGTTGCTGTCATCCTTCTTCCGGTTATAAGGCGAATTGTCTTCATCCAGTTGTTTATGCTTTTTGCTGTTGATCGGGATGTATACCCCCATCGAATACATCGTCGTATTGGCGATATTTTTGCCGATGGCCTCGCCATAGCTGACCTGCGCAAGAACCATGACCTTTTTAGAATTGAACTTGGCGCCGATCCCTATCGGGACGGTCACATAAGAGGCATCGTTGATAATATCGTTGATACCCACCGATACATATGGCTGAAGCCGGTAAGAAGCCGGCAGCAGATGATAATAGATCGCGGCGGCCAATAAATTATAGGTCTTGGACTGGGTCTGGCTGATCTCGACACTGTTGCTCGTCACATGCCCGAAACTAAGCCCGAGGTCCGCGCTGAATGACAGCCGGCTGGTGATATTTTTATAGGCTGAAGCCGCAAAAGAGGCATTACCCCTTGCGAAAAAAGGCAGCGTATTGGCATTACTAAGATAGCCCTCCCGGTTTTTCTCCAGCATAGCAAAGTCCTGGAACTGCAATTTCAGCAGCGGAGAGATAAACCAGCGGGTATCCAGTTGTCTCGCCGACGGTGCGCTTCGCTGGTCTGTCGCCGTATCCTGGGCTTTCACCGCGGCGTCCGCGGTCTTTGCCTGAGCATCCGTTTTTGCCGGAGCATCCGTTTTTGCCGGGGCATCCGCCACCGAAATCACCGAATCCTTCGGCTGTCCGACCGTGTCACCAACGGGGGTCGCCGCAGGTTTGACGATACCGCTGTCTTTTAAAAGCGTCATCATCTTCGCCGTATCGGATGTCTGGCTGGTAGTATCCACAGCGGGACGGGCCGGGTCGGGTGCCGGCCTCGTAGTATCCTGCGCCCGGAGCGTTGTCAGGGCAAACAGGAAGCAACCAGTCAAACAAATCATTACCTTCTTCATGGGGTTAGTTTTAAAAATCCATCCGTAACGCCAGCTCCACGCCATCGCGTGCAATACCGGACGCACTGATCGTCGAAATATTTACATCATATAAAATACCTATAACCAGTTTCTGATACCTTAACTCGATATTCGGAATGATGGCATCGTTGTACCGATACCCCAACCCTATCCCGACGGCAGCGCCCCCCGCAACGTCGGGAACAGCCTTGGTATACTGCAGATCGAAGTAGTGCCGGTAAGCAGGGCCCTGCCAGCTCATAGACATATAAAAAGCTACATCGTCATCCGTAGCAGTGGTGAATTTATAACCACCCTGGATACCGACATCCGGTTTCAACCGGGTAGAATCCGACTTGATCTGATAGGAATAAGGCTGATTCACCTGCTGGACAGAACCGCCAAAATACCATTTGTCGTATTTACCATTGCTGAATACAGAGAGACCGAGATTGGCATTGAAGTGACCGTAGGACCAGCCGGATGCCAGCCGGTCGGCGCTGGGCTGGCCTTCGATGGGGCCATAGGCGTTGAACTGATCCCCAAAGGCGCCCGATATCCCGGCTACATTAAAGTTACTTTGGTAATATTCACCCTGGAATCCCACCGCCATATAGGTCTCATGCAAGCCAATCGGCACCGCATAAGAAATACCCAGCAGACCAAGCGTATTATTCAGAATACCATCATTGGATTTATCGGAGGCGCCGCCGACACTCATGCTGAAGTAGCCGGAATTAGGTTTGTTCTTTCCATCTTTTGACAACAGCGGCATATCGAACATCGCCGCCACACTGTTATAAGCAATCTGTCCGCCATACGTAACGCTACGGTAATCTAATACCAGGTTGTTCTGCTTGTCAGTCTTCAGGGACTGGTTATACCACATCGTCATATCCTGCACCCGGGAGAAATTGATCTCCTGTCCGCGGGCGAAGCCCGTGACAAGCAAGAGAATCGGTATAGAATAAAACTTCCTCATCGGGACATTGGATTTTAACATTTTTATTTTTTTGACAGTCGTCACCGGCCCTGTTTACCGTACCAGCGACACCATGCCTTTTGCTACTATTTTTTTGCCATTTATATCGATTCCTTCGGCGATCCACAGATAGGTCTCCACCGGCTGCGCAACACCCTTGAACGTTCCATCCCAACCCTGGTTGGCATCCGTCGTCGTAAAGATGATATTGCCCCATCGGTTGTAGACGGTGAAGTAATGGAAGGTTTCAATACCAACCAGGATCGGCTTCAACAGATCATTGGTACCGTCATTGTTCGGGGAAAAGGCCCGCGGAACATAGATATTGACACCCGCGAAGTACACTCGCGCCGGGCTGCCATAGATGATCTGCTTGCCACCGACCGTAGCCGTGATCAGCACATTGCCCACGGTTGTACTGGTCAGACTGATCGTAGCGTCGCCATTGGCATCCGTCTGGACAGGCTGCGCCGTGACGATCTGCGCTGTACCGGAATCGATCGAGAACTGCACATTCTGGTCCGCAACCGGGTTACCGCTGCCATCGACAATATGCGCCTTGACGACCGTCATGCTCGTCCCATCCGCCAGCGCCTCATACACCACGACAATCAATTGCGTCAACGGATTGTTGACATCCGGCGCCTGCGTGAATACGGCGATGGCCGAGCTACCGTTGATGACCGTCGGAACTCCGCCGACCGTGATCGAGGCATCGACCCAGGCATCCCCCGGTATCGTATCCGTGATCCCTATAGCCGCATAGCCATTCGAATTGGTATAGGCCGTATCGATTATCTCGCTACCCGGCACGAACAGCGCGCCTCCATTGGCAGGTCCGCCGGTATGGAAAGTAAAGTAGACCGGTACGCCGGAGACGGGGTTACCTTGCGCATCCGTGATATAAGCCGTAGCCGTATCGGCGGAAACGCCATCCGCCGGAACATTGTTATACGTCATCGTCAGATACGTATATCCCTGGCCGGGACCCGAAGGGTTGGACGGGCTGGAAGGGCCGGTACCCGATCCGCCGCTGCCGCCACCACCACCGGGTGGCACGGGAAGACCAGGGCCGGTATTCACCGGGGCGCCCGCGACAAAATTCACGGTCTGATTCACCGGGATCGTATACGTAACGCCGCCTACCGTAAATGTAGCGGTGATCGTCACGCTGCCAACCTTCAGATCCGTAAGCGGTAAAGTAATATATCCAGGCCCCGCACTGCTGCTGCTGTTAGAAGTATTCACCGTGACCGTCGTCGATGTCGGCGTACCGGTCGGCGGCGGATCGAACAAGGCATTCGTCGACGCAGCACTGTTGCTGGTGATCGTAAAGGTCACCGGATAGTTAGGTACCCCGCTGCCACCCATGTCCGCCAGGAATACCTGTACGACATCCTGCGCGACGCCATCGGCGGCCTGGTTATTGGTGACAGTCGTAAAAGCGCTCGGGTTAGTTGCTTGATTGATAGCCGGCGGTCCGGTCACAAAAGTCACGGTCTGCGGACTTCCGCTGATCGGCACGAGGACGCCACCCACCATCACAGAAGCCGTGATCGTCACACTACCGGCCGACACATCGGTGATCGGTAAGTCAAGCGTATTACCCGTCACATTGATGGCCCCGATCGGGAGCGAGATCGTCGTCGTTGTCGTATTGTTAAGCAGGGCATTGGTAGACGCCGCGCCGGTACTGGTAATGGTAAAGTATACTAAGGTATTTCCCGCTACCGGGCCGCCGGTGTTATCCGACAAATGCACCTGCACCACCGCTGTATCCGAACCATTGTCGGCCGCACTGCCGATGATCGTCGTATAGTACGTCGCATTCGGCGTGCCGACAGGCGGAGTGGGTGAAACAACCGTATTGACAAAGGTTACCGTCTGCTCCTGCGCTACAGGGAAAGAATAGGTGACCCCTTTATAAACGACACTGGCTTCTATCGTGACATTGCCGGCAGTAAGATCGGTAATCGGCAGATCGACGGAGCCGTTCACCCCAAGACCGACGATGATCGTCGAGGTAGTGGTCGTGTTTAACAAAGCCGTTCCGGACGCCGGGGTCGCACTGGTGACGGTAAAGGTCACCTGCGTATTGATTGGAAAATTGTTGATGCCGTCCGTAATATGCACCTGCACTACATTGGTATCCGTACCGTCGTTCGGTACATCGTTGATAATAGTGATAAAATAAGAAGGATTGACCGTACCGGGCGGCGGATTCAGCACGGGCGGTCCCGGCACATAAGTGAACAGCTGGGTAAAAGGTGACGTACAAGAATTCGGGACGACAACAATAAACGGTATGGAGTTTGTACTTCCATTGGCAAGCCCGAACGTTGCGACTCCCGAACCATTGGTAGATGGCGTAGCATCCCCTGCAGCAGTCTGAATTTGGATCTGTAAGCCGGGAACCGGGAGGTTCGTCACGGCATCGGTAACCGTTATCGTAACGATGTCATTCGTCGACCCGTCGGCCACAGAACCTTGCGTTGTGATGACTGAGGTATAATTATACAAGCAACCGGACTCACCGGAGCCGGCTATAACACGCTGGGAAAAGCTAAACAACAACCCAAAGGTCAGCACAAGCATCCCGATAAAAGGAAACCTGGCATTTCTACCGGATATTGCCGATGCGTTTTTATGGTTCATATTCAGGTTCATTGGATACGGGATTAACCTGACACAACGATAACGACACCGACCATGTAAGAATTTGCACAATTATAAATAGGCATGAACGCCGGCCGTCAGAGAAGGACCGTGACAAGAGCCACTAATTACAAAAGTGGTTGATTCGCAGCATGGAGCGTATCGCTGCCTGCTCGTCACTTTTTAAGCAATGGCCGGCTCGTAAAAGAGGTTGTGTAAGATTTGGGTTTCATAATAATTGGGTTTTTAACTAGACTTTTCTATCGGGATATCGGATTATTACTATCTTAAAAGTCCAAAAAAAGGTTTTTATTGTACAGAGACCCGTATAAATTTACCGCAATGAGACATCGGTTTTTTTATAGCGATGTAAGTCAATGACTTACGCACAATTGCCTTTTGGCGGGCTTTCTTCGGAAAACCACATTTCGCGGTTCCGGCGCCTAAACGCCTAAATTCCAGCCATCACGATATGTCCTGCTGACAAACTGATTCGCATCATCGAAGTTGGTGATCTTCATATTGTCGCCATCCCACAATAGTTTGAGATGACGCCCGGGGTAATCGTACCCCTTACCATCGGCATGGGCCTTGCGCAAGCCATAACTGCGGATAGCCAGGTTGCCCATCAACACCGTCTCGGTCAACGGGCCCGCCACTTTGAAATTGGAGCTTAAATTCTTTTCCTTATCGCTGCCATAGCCAGCCATTGCAGCTTCTATCCATGCAGTGTAATGACCGGTAATATCGGCGCCGGGTACCCGCGCAATCGTTTGCGGCACTACCGTCTGCGCGCTTCGGGATGTGGGCAGCAACTGGGGATTTGCACCATAGGTGGCGCACATCATTTTCCCCTTCGTACCGATGAAATAGGTGCCGTTGTCGCCATCGCCAAATATTTCGCCGGGCCCGAGCTCATCCGGTCTCTCCGGCTGAATGCCGCCATCCATCCAGTGCAGCTTGACATCGGGCTTGCCCGCCGCACCTTTGAATTTTAAAATGGTATGCGAAGAAGGAGGACAGCTGTCGGGAAAATAACCGGGCTGGAATTCGCCGATATATACACCTCCGACACTGCATTGCGCCTCCGTGGGGTAGCCAAGTTCCAGCACCTGGAAAGCTGGGGCGATGATATGACAGCCCATGTCACCAAGCGCGCCGGTGCCATAATCCCACCAGCCACGCCAGTTGAAAGGGACGAGATTATCGACATAATCCTTGTAGGGGGCGGTGCCCAGCCACAGATTCCAGTCAAGCTCCGCGGGAACCACCGCCTTTTGGGCCGGCCATTGAATGCCCTGCGGCCATACGGGCCGGTTAGTAAAACAATATACTTCCGTCACATCCCCGATCACCCCCGCACGATACCAGTCAACCAACTGGCGGACCCCATCTCCGGAAGCGCCCTGGTTGCCCATTTGGGTCACCACCTTGTACCGGGCAGCCGCCCGGGTCAGCATCCGGGCCTCATAAATATCATGTGTCATGGGCTTCTGGATATAAACATGCTTGCCCAACTGCATACAGGCCATGCCAATAACGGCATGCATATGGTCAGGCGTCGAGATGGAGATAGCATCCAGGTTTTTGTGCTCCTTGTCAAGCATTTGCCGGTAGTCCTTGTAGTACCGGGCGGAAGGAAATTTGCCGCGGGTGGTCGCCGCGCGTCTGTCGTCTACATCGCAGAGAACGGCGATCTCAGCCTTGCCGCTGCCATAGAATTTATTGACATCGCTCTCTCCCTTGCCGCCAACGCCAACCGACCCGATAATCAGCTTGTCACTTGGAGCCGTATAGCCGACCCCCCCTAAAACGTGGCGTGGAACAATATAAAATCCGGCTGCTGATATCAGCCCCTTTTTTAAGAAGTTTCTGCGGGAATCGTTAGCTGTTTTCATTCGCTAATATAACCCCGCTCAATCAATTATCTTTCGGGATAGCGATATATTTTTTGCCGGCCAGGATCTGCCGGACAGCCCACAAGAGCTCATCGGGGGCTGCATCCTTCCCCAGATAGCCGGACGCGCCCGCCTGCAAAGCCCGGAACGCATGATATTCCCTGGTATATAAACTCAGGATCAGCACCGGCAAAGCAGGAAAGTCCTGCCGGATCTGCTGCAGGGCATCGAAGCCTCCCCGGTCAGACCGGGGCAGGTCTGATATGATCATATCCCAGGAACTGTCCCTCAACTTGTCCGTCCACTCCTCTCCTTCCTCCACCTCCTCGATCTCTGCATTCGGATATGCCTGCGTTAGAATCTGCCTAACACCCTTTCTGATGATCGTATAATCATCAGCTAATAAAATCCTGATCATAAATTGTTGTCATTAAGTTATCAATAGCGCGAGACAGGTCAAAAAGGGATGCTACCGGCGGATGCCAAATTCAGGTCTTTAACTTAAGGACAAGATAAGAGAATTGTCTATGATATAAAGGATTGGAGATAAGTAAAAACACTTATAATCCTCAATTTTTGACATTTATCAAGCTACTGCTCAGTCCTGCCGATCCTGCACCGCAGCTTCAATGCGGGCTTTATCGGCCGCCGAAAACCGGCCACGAAGGTGGATAAAAACACCACTTCCATGTTGGTCAATGGCTACACAGACAACATCTTCCTGGCCATCCTTCCGATCCTTGGCCATCAGGCGAAAATTCTCCTTACCATGACGAACGGACATCCATTCTTCAAAATGGTCATCCCGCAGGGATTGGGTCAGCTCATCCCACTCCTGACCCGCCCGGGGTGTTTTTTCCTTATCGATCGTCAGGAACCGGCACATCGAAACCCTATGCCACCAGCCATCCGTTGAATCCGGGCTGCTGATATTGAGGAGCAGGGACAGGTTGATCGATCCCACACTGGATTCGGCGCCGCCTGAATTATATTTCCGGTAGAACTGGTCAAGATGGGTTTCCTGGGCATCAGCACCGCAGGAGATCAACAAAATCAGCAGGGGAGCAATAAACTTTTTCATATTTATTTTCGTTTTACATTTTTCAAATTTTCCATTCCCTTTATACCCAAATCGGAAGACAGACGGGAAAGTTTGTCCAGGTCTATGTCGCCCACAAAGCTCACCAGCGTAAACTCATTCTCTTCAACGGAGATCATCAGCAGCTCGTGGATGGTATTCCCGCTCTCCTTGATCAGGAAATGAACATTGTCCTTGTTACTGCGGACGGTAATAAGCTCTTCATATTCTTTCCTGTCGATACGCTCCAGCGCTTCCTTATAAAAGACGCCGGGCGTTGTCGATGTACTCAGGATACGCAGGCTTTGCAATTTGGTGATCGTCTGCTTAAGATCGGGACCGACGCTATCCCAGTTGACTTTCGCGAGCAGCCGGAACATCTTCGGGCTGACGTTGACAACGGTGAACCGGCTGTCATCCAGGTATTTCCCAAAAAATTTGCCGATGGCATCGTCCTGGGCGAAACTGCCGGTACTAAGCAACAGCAGCGGCACAACGAACACCCATTGACGGAGTTTGGATAGATTCAAAGTCATATTCATTTTTTTTAGACAGGCTGCCAATCAGTCCCCGATAACTGCCTGCCAGCTGTTATGGAGACGGGTTATATTTTTTTGTGTGATCCGCTGCCCCTCATTGATCCGCGCCGAAGCCATCAGCAGGGCACGGCGGACAGTCGCCAGAGCCAGCCGCGGATCGGAATAAGTATCCTTGATGACTGTCCCGGGCCCCGGTGGGCTAATACCCGGTGGGCTAATAGTTGTTCCGGTCCGCGGCGGGGTAACGGTCGCCACCCCCGCAGGCGGCGCCCCCGACGGAGCAGTGACCACCAGCAAAAAACTGATCCCGATACATAGAATGATCGCGGCGGCCGCCGCAAAACGGAAAGGAAAAACCAGTTTCCCCAACGCAGCCTTCCCCGGATAAACCTTCCCCGACGCAGCCTCCCCGGCCCCCCCATCACCCTCCGCCAATATCCGCCGCAGCATCCGGTCGTCAAAATCCTCACCCGGCCTGACCTGTGCCTCTTCCTCCCTCCACCCGAACAACGCGCGCATCGGCTCAAGGTCCGGACCTGTTTCCGCCTGACGGAAATAATCGGCCAGCCGCTTCTCCTCCTCCAGGCTCGTCTCCGCCCGCCAGTATTTTTCCAGCAGGGTCTTTATTTCCTCTTGTTCCATACGTCCTCCTCTTCTTTAATGATCGATTTTTTAATCGCATTCCGCCCCCGGAACAGGTTCACCTTTACCTGATCCAGGCTGATGCTCAGAACCTCGGCTATCTCACTATAGCTAAAGCCCTCGATCTCCCGGAGCTGGATGACCAGCTGCTGGTTCTCCGGAAGTGTCGCCATACACTGGCGAATACGATAGGTCATTTCCTTGTTCATCATTTTTTCATATGGATCCTGCGCCGGGCTGCCGCCCGGCCGGTTTTCCTTTTCCTGTTCCCGCCGGATATGACGCTTGCGGATCCTGTCGAGACAATTGTTCCGGGTAGCCGTCATACAATAAGCCTCCATGTTTTTCCATTGCCCCCATTCCTCCCGCCGCGCCCAGATACCGGCCATGACATCCTGTATCGCATCTTCAGCTTCCTGTACATTCTGTAACAGGCGGAAGGCAAACCGGAAGAGTTTGTCTTTCATCGGCAAAATGCGCTCTTTGAAGACTTCGATTGACATGCTTATAGACAATGACGGAAAGAAAATAACAATGTTACAGGACACTCCGGTTTTTATTAGTCCGGCCGCACGGCTTTTTAGTCCTGCCGCACCGCTTTTTTCACTAAATTATGCCCCCAAACACTAACTATGCATCTCCCCACCCGATACATTCCCCTCCTGTCCCTGCTGCTTATCACCGGGTCGCTGGCCGCACAGGATTCCATCGGTATCCCCGACCTCATCTCCGCAGAAAAACTATCCGACCTTCAGTTTACAACCGTCAAACGCGACTCGATCCTTAGCGGGCTGGAAGATCACCGCCGGCTCTACCAATATTTGCATAGCCAGGACCTTTCCAACGAGATCCCCTTATCCCTTGCATTTACCCCCCTGCTGCCAGGGACGCCGTACGAACGGCAGCAGCGACCAATACAATGGGCGATCCCATCGGAAGTAAGCCTGCCGGCCAACCGGAACGACCTGGCCTGGTATTCTCTATACGAACTCGCATCGCTGGTCAGCAGAAAAAAGATCAGCTCGGTAGAGCTGACGACCTTCTTTCTGGAACGGCTAAAGAAATATAGCCCGATACTGCATTGCGTGATCGAGCTGACGGAGGATAGCGCGCTGGCGCAGGCCCGCCGGGCCGATGCCGACCTGGCCCGCGGGATCTACCGAAGCCCGCTCCAGGGCATCCCCTATGGGATCAAAGACCTCTTTGCCGTAAAAGGTACGCATACGACCTGGGGCACACCACCCTATAAAGACCAGGTGATCAACCGGAACGCCTATGTAGCCGACCGCCTGGCAAAAGCCGGCGCGGTACTGGTAGCGAAGCTATCACTCGGCGAACTGGCAGAAGACGATGTCTGGTTTGGCGGCCTCACCCGCAACCCCTGGAACCCGGCAGTCGGATCGGGCGGCAGCTCGGCCGGCTCCGCATCGGCTACAGCAGCAGGTCTGGTGCCTTTTGCCATTGGCACTGAAACGTATGGCTCCATCGTAGATCCCTCCATGCGCTGCGGCACTACGGGCCTGCGCCCTACTTTTGGCAGCGTCGCCCGCACCGGCTGTATGGCCTTGTGCTGGAGCTCCGATAAAATCGGGCCTATCTGCCGCAGCGCAGCCGACGCCGCCCTGGTATTTGCCTATATCCATGGCGGAGACAGCACAGATGCCTCCTCGAGGACGATGCCTTTCAACTATACCGGTAAAATCAACCTCTCCCGGCTAAAGATAGCCTATACCCGCAATTACATCGATTCACTGAATGATAACAGCCCGGAAAAACAAACCCTGCTCATCCTGAAAAAAATGGGGGCAACGCTGATCCCGGTGGATTTCCCGGAAGACCTGCATGGCAACGATATTCTTTCCCTTATCATCGGAGTAGAGTCGGCGGCAGCCTTTGACAAGCTGACCCGCAGCAACCGGGACGATGAAATGGTGCAGCAAAATAAGGACCGCTGGCCAAATACCTTCCGCACCGCCCGCTTCGTCCCCGCCGTGGAATACATCAACGCCTGCCGGATGCGGACCGTTATCATGCAAAAGATAGATCCCTTCCTCAGTCAGTATGATATCCTTATCGCACCACCGGAAACAGGAGATCAGCTCGCCATCACCAACCTGACAGGACATCCATCCATCACCCTTCCGGTCGGCTACCACCCCGATGGAACACCGGGCAGCATCAGTTTCATCGGGCAACTCTACAACGAAGCGACGCTGCTGGCGTTTGCAAAAGCATTCCAGGACGCAACACCCTACAATAAGCAATACCCAAAAGGTTTTCAATAAAAGACAATGATTTTGCAGCCCCCCGTTGCAAAATTAGCCGATGAAAAATCTCGCCGGAGCTAATTTGGAAATATTGAAATTGCTTGGTAACTTTGTAATTACATAATAATTACATTTATGCACGCAAAGCTGATCCCTATTGGAAACTCGATGGGTGTTCGTATCCCTAAAAATCTGATTAAGCAATTTGACCTGGACAAGGGCGCGATAGAGCTTAGTATAGAAAAAGACGGGATAATGATAAAACCCGAAAGATCTGTTCCTCCCAGGGAACAATGGAATATGCTGTTTGCCAAAGCAATAGCATCTGGTGAAAAACCCGAAAACGATGTGTTTGGAGGCCTTCAGAACGAAGCAGATAAAAGTGAATGGGAATGGCAGTAATTAACAGGTTTGAAGTTTGGCTAATTGAGCTGGACCCAACAAAAGGCAGCGAAATAAAGAAAACCAGGCCATGTTTGGTTGTATCTCCCGAACCAATCAATAAATACTTAAATACGATAACTGTTGTTCCAATGACAACAACTATTCGGAGCTATCCGACACGGGTAAACTGCCTTTTCAAAGGTACTGCTGGCCAACTGATGGTGGATCAAATAAGAGGAGTTGACAAGTCAAGGCTGAAAAAAAAGTTAGGCATAATGGAAGAAAAGTATTGCAAGGCGGTATGTGACGTTATTGTTGAAGCCTATAAATGGGAATAAAATGCGCTGTATCGAAATCGAACAACCACTGTAACGTAAATGAACTATCCAAACGCGGCCATACTTCGCTAAAAAGCTGTACATTAACGCATTATACTGCTGGCATCAAACGGGCAGTAGTAGAAATATGTTAAAAAGCTATCTACGCATCGCCTGGCGCAACCTGCAAAAAAACAAAGTTTATTCCGCTATCAATATAGCCGGCCTGGCGATCGGTCTGTCCGTGTTCTGGCTGATGTCGCTTTATATAGCCGACGAGCTAAGCTATGACCGGTCTTCGGCGAATGCAAACCGCATTTATCGGGTAACCCATACCGGTACATGGTCAGGCGGCAGCTTTAAGTTGGCCATCACGCCGGCGACCTTCGGTCCCGCACTGCAAAAGGATTATCCCGAGATAGAAGCCGCTGCACGCGTCGACGCCGAAGGCGGTGGCACCCTGGTCTATGGCGACCGGAAGATAGAAGAAGGCGACATGATGATGGCGGATAACTCCCTGCTGACGGTATTCCGCTTTCCTTTTCTCTATGGCGACCCGGTGAACGCCCTGGCGACGCCGCACTCCATCGTGCTCACCCGGACACTGGCAGAGAAACTGTTTGGTAATGCCGAAGACGCCCTGAACAAATCCGTGACCATCGAACATGACGTTCCCAGCCAGGTGACCGGAGTCATCGAAGACCAGCCTGAAAACTCCCACCTGCACTTCAGCGCACTGCGGGCCATGCCCCCTCCTGCCACCGACAATTGGCTTAACTCTTACCTGTATACCTACGTGCTCCTGCGTCCTGACGCCGACCTCCGCCGGCTTGAATCGAGGTTGCCTGGATTCTTTGACCGCTACCTGAAAAAGCCGCTGGGAAAAGGCGCGCAGTACCGGATGGACCTGCAGCCGCTGACCTCGATCCATCTGCATTCTGCCCTCGACTATGAGATCAGCCGTAACGGCGATATCCGGTATATCTGGCTCTTCGCGGCGGTAGCGCTGCTGGTACTAGGCATCGCCGTTATCAACTACGTCAACCTCGCAACGGCGCGATCATCGGCCCGGATGAAAGAGATCGGGGTGCGGAAAGTGATCGGCTCCGGCCGCAAACAGCTGATGGTCATGTTCCTGACCGAGTCGGTCCTGTTTGCATTGCTGGCCGCAACCATCGCCGCCTTCCTGAGCTATGCGCTCCTGCCCGCCTTCAATCAGCTGTCGGGCAAGACGCTGACCATCGACAGCTACGGGCTGATGCCAACCCTGGCGGTCCTCGCAGGGCTGACCATCCTGATAGGACTGGCAGGAGGCCTGTACCCCGCCCTGTTCCTGTCGGGATTCCGTACAATACCCTCACTGAAAGGGCAGCAGGGCAATCAATCAAATACGATCCTGTTCCGCAAGTCGCTCGTCACCTTCCAATTCGTCATTACCATCTTTTTGATAGCCGGTTCGGCTATCATCTACCTGCAGCTACAGTATATGCAGAAAAAAGACCTGGGTTTTAATAAAGACCAGGTGCTGACCTTCCATCTTCACAACCCCGCCGTGCGTCAGCATATAGAAGAACTGAAGACCCAGCTGCAACAGGACCCTTCCGTGGAAGCCGCGGCCGCAGCCGGCATACCCATTGGCAATAACTATATCGGTACCTTCCCCGTCCATTTCGAGCAGAACGGAGCCATCTCCACCGAAGGTAAACAAGTGCAAAACTTCTATGTCGATGCCGACTACCTGCCAGCACTGCAGATCGGACTAAAGTCCGGCCGGAATTTTTCGGCAACAAGGCCAACCGATCCCTTCAGCTCGGTGCTGGTGAACGAGACGTTTATAAAGGAACTGGGCTGGACCGAAGGCGTGGGCAAACGACTACAACTGCCGATCGGCCCCGAAGGAAAATTGGGCATGGCTACTATTATCGGCGTTATGAAAGATTTCAATATCTATTCCCTTCAACATAAGATCCAGCCATTGGTGCTGGAAATGCCACCTGAACTCGACGAGGAAGACAATGTCTATGTCCGCGTAAAACCGCAACGCACGGCGCAGGCATTGAAGTATATCGCCGAAGTGTATCACCGCTTCGATCCCGCCTCTCCGTTCGGATACCATTTCCTCGATGAAAATTTCTCGCGTCAGTATGCCGCAGAACGGAAGCAGGGCAGCCTCCTGCTGATCTTCACAACGATCGCTATCATCATCGCCTGCCTCGGACTGTTCGGACTGGTCACCTTCAGCATCGGTCAGCGGAGAAAGGAAATCGGCATCCGGAAAGTGCTGGGGGCAAACGTTACAGGAATCGTCCTGCTGGTATCGAAGGACCTGGTGAAGTTGGTCGTCCTATCCGTCCTGATCAGCACACCGCTGACCTGGTATATCATGAGCCGCTGGCTGCAAGGCTTCGCGTACCACATGGCTATCGGCATCTGGATATTCCTGGCCGCCGGCGCACTGGCGATAGGGATTGCGATGCTCACGGTCGGCGGAAAAGCGATCATGGCCGCCCGTGCCAACCCGGTCAATAGCCTGCGGTCAGAATAGGCGCAAGCCCTACCCGGGAAATAGCGGCGCAAGCCCCTTGTCAAGGATCGCCGTCCACCCGGCTTCAAAGTTGCTGCGGACAAAATCATGCCCCGCATGCGCCAGATTCTCCAGCCCTTCATGCGTCAGCCGCAGCCGGGTCTTGTCCCCCTCGGGAAAAAGCTCGAAGCTGACATAAGAGATGCCAATGATATCCTCATACCGCCAACTATAAACCAGCTTGCGCTCCGGGATAACTTCCGTGATCCGGCAAAAATGCAGATAACGCTTGGTTTCTGTCTCGCCATAAAAGCTAAAGTCATGGCCTGGCTCCGGCTTGAAACCGGTGATCGTAAAGCTCCAGCGCCCGATTTCCTCGCTATCGGTCAAGGCTTTCCAGACCCGCTTTACCGGCGCATTGAACGTCCTTTCGATGATAAAGGGTGCGGGCGCCGGGCCTTTATTGCCCAATTCCCGCAGCCGTTGCCCATATCGCGCCGCAGCCGCCCGCGAAATATCTTCCCAGTGCGCCACCGCATAACCATACCATCCCGATCCTCCATTCATTCTCTTCCCCTTTAAGGACAAGGCCAGCGCATCCAGGTGAAAATGCCATCCTACAGATGCCCCTTGCAACAGGGATTCCGGCAACAGGCGACAAGTAAAAATGAGCCGGCAACGACCGGCGCCCTCCCGTAACAACTCCCACCGCACTATCGAATCCCCAAACCAGCCATATTCCAGCAAGGTATTCTCCTTCCATTCCAGGATCTTGCCCCCACTAGGCCCGCCTTTCGTTTCCAGGATGATCTCCCCACCAACCCCAGCCTCTACCCGGGCGGGGGCCAACCAGGCCGACAGCGCGTCCGGTTTTGTCAACGCGTCCCAAACTTTTTCGACGGGATGATCCAGGATACGTTCAAAACGAACCCCATTACCATAAAAAGCCCCGTCCATATCCGACATTGTAAAAGTTTCCTCTGACATAACAAACAATTTTGGATGAAAATTATGCAACCATTTCGTTACAAATATAGGAAACCTTTTGGTTTCCAAAAATTTTTAAACCCCCATCGCGAGCCAGCCGGTGCGGGATCCCACGCCCCGCGAAGCAGCCGGTGCGTGATCCCCCGCGCAAAACAAAACGGGCAGGAATAAATTCCTGCCCGCCGTTCATTGGGTAAGGTTCGTTGGTATTTGATCAATCAATTACATCTTACTCATCATCTTTTCGCATTTTTCCGCCTTATCCAAGTGTTTATGCAGAGTGTGAAGTGTACTGTCGGCAAAAGCCCGGATATCGGCATCGGACCCATTTTTCGACTCGTCCTCGAAAGCGCTGATCACCTTTTTATGATCGGCCACCATCATCGACAAAAAGTCCTTGTCGAATTTTTTCCCATCCTCTTTTTGCAGATCGTCGATATTCTTCTGCGCATCCGGCGTCAGAGCAGAGGGCAGCGTGATATTTTTCTGGGTGGCAATGGCC
>Ga0302324_100014108_pt1 | contig 16132 bp, 10 predicted proteins | sample Palsa_T0_1_FD_201949 | JGI IMG/M metagenome (GOLD analysis project Ga0302324, IMG submission 201949) | Peat permafrost microbial communities from Stordalen Mire near Abisko, Sweden - Palsa_T0_1 | ecosystem: Environmental > Terrestrial > Soil > Palsa > Peat permafrost | place: Sweden: Abisko...
CTCGGGAGTGTTCAGCGCACCGGCCGAGAGGACCACCTCACCGGCGTCTAACGTAAAAGACTGCCCTGTCATATCGTTGCTCAGATGCTTGCCGTGGATCCGCCAGCCGCCCGAGGCGAGCTTCTCCAGCCACTCCACTTTCGTCTGCGTGAGAATGGTGGCGCCGGCATTTCGTGCCATCGGCAGGAAGTTCATGTAGAGCGTGTTCTTGGCGCCCACGTTGCAACCGCTCACGCAATTGCCGCAGTCAATGCAGGGCTTCTGCGCCACGCCGTAAGGGTTCTGCCCGTCGATGGTGAAGTTGACCACGATGTTCAACGCCTGGACGGAAGTACCCAGCTCCTTCGCCCGGCGTTCCAGCGCCTGAACCTTGGCCAGTTGCAGCGCCCGCGGGTGCGGATTGGCGGCCAGCACCTCGCTCGCATGCTGATAATAGGGGAGCAAAGCATCGTAAGTGATCGCACCCGGCCAGCTCAACTGCTCGAACACTTCCCGGTCCGGTAGAATCGCGACGTTCGCATTGATCAGGGAAGTCCCACCCAGGCCGGAGCCCTTAATGACGGAAATGTCGTTGTAGTTGAGTAACTCGTAAAGGCCGAGAGGATTCAAGCTGCTGCGGGTGGCGCCCAGGACGCCGGGAATCGTCTCCGGATAATCGCCCGGCTGCCACTCCTTGCCCCGCTCCAGAATGCAGATCGACGGTTTGGGATGCAAGTCGGCGGTCGCCAGGTGCGCGGCGGTGATGGCGCCTCCGTAGCCTGAACCGATGATGATGAAATCGTAAGTGGTCTTGCGCTGTTCCCATGGTGTGGCTAACATGTATTGCCTCCTCTCGGCCGGTCTCTAACCGGCGCTGGCCTGTTGTGACTCAGCCAGCAGCTCGCTGAAATAGCTGTTTAGCAGACGGTTGTTGGGGTCGTAGATCTTGCGCGCGTCCGCGAAAGCCTGCAATCGTGCTCCCAAAGCCTTCTGCGCCTGCGCCCGGTTGGTGCCAAAAGTCTGGTTGAAAAGCGGAATGCCCCCGCTGTCGCTGCAGAACTGGTTGTAAGCCCCCAGAAACGTCGTCCATCCCGGGTTACCTGTCGAGACCGGGTCCATGGTCATCACGTTCCCATCGTAGGAATAAGATAGAAGCGAGTTCTGATCCTGAGCGACGCGATAGCCGACATACAACATGTTCACCCGATAACCGGCGCTCTTATAATAGTTCTGGCAAAACTGAAAGTGTTGCGCCAGCACGGTTGGATAAGTGTCCTCGGCGAAGGCCCACAGGCTGAAGGTATAGCGGCTCGCGTTGGCCACCGCGGGGTACCGTATAATCTGGTCGGTAGCGATAGTGTAGTCACTCTTGATCAGGTTTTCCAGCTTGAATCGCCACACCGTATTGAACCCGTCGATAACCTTATAGCGAGCCTCCGGGTCGTGAATGTCGCTCTCTGCCTGCGCGCAGACGGCTGGCCCGGCATTCGCCCACATATAGTTGCGCAGCGGCCAGGAGAAGCGGTTGGGAATTCCGGAGGCGCCCGGATTATATCGGCGAAACTCCACAGTGATCAGATTTTCAAACGGGAAGATGTAGAACATCAGGGAATCGCCGCCGGCTTTGAGGTCGGGCAGCTTTTTCACGAAGTCAGCGAGACTGAAGGTCTCATGATGCACCGCCAGGGGCTGGATAGGCCGCACGCGGAGAGTCGCCTCGCAAACGATCCCGAAGGTTCCATAACTGGATCGGACCTTCTGCATCAGCTCGGGCTGAGCGTCGGTGACTTCGAGAAAGTCGCCGGATGGCAGGACCATTTTGATGCGGCTGACGTAAGAGCCAACCTGACCGTACTCGCCGGGCATGGAGGCATCCTTGGTTCCACAACAGGCCGCGCTCCCAATCGAAAGACTGCCAATCTCGGTGTTGACGTAAAACTGCAGATTCTTCTTTTCGATTTCTTTCGCTACATCAATGTAGTTCGTTCCTGCTTGTGCCGTCACCGTATCGGCGGTTATTTCCAGGATCTGGTTCAGCTTGGACATCTGGATGAGAGTGCCGCCATCCGCCGCGCCGCATGGAGTCGTGGAGTGGTTGGATCCAACCGCCCGAACCGGCGACGGATACTTGTCGGGATTCTTAAGTACAGCGGCAATATCGTCTACAGAGGCTGCTTCGACTACCACCTGCGGATGCGAGACAATGTCGCCAAACCAGTTAGTCATGGTATCTGACATAGAAATTGCTCCTATGACGCGGCGTTAGCCTGATCGCCCAAAGCTTCGGTATATTGCGGCTCATCCTCATCCGAGTCCTGGTAGTACGCGATACTGGCGCTGCTGCCGGCGAGATCGATGATCACATAGCCATGGTTAAAAAAAACTCCATTGTCGCCGAGTGTCAGGCTAGTCACCGGAACCTCTGGGAATTTCGGTTTCGCCGGCACTTCGCCCAGGCCAATCGGAAAAGCGCCGTGCCCGATGCATCTGGCCAGCACGCCCATGTACTTCTGATAGATAACCAGATTATGCTCGTGCCCCCAGAACCAGATATCTACTCCCGGAAGCAGCGGGGCCAGCTGAGCGTTCAACTTGTCATTTGCCGATTTGCCGCAGATATCCTCGAATGCCGCGAAGAGCTGGTGATGAGAAAGCAGAACCGTGCGGCGGTTCCCGCGGTTTTGGATTTTGTCGGCGAGCCATTGGACTTCGGCATCGTGCAGGAAAGTGGGATTGCCTGCCACCGGGTTACTGTCGTTGAAACCGGTATCCACCACTAGAAACTGCCACGAATCGTTTCTCAGGCAGAAGTAGCTCGCCGGCTGGTCCAGTTGATCGATCAGCTTGTAATAGGCCGCCCCGCCGCTGAACATGTCGTGATTTCCAGAGAGCGTGAAGGTCGGTGTTTTGGACAGGTTCAGAGTATTTTGCCAGATCTGATAAAAGTAGCTCTGCACTTCAAAGTCAGTCGCGGAATAGTAAATGTCGCCCATGTGGATCACTACGTCCGGATTCTTCCGGGCAATCTGGGCGAGTACGGTCTTGGCTTCCTGCTGGCCGGTGCCCCAATCGCCCACCAGCGCGACTCTGGCCTTGTCAGGCAGCTTGCCTTCGATCACGAAATCGCTTAACTGCTTGTGCGCACGGTAAGGGATCTGTCCTTTCGAGGCCAGGAACTCCGCATACTTAATCGCGGCTTCCGCCCAATCCGGGTCGCAGTCTCCCATCTTTTCCGTGAGCAGCGCCTGATACCGGGCCGCGTCGCCGGCGTGGCCGAGGACCTTGGCTACAGCATAGTTTCGCGCCAGCGAGGCACAGTACCTGACCGTGTCTCCGATGCCTTCCGTGACGGTCTGGGGCGCCGCGGCGGGCACCGCAGGAGGCGGAGCGCCGGCTTGTTCGGCCGCGTCGACGGCCTGGAGTTCGATGGTGGCCATGCGGACCATGCTGTTGCCGGCGTCGGGTCGGGTGATCACCCCCGGCCCTCCCACATCTTGAGACTGCGTGCCCGCTGTCTTTCGCGCCACCACTTCATCGACCGCGGATTGAAAAAGCGAAAGATCAGCATCGCGAAACGCCACCAGTTTTGCCATAATCGACTTCTCCTTTGGATATTCAGACCGACATGATGGCTCGCATCACATCCACCAGGCCGGCGCCCTGAAAGGAACTCGCCCGACCCAGGTCGGTCGCGCTCTTCAACAGGATCTTTTTGACCGCTCCAGGATTTCCACGGAACTCGGGATGCGCGGACAGGAAGGCGGCCGCCGCGCCTGAGACGTGCGGAGCAGCCATGCTGGTGCCGCTCTTCTCCTCGTATTCGTATCCTTTATCAAGGTGAATCGAGCACGAGACTACTTTTTCGCCAGGCGCCACCAGGTCCGGTTTGGGCCGGCCATCGCCGGTGGGCCCCTTGGAAGAAAAGTAGGAAATGCCGTAGATATGGGGAGCGGCCTTGTGCGACGAGCCCACCGCAATGGCCTCATTGGCGTTGGCTGGGTCGGTAATGGACAGGTCCACCCAGGTGGGAACTTCCTGGCCATTGTCGAGTTTGGTAACGCCGTAACCGGAATTGCCGCATGAGATCACTGTTAACAGACCCGAGCGCACCGCCCGCGTGACTTCCTCACAAAGCGGGCTGTGGCCACAGCCATACCACTTGGGATCGAATGGGTACCCGAGGCTCAGATTGACGCCGTCCACGACGATGAAACGGCTGTTCTGATTCAGCTTGCGGACGTATTCGAGCCCCAGGATGGCTGCCGAGGCCGATCCCGTGCCGTCGTCGTCCAGCACCTTGACGTTGATGATTTTGGTCAGTGGCGCGACGCCGGAAGGATACCCCGCCAGGTCCACGACCTCCGGATCGTCCTGCCATTCCACCAGCGTAGCGGCCCGGTAGGGCTGGCCGTCGCTCTTGGGGCGCGCACTGCCCGCGATGATGCCCGCCACGTGCGTTCCATGTCCGTTGCAATCGTCCAGCGTCTTGCTATTGGAGAAATTCCTGCTCAACGAAAGATTTACGGTATCGTCAAAATGCGGATGGTCGGCCTTCACGCCGGTGTCCAGGACAGCCCAGGCGATACCTTTGCCGCGCGCGTCAAAAGCTCTCCAGCCAGCCGAGGCCTTGATGGTGTCCACCGAAGAAAGAAGATGGGCCGTGCAAGTCTCGTCCTTCCAGATCTGATAGACCCACTCTTTCTTCTGGGCGAGATCCTGGATATCGGCCGGCAGCAGCCGCGCGAAGATGTAGAAATCGCTTTCGTAAACGGTATACTTCCGCGCTTCCAGAAACTCCCGTATATACTTCTTGCTGGGCTGCACGCCGGACTGCGGCTCGGTCTTGGACTCCTGCAGAGTGATGATCAACGCAATGGGCTGGGGACGAGCCGGGTCCTGTGCATCCATGTCAGCCTGGACTGGAGGCGAAATCAGGAAGCTCTTCAATTGCGCGTGATCCGGCCGTGATGGCATGACACCCGTTTCCGTTCTGTTAAATACTATGCCCGTGTCGGACCAACGTCAAGCGCCTTACGACACACCCGGCACACGAGTTAGTGCGAAATCGCGGCCGATCGTTTCAAAACGAAGATCGTTATCACTCTAACCGTCTCGCGATCCGGACCTGCCAGTAGAACCGGACGCCACGGAGAGCTATAGTAGTGCTGTAGCTTCCGTCTCCGGCCCTATTCCCTGTCGAACGGTCTCCGGTTTCAGACGACATCGTGGAATATGTCCATGCCCGCCCAATCCGCCAACCGCCCGATGCCGGCGCCTTTCTCCGAATATGAGATCGACGCAGCTTATGACGAAATGTTCCGCGCCAGGGGCCGCCCCCGCTCGCATTACAAGAATCTCTACACTCAACTTCTGAATCTTCCGTCCGAAGAGCTGCACCGCAGCAAGCGGGAAGCCGATCTCTCGTTCTTCAATCAGGGCATCACTTTTACAGTGTACGGCCGCGCCGAAGGCACGGAGCAGATCTTTCCGCACGATTTGCTGCCGCGCATCATCACCAGCTCGGAATGGGCGGTCATCGAGCGCGGTCTCACCCAGCGCATCACCGCGCTCAACCTTTTTCTCGCCGACGTTTATCACGAGGGCCGCATCCTGAAGGACCGCATCATCCCCGGCGAGATTATCTATACCTGCAAACACTTCCGCAGGCAAATGCACGGGGTCAAAGTTCCGCGCGGCGTTTATGTCAGCGTAGTGGGGACCGACCTGATCCGCCTGCCCGACGGCAGGTTCGTGGTTCTCGAAGATAATCTGCGGGTCCCCAGCGGCGTATCGTATATGCTCACCAGCCGCAAGGTGATGAAGCAGATCTTCCCCACACTATTCCGGAAATACGGCGTACGGCCCATCGAGCAGTATAGCCAGGCGCTGTTCTCTACGCTTCGTTCCCTTGCGCCCGAAGGCCGGTCCACCATCGTTCTATTGACGCCGGGCATTTATAACTCCGCGTATTTCGAGCACGCGTTCCTGGCCAGGCAAATGGGAATCGAGCTGGTTGAAGGTCGCGACCTGGTGGTACACGACAACACGGTCTACATGCGGACAACGTCCGGCCTGCAGCGCGTCGACGTCATATACCGCCGCGTGGATGACGATTTCGTCGACCCTCTGGCTTTCCGTGTCGACTCGTCCCTCGGAGTGGCTGGGCTCTTTAACGCCTACCGCGCCGGGAACGTGGTGCTAGCGAACGCTCTTGGCACCGGAGTGGCCGACGATAAAGCGATCTACTCCTACGTTCCGAAAATGATTCGCTACTATCTCGGCGAGGATCCTATTGTGGATAACGTCGAGACCTTTCTGATGACCGATCGCGTGCAGCGCGAGCACGTCTGCGACAACCTGGAAAAATATGTGGTGAAGGCCGTGGGCGAGTCCGGAGGCTACGGCATGCTCATCGGTCCCCACAGCAGCAGCGAGCAGCGCTCCGAATTCCGCGAGAAGATTTTGGCGGATCCCAGAAACTACATCGCGCAGCCGACGCTGTCGCTCTCCACAGCTCCCTGTTTTATGAATGGCCGGGTTGAGCCGCGGCACGTGGATCTGCGGCCGTACGTTCTATTTGGAGAAAAGATCACCATCGTACCGGGAGGGCTTACGCGCGTCGCTCTGCGCAAGGGTTCTCTAGTGGTAAATTCATCGCAGGGCGGAGGTTCGAAGGACACATGGGTATTGCAGAACTGAGCATCAGGTGGTGCGACAGGGTGGTCCGATGCTTTCCCGGGTAGCCGATAGCCTCTACTGGATGAGCCGCTATTTCGAGCGGGCCGATCACTGCGCACGCGTGTTGGAAGCCAATTACAACCTGATGCTGAATCCTTCGAAGCTTTCCACCGAGGAGAGATGGCATCGAATCATGGCCTCTCTCGGTATCGCGGCGTCCGCCGACGGCATCGATCCGCAGATGGCCATGATCAAGTTGACCAGCGACCCCGATGACGAATCGTCGATCGTATCCTGTATCGCGGAGAGTCGCGAGAATGCCGGCCAGGTTCGCGAGCAGATCAGCTCGGAGATGTGGGAACGCCTGAACCGTCTGTATCACCAGGTGACCCGGGCCGACGCCAGGCCGGAGACGGACTCCGACCCGCTGCGGCTGGTGGCCGACGTGCGCGAAGGTTCCTATCAGTTCCATGGTGTGACGGACGCCACCATGAATCACGGCGAAGGCTGGCAGTTCATCCAACTGGGCAAGTACATGGAACGTTGTTGTGCATTGCCGGTTCTGCTGGACGCCTATTTTTCGGCGCCCGGAGAAGCAGACGACCTGGACTGGGTAGGGCTGCTGGCAAGTTGCGCCGCTTTTGAATCGTATTGCAAGGTTTACACGGCTGATCTGAAGCCTGACTCGATGGCTGAGTTTCTGTTACTGAATCCCGAGTTTCCGTATTCGGTGCGCTATGCGGTCGAGCGGATGAGCGCGGCGATTGCCGCCATCTCCGAGACGTCTTTCACCCATGCGACCGGCCGGATCGAGCGTATTGCCGGACGGTTGCGCGCCTCTCTGGCTTACGTTCAGATTGCCGAGATTATGAACGGCGGCGGTTTGCACCGTTACCTCAACAGCGTCATTGACCAGTGCAATAACCTGCATGCGGCCGTTCACGTGGTCTATATCGATTATCCGATCCAGTCGGCTCTGGGGGCTTGATGTTCTACGCTATCCGGCACTTCACTCGTTTTCGGTACAGCAGTCCGGTTTGGCAGAGCGTAATGGAATTGCGCATGCAACCACGCAGCGAGAACACGCAGCGATGCTTCACCTTTCAATTGTCGATAAGTCCGGATGCCAGGGTTTTCTCCTATCAGGATCACGCCGGCAACCTCGTTCACCATTTCGACGTTCCCGCGCAGCATCGGCAGCTGACCATTATTGCCGACGCTCTGGTGGATGTGGAAACTCCCGCGCCGCTCCCCGAGTCGCTGGGTCCAGACGCATGGGACGAGTTGGATGCCATAATCGGTCGGGAGGATTACTGGGACATGCTGATGTCCAGCCGATTTGCCCGCACTTCACCGGAGCTGGAAGCGCTGGCAAAGGAGTTCGGAGTCGACCAGCGCGGCGGGCGTGACCCGTTGGAACTACTGACCACGCTGAACTCCAAGCTTTTCCAATATTTTTCTTACGTGAAGCGAAGCACCGCGGTCAACTCGGCCATCGAAGATGTCATCCTGTCCCGACAGGGTGTCTGTCAGGATTTTGCGCATACCATGATTTCAATCGTGCGGAATTTACGAATTCCGTGCCGGTATGTGAGCGGTTACCTGCATCGCGATCCCGGGCATGCGGATCGCTCCGACGAGGGCGCCACGCATGCGTGGGTGGAGGCGCTTCTTCCGCGCATCGGCTGGGTGGGGTTTGACCCGACTAACAACTTGATTGTAGGCGGCCGGCACATTCGAACGGCCATCGGGCGCGATTACGGCGACGTATCCCCGACAGTCGGCACCATGAAAGGATCCGCTGAAACTGAGTTGCAGGTGCGCGTCCGGGTGACCCCTTCCGATGCCGTGCTGCCTCCGGATCAGGAGTTTGCAGCCGACGAGGAATGGTCCCGCTTTCTTGAGAACGACCAGCAGGCTGAGAAATTGCAAGCTCAGCAGCAGCAACAACAACAATAGCTGCCTGGCATCGCAGGGCGTTACCTATACATGTCCATTCACGTTGCGCTTCACCATCAGACCCGTTACCGATACGACCGGAGGGTGTCGCTGGGGCCTCAAGTAATCAGGCTGCGCCCCGCGCCGCACTGCCGTACGCCCATCCTCGCATACTCGTTGAAAGTTCTACCCAAAAACCACTTCATCAACTGGCAGCAGGACCCGCAAAGCAACTATCTCGCCCGGGTGGTCTTCCCTGAGCCCACCACCGAGCTATTCGTGGAAGTCGATCTGGTTGCCGAAATGGCGGTATTCAATCCGTTCGACTTCTTCCTCGAGCCCTATGCGGAACAATACCCCTTTTCCTACGACCCGTCGGCCGCGCGTGAGCTACGCCCGTTTCTCGAAACCGAGCGGGCAGGCCCCCGGCTTTCCGCTTTTCTGGCCAAAGTCCCGCGCGCGACCACCCGCACGATAGATTTTCTGGTCCACGTCAATCAACTCGTGCAGAACGAGGTCGGCTACGTCATCCGTATGGAGCCGGGCGTGCAGACTTGCGAGGATACCCTTACCCTGCGTAACGGTTCGTGCCGCGATTCGGCCTGGCTGCTGGTCCAGATCATGCGCCATCTAGGACTCGCCGCCCGCTTCGTTTCCGGCTATCTCATTCAGCTGGTGGCGGACGTGAAGCCGCTCGAAGGACCGGCCGGACCCACCGCCGATTTTACGGATCTGCATGCGTGGACCGAAGTATACCTTCCCGGCGCCGGTTGGATTGGATTCGATCCCACATCCGGTCTGCTGGCCGGCGAAGGGCACATCCCGCTCGCCTGCACACCGGACACCGGAAGCGCCGCGCCCATCTCCGGATTGCTGGACCCCTGCAATACCGAGTTCAGTCACGAGATGACGGTCGAGCGAATTTACGAATCCCCTCGCGTCACCAAGCCATATACCGCCGCACAGTGGCATGCCATCGAAAAACTCGGCCATCAGGTGGATGCCGATTTGCGTGCCGGAGACGTGCGCCTCACCATGGGCGGCGAGCCGACCTTCGTTTCTCTCGACGACGCCAATGCAGCCGAATGGACCACCGCCGCGCTGGGGCCGGTGAAACGCGAGCGTGCCGTGGAACTGCTGGGCAGGCTGCGCCAACGCTTTGCGCCCAACGGCCTGCTGCATTTTGGACAGGGTAAGTGGTATCCCGGCGAGCCGCTGCCGCGCTGGGCATTCAGTTGCCATTGGCGCAAGGATGGGGTTGCCATCTGGGAGGATGCCAGCCTCATTGCCGAGGACGGCAGAGACTACGGTTACACGGTGGAGCACGCGCGGCAATTTCTGGAGGCCCTCGCGCGCCGTCTCCAGGTGGACTCTGGTTTCACCATGGCCGCATACGAGGACGTCTTCTACTATCTGTGGAAGGAACGCAAGCTCCCGGTCAATGTCGATCCGCTCGATCCCAAGCTCGCCGATCCGCTCGAGCGCGACCGTCTGGCGCGCATTTTCGAACAGGGTCTGGACCAGCCCATCGGTTACGTCCTTCCGCTGCGCCGTATCCCAACCCGGTCGGGCACGCCGCGCTGGACCAGTCAGCCGTGGTTTCTCGCCTCGAAACAGATGTTCCTGGTTCCGGGCGATTCGTCCATGGGATACCGCTTGCCGCTCGAGTCTCTTCCATGGACCAAGCCGGAAGATGTCACTTATTCCTACGACCCGGATCCCTTTGAAAAGCGTGCGCGGCTCCCGGCCCAGCCAGAGCGCAAACGCTCTCTTTTTGAAGCGCGCGGTGTCGCCGACGATCCGGTACCGGAGGCGGATAAGGCCAAACCGCCGGAGAAGGGCGAATCGGCAGCCTGGATCGCGCGTCCCGCCCTCTGCGTCGAGCCGCGCCAGGGCAAGTTGTTCGTCTTCATGCCGCCGGTCGAGTATCTGGCGGACTATCTGGATCTGGCGGCCGCCATCGAAGATACAGCCGCTTATCTCAAAATGCCGGTGTTGCTGGAAGGTTACGCGCTTCCTTCGGATCCCCGCATCGCCGTGCTGAAAGTGACACCGGATCCCGGCGTCATCGAAGTCAACATCCAGCCGGCGGCAAGCTGGGACGAGCTCACGGTAAACACTACCGCGCTCTACGATCTCGCGCGCCAGAGCCGCTTAGGCACGGAGAAATTCATGTTGGATGGACAACACTCCGGTACCGGCGGCGGCAACCACGTGGTGATCGGCGGCCCGACTCCGGAAGACAGCCCCTTCCTTCGCCGCCCCGATCTGTTGCGAAGCATGGTCGGTTACTGGCAAAATCACCCGTCGCTATCGTATCTGCTCTCGGGATTGTTTATCGGTCCGACCAGCCAACACCCGCGGGTGGATGAAGCGCGCACCGATTCCATCTACGAGCTGGAGATCGCCTTCGACCAGATCCCGGACAAGGAGGCTCCCCCGAGCCCTCCGTGGCTGGCCGATCGCGTCTTCCGAAACCTGCTGACCGATCTGGCGGGCAACACCCATCGCGCCGAGTTCTGCATCGACAAGCTCTACTCGCCCGAGTCCGCCGGAGCGCGGCTCGGCCTGGTCGAATTGCGCGCGTTCGAGATGCCTCCGCACGCGCAAATGAGTCTCACCCAGCAATTGCTGGTGCGGGCGCTGACGGCGCACTTCTGGGAGACTCCCTACCGCCGCAAACTGGTGTGGTGGGGAACCATGCTGCACGACCGCTTTATGCTGCCTCACTTTGTTCAACTCGACTGGGAGGACGTCATGGCGGACCTGCGCGAAGCCGGGTTTGAGTTTCAGACGGAATGGTTTGCCCCCCATTTCGAGTTTCGATTTCCGCAGATCGGTTCGGTAACCAGGCGCGGCGTGCGGCTGGAGCTGCGGCATGCGCTGGAACCGTGGCACGTGCTGGGCGAAGAGGCTTCCGGTAGTGGGACCATCCGCAACGTGGATTCATCCGTCGAGCGGTTGCAGGTGAAAGTGGCCGGAATGATCGGCGAGCGCTTCGTGGTGGCGTGCAACGGCCGCCGGGTGCCGCTGCACGCGACAGGCGAAGGCGGCGAATTTGTGGCGGGAGTGCGTTATCGTGCATGGCAGCCGCCGTCGTGCCTGCATCCCAACATCCCGGTGCATACGCCCCTGGTGTTTGACATTATCGACACCTGGTCTGGACGCGCGATCGGGGGCTGCACGTATCATGTAACGCATCCGGGCGGACGGGCCAATGAGCAGTTCCCCGTTAACGCCTATGAGGCCGAAAGCCGCCGTCTGGCCCGGTTCCAGGATACGGGCCACACTCCGGGTGGGATGGTTGTGCCGCCGGAGGAGCGCAATCCCGAATTCCCGCTGACGTTGGATTTGCGGCGTACGAGCTGAAGGAGGGGCCTACAGTCCGAACTCACCGAATAACCAGATATCCTTTCCGGGGCTCGCTTTGGAAGCGGCTAAGGTCTACTGTTGATCGTTCGCAACGATAGCGACTTGAGGCTGATCTTCTTGCGTCAGCGTCCGCGAAAAAACAATCGTCTTCATACCGGGCATCGATACACGTCCGACGCCCGAACAAGATGGTGTCGAACTGGTTGAATATCACAGTGAAATCGAAAACCGGGCCCGTGGTTATCCAATCGGCTTCGCCTTTGGTCCTGCAATATAACCGTCTATACTCATCACCACTGAATGCCGAACGCGTCGCTTATTTACCGTCTCAGCGAAAGCTCGAACTGGACGCCTTCCGTTTTTTGTAACGCTGTGAGGATGCTGGAAAGATTAGCAGCGGATGGGCTGCCCTTTGGCCCCAGCATTCGCATCAGGCTCTTAGCGGGGATGTGCGTGCGTTCCTCCAGGTTCTGAAATCCGACTGTCGCGTTGACATAGTCGCGTAGGACGGCCTTGCCAGTCGCAAGGTCGCCGTTGATGACGCACTCGACGGCCTCGCGCAGAAGCGCTTGACGAAAATCCGAGTCGCGCTGCGCCCGCGCCCGGATGGTTTCCTTGAAGTCGTGGGTTAGGGGCATTATCAAATCTCCTTTTTCTTTCTTCGTTTGTACGCGACCCAGCATTCCTTCGCCTCCGCGATATCCTGTTGTTGCCGCTTCTTCGTGCCGCCGCCGATCAGAATCACAAGGCGATCGCCATCCCTGCCGAAGTATATTCGATAGCCAGGACCGAAGTCGATCTTGTATTCAATCCGGTCAACACCATACCTGAAACCCGGAACGCTGCGCACGTGGATTACAATCCCCTCTACAATTGTTGTACTGCTACTGTTCGGCGGGAATAGCTCTGGCGCCGTGCTTAATGGTACTTGGTTCCTCACCCTGGCTCCCTAATGGCACCACCGCCGGAACGCTCTGAAGGTGTATGTGCGTGTCGTGGATTTCCTAATGTTCCTAATGCACCTAAGCGTTCCCAACGGCCGGGTTGGGAAAGAGCCAGCCTGTACAGGCGCAGGCGAGCCCCAGCATGCAGATTGCGCTGAAACCAAAGTAAGAGCCCAGCCAATGCAAAGTCTGAGCGGGTGACCCTGGCTCCAATTTGATCCAGCGAAACACGAAAGCAAGAAACGCCAAAGCAAAACCAACCGAGATCGCTCCGGCCGCGGCAAGGAGCCATTGGTCCGCAAGATGACTTCGCCACGCTCGTGCGGATGCCAGTTCATAAATGCCGACGCTCATTGCCATCACGACGATCAGGAGCGCGACAGTACGAAATGCGAGAGGACCTCTCCAGAAAGTAAGGATCAATCCGGGTGCGCTACAAGCAAGGCCATTCAGCACCAGTAGCCAGGATTGGCCGTTTCTGGAACTCCAAATACCGGTTGCGATCGTGCAAGCTCCCGCCGCCAGCGCGAGCACACCCATCTGCACGAGCGTACCTCTGTTGTTCACAAATGTACGCAGCGTCACCGATCCATCCGGGCTCCGCATAAAAAAGTCATGATGGAATACATCGCATCAAGGACGCCGCACAATGCCAGTAACCACCAGTTCTAATCAGCGTGTGTATCATGCGCAACCCCCCGGATCCTGACAGGATCTCCCATAATCATCACACCGCCGTGTCAAGTCCCGCGATGGTCACAGGATAGCGGCCGCACTCCGGGTATGATGGTTGTTCCACCGGAGGAGCGCGGTCCCGAAATTCCCGCCAACGTTGAATTTGCGATGTACGAGATAAATCCCACAGTCCGGGGACTCCTTTACGTCGGCCCTTTATGAGCATTTCCGGAGACACACTCGAGGCACCCCTGCTATCGGACGGTTATCTCCAGACGGACGGCGTCTATGACGAGATGTCGGCCGTGCCCGGCGTTCTTCGTCCCCACTGGGATAGGTTCATCGGTTCGATGTCCGCGCTTGGCGGCGAAGAGCTTGCGCGCCGCTGGAAAATCGCCCGCCAGCGAATTCGGGAAAACGGCGTTACCTACAATGTCTATGGCGACCCGCTCGGAATGGACCGGCCGTGGAATCTGGATTCGATCCCTCTGTTAATTCCGCCGGCGGAGTGGAATGCGCTTGAAGCGGGCCTGATACAGCGCGCGCATCTGCTGAACTACATCCTGGCGGACCTTTACGGCCCACAAGAACTGCTCCGCGGCGGCCTGCTCCCGCCGGCGCTGGTATTCGCCAACCCCGGCTTCTGGCGGTCGTGTCACGGCATGCCCACGGCGGTTCATCCCTACCTGCACCTGCTCGCCGTGGACCTGGCGCGCTCGCCGGATGGCCAATGGTGGGTGCTCGCGGACCGCACCCAGGCGCCTTCGGGCGCGGGTTATGCGCTGGAGAACCGCACGGTTCTGGCGGAGACCTTTCCGGACTTGTTTCGCGAATTTCAGGTGCAACGTCTGGCGTCCTTCTTCCGCTCGTTTCGCGATAATCTGCTGAACCTGTCGCCCTCGCGCCGCGATAATCCGCGGGTGGTACTGCTTACCCCGGGACCGTTCAACGAGACGTACTTCGAGCACTCCTACCTGGCCCGTTATCTCGGCTTCACCCTGGTCCAGGGAGGCGACCTGACGGTGCGCGAAAGCCGCGTATTCCTCCAGACGCTCGACGGCCTCAAGCCGGTCGATGTGATCCTGCGGCGCGTGGACGACAGCTTCTGCGACCCGATCGAATTACGCTCTGACTCTTTTCTGGGCGTGGCGGGTCTGGTGGAGGCCGTGCGGGCAGGCAACGTGGTGGTCGCCAATGCGTTGGGCACCGGTCTGATTGAATCGTCGGCCTTCATGCCCTTCCTTCCGCGGCTCAGCCGGCGGCTCCTCGGAGAGCGGTTGAAACTGCCTTCCGTCGCCACATGGTGGTGCGGCCAGCCCCAGCCGCTGCAATACGTACTCGACAATCTGGATTTTCTGGTGATCAAGCCAGCCTTCCCCGCGCACGGCCTCGAGCCGGTTTTTGGCGGAAAGCTCACCGGCGACGAACGGTCGCGCATGATTAAGCGGCTGCGAGAACGTCCCTACGAATTCGCCGGCCAGGAATTGGTGGACCTTTCTACGGTCCCAGTCTGGTCCCAGGACAGCCTGGCTCCCCGCCGCGTCGTTCTGCGCGTCTTTCTAGCGGCGTCGGGAGACTCCTGGGTGGTGATGCCCGGCGGACTCGCCCGCGTGTCTCCTTCGCTCGATACGGCGGTAGTTTCCATGCAAAGCGGCGGTGGCAGCAAGGACACTTGGGTTCTCTCCAACGGGCCGGTGGACGTATTCACTCTGCAACGTCCCCGCGACGAGCCGCTCGAGCTGAATCGCGGGGAGGGCAGCGCCGTACCCAGCCGCGCGGCCGACCACCTTTTTTGGCTGGGCCGCTACGCCGAGCGATGCGAGCACCTTGCCCGCGTGCTTCGCTGCGTTCTGACCCGGCTTACCGGTGAGTTCGGAGCCTCCGGCACGTCGGACTGGGAATCGTTGATGAAGCTGTACGATTGTCTGGCATCGCCTCACTCCCGGCTGTCGGAGGACGACCCCCAAGGGCACCTGGACCAATGGCGGGACCTGGAACAGGAAATCCTTTCTCTGATTTTCGAAGAACAGCGCAGCGATAGCCTGAACGCGATTCTGAGTCGCGCCGCGCGGGCCGCCGCGCACGTCCGGGCCAGCCTTTCGAGTGACACGCTGCGGATCGTGAGCCAGTTCGGCGCGGCTCACACGTCGGCCTGGGGCTACGCCTCGACAGGCGAAGCGTTGGCGGTACTGAATCGCTGTATAGGGACACTCGCGGCGCTTCGCGGGATCGAAATGGAGAACATCACCCGCAGCCCCGGATGGCATTTTCTCGGCGTCGGAAGACGCATCGAACGCTCGGTCCAACTGGTGGATCTTTTTCGGGCCATTATCGTGCCCCTTACCCCTCGGACCTGGCCGACGCTCGAGATGTTACTAGAGGTCGCCGACAGTTCGATGACCTACCGGTCCCGCTACTTCACCGTGCTGCAAGCCGCGCCCGTGCTCGACCTGCTGATGAACGATGAGGCCAATCCCCGCTCGCTGGCCTTCCAATTACACGATCTTATGGGGCATTGCCGGCGCCTGTCCGACCGGCCTTCCGGG
>Ga0302324_100014118_pt1 | contig 16126 bp, 17 predicted proteins | sample Palsa_T0_1_FD_201949 | JGI IMG/M metagenome (GOLD analysis project Ga0302324, IMG submission 201949) | Peat permafrost microbial communities from Stordalen Mire near Abisko, Sweden - Palsa_T0_1 | ecosystem: Environmental > Terrestrial > Soil > Palsa > Peat permafrost | place: Sweden: Abisko...
AGCCGGGATTCGAACTCAGCGCGGCGATGCACGCCGCCGGCGGCGACGCCATTACCCTTTGCCGTCTGTAGCCAGCGCGTCCCGTCCCGGCGCAAGCGCAGGGCGACGCCGGCGCTCGCGAGCTCGCGTTCGGGCGTGTCGTAGTACTCGCTGACGATCAGGTGCGAGCGCAGACGGCCGCTCGCAATCGCTGCCACGGCCGGGTGGGCTCGCACCACGGAGAGCGCGTTCGCGGGAGCGGAGAGCTTCAGTTCGATCTCTTCGGCCATCGCGCTGCTCGATGCGGCCGCGAGCCGGAGGTCACTCAAGACGCGTCGGTCAAGCGCACGCGCCGGCCGCGCACCGCATCGGCCAGTTCGTGCAGCACGCCCACCGTCGCGTCCCAGCCGATGCACGCGTCGGTAATGCTCACGCCGTATTCGAGCGCGTGGCCGGGAACCAAGTCCTGCCGCCCGGGATGAATGTGGCTTTCGAGCATCACGCCGACAATGCGATTGTCGCCGCGCGCGATCTGCCCGGCGACATCGCGCGCAACGTCGATCTGCCGCTCATGCTGCTTTTGGCTGTTCGCGTGCGAGCAATCGATCATGATCCGCGCCGCAAGTCCCGCACGGCCGAGTTCGGCGCAGACCGCCTCGACGCTCCCCGCGTCGTAGTTGGGCACACTGCCGCCGCGCAGGATGATATGGCAATCCTCGTTGCCGGCTGTGCTCACGATGGCCGAGTGCCCACCCTTGGTAACCGACAGGAAGTGATGCGGCGCGGAGGCTGCCTTGACCGCGTCGACCGCGATCCTCACGCCGCCGTCAGTGCCGTTTTTGAACCCGACCGGGCACGACAGGCCCGACGCCAGTTGCCGATGCGACTGGCTCTCGGTGGTACGGGCTCCGATCGCGCCCCAGGCGATCAGATCGGCGATGTATTGCGGCGTGATCATGTCCAGGTACTCGGTTCCGGCTGGCAATTCGAGCTCGTTGATCTCGAGCAGAATGCGTCGGGCCAGTCGCAAGCCCTCGTTGATGCGGAAGCTGTCGTCGAGTCGTGGGTCGTTGATCAACCCTTTCCAGCCGACGGTCGTGCGCGGCTTTTCGAAGTAAACGCGCATTACGGTGACGAGTTCATCGGACAACTCGCGCCTCAGCGCGGCCAGCCGCGTGGCGTAATCGATCGCCGCATCGTAGTCATGAATGGAGCAGGGGCCGACGACGACGAGCAGGCGATCGTCGGCGCCATGCAACAGGCGATGAATGGCAGCGCGCGCCTCGTAGGTGGTGGTCGCCGCGACTGCCGAAGCCGGAGACTCGCGCAGCAGATGCGACGGCGGCGCGAGCTCCATGATCTCGCGGATACGGGTATCGTCAATGGGCAGCCGCGCGCCGGGGGCGCCGACGACGGGCTCCTTGCTGCGCTGACTGGCGGGGGCGGACAAGAGGATTTCCTTGGGAAAAGCTTTTCAGTGCAAAAACATCATTTTAACGGCCCAAACCGCGGGCAGCACAGGATTTTGACACAAGCGATGCTGCACCGCACGGTGGGCTTTTTTGCGACATGCCCTGCGCAGCGGGCCCGCTCGCGGCGGGGAAACGTTGCCGCGACGCGCGCCGATGCCGTAGACTCGACGCAAGCGCTTGTGCTCGCTTGCAAGCGATAAACCGGGGAGAAATCGATGAAGCCATTGCTTATGCTGGGGCTGGCCAGCCTGATTGCCTGTGCAAGCGCATATGCGGCTGATCCCGCCGCCACCGCCCCCGCGCCGGCCGCGACGAATTCGCAGCAGGACAAGATGAAGGACTGCAATGCGAAGGCGGCCGATATGAAGGGCGACGACCGCAAGGCGTTCATGAAGACCTGCCTGTCGTCCAAGCCCGCCCCCGCCAAGCCGCAGAGCAAGATGGCCGAATGCAACGCCAAGACCAAGGGCATGACCAAGGCCGATGCGGACAAGGCGCGCTCGGAGTGCATGAAGAGCTAGCAAGACCGAAAGCAGTTGCCTGATACGGCCGGGTGATCTCCTGTCCCACCCTGCCGCGCTGACAAGGCGGCGCCGGAGCAATCCGGTTGCCGCCTTGTTTTTGCCGCCGCCCTGGCGGCCGTCGCTCAGCCGAGGCCTACCCCGAGCAGCCGGCCGACCAGGAACGTGACCGCGGCCGCAAGGCTGCCGAGTAAAAGCATGCGCACGCCCGAGGTGAAGGCCGCCCGACCGGTGAACAGCGACAGGGTGGCACCGACGGCGAACAGCGCCACGGCGGTCAACGCACCGGCAATGGCGAGCGCGCGCGAGCCGGCGCCGAAGGCAAAGGGTAACAGCGGGACCGCGGCACCGATGGCGAACGACAGAAACGAGGCAATGGCCGCGCCCCAGGGTGAGCCGAGTTCGTCCGGGTTAAGTCCCAGCTCCTCGCGCGCGAGCGTGTCAAGCGCGTGCTGCGGATCGGCAACGATCTGCTTGGCGATGCGCTCGGCCTCGCTGCCGGAAAGGCCTTTCGCCTTGTAGATGAGCGCGAGTTCCTGCGCCTCGGCGTCGGGATACTCTGCCAGTTCGTCGCGCTCCAGTCCGATCTGGTATTCGAACAGCTCACGCTGCGAGCGCACCGACACGAATTCGCCGGTGGCCATGGCGAAGGCGCCAGCGGTCAGGCCGGCCACCCCGGTGAGCAGTACCACCGCAGGATCGGAACTCGCGCCGGCGACACCAAAGATGAGGCTCGCGTTGGACACCAGCCCGTCGTTTATGCCGAACACCGCGGCACGCAGGTTGGCTCCGCCGCCCAGGCCGCGGTGCCGATGCTCGATGTTTCCGGCCACCGGGGCGCTGTGTCCGCCCGGCTCGCGCCGGCTGTAGATCGCCATACCGCGCACTTTCATCGCCGCCAGTACCGCACGCAGCCGCCGCGGCCCGAGCCGTTCGACGAGCCGCGCGACCAGACGGGTACGCAGATCCGGCGTATAGGGCTGTGGCGCGGGTTTGCCGCTCGCGGTGAGCTGCGCGCGCCAGATGGCGGCCTGGGCTTCGGCCTCGCCGGCAAGACGGGTGAACAGATCGGCCCGTGCCGTTCCCGCCTCCGCTTTCGCGCAAGCGCGGTAGAGGAAAGCCGAGCGCTGCTCCTCGACCCAGGATGCGAGGGGATTGCTCATCGCCGCGCGGCGATTACTCGGAGGCGCCGACGACCGTGTCGATATGTGCGAGCACGTCCGCAGTGAGTTTGGGCACCACGTCCTGCGCCTTCATGTTCTCGACCACCTGCTGCGGCCGACTCGCCCCCGTAATCACGCTGCTTACATGCGGATTCTTTACGCACCACGCGAGCGCGAGCTGCGCGAGCGTGCAGCCCAATTCCTTGGCGATTGGCACAAGCTGCCGGACCTTCGCAATTTTTGCCGGATCAACGATCTGCTCGGCCAGCCATTCGAAGCCTTTGAGCGCGGCGCGCGAGCCGGCCGGCACCCCGTCGTTATACTTGCCGGTCAGCAGCCCCGAGGCAAGCGGGCTCCAGATTGTCGTCCCGAGCCCGATGTCCTGGTACAGCCGCGCGTACTCCTTCTCCACCCGGTTGCGATGGAACAGGTTGTATTGCGGTTGCTCCATCACGGGCTTGGCCAGATGGTGTCGCTCGGCGATCTGCCACGCCGCCATGATCTCGGCGGCGCTCCATTCCGAGGTACCCCAGTAACGGGCTTTGCCGGCACGGATGATGTCGTGCATGGCCCACACCGTTTCTTCCACCGGCGTGTCGGGATCAGCGCGGTGGCAGAAGATGAGATCGACATAATCGAGCTGGAGACGCTCGAGCGAGCCGTCGATCCCCGCCATGAGGTATTTGCGATTGAGCGTGTTCTTCTCGTTCGGCCCGTCGTTGAGGCCCCAGAAGAACTTGGTCGATATGACATAGGACGCGCGTCGCCAGCCGAGCTTCTTGAGCGCGCTGCCCATGATCCGCTCCGAGGCGCCCTTGGCGTATACCTCGGCATTGTCGAAGAAATTCACGCCGGCGGCATACGCGGCCGCCATGCAGTCGCGCGCGACTTCCTCGTCCATCTGGTTACTGTAGGTAACCCAGGAGCCGAACGACAACTCACTCAATTTAAGCCCGGAGGCACCCAAGCGCCGATAATTCATGGTCGTGATCGAAGGTGGAAGGAGCCGCCGCGAGTGCGGCGGAAACGAATTCTACCGCATCGCAGCGCGCCATCCTGCGGTCGAGCACGTACAATCGCGGCTTTGCCCGCCCCGCGCTGGCGCGCAGGAACGATCGCGGGCTAGCCCAGGACCCATCCATGGCGAAGACAAACCGTTCGTTGAGCGTCGAGGATCTGTGGTCGATCCGACGCATTGGTACTCCGACTCTTGCACCGGACGGCCGGACTGCCTGCGCCTCGGTGACCGAGTACGACATGGAGAAGAACGAAGGTCGCACCGAATTGTGGCTGTTCTCCACCGATGGCGCGAAGCCGCGCCGGTTAACCGCAGGCGACAAGGACAGCGAGCCCTGCTGGTCGCCTGACGGCAAATGGATCGCCTTTGCAGCCAAGCGCAAGGACGACGAAGAGCCGCAGGTCTATCTGATTGCGCCGGACGGGGGCGAGGCACGGCGCCTCGCTGCGCAGGCCGGCGGTGCATCGGGCTTGCGCTGGTTTCCTGACAGCAAGCGCATCGCATTCATTTCCTGGGTCTGGCCGGATCTCAAGACCGACAAGGAACAGGCCAAGCGCAAGAAAGAGCGCAAAGAGTCGAAGATCAAGGCCCACCTGTCCGAGCGCCGCGAATGCCGCTTCTGGGACCATTGGCTGAGCGACGGACGCGAACCGCATATCTTTGCGGCGGATTTGGCCAGCGGCCGCGTGCGCGATCTGCTCGCCGGGACGCGCCTCGCCCTGCAGCCGTGGGAACCGTCCGCCGAACTCTACGACATCAGTCCCGACGGCCGCGAGCTCGCGCTGACGGTCGATCTGCACGCCGAGCCGCGCATGATGAATGAAACGGACATCGTCATCGTCGCCCTGGCGACCGGCCGCCACCGCGTCCTTACCGCCGACAGCGGCTTGAGCGACGCCGCGCCGCGCTACTCGCCCGACGGCCGGCATATCGTGTGGAATTCGTACAACACGAAGCGCGCGTACAACGACCAGGGCCGGCTGACGCTCTACGACCGGCGCCGCGGCGCGAGCCGCCGACTGTTACCGAAACTCGATCGCGCGACGGCGCGCCATGCGTGGGCGCCGGATGGCACCGCAGTGTTCACGCTCGTCGAAGATCGCGGCCGACAAGGGATCTACCGCTTCGGTCTCGGCGATGCGCTTCCCACCCGGGTGGCGGGCGACGGCACGATCAATGGCTTCGCCGTGTCGCGTGACGGCAGGCGCATCGCCTTCGACCGTTCCACGCTGTCGCATCCGCCGGCATTGTTCGCGACCAGCAGCGACGGCCAGGGGGAACGACCGATCGAGAGCCTCAATCGCGCGCTGCTAAGCCGCGTGCGCATGGGTGCAACGCGCGAGTTCACCATCCGCGGTTGGGGTGGGGAATCGGTCCAGGTCTGGGTCACCTACCCACCCAACTTCACGCCACGCAGCAAGTGGCCACTGCTGCACTCGATCCATGGCGGTCCCCACGCGGCACACGTCGACGGCTGGCACTTTCGCTGGAACACGCAGGTTTTTGCCGCCCAGGGCTACGTGGTGGTCGGCGTCAACTACCACGGCTCGTCGGGCTTCGGCCAGCGGTGGCTGGAGACGATCACCCGCGACTACGGCTCGCGCGAGTATGCCGATATCGAAGCGGCCACCGATTTCTTGCTCCGGCAACGCTATATCGATCGCGAGCGCCTGGTCGCGAGCGGTGGCAGTTACGGCGGCTACATGGTCGCCTATATGAACGGGCACACCGACCGCTACCAGACGTACGTGTGCCACGCCGGCTGCTATGACTGGGTGAGCATGATGGCGACCGACGGCTACATGTTCTTCACCAAGGAGCTCGGCGCTTTCCCCTGGGACAACCCGAAGCGGGTGCTGCACCAGTCGCCACATCACTACGCGAAGCGATTCAAGACCCCGACTTTGGTGATTCACGGCGAACTCGACTACCGCGTGCCGGCGACGCAGGCGCTGCAGTACTACAACACGCTCAAGGCGCGCGACATTCCGGCGCGGCTGGTGTACTTTCCGGACGAAAACCACTGGATACTCAAGCCTCAGAATTCGCGCCTGTGGTATCGCGAATTCTTCGCCTGGATCCGCCGCACCGCACCCGGGGGCGCGCGCCGCAGCTAATCTAGTGCGCAATTCGTGCGCCGGTGCGTGTGGCACACTTTGCCACTTGAGTGTCGTTCGATCCGCGACAATCAGGCTGGTGCCGACTCAATCGTAAATCAATGGGGAGCCAAAGATGTCCATGTCACATACCGCCGGAGACCCTGCATTTCCGACAACGACAACCGGTGGGAAATACGGCATGAGTATGCGCGACTACTTCGCCGCCGCGGCATTGAGCGGTCTGACATCGCGGCCGCCGGGCAACATGACCGAAGAGAATGTTGCCAGAGAAGCCTATAGATACGCGGACGCGATGATCCAAGTGCGTTAGGAAAGACCGGAGTAGCAAGTCCCCGGCGACCGCCGTCGGCGTCTGGGAGAACCGCCGGCTGTCCTTAAAGAGTGGTCCTATCCTCCCTCGGTCCGGCGGCGATCGACGCACATCGGACGACGCGCCAGGTCGTGACTGGACGCGCTGTTCGCCCTGATCGTGCGTGGATCGACGCCAGCAAACACACTATGTCAGCGCTTGGGGTACCCCGTGAAGACGTAGTCCTGCTTCTTCACTAACGTGTGGCACGCGAACCCGCACTTGGCGTCGTTCGCCTGCGGCGGCTGATCCGCCGCTGTGCCAGGCCGAAACGTATCGGACGCCGCCTCATACTCAAACTCGGCATATCCCCATCCGCCGCTGTCCGAAAACCTCTTGCCATCCTTCACCATGAAATCGATGTCATGAAGGGTACTGGGCTGATACGGCTGACCCGGCTGCGACTCGTTTTTTTTCGCGTTCCAATGGATCTTCGCCATTTTGGCGCCGTCGGGGAACGGCTTGCCGTTACCCGGAACGCCAGCCTTATACGCATCGATCATCGCGGGGTTCCCGAGGATCACGGCAAGCAGGTCTCCGTTATGACTGATAGCAATGGTCTGCCAGCCTTCGTATCCCTTGAACTCGGAGAACGCGAGGCCATTCGGCACTTTGAGCGTGTACCTGTCCTGTGCGGAAATCGCAGCCCCAGTAGCCAGGACGGCAAGCGCTACCGTGACACCCGTACTGATCAGTATGCTTTTACCTTTCATCGCCGCAGCTCCCCTTTTCCGATCAACGAACACGCGCACGCGATTGGTCGTGCGTCCCAAATCGCGCACATTCTAGCAAGGTGGCGAGTCGAGCGGGCAGGTCAGTTCGCGGCGGTTCCGCGAACGTCGGGAACAGGTTAAGTCCGAGTCTGTCGATTGACCGTGCGCTAGGCGAATGCCGATTCGCCACGAGATGGATCGCGCTTAACGGACACGCTTCGCAGGATATTCTTCCTCGATATTGTCGCGGAAGAAGCTCCAGGGCGAACTCGCGCCGATGAAGCGGCGCCAAGTGTCCGCCGTGATGCCGGTGTACTCGAAAGTCCCGGCAGTGAGCTCGATCCGGAGCACCCGATTGCGTTCGTCGTAACCGGCGGCGCGCAGGTTGCCACCGGACAGCCTTTTCATTTCCACCCGCGCCTCTCCGCTTAGCGCTTCTTCCGCTGCTTCGGCTTGTGCGGCCGCCTCTTGCCGTAGCTTCCGTTGGAGATCTTGCCGCGGCGTGTGCGAACGTCGCCTTTACCCATGGGGCGCTCCGAATGAAATGGCCGGGATGCTACGATTATAGCGCCGTCGCTCCCTCGCGACGGCGCAAACGCCCCCTGCAGAGCCTTGGTGAGACTCTCCCACGCCTTCGCTGTCGCGCTCTACGCGCTGAGCTTCGTCGCCGTCGCCGCCGATCCGAGCAAGGTACTGCGCACCGCGTTGTCCATCGCCGAATCGAGCTTCGATCCGGTACTCGCCTATGATGCCGCGTCGAATTCGGTGGTCGAGGAGATCTCCGAACCGATGCTTGAATACGAATACCTGGCGAGACCGGTCAAGCTCGCGCCGCTAACGCTCGAACGCTTGCCGGAAGTGTCCGATCACGGCGCCACCTATCTCTGTCGCGTGCGCAAAGGAATCTATTTTGCCGCCGACCCCGCATTCAAAGGCAAGCAACGGGAGCTCGTCGCGGCGGATTACGCCTACTCGATCAAGCGTCTGCTCGATCCGGCGCTGCACTCGCCGTGGACCTGGGTTGTCGAGGGCAAGCTCGTCGGCGGCGACGAATTGCGGGCTGCGGCCACAGCGAGCGGTCGGTTCGACTACGACGCACCGCTGCCGGGTCTCGAAGTCGTCGATCGCTACACGCTGCGCATCCATTTGAAGCAGCCCGATTACACCTTCTCCTATGTGCTGGCGATGCCAGAGACCGCGGCGGTCGCGCGGGAGGTTGTCGAGGCCTACGGCACCGACCTCGGGGCACATCCGGTCGGCACGGGCCCCTTTCTGCTCAAGGAGTATCAGCGCAGCAACCGCATCGTGCTCGAGGCCAATCCAGGCTTTCGCAAGGTGGTCTTCGACGAACCCATGCCGACCAACCCGGCCGACGCGGCGACGGCACGTGCACTCCGAGGCAAGATACTGCCGCTGATCGGGCGCATCGAAATCAGCGTCATCGAGGAGGGCCAGCCGCGATGGCTCGCGTTCCTGAGGGGCGAGCTCGACTATCTGCAACCGTTTCCGCTCGACTTCGTCGGCGAGCTACTCGATGACGGCAAGCTCAAGCCCGCGCTGGCCGCCAAAGGCATTCAACACCAACTCCTGCTGCGCCCGAACACCTGGTGGGCGTACTTCAACATGGAAGATCCGGTGGTCGGTGGATACACACCGGAGAAGATCGCACTGCGGCGCGCGATCGGCATGGGATTCAACACCGAGGAGTTCATCCGGGTGCTATTCCGGGGCCGTGCAGTCCCTGCCCAGGGTCCGATACCGCCCGACATTGCCGGCTTTGATCCGACGCACCGGACCCAGGCCCAAGTCTACGATCCGGCGGCGGCGCGCGCGCTGCTCGACCATTTCGGCTACAAGCAACGCGACGGCGACCGCTACCGCGCGATGCCCGACGGTAAGCCGCTGATCATCGAGCAATGGTCGGCGCCAACCTCGCGCCAGCGCCAGGTCGACGAGCTGTGGAAGAAAAACATGGACGCCATCGGTATCCACATGGAGTTCAAGAAGGACAAGCTCCCGGAGCTGCGCAAGATGGCCCGGGCCGGCAAGCTGCAGATGCGGCAGGACGGCTGGAATGCCGATTACCCCGATGCCGAGAATTTCATGCAGCTGCTCTACGGTCCCTACATCGGCCAGGCTAACGACTCGCGCTTCAACCTGCCCGAGTTCAACCGCCTCTACGAACAGGCGCGCATGCTGCCCGATGCAGCGGAGCGCACGCGAATCTTCGACCGCATGACCGATCTGGAAATCGCCTACGCCCCGTGGAAATTAACGCACCACCTGCTCGAAGACCATGTGATCCAACCCTGGGTCGTCGGCTACAAGCCACACCCGATCCGATCCGACATCTGGATGTACTTGGATATCGATCCAACCCGGCGCCCGCGCTAATGCTTGGGCGGTGCCGTGTAGGGGCCGCACTGGGCCAGCGCAGTGGACGTCGCCGCATTGAGGTCGACCAGGGTCAAGTCGGTACCCTTGCCGCGCAATTCCACGTTGCCGTTGGAAAAACGCACGCCGGACGCAGCGGGTATCTGGTAGAGCGAGAGGGTGTCACCGGTAGGCAGCAGCAAGCGCGCCGTGCCCGAGTCGAAGCGGATCACCACCCGCTCGCCTTCAAGCAGACAGACGAACGTGTTCTTCGCCGCTTCCTCCTCTTCCTTGCCCGGCTTGTCGGCGCAAGCGGCGAGCAGACCTGCGATGACGAACGCACCGGCAAATCGCCCCAATCCACGCATGAACGGACCTCCCGTCAGAATACCCCCCAGGTGGCGCAGGATAGCATCACCCGCACCGTGCCAAGCTCGCGCAGCAGCACGCAGCAGTCAATGCACATCGTCACAGAGTCGCGTCCCTTGCGCGTGGCCTCCGGTTTGCGGCGTGAACACGAATGCGCAAGGGTCGAAGCCCTGCTTGACCAGCGCGGCGCTGATGGTCTGCAACGCTTCAGCGGACAGCGACGGCTCGCGCGCAAGGATGCGGCCATAATGCAGTGACGGGTGTCCGTTAACCAGCCAACGGTAATCGGGGCTAACCGCGATCACGATCGACTCACGCCCGAACGGATACCACCAGATGCCGAGAAAATGCACGGTGGTGATCTTGAGCACCGACGGCAGTGACGGATCAAGCGGACGCGCCCGTCCTTCATTGCTTTCGATGCTGCCGTCCGCGCGCAGGCAGTGGCTGCGGGTGGCGATGCCGCCGTTGTCCGCGGCGGTGTATTGCGACTGCGTGTCGCGCGCGCAATGGCTCTGTAGAAAGCCAGGAATCGAGGCGATCTCATACCAGTTGCCGTAATAGCGATTCAAATCGAAGTCCGTTACCGGCGTGAGCGCAACGGCCGGCGCCATGCACGCCAAGGCGACCAACGCAAGGCCAATTCGCCGCCTCAGTGCACGTGTCTTGCCAGTCCGAAGCGATGCGGCCATGGGACTTTCCTCTCCAGAGAGGTTATTGCCGGTGCCTGGCACGCCATCACCCCGCAACCCTTGGTCGTCGGGGGCTGGCCTGCGCAACGTGCGGGCGGTATCGCTCGGATTGTATCGTCATCCGGGGTTATGCCCCAGCCAGAGGCCGGGCGCGGGGAGACCGCGGACTGGGTGGCCGCGCGAGCATGCGCGACCCCCGTGCGCGCCAGTCAGTGTATGGGCGCCGTGTTACCGCGCCCTGTAGGGCGGCATAAGCCGTGCGCGAGGAACAGCCGTGTGCTCCCCGGATGCTGACCCGTTATTAGCCGCGACGCTTCAGCTGATGCCCTGAAGCGCCTCCCCCTGGTCGTCCTGCCGCTCGCTCCACTGTGCGAACACGGCGGCAACGTCCGTCTCGCTCGGTGCCGCGGCCAGCAGAGCGCGAAACGCCGGCTGCGAGAAGCGTTTGGCTACCTCTCGCAGGAGCCCGAGCTGCGTTTCGGGGGCGCCACCAACCGGAACGACAATGACAAAGAACTCCGCCACCGGTTTGCCGTCCGCTGCGCCAAAACGCATCGGCAGCCTCGTGCGCAGGTACAGGGTCACCGGCGCATCGATGCCGGGGATGCGCGCGTGCGGAATGGCCAATCCGTCACCGACTGCCGTCGAACCCGCCCGCTCGCGGCGATACAGGGCGCGGAAAGCCGGCTCTGCGTCGATCCCGCAGCATCCCTTGAGCAACTGCGCGGCCGCCTCGAGCAGCGCAATCTTTCCCTGCGCGTCGAGGCCGAGCGCAATTGCCTGCGGAGCGAGCCCCTGTTTTTCAGGCGCCATTGGCGTGGGGTGCGTCGGCCTAAGTCGAGCGCCAGCCGGTCAGCGCGGCGAGGACTTCGGGGGCGGCCGTGGAGGCGGTGAGTTTTTCGCGCAGCGCCCTGGAGGTGAGCATGCTCGCGACCTGAGCCAGAAGCTCCAGGTGTGCGTCGGTCGCCAATTCAGGTACCAACAGCACGATCAGGCAAGCCACTGGCTTTCCGTCTGGCGCGTCGAAAGCTATCGCCGGACGCAGGCGCACGAAGCCAACGATCGCCCGCGTAAGCCCGGCGAGTCGTGCATGGGGTATGGCAACACCCTGGCCGAGCGCCGTCGAGCCGAGCTGCTCCCGCTCGCTCAGGCCGGCTACGACATCGACCTCGCGCAGGCCGTGTCGGGCCCCGATCGAGGCGGCAATATGTCGGAACGCACACTCCGGCGTGGGCGCGTCGACATCGAGCAGAATGTCCTCGACCGAGAGCAAGCCGATCAGGGAATTGCGTTCCGGCCTGCGCCCCGCGGCGTGGCGCGGCGTGGCAGGACGTTGCGAAGGTTCGAGGCGCAGGTTGAACATGGGCTCGGTGTGCTGTCTTCGATGACCGCAAGCCTAGCCCCGGGCGCGTAAGTTCGATGTTCTTTTCCTCGCCGCAAGTGTAAACGCGTTGTAAACACGCGATCCGTCATACGCCTTCCTTCATGTGCGTTCTTTACAACCTCTTAACGTCGCCTCGCGGCGCCTTTGCGGATTCTTGACGCGCCGCCCGCTATTGTTGCGGATTGGAAAACCACGCAGCGAAGAGCCCATATGACCGACCTTGTGCTCGATCTTATATTTGTGATCACCATGCTGGCGTTCTTCGCCTTGAGCACCGGGCTGATCCGCTTCTGCGCCAGGCTGATGGACGGGAGGCGCGGATGAACTGGGTCTACTGGTTGAGCGGCCTTGCCGCACTCGGCATATTCGCCTACCTCGTCATCGCCCTGTTCAAGCCGGAGTACTTCGAATGACGGCGTTGCTGCAGACCCAGGGCTGGTTGCAGATCGGACTCTATCTCGTCGTCCTGCTGCTTCTGGCCAAACCCCTCGGCGCCTACATGGCGGCAGTCTACGAAGGTCGCGCGTTGCGCGCGCAACGCGTGGGCGGCTGGCTCGAGCGGATAATCTATCGCGGCGCCGGTGTCGACGCGGCGAAGGACATGGGGTGGATCGAGTACGCCATGGCGATGCTGTGGTTCAACCTGCTCGGTGCCCTCGTCGTGTACGCGATCCAGCGGCTGCAGGGATCGCTGCTCCTCAATCCGCAAGGGTTCGGCGCGGTGAGCCCAGACTCCGCCTTCAACACCGCGACGAGCTTCATCACCAACACCAACTGGCAGGGATACGCCGGCGAGTCGACGCTGAGCTACCTGTCGCAGATGCTGGCGCTGGCGGTACAGAATTTCGTCTCGGCGGCGACCGGGATGGCGATGCTGGTCGCCCTGACACGGGGCTTCGTGCGCAAAGAAGCGCACGGGATCGGCAACTTCTGGTTCGACCTGACACGCTCGACGGTCTACATCCTGCTGCCGCTGTCGCTCGTGTTTGCGCTCTTCCTTGTCGCCCGCGGCATTCCGCAGACCTTCGACAAGGCGGCCACGGTCACGCTGCTGCAGGCGCTGACCTACGACAACCCGAAGAACGGACCGGACGGACAGCCGCTCAAGGACGAGAAAGGCAATCCAGTCACGGAGAAGGCGACCGCGACCGAGCAGACGATCCCGCTCGGTCCCGTCGCCTCGCAGATCGCCATCAAGCAGCTCGGCACCAACGGCGGCGGTTTTTACAACGTCAATTCGGCGCATCCGCTCGAGAACCCGACACCGCTCACCGATTTCCTCGAGATGCTGGCGATCCTGCTCATCCCCGCTGCGCTGTGCTACACCTTCGGCCGCATGATCGGCGATACGCGTCAAGGCTGGGCGCTCCTCGCCGCGATGACCATCGTCCTCGCCGCCCTGCTGCCCTGTACCTACCTTGCCGAGCAGAACGGCAACCCGATACTGACTTCGCTTGGCGCCGACCAGGTTGCCTCCGCAACCAATATCGGCGGCAACATGGAAGGCAAGGAAGTGCGCATCGGCGTCGCCAATTCCGCCCTCTGGGCGACCGCGACCACCGCGGCGTCAAACGGCAGCGTCAATTCGATGCACGATTCGTTCATGCCGCTCGGCGGCATGATCCCGATGTGGCTGATCCAACTCTCGGAAGTCATTTTTGGCGGCGTGGGCTCCGGCCTGTACGGGATGATCGTCTATGCGGTCGTGGCGGTGTTTATCGCCGGGCTCATGATCGGTCGTACGCCGGAGTATCTGGGAAAGAAGATCGGCGCCTTCGAGGTCAAGATGGCGTCGATCGCGATCCTCATTCCGCCGCTGCTGGTGCTCTGCGGCACTGCGCTTGCGGTGATGCTCGATGCCGGGAAGGCGGGCGCCTCGAATCCGGGTGCCCAGGGCTTCAGCGAGATCCTCTACGGCTTCTCGTCAGCGGGAAATAACAACGGCAGCGCGTTCGCGGGGCTCAACGCCGGCACACCGTTCTACAACACGGCGCTGGGGATCACGATGCTCTTCGCCCGCTACTGGCTCGCGATCCCTGTGCTCGCACTGGCCGGAGCGTTTGCTGCCGCCAAGCACGTGCCGCCGTCGGCGGGCACGCTGCCAACACACACGCCGCTGTTCGTCATCGTGCTCATCGGCACGGTCATCACCGTCGGCGCGCTCACCTTCGTACCGGCCCTGGCGCTGGGCCCCGTGGTCGAGCACCTGCTGCTCTTCTCCGGCCACTGATCGCATTGAACCCGGCAGGATTCGCCAAAGGATCGACATGACTACCGCCGCCGCGCAGCCGAGCGCGCTTTCATGGTTTCTGAGCCGCGGGCTGCTCCGGACCGCGCTTGTCGACAGCTTCCGCCGCCTGACGCCGCGCTATCAGTGGCGCAATCCGGTCATGTTCGTCGTCTACATTGGCGCCATCCTGACCACGATCCTGTGGTTCCAGGCCCTCGGGGGCAAGGGGGAGGCACCCGCCGGTTTCATCCTCGCTGTGACGCTTTGGCTGTGGGTGACGCTGCTCTTCGCCAATTTTGCCGAGGCGATCGCCGAAGGGCGCAGCAAAGCGCAGGCAGCCTCGCTAAAGAGCGCGCGCAAGGATACGACGGCCAAACGCCTGGCGCGGCCGGAGCGCGACGCCGCGCAGACGCCGACCCCATCGTCGAACCTGCGCAAGGGCGATATCGTCCTGGTCGAACAGGGCGACCTGGTGCCAGGCGACGGCGAAGTGATCCAGGGCGTGGCGTCGATCGACGAGTCGGCGATCACCGGTGAGAGCGCGCCCGTGATCCGCGCCGCCGGCAGCGACTTTGACTCGGTTACCGGCGGAACGCGGGTGCTCTCCGACTGGATCATCGTGCGCATCAACGTCAACCCCGGAGAAGCCTTTCTCGACCGCATGATCAGCATGGTCGAGGGCGCCAAGCGGCAGAAGACCCCGAATGAAATCGCGCTCACCATATTGCTCGTGGCGATGACGCTGGTATTCCTGCTCGCGACGGTCACCCTGTTGCCGTACTCGCTCTACAGCGTCGAGATTGCCAAAGCGGGCACGCCGGTGAGTATCACGGTGCTCGTGGCACTGCTCGTGTGCTTGATCCCGACCACCATCGGTGGCTTGCTCTCCGCCATCGGCGTCGCCGGCATGGGTCGCATGATGCGGGCCAACGTCGTGGCCACGTCAGGTCGCGCGGTCGAAGCGGCCGGTGACTGCGACGTGCTGCTGCTCGACAAGACGGGCACGATTACGCACGGCAATCGCCAGGCCTCGGCGCTCTACCCGGTCGCGGGCATCACCGCGGCCCAACTCGCGGAGGCGACCCTGCTCGCTTCGCTGGGCGACGAGACGCCGGAAGGCAAGAGCATCGTGGTGCACGTCAAGCGCGCGTACGGTATCGCACCGCCCGACATGGTTCCGGGCCAGTTCGTCATCATCGCGTTTTCCGCGCAAACGCGGATGAGCGGGGTCACCTACCAGGGGCGGGAGCTGCGCAAAGGCGCTCTCGACGCCGTGCGCGACTGGATAACGCCCCAGGGCGGCCGCATCGATGCGGAGGTCAACAACCGCGTGGAAGAGGTGGCCCGGCGCGGCTCGACCCCGCTGGTCGTCGCCGAAGGCGCCCATGTGCTCGGTGTGGTCGAACTCAAGGACATCGTCAAGACGCAAATCAAGGAGCGCTTCGCCGAGCTGCGCAAGATGGGCATCCGCACCATCATGATCACCGGCGACAACAAGCTCACAGCGGCATCGATCGCCGCCGAGGCCGGCGTCGACGATTTCGTCGCTGAAATCAATCCCGAGGCGAAGCTCAAGCTCATTCGCAGCATCCAGCTCGAAGGCAAGCTCGTCGCCATGACCGGTGACGGCACCAACGATGCGCCGGCTCTGGCACAAGCCGACGTCGCAGTGGTCATGAACAGCGGCACCCAGGCGGCGAAAGAAGCCGGCAACATGGTCGACCTCGATTCGAATCCGACCAA
>Ga0302324_100014119_pt1 | contig 16125 bp, 8 predicted proteins | sample Palsa_T0_1_FD_201949 | JGI IMG/M metagenome (GOLD analysis project Ga0302324, IMG submission 201949) | Peat permafrost microbial communities from Stordalen Mire near Abisko, Sweden - Palsa_T0_1 | ecosystem: Environmental > Terrestrial > Soil > Palsa > Peat permafrost | place: Sweden: Abisko...
TGCGCGTACGTTTGGAAAACTGAGCGCGAACAGGTTCTGAATTTGCATGTCTGCTAGAAGCTGCGTCACATTGAGACGTAGTGTAAACCTATTCCCATCGATCAATATCGCGGGGACCGCTAGAAACTCCGGCAGAACCGGCGCGGGCCGGGAACCGTCATCGTATGTGTAGCCAAGGTTCTCGTGTATCAATTGCCCCACGGACACTGAATACCAGCCCGGGGGGGACGCAACATGGTCGTAGAAGTTGAACGTCTGCTTCATCCAGTCTCGATATTCTGGAGTCTGGGCAAACGTGGATTCGTACCGCCGGCGCCAAACTTCCCACCAGCGGTCGATGTTGGCGTGGTGGGCGAAAAAGAGCGGGTCGGCCACAGACCAATTGATGTCGGACATAAAGCCTCCGGCGCGGCCATGTACACCGGCATGCGGTCCGGAGGCCGCCTGCGGAGCTTTGTCGTTCGTAGCGGACTGGTAGCCGGCAAATGTCCGGAAGTCGTCTGGCGTCGCGAGCCAAGCCTCGAGAGCGTTCGGGTCGGTAATATCCCTGAATGTCGCACCCGGGGTGCGAGGCTTCAACGGCGAGGCGATCCATTCACCCTCGCGATACGGGCTGGGAATTGTCGGAATGTTTTCCCAATCCCAGACGGGAAGGCGAAAATCGTCCGCCACAAAACTGCGCAGCAATCGTTCGTGGAAATAAAGAAATCCCCTGTGCCATGGTAGGAAACCCCAAGTATTGTGAACACCTGCTCGGCACGCCGCTCTGTGGGTCCAAACATCGAGCAGGTATCCTTGGGGATTGGTTAGGTTATTCACGTTGTTTCGGACAAGTGCCTCATATCCTTTCGCCAGTCTTTGAGTAAGAGCCCGTAATTCACTTGGCATCTTCACAAGTTCCGACAGCAAGGGCCGAACAACGGGCATCTCTTCCTTAAACATGAAATTTGGAACAGTTTTGGGAGCGACGTTCGGAGACGTCGGCGGCTGATCCGGTATGCAGAAATTGGTGCCGGTGGGCCAACCTGACGAACAAGTCGAGCCGCCTAGCAGCCCAGCCGCGGACGCAAGGCCCGCGGCTCCAGCAACGAAGGTTCTTCTGGTCAACATACGGTGAGACTGTACTCACGGTGTTGGAACAGTCTTCAGAGCAGTCCAAGCAGCGGGCTGCTCAGAAGCTCTTGGACAGGGGCCGCCTGAATAGGGGGCAGCCAAGGAGGGCAGAGCTCCGAGCACGGAAGCGGCATCTTGATCGATGAGCGTGTCACCAGTGCCTGGATCGGTTCCAGACCACAGGTTTCCCAAGCTGGGATCGACGGTGAGACCCGGTTCCAACGAATTCACTTGGTTTTGCAGCGCGGTGACGAACGCCGCGCTGCTGTTACACTGGGCTGCTCTTAGGTTCTGAATCATCTGGGATTCAGAAACAAGCAGAAAATAGAGCGCATAAGCATGTTGTTTGTCTAGTGCCATTGGTTTCCTCTTTCTGATTACTGCTTTCTTGGAACTCTCCGATTGCGAAGAGTCGCCGAAATTTCTTGGCTAAGCCAATCTGGTCGCGGCCTGGACGAAGCCCGGGGCATTTCGTTCAGGCTCCAGCCACCATTGCCCCAATCGCGAGGTCAGCAATCGAAGCGTCGACTGCTCCAGCTCGCGATGTTTCGTCCCCCGCGCAATGCGCAGAAGGTGATCCGGGAATATGTGCCTGGCGGGAGGTTCGGGAATAGTGGACGCTATTTGCGCCGCCTGATCCATTCGCTTGCGCGCCATCAATAGTTCCACTGCGAGACGCCGCTGCCAGTACTGGTAGATAGGCCAGGCCGGCAAAGCGGCTGTGGAACAGCTTTGGCGAAGCAAAAGCTCGCTCGGCGCACTCAGGCTTTCCTGTGGCCCGGCGCAGCCCGTTCCTGAACGGAGAACGATTTTGCTGGCGTGGCAGAGATCATCGGGACGCAGGGGGAAATCCCCGGTCTGGGCCAGCAGGCACGCGATATAAAGACGCGTCTCGTGTCCGGGGGCCTGTTGCAAGGCTTCGAGGCTTAAACAGCGGGCGAGATCCTTTCTTCCCTGCGAGAGATATACCTGGCACAACAGGCGCTGCTTGGTGGAGCGTCCGAACGGCGTCGCGCCTGTGCGCCGGTCAAAATCAAGTCCCCGCCGGAGTGTGGTTTCGGCCTCCGACCACCGCTCCTGCTCACCCAGCAAGCAGGCCTCGAGTGCAAAGGACTTACTTTGGAACTCAGGGCTCCCCGCGGAGCGCATGCGTGCTATGGCACGCGCGGCGGAAACGGTGTCCCCCCGCACAAACGCAATCGTCATAGCGAATTGATCGGTCCAGTCATTCGGATCCATGGTGCGCCCTTGCTTCCAGTCCCTCTCCGCGGCATCTAAACTACCCTTCTCGATATAATGGCGCGCCCTTCCCATGACAAAGGAATAAGTGCCCGGGGCCAGACGAATGGCCTCCGATAATAACGCTTCCGCCTCATCGGGACGATCCAGCATTTCGAGAGCGGCAGCGCGGTAGAATTTCGGCAGCGGATCGGCCGGGTATTCGAGAATGTAACGGGCGAAGACATCGTCCGCCTCCTGGTTCAATCCGACATCGAGCGCGAACAAACCTCGCCCCAACAGGGATTCGCGGTCTGTCAGATTGCGAGCAGCCAGCAATTTTGTAGCTGCCGCATATTGAAGATAGGCATCGTCCGATTGCCCGTTCGCCATGAGGACATCGGCCAGTCGCGTAGAAGCGGCAGCGAATTGATCGTCCAGCGACAGTGCGGTCTTGAAATGCAGGATCGCTGGGCCGGGGCGTCCGGCTCTCCATTCCCGATCGCCGGCAGTATATTCCGCTAAAGCGTTCCAATTCGACGTGGTCAATTCCTCCGGCGTGCTTGAGTGAGCCGCGAGGCCGGCGTTCGATTCGCCTACCGTGAGCCGCACCCAGTTGGAGGCTTCATGAATCGCTTCCGATTGTCTGCCTTCACGAAGGACGAAATCCTGACGGGGAGACCTCTTTGGAAACAGAACACTCCCCTGCACTAACTCCAGGTTGAGCCGTAGGATGCGTTCGGCTCCCGTCTGATCGAGAGTGCCGTACAGCACGTAGGGGCTTGCAGACCGAAGTGCAATTTGCCGGGCGATTTTCGGATCCAGGTAATCCGGAAAAACGGCGGATGGGCTTCCGGTTTGGGTCCGCTTCCAAGCGCGCTCCATCCCATCGCGGCTCAATACGGTGACGTAAGCCGACTGATTGAGCTGCGCGCGCAGGAGGAGTTCGACGTTTCTGGTCAAGGTTTCCAAATCCTTTGGTCCGCTCGAGAACGAGAGCGGGGCCAGCATCAGGGATGGCCGAGCCCCTCGAATCGCTCCCCGACCATAGAAGCGGGAAAACGCCAAGAAGGAGGACACCGAAAGCGCAAGGGCGCCGAAAACCCCGAGAGCCGATCTTCTTGTCACCCGCATGCCCAGCGGGAGTTCGAATCCCCGCTGCCGGCGACCAAGCGCGGCGACAAAAGCGCTAGCGGAAGTGTACCGGTCTGAAGGTTGTTTGCTTAAGGCGCGGGCTATTGGCGCGATCCAATCCTCAGGAATGGCATTGCCGAGCGACGCAGGACGTTCCTCGGTCACCCGGCGAACGATCATTTGCAGGAAATGGGCATGGTCATAAAGCTTCTCGCCCGCTGCCATTTCGTACACGATCAGGGCCAGCGCATATATATCGGTGGCTGGCGTGACGGCACCCTCGAGAAGTTGCTCGGGTGCCATGTATTCCGGCGTTCCCGCCAACTGGCCTGCGTAAGAAGCCTCCGCGCTGGCGTTGAGCGGCATCCTGTATGCGAGGCCAAAGTCCGTGATCACGACGCGTTTGGAACCATCCATCTGATGCACTAGGAATATATTGCCCGGCTTCAAATCCCGATGAACGATGGCGGCGCGATGAACCGCGTCCAGTCCCGCCGCCAGTTGTGCCGCGATCGAGATAGTCTCCTCGCTCGAAAGGGGAGCGTCGTTGGAAAGATGGTGCGCAAGTGTCTGGCCCTCGAGCCACTCCATGGTGAAGAACACTGTTGGCCGGCCAGAGCACTCCGTTGCAAAAAGCTCATGAATACGGCAGACATGAGGATTGCTGATGCGGCGCGCGAGCAAAATCTCCTCCCGAAGAAGAACCAGATCGTCACCCGAAAGCGCAGTGGATTCGCGACAAAGCTTCAGCGCCAAGACCTCGCCGGACAACTGGTCGGCCACGCGATACACCTCGCCCATCCCGCCAAGTCCCGCGAAAGAAAGAATTTCGAACCGATTCTCGAGGACATCGCCAACGTGGAAGCGGGCCGGCGATGAGTCAATGGCGAGGGGCAGCCCGTCTAAGAAACTGCCTAGCTGGCCGACACGGGACAGGAAACGCAGCAGACCTTCAGCCGCAGCGGGGTTGTCCCTATAAAATGAGCGCACGAATAGCGATTGTTCCTGACCCGGCAGGGCCAGCGCCTTTTCGAGAACCTGGCTTTCGATTGGCCCAGATTCAAGAACCTTGCGATTCGCCCGACGACGAGGTTCCATCAATCGCGTCTTTCAAATATATTCTCGCTTGCTCCCAATCGCGCCTCGCGGTGCGCCCTGAGATCTGCAGTGCGGCAGCGGCTTCATCTAGAGAAAATCCCGCAAAAAATCGCAGTTCTACGAGCGAGGCTTCCCGCGGACGGTGCGCCGAAAGTTGCAGCAACGCATGGTCCACGGCAAGAATTTCGTCGACATTTTTGTCCGTAAACGCCATGCTTTCCAGCAGGTCGACGCGATGGGGCTTAGCTCCGCGTTTTTCGCTTCGGATGGCCCGCGCCCGGTCGACAATGATGCGCCTCATCACACGCGACACTAGCGCGAGAAAGTGGGTCCGGTTGCCAATCTTCAGCTCTTTCGTTTTGATGAGCCGTAGGTAAGCCTCATGTACCAAGGCCGTCGGGGTAAGCGTTTGCGCCCGAGCTTCGCCTGCCAAACACTGTGCCGCCAACGCTCGAAGCGTTTGGTACAGCGTTTCGAACAGTGCTTTTTCGGCGTCACGGTCCCCGCGCTGCCACCTCGATATGAGAACCGTGATGTCGCGGACCGAAATGCTCGCCATCTCTCGAGGAATCTTTGAAGTATATCCAAGATGTTGAAGACACCGCAAACAATGCCCCACTTTTGTGGCCGCATTTAGATCTTTCTGACGCTTACGGGGGTAAGGAGATTCAAAATGGGCACAGCACCAACCCCCACCCCAGATTTTGGAAATGCCGGAACGGTCACGGTCAGAAAAGACGTTGGAACCACCGCGCTTCACGTTAGCAACGGCGAGTTCCTTAAATATTCACTGCACACAAATGCACCCGCGCCGGCATTCTCATTCGCTTGCCAGCATCGAAAATGGCTGTCCAGCGCGGACTTTCCTGTTCAAGCCGACTACTCTTGGACGCACTTCCAAAAGAGCGGCGAAGAAGACGCGCCGGACGATCGATACGCTGTCACGTTGCTTTTTTTGGGGGCGCCGGTCACCTACACGCTCACGGTCGTCACCTGCGACAAGACCGGAAACGAAATCGCGACCCTCAAGGACATCGATTTCTCAAGTTCGGATCCCACGGATTTTACGAGCTCAACTTTGGAAGTCATTGCCGTCTAGGAGGCCGCCATGCGACGAATATTTGTTCTCTCGCTATTAAGTTTGGCCGCGCAGGCCGCTTTTTGCGCAGGCGCAAGCGATGCCTGCCTCAGTGGCAAGAAAAGATTTGATGACTGGGTGGAATGCCGGATAGCGCGAGCGGGAACCGAACAGACGGTAGCACGCCAGACCCAGCAAAACCCGGCGAAGCAGACTGACAGCCCAGCAATCTCGTCGTCGGCAACGTCGTTGGTGGATCACACGTCATTGGCCGATTTCGTCACAGGTGCACTGGATGTGGCGGGATACGGAAATGGATCGAGCCAATCTCCGTCTGGCACCACCACCGTGTCGGCATACGCGATGTACAGCGCGATTCTCGCGCAAGACCCACTTGATCCAGTGTTTTATAACGATCACATAAATTGGCGCCGGTTCACGGTGTCGGTCGGCACCGACAGCCCGGCAACGGGAAACCCCGGGAGTGGCTCTACCGCAACGACCAGTAGCTCTACTAAATCCACCAGTGGGTCTGCTGGATCCTCCAGTGGATCGAGCGGCACAGCGGCGTCCAAGGTGGTGGGCGCTGCATTTCTCCTCGTGAATCACCGGGACTTGGCAAGCGCTTTTGCTCGAAAACAGATCAACGACGCGGCGATAAACAGCGGAGGCATTGCGGAACGCGCCGCAAACGCGAGCCAAGACGTCCTCAACGCTCTTTTTGCTGCTTATCGTCCCGGTCTGGACCCGGCCAGTGCGGCTGCCGTCCCTGCAAAAGCGGACTTACAGGTCTTCTCCGAAGATGGCCAGGGGAAGGGCCAGGGGATTATCACCTCACTTGAACAAGATACTAGTCTGTCCGCGGCATTGGACGCAATCTTCAAGAGCTACGCGCCCGGTGATCTGGCCGACAAGGCCGCGGTAAAGGCCGCGGTACAACGCATTCAGAGTGCTTTTCAGCTGTCCGTTACTGGACAAGCAACGATTGCCGACAGCCAAGCGCAAAATAGCGACTATCGTGCGGAGATTGTAGCCGAAAGGGGCCTATCAAACGGCTTTAACTTTACTGGAAACGCGAGCTTCGATTATGTGAATAGCCACGTGATCGGCGGCGACACACGAGGGGGACGCGCTGCTCTCGATATTCAGCGCCTGTTCATTACGAATAAAACGTACGCGACTGGCAAAAAGCCGATCTCATTGGATTTCAGCGGGGAAGGCGACTGGTTCCAAACCTTCCACCCGTCTTATGTGGGGCAGGTCAAGCTAACCATTCCCCTCGTCTCGGGGATCGACCTCCCACTCTCTTTTTCTTACGCCAGTAGCGCGGATCTCCTCCACGAAGCGCATGCGATCGGAAAATTGGGGCTGACCTTCGACTTGGCGCGAATCGCTTCGGCGCTATCGAAACGCTAGGCGTTTGGCTCGCCACACTTGCCAGAAGGCAACCCGGCGCTCTCTATATAGCGAGTAGGTGGACCAATACCGCTCATTTTTCCTGTGAAGCTGCAACCCGCGGACGGAAACGTGGTTGGCCGCTTCACGGGACTCATCCCGTGAAACGCTGGCCGCTCAAATCGGCCTGGTGTTTATCGAACACACAAGACATACTGACGCTGGCGCCGAAGTCAGGAGGAATGCCGGTGTGGTGGGAAAACCCTGTGGATAAAGTTGTACAGGCTGGCGCTTCCGTTTCCGAAGGTTTCCTCGCGTTGGAAAGCTGGGCCCTGCCATCGCCTGCCCTTCAGACTTGCACATCGAGTAGCCGCCGCTGCTCTTCACGCCAAATCAGGAATGCCAGTCTACAGGCTGTTGAAAAGTCCTGTTGGCCGTTAGTGAGTTTGTCCGTCATCGGCCTTAGCGACCGTTGCTGGCTAAATTCCATGCCCACCCTGGCAAGAAAGTTCACCATCGCTTCTGATCGGTAGCCGGGCAAACGTCCTTCGTTCAGGCCGTAAATCTCGATAGATCTCTCGCCACGAGCCGACTTGGCAAGAACAAGGCCGAACGCCTTACTTTGTTGGTCCACTTCGATGTGGATGTGATCTTCAATATTCTCGTCTATGCAGGGGTGCAGAAGAAGTGGCTGCTCGCGGTCCAGAGAGTGACCGGGCGATGTCGCGTATGACCCGCTTTCTAAGGGGAAACGCGTCTTCTTGAACTGGCGGTTACAGTCTTCACAGCTCAGAAGAAGATTTTCTGGTTTGAAAGCAAGCCAGTAATAGCCTGGATGCTTCGGGTTTTCCTCTATTTCCGATTTCGGACGGTAATGCTCCACATCTCCAGGGTTCCGCACGATCGAACACTCGCAAAAAGCGCAACGGTCACCAAAGAGCCACGCCAAGTAAGGCTTCAAGTCTTGGTAGACTTTCTTATGCTTCTTAAGCGCCTGCTTTCTTGCAACCTTGGTTCTAGCGCGCTGCACTTCGTTTGTAGCCTTCTTAGCACGCTTTTCCCAGGCGTCCAAGTCGAAGATCGCTTTCGGCGGTCGGCGGCGTTTCACATACCTCATTTTTTTCGCCTCAAGCTTCCGCGCGCACGCAACAGTTGCACGTCCATCTCCTCTAACAGCTTTCGGCGGCTCCCTACATCTAGGCCGCTAATGCGGTCCTTCATCCACTCGCGAATCAATTGGGCTGCCTTGCGAGCCTCCTCACTTTCTTCCGGAGAGACATGGCTTATCCGAAGCTCATCGGCAAGTTTGGTTGCGGCAGCCTGATCCACTTCGTTAGCGTCCGGATTCATTACGGCGCGGGCGTACAGTCGAAGATTCTCTTCCGACTTGGGAGATACTGTCGAGGAGAGCCCAAAAAGCCAACTCGCCAGAATCTGATCCGCCCGCATTCCACGAATATCTCCTTCCGCAGTTAGCCTCTCCACCTTCACCTCGTTATCGTCGCTACGATCCAACACCACTACACTTTCCGGCTCAAGCCCTGCTACGAGCAATGGCGAATGGCTCGTAACAATAAATTGCGTTCCTTTGAAAAGTTCCTTTAGCGTATCGGCGAGTTGCCGCTGCCATTGGGGATGCATATGAGTATCGATCTCATCAATCAACACCAGCGCTGGGCCATTCCATGGTTCTCTTGCCCACTTCCCTTGTCCTTTTGCGGACCCGTGTACGTCGAAAAGGCGGGCCAACAACGTGCCCACCCAACACATCAGCGAGGACGTGCCTTGACTTACCGATTCAATAGGAACCTCGCCATCGGCCGTTTTCACATAGATTTCACGTGTTTCACGATCGATTCTGCCCGGTTTTATGGAAAGACCGTATGCGAGTTTATCGAGCGTATCAAAGAAGCGCTTCCACAGTTGCTCATACCTGCTTCGATCAGACTTGGACGTCTGGATTCTATAGTCAAGATCAATGAGCCAGGCCTTCAGATCGGTTAGGCGCCTATCGATCGTTCCGTCCGCAAGGGGCAGAAGGTCTTCCGCACTCGCGGCTCGTGAGACTTCCACTTTAGAATCCGGCGAAGCGTCCCGGAATGCGCGCAACGCTGGAAAGCCAATTAGGGGAATCCCTTCGAGCTCAAATGGGCGTTCCGGCGATGTATCAACCTTGTATCGCGCCGAGCCAGATTGCGCTATGCGACTAATTGAAACGTAGGCCGTCTGCCGCCACGTAGTTAGTTCGATGCTTCCGCTCGGCGCTTTTACATTCAAAAGGGAAGCGTGCCGTGAGGCTCGCTGGCCGGCAAGCGCGGTCGCGACCGCCCTAAGAATGGTAGACTTCCCAAGGCCGTTGGCTCCGAGAAGAACCGTAAACTGTGAGCGGAATTCCAGAGAGAGTGAACCAAAGGGGCCGATCTGCGACAGGTGGATGCTGATGAGAGGTAGCGGTTCTTCGGTAGCCGCGACCTCGCCAGGGCCGGGAATCAGTGCCATGGTGCGCTTGCGAAGGTCCTTCAAGACATCCACCATGTGCCTACCGTCAGGCCCGTAGTCGAAGGTCAAGACTTTTACGTTGTAGCGTAACTGCAATACGTCGGCGAGCGTTTCCCACCCAGGTCTACCGGTCACGTCAACAAGTGCGTAGTGTTGAATGGTTGAAGGAATCAGCCGCAGTCTCTCCAAATACCACTCAAGGCCTCCCAGACTGCAGCCCAGAAACAGGAACGGCCTTGCTACGTAGGCGCTCGCTAACGCCTCACTGAAACCAAGATTGCGGCTAAGGAACTCGCCGAACTGGACCGTGCTAAGAAGGACCGATTCCGGGACATCCGCTCGACCGAAGAGGTGCAGTGTGAAGAAGTCCTTGCGAGATAACTTTTCTTTGACCAGCACCGCGTGTTCTGGAAACAACTGGGATTCCTGCCCAGACGAAGACTTGGGCATGCGTGCAGCGAAGGCTTTGTCCAAGAGACCATCAAAATTCGTCGTCAGGACTGCGGAAAACGGAACTTGAGCTAATTCTTGATGGGCGTCCGGTAACAGTCCGCTAGCCGGTCTGAAGACCTTAGCCATGTGTTCTAGGATCAGTCCCTTCGCCCGAGGATCCGACCACGCACGCAACGCAATGCTATCCGCTACCGAGTCAGCTCCGCCATGTTCCATCGATGTCGCCAGGGACTGGCCGACCTTATCGGTGACTAACGACTCTTGACGCGCCATCGCCAGCAATTGGCGCACGTAGTCTTGCCAAACGGGCAGTCCGGCTTGGGCACTTAACCCCGCTCCGGCAAACAAGATACAATCGCCGCGTGCGCAGGCTTGAACAAGGTCCTCAGGCCATTCGACCCTCTGTCGCACGGCAACCAGAGGAACCGCTACTGAGACCGGCTGAGAAACGCCAATGCCCACTTCGGTCCAAAAAACGGGGTACGGTGATAGCTGTTCTTCCCGCCATTGCCTATAGGCTTGAGCGGCCATGCTTCCTTCCTGCCGGCGTCCGAAATCGATGGAATAAAGATCTTGCTGGTCGTCGCGAAACACGGCCTCGAAAGGGTCGAACACGCCGGATTGCCCCGAAAGTCGACCGCGCCCTGACGCGCTGTGGAACGCCAACGCAAACAAGTCCTTACGTGCCTTCGGAAACTTACGCGCATAGTTCTTGAAAACATCAGGTATTTCAAATCCGCTTTGTTCGATTGCACTTTCCACGCCCAACCGGGCAGGCTGTTCCCGGTAAATATTGGCGGCGAGGAGTAAATCACGCCCATGGCTACTTTCTTGAAGCTGCGCGAGAAATCGCGCCAGCTTACTGCCAGCACGGAAGGCCCGCACCGAGCCAGAGCTCTCCCGTAAGAAGGTGATTCCCGTTACTTGAATGGTGAGATCTTCGTCAGGCACCCGGACTCTTTTGTAAGCCCAACCGCATGGCCCAATAACAAAAGATGGAGCTTGTTCCAGCAGTTCCGAGAGGCCCATGGAACGGACGGGTTTGAGGCTTGCCCGATCGTGCCGCACGGTCAAATCGACATCCCCCGGCTCTCCCGTCCATCTGGGCACCTTCGACCATGGCGGCTCATCGGCAAGGGTTGTGATTCGTTCGATGAAAGAGGTTCGTCTGAGGCTGGCGACGATGAATACGTCGAATCGGCTTGCAATTTCCCCGGCATAGGCGGCCGCCCGGTTGGCCCCGGACGATCCACTCCCAAGATTCCAGCAGCCAATGAGAAGCGTTTCACCAAGTCTTCTTCCAGGGAGACTGTCGCTCAAAGCAGACCGAAGATCCTCGATAGCTCCGACGGAACTCATCGCGTTTTCAGAGTTTGTCATGTTGCGTTACTGAGACCCATAGAAACATTAGAAACAGACTGAGGGCTCAGGGATGAAAGGTTTCATTCTATGATTTACTTCGGTCGTTCGCAAGGTCACGGCGCGGAGTTTTTAACATTACGGTCGTTTTCCTGTCGTTTTCCATGGGCGGCCCCTATGGTTGTGATATATTTAAGCCCCTCCGGTGGCGGGCTTAAAGTTTGGAGTCGTGGTAGTTGAACCTCCTCTTCGCGCTAGGCAGCGTCAGAAACGGCGCGGTCATGCGAGCAGCGATGGCAGAGTGCCCCGGCGACTTGATAAAGGCACGCGAGCATTTTCGCCCATGAGGCGACTCGCGCGGTCAGGAAACCTCACAGAATTTGGTGCGTCTGCGGGAAGGGAGGAGGCTCCAAGTGAAGCTGCGGCGGATCTTTTTCAGAATTCGCAAAGGCAAGGCGAAGATCCGGAGACGTGATGCGTACCGCGCGTCGGTTCCCGAATAAGCCGACTGCTGCACGGTTCGGGATATCCGCGCAGAGCCAAAAACGAGTCTTCTTAACCAAACACAATTCTCACAAGATCGTCGCTAAAAGGACGTTTCGACTTGACATATAATGAAATCCGCGCAAATCAACGAAAAGAGGAGCCAGACATGCCGGATATTCCTTTGCTGAGCATCCGTTGGCAGATCGATTCTGTTTCAACGCCGCCGCCGGGACGTAGATCCGTTGCTGAGGTGGCGCCCGATCCGCACCTGGCTGCCGTGATTGGGGACCGTTTCGAGGTGGAGAAGGAGTTTCGCGCCACAAGTCCGCAGCGGCGCGGAGCCGAGCCGCTGCTACCGCTGGATGTGACCATTGCCACCGAGGCGGGAGCGTCGTACTTGCTGGCGGTTCGGCAGGAAGGCTCCGGTGCGCTCTCATTTCACGCCCCGAAGGCGGGGCCGGAGCGACGGGGCGTGGGCTCGACGGCGACCGGGACGCCGGGCACCGCGACGTTCGAGATCGAGTTTCCTGAAGATGTAGACGAGGGGACGCGGCGATCGATCCTCACTAAGGCAATCAAGGGCGTGGTGCTGAAGGCGGCCGGAAAGTTCTCGGATCTCGCGGTGCCGTGGATCGGATCGGAAGTGGAAAGCTTCATCTGGAAAAAGAAAGGCCTGCCGCTCGGATGGCTGCAGGTGACAAAGGAAACGCTGGCGTCCGGACAGTTGCAGGGTGCCGATTTTTCCGTGATCGCTAACCCTACGGATCGGTGCCTGCTGCTTCTGCACGGAACATTTTCGAACACCGCCGGATTTCAGGCATTGGCGACGACGCGTGGCGCCGGCGGCCGGGATTTTTTCAGCGCGGTCGCGCCCATCTACGGGAACCGCATTTACGCTTTCAACCATTTCACGGTGAGCCAGACGGCCGAGAAGAATGCATCGGATCTTATTGCCGGGCTACCGAAGCAAGCCACGTTCGATGTGATCACGCACTCGCGCGGCGGGCTGGTGCTGCGCAACCTGGTGGAACGGCAGGCGGCCCTAGGCGCGGATGTCGCGAAGTTTCAACTGGGCCAAGCGGTGCTGGTGGCGGCGCCCAACATCGGCACGCCGCTCGCCACCGCCGATCGTTTCGACAAGTTGATCAGCTGGTGGACCAATATTCTAGAGCTATTTCCGGAAAATCCGGCGAGCCTGACCGCCGAATATATTGGCGAATCGCTCACGTTCATCGCGCGGCACGTCGTGGACGCTTTGCCGGGGTTGGAGGCGATGGACATGGCTGGCGACCCCATCTCGGTGCTGAACACAAAGTCGGCGGCGCCTCCCGCCGCGGCCTACTCGGCGATCATTTCCAACCATCGGCCCCAGGGAGCACTGCTGGCGCGGATGCTGGATCTGGGGATCGATGGAATTTTCGGTATGGCGAACGACCTGGTGGTTCCCACTGCCGGCGCGTGGAAGACGGAGGCGCATCCCTCCTGGGTGCCGGGAGCGCGTATCGGCTGCTTCGAGATCAATCTGAAGAGCGCCGCCTCACAAGACGGGGTGATCCACACTACATACTTCTCGCAGCCCGAGACGGTTGACTTTCTGCTCGAAACATTCCTGAACCAGCCGCTAGGGCTGCAACCGGTGGACGTGGACGTCAACCTGCCGTTCTTCCTACGCCGCAGCGTGAGTGCGGCCTTGCCGGTTGCCGCGTCCGGTGTTCCGCAGACCGCGCCCTCGCCTGGGGCTCTTACGCGCGACTCGCAAGGCTTCCTGCCCACCGCATTGAATGAAGCCGACAACATACTGCAACTGTTTCTGATCTCGCCGGACGATCATATTCCGCCCGAAGCGGCGAAGGTGGCCGACGGCCAGACGGCGATTCTGCTGGCCACTTATCGAAACGCGCGGGTGGTGGAGACGATCTATCTGCATCGCCCGAGGGGTGCGAAGACCCAGCCTTCGGCAGGCGCCGTTCCAGCGGTCGACGCGGCAGGTCCCCCTGACGACGCCGATACCTATCACTGGAACAAGATTATCGGGACGAACGAGCAGATCAAGAACTATGTGGACGGGAAGGCCAACGCCCAACCGCCGACCCAGGAGCAACTCCTGGACCTGGGAGTAAATCTGTTCAATGCAATGTTGCCTGGCACGGTGCGGCGCTTGTACGATGTGGCGCGTATCGACCGTGCACGAGCGACGGACCGGCGGCGGCTGGACGTCGTGATCACGTCGATGATCAATTGGGTTGCGGACAAGCCTTGGGAGTTTGCTTACGATCCGAATCGCGAAAGCTTCCTGGCAACCGAAGCTGTGAATTTCACGCGTAATGTGCTGACGGCTGTGCCGGCCGAGGAGTTTGCGCCGCATCCCGACAAGCCGCTGCACATGCTGGTGGTGGTGGCGCAGCCGGTAGGCATGGCGCTGCTGTCGGCCGCCGAAGAAGAACAGGTGGTGCGCCGCGGATTTCAAGAACTAGAGGATCTGGGCTTGTTTACGGTCGAGTATATGATGCGGGCGCGAATCGACCAGCTCCACGAGAGGCTGCGTAATCCCAATGTCGATATTCTGCATTTCATCGGTCATGGCACCTACCAGAAAGATGGCGAAGGAAAGGATGACGGCTACCTGGTTTTTGAGAGTCCCGACGGGAGCATGCAGTTGATCAGTTCGGAGAGCCTGCGGCAGGTCCTGTGCCAGCGCGGGATTCGTTTGATTTTCCTGAACGCCTGCGAGACAGGGATGGTGGGGCGGACGCAACTGAAATTCGACTTCAATCGCGGCGTGGCGCCGAAGCTGGTGGCGGGAGGAATTCCAGTTTTGGTGGCGAATCAATATAAGGTGCTGGATGTGTCGGCTACCGAGTTCGCTAAACATTTCTATCGGTGGCTGGCATTGGGCAGCACAGTGGGAGACGCGGCGCGCGAAGCTCGAGTAGCGGTGAATTATTCGATCTCGGGCGATACCATCGATTGGGCGGTTCCGGTGGTGTATGCGCGCAATCCGGGCCGCATGATTTACACCGAGGAGGAGAAGGCGAAGGTCGGGACCAGCATGAAGTTGGCGTCGCGAATCACACGCCCCGCGTTCTGCAAAGGCTTCAAGGGAACGAAAGTAGGATTGTGGGACGTCAATCACGTGCTGCCGCAACTGGACGATTTTGCGGCACGCTTGAACGGTCTGCAAACCGATTTCTGCTTTCAGAGCGTGGAGGTATCGGCGCCGTTAGGGACATGGCGCCGGAAGGTTTCCGACTCGGGCGAATCCGGCGGCTATATCGACGGCAGAGAGGTGGCCAGCAAGCTGAAGGATCACGTGGCGAGCCTGGGTGTGACTCGTCTGATTTGCATTACGGTGTTCGCGCTAGCGGACGATGAGCGGCAGGGGCTGGCGCTGTGGAACGAGGATCAAAGCCAACGGATCTCGATTGTTTCGGGCGATCTGATCTTCGCGCATATCGACGATCCGAGGACCAGTTTGAATCGCTTCTTGGCGAACATGCTGGTTTCGGCGCTGTGCGGACTGGAGGAGCACAAGAACGGGCCGCCGGATTGTCCGAACGATTGTCCGGATAGTTTCAAAGCGAGCGACCCCGAGGTACGCGCTGCCGCGCTGATCACCAGGTACAAACTGTGCCCGGTATGTGCGGCGAAACTTGGGAAGCAGGCCGATTCGATAGACAAGATTCTGGCAGCGTGGTGAGGGTGTGGGCGTCTATCGGGTCATTTCCTCGATAAGGTGCTCGATGGGTTGTGGACCGGAGTCCGAACGCGTAGAGAGCGCTCAGCTTGACCACTCCCCAGGTCTTTTGAGTTCGATATTCCGGCATGGCCCACTTCGATACTCTGATTTGGCCCACCTGGTGGTTGATATTTTGCCTTAACTCGCCTTAAATGTCCACGGGGCGAATTGGAGTTCGGGTCAAAGAAAAGGGTCTCTCAGCCCATCCCGCCGGAGCCGCCCGTCGCATGATGGATCCCGTCGGAACGGAGCGCAGCACGCAAGGGCGCGCCCGCTTTTGGCGCGGCGGAGCGAACCCTTGCGTGCGAGCACCGTTCTGGCATTTGCCAACGGATTCTGCGACGGGCGGAGCCGGCGGGGTGGGCGGCCCTATCCTGTTGGTGGGCTTTAAGCGGGTTTCCAAATCAGTTTTTCTTCCTCCTTTCCATCGTGCGCCGAAAGCGGAACGATTCCGTTCCAGTTTCGATAATGTGCGCCCGATCTGTGATTCGGTCCAACAGCGCTTTGCAAAGTCGTGGGTTCGGAAACACGGTCGTCCACTCAGAAAACGGTAGGT
>Ga0302324_100014120_pt1 | contig 16123 bp, 12 predicted proteins | sample Palsa_T0_1_FD_201949 | JGI IMG/M metagenome (GOLD analysis project Ga0302324, IMG submission 201949) | Peat permafrost microbial communities from Stordalen Mire near Abisko, Sweden - Palsa_T0_1 | ecosystem: Environmental > Terrestrial > Soil > Palsa > Peat permafrost | place: Sweden: Abisko...
CTCCCTCGACCCCCGCATGCGGGTCGGCGCCGCGTTGCGCGAGCCTATGAAATTACAAGGGGTGGGAACGCGGAAGGAGCAGGACCGGGTGGTCGTGGACATGCTGCGTGAAGTGGGCCTGCCGGCCAACGCGGTCGAACGCTTCCCTCACGAATTTTCGGGTGGCCAGCGCCAGCGCATCGGGTTGGCCCGCGCACTCACCTTGAACCCGCAGGTGATCGTGGCCGATGAACCAGTTAGCGCGTTGGACGTATCGATCCGCTCCCAAGTCCTCAATTTGATGAAGCGCCTGCAGGCTGCCCATGGGCTCACTTACCTCGTAATTTCTCACGACTTGGCGGTAGTCAAGTACATGGCGGACCGCATTGGGGTGATGTACCTGGGCAAGCTGGTGGAAACGGGGAGCAGTGAAGACATTTACCAGCGGCCGGCGCACCATTACACCGCAGGACTGATCGCCTCAGTCCCCGATCCCACACCGTCCCGATCATCGATGACCGGGCGCCGTCCGATCGCCGGCGAACTTCCGAGCCCGGTCAACCCTCCGTCGGGGTGCCGTTTCCGGACCCGTTGCCCAGCCGCCCAGGAGCGGTGCGCTGAAGAAGAGCCATTGTTGCGGCCTTTCAATCCCGGGCACGAGGCCGCCTGCCACTTCCCCCTGCAAGCGCCCTTTGTAAGTGAAGAGCCGAATGAGGGGTTCCCGGCCACCACCGCCGGCTAGGAGCCTCTACCTGGTCCTTCGCGTCGTCCGCTGCGTGAGCAGGCATTAAGTAAGGCTAGCCAACAGCCCCGCGTGGGCCACATCACGTCGCATCCCCAGGGGACGAACCGTTCAGCTTGCATGCGAGACAGCCGAGAAGTACCTGTGAGTTCGCGCGCCCTGCAGCACGCCGAGGAGCCTGCGCAGGACCACTCAATGCGCGAGCTTGTTGAACAATTGTGCCAGCCCGGCGCGATCACCATCGTGGTCCAGCCTGTGGTCAGACCTGGCGACCAGGTCATCGTGGGCTATGAGGCGCTCGCCCGGATGTCTATAGAGCCGACCCGCCCGCCCGACTGGTGGCTCGACCGGGCCGAGGAGCTTGGTCTTCGGCGAAAGCTGGAGATTGCCTGTCTCGCCGCCATCGCCCGCCTCGGCCCGCTCCCCGAAGGGCGGCTGCTCTTCATAAATATCAGCCCTTCGACGCTCGCCGACCCCGCCGCGCTCGCCCTCGTTTGTTCGCTCCCGGGGCGCGTTGTCGTCGAGCTCACCGAGCAGGAGGCGGTGATCGATTACGCCGAGCTGAGGGGGCACCTGACGCGTTGGCTCTCTCAAGGCCTGCGGATCGCCATCGACGATGCCGGTGCGGGCTACTCGAGCCTGCGCCACGTAATTGAGTTGTCGCCGGACTTTTTGAAGCTTGACCGAGAACTTGTCCGGGGGATCGACGAGGACCGTACTCGCCGTGCCCTCGTTAGGTCGGTCCTAGCCTTCGCGCGCGAGGTCGGGACGAGCGTCATCGCCGAGGGCATCGAGACCTCGAGGGAACTGGAGGTCCTCCGCGACGCCGGCGTCAACCTCGTCCAGGGCTACCTGCTGGCGCGGCCGGGGCCGCCGTGGCCGTCCATCGCGATGGCAGGAGAAGGGCTCGAACCCACCGCGAACCCGGCTCTTGACCGGCTCCATGAATCGCTCGTACAGGCCAAAGACACTCGCAGCGCCTGCTCTGCTGTGGCGGAGTACCTGTTCAGGCAAGGCGAGATGATGCCGAGCGTCTACCTCGAGCGCCATGGCGAACTCCGCTGCATGGCGCAGCGCGGCTTGTGGCAAGTGCTCGACGGGATGCCCGGCTCGGCGGGCATCACGGGACGTACGTGGAAGCTTGGCAAGCCCGTGGTCGTCCCGGATGTCCGGCTCGACCCCCACTATCTAGAAGCGATACCCGGAGTAGCCGCCGAGATCTGTGTGCCGATCGGCACCGGCCCCAAGCCGCTCGGGGCCCTGAACGTCGAGTCGCTCGTGCCGCTCCCCCCGGGGACTTTGCAGCTGCTCGAGCGTTGCGCCGAGCTGCTCTCACTGCGTCTCGGTGAGATCGGCGGGGCCGTAGACGACTCTGCTTGGCAGCGGGCTGTCAAGGCGTCGGTCGCGATCTCAGGCGTCACCGGGGGCGGTCAGGCAGCCAAGCTGCTCCTCGGCCACCTGAGCGCGGCGGCCCGGTTGGACTCGGCCGCCCTGGTCCTGGACGGGCCGGAGGGCAAACGCGTCACCGCAGCAATCGGCCCTCTCGCTGGCCCATTGTCCGGGCTAGGCACCGACGAGATCGACGCCCTCTCGTCTCTGGTCGGCGACATCAGGTCGTGCTACACAGCCGGCGACGCATCCGGAAGGGGGTTTGCAGGCACGGGGTCGCTTCGCGACGGGGGGGCTCGCGCCGTCGTCGTCCTTCCCTTGTGGGCGCGCCGGCGCAGGCTGGGCAGTATCGTGCTTGCCCATTCGCGGCCGGTGCAGTTGACGGGCGACGACGTCACCCCGCTCGAGATGCTTTCGGACCACATTGCCTCGGTGCTGGCCCCGGGACGTGGGACGCAGGGCACCGCGGCGAGCACCGCTCCGGCCAACACCCCAGACCTGTCAGCTACTGCGCCGCTGGCCCAGGTCCGCCGTGTGGAAGCGGCTCTGCAGTCGAGCTCTACACAGCGTCCGTAGCGCTCACGGCCCAGGACCGGTTCTTGTTCGGGCCGGCCGTGCCCTCGACGGCGAGGCGCAATGCCCAGCCCGTGGAAGGTTCGCCGGCACCCCATGCGTACCAGTGGACCTGGTGAAGGACCTCGCCCAGTTGGTCGGGAGCGAGCGGCCACTTCGCCGATAGATCGCCAAGGGCGACCAGGACCAACCATGCCGCAAAGCGGCCCGGGGCGGCGCCACGCCGCCGGCCGTACGCTCCGCCGCTGGCCGCCGCCCACCCCATCGCCGCGAGCGCCGCGGCAGGCTCGAGCTCGACGATCTCTCTCGGACGCGCGCCAAGCGCTTTAATCGCGCTGAGGGCATCGCCACGGGCTCCGATGGCCTCGGCTCGCCCGTTCGACTCCTCTGTCCAGGTGCTGACCAGGTCCACAAGGGAGCTGGCCACCGCGTCGGCTTCGCCTCGACTGAGCGGTGAGGCCCCCCGGGAGGTCCGCTCGCTCCCCTGGGGCGCCGCTCCGAGCAGCCCGAGCGCCGGCAGGTTTGGCGCGGGGGCGTCCATCCGGTCGGGCTCGTACTCGGCCAAGGCGTAGGACGGCTCCCACGGTTGCAGCGACCAGGGAAGGTCGAGCACGTCAGGCAACTTCATGGCGTCGGCATCGTTGGTCAGGTCGTCCCCGCGCATCACCCTCTCGTGGGCTGCCATTGCCGCTTGTGGCGTCGGGTGAACGTGGGGTGCAAGCTGTTCCCAGGTGTGCGTCGAGGCTGCAACCTCGGGGAGGGGCCCGAGCGCAAAGCGCCCCGGGCCGGTCTCGAGCATCATTGCTGCCCAGCGGGCCGGGGCCCCCAGGGCGAGGCGGTACTCGATGTGAGCCGCCACAGCCCAAAGCTGTTTGCCGCGCTCGACGGCCAGGCGGCAACGCACCCTCAGCTCGGCCAACTCGGCCCAATCTGCGCTGGCCACGAGGCGGTTGACATGGCGAGTGAGCTCGTCGAGGTCGCCGCGTTCGACGAGCTCGCTCGACGCGGGAGACAACTCCCTCAGGCCCTCTTCGTGCATGTTCAGGATCTCAAACTACCGCCCACCCACACGGCGCGGCCCTTTTCAGCATTTTCTGAAATCAATCGCTCAACGAGTGCACATCGGGTCTCGCACTTAAATCGATCACCGAGCCAGGGACCAGGTTTAGGCCCGTTGCACCGCCCTGGAGGCGGGCGCTCCATTTCTCCTCGATGTGACCGTAGCGCCAGACCAACATCGCCACCGCCCAGGTGGCTATGAACATCCCGACTATGGCAAAACCCGCCGTGTTGATGTTGAAGTTGTACATAAAGCCCCAAAAACCGTGCACCCGGCTCAGGCTGTGCACCTCCATTGGGAGCAAGCCGAGCGTCTCCACACCGCCGATGAAAAAGCAGATGGCCACCGACAGGCCAGTGATCGCCAAGTTGTAGTACACCTTCCGCACCGGGTTGAAAAAGGCCCAGCCGTAGGCGAGGTTCATGAACAAGCCGTCTGTAGTGTCCATGAGCGTCATCCCTGCCATGAACAGGATGGGCAGGCAGATGATCGCGTACCAGGGGACGTGGCGGGATGCGTAAAGCGCCGTGGTAGCCAGAAGGGCTACCTCGGTCGCGGTATCGAAGCCCATCCCGAACACGACCCCGACGGGGTACATCTGCCACTCCTTGTTGATGGCCTTCATCCACCTGCCAAAGAAGCGGTAGAAAAAACCACGGTTATCCAGCTGACGTTCCAGCGCCGCCTCGTCGTACTCGCCGCGGTGCATAGAGCGGAAGACCTTGACGATCCCGGCCAGGACCACCAGGTTGAGCGCTCCGATCAGGAACAGGAACGTTGCCGACACGATCGTGCCGAACAGCCCGCCGAATTGTTCCAGGCCGGAATTGTTGTGGGAAACGGCCGAGAACACGGTCTTTTCGGCGATGATTATCCCGACCCCGATGACGACCACGATGGTGGAGTGGCCAAGGGAGAAGAAGTACCCAAAGCCAAGAGGGCGCGGCTGGTCCGTGCCTCGGCGCTCGTTCATGTTCTTGCGGGTCGTGTTGTCGATCGCCGAGATGTGGTCGGCGTCGAAGGCGTGGCGGAGCCCGAGGGTGTAAGCAAGGACGCTCACGCCGATCCCGAGGCCCCTGTAGTGGGCGGGCACGACGAACACGGCGAACACGAAGAAGCCCACGGCGTGCAACGCAACGATCGAGCCGTACATCGCCATGACCCTGAAGCGCTCCTGGGGGCTCAGGGTGGTGAACGACAGCCGGAGCATCTCCCTGGTGCTCATCTGCGGCGCTGCCACCTCAGTTGCCATCCGGGCCGCCTTCTCCTCCGCTCCCGCCCCAGCCTGGCATAAATGCGACCTGGAAGCAATTAGGTCCTGCAAGCAGCACAAACCCGCTTCGGCCCGCCGGCGGAGAGTGCCTTGGCCCCCTCGGAGCTGCTCCGGGCTCCGGGAACGAATCTGAGGAGCAAGTTGTTGCACAGACAGGCAATAAACTTGTAACAACATCACTTAGCTGGGAGATTCACATGCCACAACAGATGACTCAGACACTTCCCTTACTGCCGCTGACCTCGGGCGTTGTCCTGCCCGGGATGGTGTTCACCATGGCCCTCGAGACCGAGGAAGCGCAGGTCGCAACCGAGGCCGCCGGCAATGCCGGCGGCCGTTTGGTCCTCGTGCCCCGCATCGAGGGGAGGTACGCGTCGGTCGGGGTCGTCGCTGAGATCGTTGAGCGCGGCGAGCTGCCTGGCGGCCCGCCCGCCATGGTAGTGCGCGGCCTAGAACGCGCTGCCATAGGCACAGGCGTCCCCGGCACCGGCCGCGCCCTGTGGGTCCAGGTGGACCCGATCGCCGAGGGGGAAGCGCCGGAGGTCGCCACCGAGCTCGCCCGCGAGTACCGGGCGGTCCTGGAGAACATCCTGCTGACGAGGGGCGCCCGCCAGTTCGCGGAGCGGCTCCGGGAGGTCACCGACCCCTCGCAGATCGCCGACCTGGCCGGCTACTCGCCCGACCTGTCGCTCGCTCAGAAGGTCCAAGTCCTCGAGACCGTTGACGTCGAGGAGCGGTTGCGCCTGGTCCTTGGATGGGCCCGCGAGACCCTCGCGGACCTTTCCCTCCGCCAGCAGATCAAGACAAGCGTCGAAGAGGGCATGGAAAAGACCCAGCGCGAGTTCCTCTTGCGCCGCCAGCTCGACGCCATACGCAAAGAGCTCGGCGAGCTCGACGGCAACGCCGACGACGGCACACCGGAGTACTTTCGCGGCCTGATCGCCTCGCGCGAGCTGCCTGAAGCCGTGCTCCGGGCGGTCGAGCGCGAGATCGCCAAGCTCGAGCACACGAGCGAACAGAGCCCCGAGCACGGTTGGATCCGGACATGGCTCGAGACCGTGCTGGAGCTGCCATGGGGTGTGACGTCCGAAGACCACCTGGACGTGAAAGAGGCCGCCCAGGCCCTTGACGAGGACCACGATGGGCTGGAGGACGTCAAAGAACGGATCCTCGAGTACCTGGCAGTAAGAGCTCTCCAGGTAGAGCGTGGCCTGGTCCCGGTTAGCGGGCGTGGCGCCGGCGCCATCTTGGCGCTCGTGGGGCCCCCTGGAGTCGGCAAGACCTCCCTCGGCGAGTCGGTCGCGCGCGCCCTCGGGCGCAAGTTCGTGCGCGTCTCCCTCGGTGGGGTGCACGACGAAGCTGAGATCCGGGGGCACCGGCGTACCTACGTCGGGGCGCAACCGGGCCGGCTCGCCCGCGCTCTTCGTGAAGCGGGGACCATGAACCCCGTGATCGTCCTCGACGAGGTCGACAAGGTGGGCTCCGATTACCGCGGGGATCCCTCGTCGGCGCTCCTCGAGGTCCTCGACCCGGCGCAGAACCATACCTTCCGCGACCACTACCTCGAGGTCGAGCTGGATCTGTCCAAGGTGCTCTTCATAGCGACGGCAAACGTGACCGACACGGTCCCGGGGCCTTTGCTCGACCGCATGGAGGTGATCAGGATCGACGGCTACACCGAAGCAGAAAAGCGCTCGATCGCCCGCAACCACCTGCTGCCCCGGCAGGTGGAGCGGACCGCGCTGCGCCCCGACGAGGTCGAGATCACCGACGAGGCCCTAGCTGTCGTGTCGGCTGACTACACACGGGAAGCAGGCGTGCGTTCGCTCGAACGCGAGCTCGGGCGGTTGCTGCGCAAGGTGGCGACCAAGCTCGCCGCCGGCTCGGCGCAGGCCCCCGTAGTGATCGGTGCCGACGACGTCCGCACATGGCTCGGAAGGCCTCGCTTCTTCTTCGAGGCCGCCGACCGCACAAGCGTGCCCGGCGTCGCGACCGGGCTCGCCGTGACCGGGGCCGGTGGCGACGTGCTGTTCGTCGAGGCGACCGCCATGGACGGCGGTGAAGGGCTGACCTTGACCGGCCAATTGGGCGACGTGATGAAGGAGTCTGCCGAGATCGCTCTGTCGTACGTACGAGCCCACGCCTCAGAGCTCGGCATTGACAAGGACGCCTTCGCTCACAAGCGGTTCCACCTGCACGTCCCCGCAGGAGCTGTCCCCAAGGACGGCCCTTCGGCCGGCGTGACGATGGTGTCGGCGCTCGTGAGCCTGCTCCTGGACCGTCCGGTGCGCCCGGTGGTCGGCATGACTGGCGAGGTGACCCTCCAGGGCAGGGTGCTGCCCATCGGGGGCGTCAAGCAGAAGGTGCTGGCCGCGTACCGAGCAGGCCTGCAAGAGGTCCTGCTACCGGCACGCAATGGTCCGGACCTGGAGGACGTACCCGAGGAGGTGCGGTCCAAGATGACCTTCACCTTGGCCGCGACTGTCGGTGAGGTCCTGGCCGTCGCCCTGGCGCCGCGACTGGGCGAAACCGACATCGACGAGTACCTTCCGCTGGCGTCCTAACCCTCGACTAGAGGTTTAGGACTCAGCGAGAAAAGGACAGGTACTCGTGGACGGAGCGAACCGCGGCGGACCCTTCACCGACCGCCGCGGCCACCCGTTTGGTAGAGCCTGACCGGACGTCGCCGACCGCGAACAGGCCGGGGTGGCTGGTCTCAAACGGGAGCGGCGACCGGGCAAAGACTTCCCACCGGTTGTCGAGGTGCTCGGGGCCGAGCGAGCGGTCGGTGAGCACAAAGCCCTTCTCGTCAAGGGCCGCGCACCCCGACAACCAACCCGACGACGGGTCGGCACCAATGAAAGAGAACAGGCCTACGCAGGGGATGACGTCATCGCCGTCCTTGCCGGTGACCAGCACTGTCGACAACGACTGGTCACCGCCTAGGGCGGTGATCGTTGTGCTCGAACGGACCTCGACCCGCTCGTGCGCTTCGACCCGGTCGATGAGATAGCGGGACATGCTCGCGCTCAGGTCAGGGCCACGGATCACGATGGTGACATGGCACCCCTTCTCAGCGAGGAAAAGGGACGCCTGACCGGCGGAGTTCCCCCCGCCAGCAACCACGACCGGCGAGCCGGCGCAGAGCCGGGCTTCCATGTCAGTGGCGGCGTAGTAGACCCCGTTGCCTTCGTACTGGTCGAGCTGCGCCGCATCGAGGCGCCGGTAGCTGGCGCCGGTGGCGACGATCACGGCCCGGCCGGCGACGGCGCTGCCGTCGGTGAGGTCGACCACGAGATGCCCCGCCTTTTCCCGCAGCGATACAGCCGCGCACGGGTTGACGAGGTGGGCACCGAACTTCTCCGCTTGCACCATGGCCCGCTGGGTGAGGTCCCCCCCGGAAATGCCGATCGGGAAACCGAAGTAGTTCTCGATCCGAGAGCTCGTCCCAGCCTGGCCCCCGATCGCGATCATGTCGAGGGCCAAGGTCCCCAAGCCCTCCGAGGCACCGTAGACCGCAGCCGCTAGACCAGCCGGGCCGGCACCAACCACAACGAGGTCGAAACAGCGGCCTGGAAGGCTCTCCACCGTGAGGCCGAGGTACTCCGCCAGCAACCCCGGGGTCGGGCGCCGCAAGACCGAACCCGTGGCGATCACAACTGGGAGCTCGTCTGGCGTCACTGCAAACTCACGCAGGACCTCCTCGACGTGGGGGTCCTGGTCCGGGTCCATCAACGAGTGCGGGATGCGGCTGCGGTATAAGAACTCGCGGATCGAGGTCAACTCGGGCGAGTACCTGGACCCGACGACGCGAATGGCGGACGAGGAGGCACTGAAAAGCAACGAGCGCCGAGCGAGAAAGGCCGCCAGGATCCTGTCGCTGACCATCGGGTCGGTCCTGATTATTTGCCGGAACGCCTCCGTGCCGACCACCAGGACCTCGCCCGGCTCGGCTACGACCGCCGACACCATAGTTCTTTGGCCGGTCAGCAGGTTGAGCTCCCCCACGAAGCGCCCGGGTACGTGGTGGGTGACAAGCCTGTCCGCACCGTCGGTACGCATATACACGTCGACCGCTCCCGATAAAACGACGTAGAGGTCGGAGGCGGGATCCCCTTCTCGGAAGAGGTACTCACCGGCGCTTACCGAGCGGCGGCTGCCCACTGCCTCGAGGCGCCCAAGCTCGACGGCATCGAGGACGGGAAAAGCGACAGGGTCGTCAGCCATGGCTGCAACCTAGTTCCAAGTTCCCTTCTTCGTACCCTGAGGTCCCCCTGGTTGGCAGCCCCGTGTCCCTGACCGCCGGGCCTGACCGGCTACTAAGACTGGACCGAGCCGGCGTTGCAGGCTGCCCCGGCCGCACTGCCCACTCCACGCTGGTCCGTGGCGGGACAGAGCTTGACGGAGCTGCCGTCGAGAACCGCCGTAGCACCGTTGGGCACGGCGCCAAGCGCCGGGCTGCCAGATACCGGCACGATCGTCTCGGTGGGCCCACCGTTGTGCCCGAGCGGGCCGAGGTCGGAAGCGCCAGAGCTGACGTCGCCCTTCGCTGCCGCAGCGGCCAGGCAGGTCGAGTTGTTGGCGACGTTGTAGCCCTCGTCGAACCAGGCCCCGGCGGGTTGGTCGCAACTACCGTTGAAAATGTTCGCAGCCAGCCACAGGGCGCTGCTTCCCCCGTGGTCGCTGTTGTCGACTGTGCCGCCGTCGCCGCTTGCGCTGTTGCCCGAGAACGTGGAAGCCGACACGCTGGCAGCGGCGCTCCCCCTGTCGCCGGTGTCGATGGCACCGCCGTCGGCTGAGGCTGAGTTGCCGGAAAACGTGGAGACTGAAAACTTGATGGTCCCCTTGCCGCTATCGGCGTTATCGATGGCGCCGCCGTCGACAGAAGCCGTGTCAGCCGAGAATGTAGAGGCCGAGACCAGCAGGTTGCCGCTGCCCTTGTCACCGTTGTCGATGGCGCCGCCGTCAGCGTGGGCAGAATCAGCGGTAAAGGTGGAGCCCGATACGGTCAGGGTGCCGCTACCCCTGTCCCCGTTGTCGATGGCGCCTCCGTCATGGACCGCAACGTTGGCGTAAAAGGTCGAGCCTGAGACGGTCCCTGTGCCACTCCCGTCATTGTCGCTGTCGTCGATGGCACCCCCATCGCCCGCTTTGTTGCTGGAGAATGCAGAGCCGGACACGGTGAGGAGGCCAGCGCCCCCATCGGCGTTGTCAATCGCGCCGCCATCGCCCGTAGCGATGTTGTTGATGAACGTGGACGCGGACACGGTCAAGATCCCGCCTCCCTTGTCGCCGTTGTCGATGGCAGCGCCGTCCGCCGCCGAGTTGCCGGAGAACGTGGAGCCCGACACGATCAGGACGCCGTTCGTCGTGTTTTTGATTGCGCCACCTTTGCCTGTCGTGGCTGCGCTCTCGATGGTGATGTCGTCGAGGTCAACGTGAACTCCCGAGCCGATGGTGAGCACCGGCCCGCTACAAATCTTGGTTTGGCAAGCACTGGCTTTGCCATGGTTGCCATCGAGCACCGGCTTGGAGGTGCCCGGCGCCGGCTTGATCGTGAGCGGCTCCGCTACAAAGGTGCCCCCCGTACCTATCGCCCAGTTGCCTACGTAATGGCCCTTGCTGCCGGAGGTCGCCAGTTCAACGATATTGCCGGCCGCGGCACGAGCGAGCGCCTCAGCCAGGGTGCACTTCTTCGTGGAAACGGTCGTCTTCGGGCAGGCGACGGGGAACTTCGCCCCGCCGCCGGCGTAGGCGTACCAGGTCCTTGCCCCGGCCAGTGCCGGGGAGGCCGTTACGACAAAGCCGAGCGCGGTGCCCGCGAAGAACACCACCGGGATGCCGGCAGCGGCGAGGCGCCGGAGAGCCCTCCCGCCTTGCGGCACGAGACGTGGCGCAGCGCTCGCAGGCTTCTTGGATTGGTTCAAGGGCAACATGCCATGCTCCTTTATTGGGAGGCTCGCAAGTAGTTGGCAGCCCACCAGCGTCGCAATGCTGAGGGCTCGGCTCAGTGGCCGCCGTACTAGGCAAGATAGCCTGATGGTAGCGGTTGGCCTACCACCAAGGGTGTGCGGAGCAATCGGGGCAAGCGGGGACCACCCCCCGCTCTCGGTCGGCCGCTAGTTTGGCTTCTCACGTGCCAGAGCCGGAAGATGTCCATTCGCGACCACCGCGGCGCAGTCTCCTAATAGACCTTGGCCCCCTGTCGCGGTCTCGCGATTTCCGCAGGCTCGTCCTCGGCGAGGGCGTAGCGATCCTCGGGAGCCAGGTCACTACCGTCGCCGTGCCCTGGCAGGTTTACCGTCTCACACATTCGTCGTTCGACGTCGGGCTGGTTTCCCTAGCCCAGCTTGTGCCCCTGATAGTGGGGTCCGTGTTGGGCGGCTCGGTGGCAGATGCCGTCGACCGCCGCCGCTTGCTGCTGGCGGTCGAGTCGCTTATGGCACTGACCAGCACTGGGCTCGCCTTGAACGCGGACCTCGGACCATCGCTGTGGCCCCTTTTCATCCTGCCCGCAGTGGCGGCCGCCCTCAGCGGCTGTGACGGCTCCACCCGCAACGCCCTGGTCCCCAACATGGTCGGGCGGTCCGACGTCTCGGCGGCCAACGCCATCTTCCAGGCCCTGTTCCAGGTAGGGACGGTCGTGGGCCCGGCGGTCGCCGGCCTGTTGCTCGCCGGTGCCGGTGTCCGCTTCGTGTACTGGGTCGACGTAGCCACCTTCGCGGTGGCGCTCGCGGCGGTGTTCCGGATCGCCCCGCAGCCCCCCAAGGAAAGGGGTAACACTCCCGGCTTGCGCTCGATCGTCGAGGGCTTCCGCTTCCTCCGCGGCCGCCAGCAGATCCAGGGCGCCTACGTGATCGACCTCGACGCCATGGTGTTCGGTATGCCGCGCGCCCTGTTCCCTGCCTTGGCGACGACGGTCTTCGGCGGCGGGGCGGCGACGGTTGGCTTCCTTTACGCCGCCCCGGGTGCAGGAGCTTTGCTGGGCGCGCTAACGACGGGGTGGGTGCACCGGGTGCACCGCCAAGGCCGCGCTGTGATCGTGGCCGTGATCGTATGGGGGCTGGCCATAACCTCCTTCGGCCTGGTCCGTTGGCTGCCGGCCGCCCTTGTCCTGCTCGGCGTGGCCGGCTGGGCCGACGTCATATCGGCCGTGTTCCGCAACACGATCATCCAACTGGCCGTAACAGACGCTTTGCGGGGCCGCTTGGGCGGGTTCCAGACCGCGGTCGTATCAGGCGGGCCGCGCCTCGGCGACTTCGAGGCGGGCACGGTCGCCGCCGGGTTCGGCGATACCGCATCGGTGGTCTCCGGCGGGCTCGCCTGCGTCATCGGCGCGGTGCTCCTTGCGGCCGCCTTGCCAGGTTTCCGACGCCAACGCGCAGATTCCCCTTGACCTTCACCTTGGGGCAGGCCGCAGACTGGAATTGCTGGCAAATGAACCGGCGATAAATAAGCAAAAGGGAGCCTTTCAGTGGAGCGCATGACCATCGGGGAATTCTCGAAACGCTCCCGTCTGTCAGCGCATTGCGGAGTTGTGGGCGCACGCCGAAGTGGAGCACGACGCTCGCAAGGAACTGGCCGGCTACCTGGTTGCTCGACTAAGTGGAAAGGAACCTGTCATGTACGAGGTCTCTACTAGGGAAATCCCCGACCGGACCGTTCTCTGCTTGAAGCGCAATGTCCAAGGCGAGGCGGGGGCGTGGGCCTTCGGCAAGGAGTTCATTTCTCTGATCAAAGGCAAGGACCTGCTCCGGGTCGAAGGAAGGGCCGGTGCGATGTTCTGCATCTGGTGGGGCTCGGTTAACGACGACAGCGACGGGCCGCTCGAGTGGTGCCTGCCGGTGCCTGGCGACCAGGTCGAGGCTCTCGCCACCCGCGTCCCTGAGCTATGGCGCGCAGCCGAGCGACCTCGGCGTCCGGACCACCTACCTCGCCAAGCTTCCCATCACCGAAACCAGCGTCCCCGACTGCGACTTCGCGGTCCCGTTTTCTTGAACCACGTGCTCAGGGGACGCACAGCCCAAGGATCGGGACGGTAATGAGACAGCGGGTCGTAGTGGTGATCGGGGGTGCGGTGGTAGTCGTGACTACGGGCTGAGTTGTTGTCGTAGGAGGTGGTCCAGCAGTCGTCGTGGGCTGAACCGTCGTGGTAGTGCGCGGGACGCTGGTCGTCGTCGGCGGGATAGTCGTCGTCGGCGGGATAGTCGTCGTGGGCGGGACAGTCGTCGTCGTGGGCTGAACCGTCGTGGTAGTGCGCGGGACGCTGGTCGTCGTCGGCCGCACAGTCGTCGTCGGCCGCACAGTCGTTGTCGGCTGGGCGGTCGTTGTCGGCTGGGCGGTCGTCGTCGGCTGGGCGGTCGTCGTCGGCAAGGCAGTAGTGGTCGTCGGCGGCCTGGTCGTCGTAGTCGCTCTGGTGGTAGTACTAGTTTTCGCCGCTGTCGTCGGCGCCGTCGTCACTGCCGCCAGAGTGGTGGTAGTGCCCGGCGGCTTCGTAATCGTGGTCGCCGCCGGCTCGGCCGTTGTGGTGCTCGGGCCCGAACCAGCACCCGGCGATGTCGTCGGGACAACGACCGGCTGAGCAGTCACGGTCGTGGGGAGCGCAACGGCTGTGCTGGGAGGCGGTCCCGCAGTCGTGCCGGTCGGCGGCGGGGAGGTCGTGCCCGTTGGCGGCTCGGCCGTCGTGCTGGCTATCGATTTGCTTGTCGGGGCAGTCGATGAGTGCGCCGTCGGTGCGATTTGCCGCAGAGGCGGCGGCGCGGCGGCTGTCGTAGTCGCGGGCTCAGTGGCCCGCGGCCCAGCGAAGCCAAGAGAGCCTTTCGTCGTCCTCAGAGCAGCCCCCGTCACCGCCACTGTCGAGGTCGTTTGCCTCGCCGTCAGAGTGACTGCGGGCCGCGTCGTCGTTGTGGCGATTGGCGCCTTTTTCCTCGTGATGGCTGGACGCGCGGTGGTCACGGTGCCTGCGACCGTCCCCGGCGCTCCCGAGGGGCTCGTGGACGGTACGGTCATTGTCGTCGGTGTTGTGGCGCCAGTCGTTGGGACATTGGCGGCAAGTGAGGCACCGCGAAGCTCAGTGCTCTGAGTTGCAGGGGCGGCCGCCGCATGCGCCGCCAAGACACCGCCCGCCGTCAATGCAGCGGCGCCGACTGCAACCTGAGCTCCGGTCACAAGAGCATGTCCTGCCATTCCCAGGCGGGCAACAAAGGGGACGTCGGCAACCCACGAGACCGGTCCGATGACCCAGCGGACCTTTCCGATAGAGACGTTGAGGAAGGCCCGCACTATCACCGGGTCGAACTGGCTTCCCGCACAGCGTGTCAATTCGGTGCGCGCCGCAACAGGGCTCATCGCCTTTTTGTACGATCGGACGGCCGTCATCACCTCGAAGGCGTCAGCAACCGAGACGATGCGGGCCCCAAGTGAGATCTCGTCGCCGGACAAGCCGAACGGGTACCCGGAGCCGTCGTAGTTTTCGTGGTGCTGCTCTATCGCAAGGCTGCACGGGCCTAACCACGGCATAAGGGGCGCAACGAGGCGCCGGCCCTCTAGGGGGTGACCCCGGATCTCCTGCCACTCCGCGTCCGTTAGTTTCTCCGCCTTGTTTAGGACATGGGGGTGCACCGCGAGCTTGCCGACGTCGTGAAGGAGGGCGGACCAGCGGAGCCGGTCCCGATCGGCTTGGGGAAGCCGCATTTCGTCGGCGATCATGTCGGTAAACGCCCTGACACGTTCAGAGTGCCCACGGGTCTTCCGGTCGTGACGGCTGAGCGAAGTTGCAAGCGCCAGGATCTCCTCTGCCACTGCGGCCGGCACCTTTTGGTCGGTAACCGCCCCTCCGCTCGAGCCGCGTTCGAGCTCCCGGGTCGTTCCCGCCCGCCAAGCCACCTTCAGCCGCTTCGGGGCCTGGTCGGGGAAAAGCATGGTCATCTTCAGCAAGGCGGCAAGCGGGAGTAGGCGCCGACAGAGACGCTCCGAGCCGACGAAGGCAATCGCCGACGAACCGAGTACCGCCGCCCACCAAAGCGCCTGTCTGAGCACCGCGTATCCGCGGGGCAGCTCGCGCCCCACGGCCATGGCGGCCACGATCGAAACTGCGAAGGGGACCGCGACCGCGGCAGTCGACAGGACCGTGCCCAAGACGCGGTGCGACCGCCAGCGCTCCGCCTGGACCATCTACTTCTCCGCTATCAATAGGGCCGCAACATTGGTCATTTGTTTAACGGTCGCTCGGCCAGGGGACTTGATGCTGCGACGAGCCTCGCCTCTGGCAAGCTGATCTGAGCCATGTCGAACAACGCACTCATAGACATCGTCATAGGTGTCGCGGTCGTCGGACTGCTGCTAGCGCGCCAGATGAGGGCACGGCCGGTCCGGGAAGGCTCGGCGACGCGAATTTCCGTAATTCTCGGGGTAATTGGCCTCATCGAGCTCAGCGACGCCACAAAGGGGCACCCCGTGGGGGCTGGGCCGGTGGCCTGGATCGTGGCTTCTTTGGTCGTCGGAGGTGCGCTCGGCGCTGCTCGCGCCTTTTCGACGAAAATCTGGCGCGTTCAGGACGGTTCCGCGATGAGCCAGGGAACGGTTGTCACCGCCGTCCTCTGGGTGGTTTCGCTCGGTGCGCACCTCGCTATGGAGGTGGGCATCGACCATTCGACAAAGATCGCTGGCCTCGGGGCCTCGAGCCTCTTGCTCTACCTGGCAGTTAGTCTTGGCGTCCAGCGCGAGGTGCTACGGCGGCGGGCGGGGATGCCGGCGGTCGGTACCCGTTGGTGACCTGGCCTCTGGCGAAAACGACCACCCCGCAGCAGTTCCCAGTGGAATAGTGGACGCGTCAACAACGTTGCAAGCTGCGAGGAGTTAAATTCTGGCCGGCCCAAGGGGGACCGGCCCTAAAGGAGCAGCTATGGGACAAGTAGAGCTAGGAATAGACACCTTCGGTGATGTCACGTCAGGCCCTGACGGCCGTCCGCTGCCTTACGATGCCGTGCTCCGCAACGTGGTCGACGAAGGGGCCCTGGCAGACCAGGTCGGGCTGGACGTGATCGGGATCGGCGAGCACCACCGAGCCGACTTTGCCATATCGGCCCCCGACGTCGTCCTTGCCGCG